>ERZ773241.2762-NODE-2762-length-13275-cov-3.689939_pt1 | contig 13275 bp, 6 predicted proteins | sample MGYA00580989_ERZ773241 | MGnify/ENA primary metagenome ERZ773241 (study PRJEB29015, sample SAMEA2737804) | human gut metagenome | biome: human gut; feature: human-associated habitat; material: faeces | place: China | collected 2012 ...
ACTATTGGGTGTTGTCAAAGGCTCTCTGTCCAGGAAGTCCGAACATGCCGACATCATGAAACTTGCCCCAACCACTAATAATATATATATTTTTTTCATCGTCATTCTCTAATTAAAAGGTGAAATCAAGTCCGAATACGAAGTTACGGTTCATCGGGTATACCATACCGTTACCATTCTGCTTCATAGGAGAAGTCAGACCCGGAGCCGTATTTTGAGCATCACCGCCAGCCGACATGTTCACCTGATTCAGTGTTTCCGGATCAAATTGTTTCGGCAGTTTCGTTATGGTGAATAAGTTATCGCAAGTCACATATACTTTCAGATTGCTGATACCAATATGTTTCAGCTGTTTTTTGTTGAAGGTATAAGCAACCGTCAGATTCTTCATACGCATGTAAGCGGCGTTCAACAGATAACGTGTGGTGTTATATCCGGTATTTACCAAAAAGTCTTTGTCATCCTTCCAGCCGGTCAGACGCGGCAAGTATCCATTCGGATTCTCTGTGCTGAAATAATCGAGATGTTCCTTGAAATTGTAGTTGTTTCCACCAAACATATAGTTACTTCCGGAAATCGGAAAATCTCTCTTTGCCACACCTTGCAACAACGTAGATACTTCAAAGCCTTTATATCCCAGATTCAAGTTGATACCGAACGAATATTTAGGAGTCGTATTACCAATAATCTGCAAATCTCCGTGATCTGACAAAGTACCTTTACCTCCGTCTACTCTACCGTCGCCATTGGAATCGATATATTTTAAGTCACCGCGACGCCAAAGGTCATTCGATTTGAACGCTGTCAGGTTTACATTTCTCAGGTAATCATCAATTTCACGGTTTGACAAGAAGAGGTCGTCTGCACGATATCCCCATATTTCGCCAATATCCATACCTTCATAATAACCTTTATTGGTAGCCAGACCTGTATGATTATTGTAAATGATGCCTTCCGGATTATTATACTTGGTCACAATAGCCTTGTAGTTAAACACATTGAAACCGATTCCATAACTGAAACCACATTTCAGTTTATCATTCCAGTTCACAGAAAGTTCCCATCCACGGTTACGCAAAGTAGCGTTGTTCACTTTAGCACGGTCGTTCGAGGCAATACCACTGATACTTGGAATAGACTCTGCCGGACCAATCATATCCCGTGTCGTACGTTGGTAGAAGTCGGCAGTAATCGACAAGCGATTCTTTAATAACATCAAGTCAAAACCTAAGTTGGCGTTATCCACTTTCTCCCAAGTGATATAAGGGCTGATCATTTTCGGAGTCTTGGCAATTGTTCCTTTGGAAGCCGTGGAAGACGAAATTCCGGGCAGCAGCCAAGCGTTGGTCCCTTGTGCATCCAACGGCATTTGAGCAATGTAGTCATATAAACCTGCACCATTCTGATTTCCCAGACGACCGTAAGATACACGTACTTTCAACTGAGACACAGGAAGTGCCAATTGCTGGAAATAAGGAGTGCGTGCGATATCATAACCGGCAGAGAATGACGGGAAGAATCCCCAACGGTGTCCTGGAGCAAAACGGGAAGAACCATCATAACGTCCGCTGAACTCCAGAAAATAAATATTATTGTAGTTCCAGTTCAGACGAGTATAGAATCCCATCGTAGCCCAGTGTGAACGGGCTTCACCTGCTATCACATTTCCGCTGGCATTATTAAATGAATAAATATCGTTACTCAACATACCGTCTTTATACATATATTCTTCCGAATACTCCTGCAATTCCATCTGGTAACCCGCCATTGCCTTAAAGAAATGATCTCCCCACTGGTGAGTATAAGAGCTTGACAGATTAGGCGACAGATAATAATTGAACATGCTACCACGTGTGTAAGAGCCGAAATACATGTTTTTCCAGCTAATGCCCGGATAAGCAAATCCTTGTCTCTGATTAGTGGCATCGCCCGGTTTGAAAGTGCCTGCAGGAGTTTCGTACTTCTGGTCATCTTTCATTTTCAGGTTATTATTTTCCACATCAAAACGTATTTTCATTTCTCCGGTGATATCCCAACCTTCCAAAGGAGTTACGGTAGCCGAAAACGACAAAGCATCCGAAATACGGTTTCTCTGATAATTGGAATTTTTCAGATACAACATTTCATTCCAGCTAGGTATATTATATTCTGATTCAACTGGCAGTTCAGTCACCTGAGTCGGACGGTGGCTACCGATCTTATTATACAGAATCATCTGATTAGCCATCGGGCGTTTGATCATCTGCAAAGTAATATTGTTATTCAGGTTGAAACGCAGCCAATCACTTGTCTTAAACTGTAACTTGGTATTCAGGTTATATTTACTCAGATCATCCTGTACCTTATCCAGCAAACCTTCCTGATAGGTATATCCCATACCAATATAATAGTTTACTTTATCAGAACCTCCCTGCACGCTCAAATTGTGAGAATGGCGGACAGATTTGTCTTTGAAATAATACTCAAACCAGTCTGTATTACCGTATTGATTGTAATAAGCACCTGCCCAGTCATCACCAGTAGTATTCGCTTCAATCCCCGGGAACTCAGCCGAATAAGGATTCTGCATAAATCCCTTAATCTTCTCAATTGTCTTATCCGAAATCTTCTGCAAACCGGATGAAGCTCCTCCATTATCATACTGTTGGTTATTATACGCAGCGTATTCCAACGCATTCATCATTTTAGGCATATTGATAGGTGCACTGAAACCTACCGTACCACGATAAGTAACACTGGCTCTTTCTTTTTTCCCGCTCTTCGTTGTTACCAGAACCACACCATAAGCAGCACGCGCACCATATACAGCAGAAGCAGAAGCATCTTTCAGTACACTGATACTGGCAATATCGGCCGGGTTCACATTCTGCATGCTCTGCTCCACTCCATCCACCAATACATAAGGCTCGCCACCGTTAATAGAACCGATACCGCGAATACTGAATTTAATATCGGCACCGATTTCACCACCGACACCACCGCCTACTGCATCCGAAGCAAAGTTCAAACCGGCTATATTACCTTGCAAAGCACTGGTAACATCCGTCACAGGACGATTCACAATCGCGTCATCTTTCAATGTAGCGACAGCTGCCGTAATGGTATTTCTTTTTTGTGTATCCATACCTACCACCACAACTTCATCCAGCACCTTAGCATCTTCCTTCATCACCAGTCTGTTACCTTCCTGTTTAGTGACTTTTACCTGCTATGGGGCATATCCCACATATGTAACAGAAAGAGTGCTTCCTACTTTTCCTTGAATAGAGAAATTACCGTCAATATCTGTAATCGTTCCTCCGGTTACACCTTTTACCATGACTGTAGCACCGATAATAGGTTCTCCCATTTCGTCTACCACCTGTCCCTTTATCAATTTTTGTTGTGCCAACGCACCCAGAGGAAATAATAACAGGAGCATCAGAAACAGAACAAAGCGTTCTTGTTTTCTCACGAACTTCTTTTTTTCCATAATATTATATTTACTAATTAAGATTCTATTTTATTCTACAGTAGGATTGGCATAGTAATCAAGCTCTTCTTTCACTGCTTTCAACAAAGACATCTCATGCGTCACGTCTACGTCTGTAGCCAAGTCCCAGCTCATGATTCCTCCAAAACCATTCTCGCACACATATTGTGTCTTCTGGCGAATCGTATTCTGGCTGTTGAGCGTATAGTTCTTTCCTTCATAACTCCATGTGTCTGCAGAAGTATTAGTCAGGTTACCCTTACCGACAAGATCAAAATAAGCAGCCTGCTCGCCGGCAGTACCCGTAGTCCCGTAGAAAGGTACTCCCATGACCAGTTTATCCTGAGGTATTCCATAATCGACTGCAGCTTTACCATCCGATTTGAAACGTTCCATAGAGAAAAGTTCTACTGAAGGTCCATAGCATTGCAACGAGATAAAATCGACTGCTGCAATAGCTTCCGCACTTATTTTGTAAGAAACAGGATGTAGGGATACGGTCAAAAATACATCTTTCCCCAATACTTCACGCAATTGTAGGATGGCTTTACTGTAATTGGATAAATCAGTACCTGAATAAGCCCATTCAAAGTCGAGGTCCGCACCATCCAGATTATATTGCTCGATCACCTTCTTTACGTTATTGGCAAAGTTAGTACGGGCAGTTGCGTTGCCGACCATTTTCAACCATTCGCCGCCAGCAATACCCAAACGTATCTTCCGGTCACCTGCCTGTCCATTCAAGGCAGTACGAATCTGCTCCAGACGAATAGCCCATGTATGCGAGTCCTTACCAGGTTTTGCAGCGTCATCATATTTCCAGTAAGCAAGTGTTTTCGTGTTATTCCAATTATCAAAAGAGATGGGATTTCTTCCTAATGTACCCATCAGCAGACTGTTCACAAATGTTTCATCCAGATAACCTTTTAGGTTCTCTCCCATCACAAAGTCAGCACGGGTATTAGGAACCGAAGCAGGCAGAGAGCCTGTAAAGTCAGTGGCAGTATTGTTCGTATCTATATATAACTTGGCAGCGCCACCATCATAAGTCACCGCTACATAATGCCATGCTCCTGATTTCAATGCGCTATTCGTCACTGTGGCCGTAGCACTTCCGACAGTCAGTTTCAGATTACCTTCCGTTGCTCCCAACTGGAAAGCGATGACAACAGAACCGCCGTCTACCTTTTTAAACAAGCAAGCTCCGTCCACCCACTCGCTGACATATATATAAGTACCGAATGTGAATTTCTTGAATGCTCCGTCCGGTGAATGCAACAGACCGTCGCCGGCGTTCATCTTGCCGGTACCATCCAATTTGAGTACTCCGTTGCGTCCATTATAAGAAGCAGCATACGTTGCTGCCCCTGTAAGTGTTGCATCATTCACGGGTAAGTCAAAAGTCAAATCACCGTCAGCATAAGGACGTGCCGTCAGATAAATCAAATCGTTGCAAGCACCCATACTTGCTCCCGAAATTCGATTCGTTTCAAAAAAATCACCACGGATATAAGAACAGTTGATAAATGTTTTATCTGTAGGATCAGGATCATCGGGTTCTTCAGTTTCGCCCGGTTTTCCCGTAACTGAACCTTCGGGAGGAGTACCGGTAGGAACATCTACCCATTTTGTGTCTTTGCAAGCTGTCAACATTCCAAAAAGGAAGAGACAAAGAAATAGGAATTTGCTTCTCATAAGTTTATTAATTAAGATTACCTTTTATATAAGTAGCGAAGTCTTTCCTGACATTCACTGCCACAAATTTAGGTTATATCTAAGATTTAAGATGTTCGATTTTGGCTATGATTCTTCCAAAAATGTCTAAAATAGTCCATTTTATCGCATTTTTCGAGGTCAACAGACATTATCAGACAACTTTCGAGACAAAAAAAGAAAGGCGGCAATATCCGTTTCCGAATATCTCCGCCTTTCATTAACTCTAATTACCCGAATATACTCATGATACTATATTCTCTCTTAAAAACTCTTCCGCCCGTGCCAACGTCTCCGGCTTGCCGATATCAATCAGTTCCAGCTTTTCCGTAAGATAACCGCAATAATCCGTTTGCCCGCAGGTAGCCAGATAAAAGTCCATAATAGAGAACTTGCCTTCCCAGCACGGCACTTCCATCAACTGGAAGACAGCAGGCGAAAAAACATGGATACCGCTAAAGGCATACTCTCTATACAGCGACTCATCATATAGGAAACCTTCGGGCCTCACCTGTCCCGTATCTTTGTTGATCCATCCGCACAATCTTTGTTCCGCATCAAAAAGCAGATAACGGGAAGTTTTACGCCGGCTGGCGAGCAAGGTGGCTACACTTCCGTTCCGCAAATGAAAGTCATACAGTTCTTTCAGATTCATATCCGAAAGAATATCCACATTATGCACAAGGAAGGGTTCATCGGAATTTTCAAAGAATCGACGGGCTTTTCTGATTCCTCCCCCCGTATCGAGCAGCAGGTCCCGTTCGTCGGAAATATGCAACGTCAGTCCGAAATCATTGTTAGCTTTCAGAAAATCAATAATCTGCTCACCGAAATGATGGATATTAATCACTATTTCGGTAAAACCGGAAGCTTTCAGTTTCAAAATCACATGCTCCAGCATTGGACGTCCGGCCACGGGAACAAGGGCTTTGGGCATCGTATCGGTCAGTGGTTTCAGCCGGCTACCCAACCCGGCTGCAAATATCATTGCTTTCATTACACAGTTGCCTCAAAAGTACGTTCTATATTCTGTTCGCGGTGCACCAGCTCCACTTTCACGCCAAATTTGCGGTTCAGGTGCTCTGCCAGATGCTGCGCCGAATAAACCGAACGATGCTGTCCTCCGGTACAGCCGAAGCAAACGGACAAATTACTGAAGCCACGTTCCATATATCGCTTCACCGAAGCATCTACCAACGCATAGACAGAGTCGAGGAAACGGAGAATTTCACCATCTTCTTCGAGAAAACTGATCACCGGTTCGTCCAGTCCCGTGAAAGGTTTGTAGCGTTCGTACTTACCGGGATTATTCACGGCACGGCAGTCAAAGACATAACCGCCGCCATTACCGGTAGGATCATCGGGAATCCCTTTCTTATAAGCAAAACTCATCACTTTGACGGTAAGCTGCCGTTTCTTGAGATCGTCGGTGAATTGCTTGAGTTCGGTAAGTTCGCGTAGCACATTGCAAAGATACGGGTATTCAGGGTACGCCTCTTTGAGCAAGTCACGCAGGTTCTGGATAGCAAAAGGAACACTCTGGATAAAATGAGGTTTCTTCTCAAAATACCCCCTGAAACCGTAAGCTCCGAGCACTTGCAACGTGCGGAAAAGAACAAAATGACGAAGCTGACTATAGAAATAGGGCTCGTCGATAGGCTGATATTTGCGCAGGGCATCGATATACTCCTTCAGCAATTCCTGACGGAGACTATCGGGATACTTCGCCTTTGCCTGCCACAGGAAAGAAGCGACATCATAATAGAACGGCCCTTTTCGTCCGCCCTGAAAGTCGATAAACCACGGCTCACCGTCTTTGATCATCACATTGCGGCTCTGAAAATCGCGGTACATAAAAGTAGCGGAAGAACTGCGCAGCAGCACATCACTCATCTTCTGAAAGTCGTCCTCCAGTTTATCTTCCTGAAATTCCATGCCGGTAGCCTTAAGGAAACAATATTTGAAGTAATTCAAATCCCAAAGGATAGAACGCTGATTGAACTCCGGCTGCGGATAGCAACGGGAAAAGTCGAAGCCGTCGGCTCCGGCAAACTGTATGGCAGGAAGCAAACGGACCGTCTTGCGGAGCAACTCTTTTTCCTCTTCGGAAAATACGCTGGTAGCACGTCCTTTCTCGATTGCATGAAACAAAAGGGTATCTCCCAAATCCTCCTGAAGATAGTAACTCTTATTTTCGGAAACGATATGAACTTCGGGTACAGGCAGGCCGGACTTGCGGAAATGGGCTGCCATATAAAGGAAAGCATCATTCTCCTCGACAGACGTGCCACATACGCCGATCAGGGTTTTCGCACCTGTCAGCCGGAAGTAGCGGCGGTTGGAACCGGAAGATGGTAATTCTGTTATATTCTCTGCGGGAACTCCCGTATATTCCTGATATAGTTTCTGTAGTTCTTCGGTAATCATAGTCGTACATTTTCGAGCAAAGATAAAGATTATAGATAAATTAATATCATCTTTGCTCAAAACTCTATATCATTTTATTCAATATTCATCCGAATGTATTATCTTTGCTTCTGTTTACTCGACCTAATTCAATGAAAGCAAGACTCTATATCGTCCTATGCATCGCATTTATCACACAAATGGCCGGTGTCCTTCCTTTACAGGCGGGGCATTACTATTACAAGCAGATTTCTCTGAAAGAAGGACTACCTTCCACCGTCCGGTGTATCCTTACGGATGAACAGGGATTCGTGTGGATAGGCACCCGCTCCGGTCTGGGACGGTTTGACGGCCACGAACTGAAGAAATACATCCATCACGCAGACGATCCGCATTCGCTGCCTCACGACCTCGTCCTTCAGATTGCAGAAGACGAACAATACAATATCTGGATCTTGACTGATAAAGGGGTGGCACGCTACCAACGGCAAAGTGACGACTTCTACCTGCCAACCGACGAAAAAGGAAAGAACATCACCGCATATTCCACCTGCCCTACCCCAGAGGGGTTATTATTCGGAGCCAAAAACAAAATTTACTTTTACAGCTACCGGGACGGTTCTTTCCGCCTGCTGCAGGAATTCGACCAGACACCGGATTTCAGAAACTTCAATATCACGATACTCAGCCTTTGGGATGAAGAAACTGTACTCTGTTGCAGCCGCTGGCAAGGGCTGCTCCTGCTCAACCTAAAAACCGGAGCATACAGCCGCCCGCCTTTCGACTGCGGAAAGGAGATTATGAGCATGATCATCGACTCGAAGAACCGGATATGGATTGCCCCCTACAATAACGGGCTCTACTGTTTCGACCGGAACGGAAAACAACTGGCATCATACACCACCCGCAACTCCTCGCTGAGCAACAATGTCATACTCAGCCTTGCCGAACGGGAGAACAAACTATGGATCGGAACGGACGGAGGCGGTATCAACATCCTCGAACCGGAAACCGGACAGCTTTCCCTGCTGGAACACATCCCCGGCAGAGACAACTATTCGCTCCCCGCCAACTCCATCCTCAGCCTCTACAACGACCGTAACAACAATATATGGGCAGGAAGTATCCGGAACGGACTGATCAGCATCCGCGAAGTGTCAATGGTGACCTACACGGACGTAGTGCCCGGCAACGACCGTGGACTGAGCAACAACACCATCCTCAGCCTCTATCAGCAGTCCGACGATAAAATATGGATCGGAACAGACGGAGGCGGAGTCAACCTTTTCAATCCTCTCACGGAGAAGTTCACCCATTATCTCTCTACGTGGGAAGACAAAGTGGCATCTATCTGTCAGTTCACTCCCGACAAACTACTGATCTCGCTCTTCTCACAGGGAGTGTTCGTCTTCAATCCGTCTACCGGAGAGAAACAACCGTTCACAATCATTGACGACGAAACGACCACCCGCCTCTGCAATCGGGGAAAAGCGGTCAACCTGTATCAAAACAGCCCCGACAACGTGCTGCTGCTCGGCGACCACGTCTATCAATACGACCTGAACAAACGCACTTTCCGGATTGCCACCGAACAGGAGGGACAGGACATCATCGGCGCTCTTCTGCCCATCACCAATCACGAAGACTATACCTATCTCAACGATACGAAACGTATCTACCAACTGGACAAACGGAACAACCGCCTGACGTCTCTGTTCCGTTGCTTCAACGATACGGTCATCAATTCCGTTGCGCGTGACGAATACGGAGACTTCTGGATAGGGAGCAACTACGGACTGATCCACTATAATCCCGCTACCAAAGTACGTACTCCCTTTACCACCACGCTATTCACGGAAGTAACGCTCATCGTGTGCGATCAACAGGGAAAAGTATGGTTCGGAACGAATGACATGCTTTTCGCATGGCTCATCAAAGAAAAGAAATTCGTACTGTTCGGCGAATCGGATGGTGCCATTCAAAACGAATATCTTTCCAAACCCCGTCTGCTGAGCAGCCACGGAGATGTCTACATGGGCGGCGTCAAAGGACTGCTGCATATCAACAGCAATCTGCCGCCGGCTACTTCCGAGCTGCCCAAACTGCAATTATCGGATGTCATCGTCAACGGAGAATCCGTCAACAATGAACTGTGCGGTGACCCGACCGGAATTTCCGTTCCCTGGAACAGTAATATAAGTATCCGTATCATGTCCAAAGAAGAGGATATCTTCCGGCAGAAAGTGTATCGGTATCAGATAGAAGGGCTGAACGACCAGCAGATCGAATCGTACAACCCGGAACTGGTCATCCGCTCGCTTCCGCCCGGTGATTATCAGATTATGGCTTCCTGCACAGCAAAGGACGGCAGCTGGATTCCCAGTCAGCAGATACTGGAACTGACCGTACTCCCTCCCTGGTACCGCACATGGTGGTTCACGCTGGGCTGTGCCTTGTTAGTAACCGGAATGATTGTCGAAACTTTCCGGAGAACACTGAAACGAAAAGAAGATAAGTTGAAATGGGCCATGAAGGAGCACGAGCAACAGGTGTACGAAGAAAAAGTACGTTTCCTGATCAATATCAGCCACGAACTGCGTACTCCACTGACACTGATCCACGCTCCGCTCAGCCGCATATTGAAGTCCTTATCCCCGGCAGATACCCAATACCTGCCGCTGAAAGCGATTTACCGGCAGTCTCAGCGAATGAAGAATCTGATCAACATGGTGCTCGATGTGCGCAAGATGGAAGTGGGAGAAAGCAAACTGCTCATACAGCCTCACCCGCTCAACGAATGGATCGAACATGTATCGCAAGATTTCGTCAGCGAAGGGGAAGCAAAGAATATACAGATTCATTACCGGCTCGATCCACGCATCAAAATAGTGAGTTTCGATAAGGACAAATGTGAAATCATTCTGAGTAATCTGCTGATCAATGCACTGAAACACAGCCCGCAAGACACGGAAATCACCATCACTTCGGAACTGCTTCCCGAAGAAAAAAGAGTACGCATCTCCATTACCGACCAAGGTTGCGGATTGCAGCAGGTAGACACACAGAAGCTCTTCACCCGTTTTTATCAGGGCATGGGCGAACAGAGCGGAACGGGCATCGGCTTGTCTTACTCCAAGATTCTGGTGGAACTGCACGGTGGCTCCATCGGCGCACGGGACAATTCGGAATCGGGAGCTACCTTCTTCTTCGAACTACCGCTGAAACTGGAATCGGAAGAGATCATCTGCCAGCCCAAAGCATATCTGAATGAATTGATGAGCGACGACAGCGGCAAGCAGTCACAAGAGGAAGACAACTTCGCCACCGCTCCCTACAGCATTCTGGTGGTAGACGACAATCCCGACCTGACGGACTTCTTAAAGAAAGCACTGGGAGAATACTTCAAACGTATATTGACTGCCTCTGATGGCGTAGAGGCACTTCAGCTTATCAAAAGCCATACTCCCGACATCATCGTAAGTGACGTCATGATGCCCCGCATGAACGGATACGAGCTTTGCAAAAACATAAAGGAAGACATTGCGATCAGTCACATCCCCGTTATTCTGCTGACGGCAAGAGACGACAAACAAAGTCAGATGAGCGGCTACAAAAACGGTGCGGACGCCTATCTGACCAAACCGTTCGAAGTGGAAATGCTGATGGAACTGATCCGTAACCGACTAAAAAACCGTGAACATACCAAGAAGAGATATCTGAACGCAGGACTGATCCCCGCTCCGGAAGAAAGCACCTTCAGCCAGGCAGATGAAACGTTCCTGCTCAAACTAAACAAGATCATTCAAGAGAATCTGGACAGTAGCCGATTGGATATTCCTTTTATATGCAAAGAAATCGGCATGAGCCGGGCCTCTCTTTACAACAAGCTGAAGGCACTGACGGACATGGGAGCCAATGACTATATCAATAAGTTCCGGATGGAGCAGGCAATTCTACTGATCACCGGCACGGAAATGTCATTTACGGAAATTGCGGAGAAAGTGGGATTCACTACTTCCCGTTATTTCAGCACGACTTTCAAGCAGTACACGGGCGAAACACCGACTCAATATAAAGAGAAACATAAGAGAGAGACATCAAAAACAATTAATCAATAAAACCCCTAATATATAAATTTCTTAACACATTATTTTTATGAACTACAAATTATTTTCTTTAGTAAGCGGTACGCTTATTCTTTCCAGTCTGTCTGCCAGCGGACAGAAAAACAACACAAAGCCGAATATCCTCTTCATCCTCTGCGATGACATGGGATATGGCGATCTGGGATGCTACGGTCAGCCATTCATCCGCACCCCCCATCTGGATGCGATGGCAAGCGAGGGTATGCGCTTCACACAGGCATACGCAGGAAGTCCCGTCAGTGCTCCTTCCCGAGCTTCATTTATGACAGGGCAGCATACAGGACATTGCGAAGTACGGGGCAACAAGGAATATTGGACGAACGCCCCCACAGTAATGTATGGCAACAACAAGGAGTATGCAGTAGTCGGTCAGCATCCTTATGACCCCGATCACGTTATCCTGCCCGAGATAATGAAAGAGAACGGATATACCACCGGTATGTTCGGCAAATGGGCGGGAGGTTATGAAGGTTCCTGCTCCACTCCGGACAAACGCGGGATAGACGAATATTTCGGCTACATCTGTCAGTTCCAGGCCCACCTTTACTATCCTAATTTCCTCAATCGCTACAGCAAGGCATTAGGCGACACAGGCGTAGTACGTGTCATCATGGACGAGAACATCAAGTATCCGATGTATGGTGCCGATTATCAAAAACGCCCGCAATATTCGGCGGATATGATTCACCAGAAAGCAATGGAATGGCTGGATGAGCAGGACGGCAAACAACCGTTCTTCGGAGTGCTGACTTATACCCTGCCCCATGCGGAACTGGTTCAGCCGGAAGACTCTATCTTAAATGAATATAAAGAGAAATTCAATCCTGACAAGAGCTACAAAGGCAGCGAAGGATCGCGATACAACGCGATCACGCATGTACACGCACAATTTGCAGGAATGATTACGCGACTGGACTACTACGTCGGAGAAGTACTGAAAAAGCTGAAAGAGAAAGGACTGGACGAGAATACACTGGTCATTTTCTCCAGCGACAACGGCCCTCACGAAGAAGGCGGAGCTGATCCTACATTCTTCGGCAGAGACGGTAAACTGCGTGGCTTGAAACGCCAATGCTATGAAGGAGGTATCCGTATCCCATTTATCGCCCGCTGGCCGGGACGTGTACCTGCAGGTACAGTGAACGACCACATCTGCGCTTTCTACGACCTGATGCCTACTTTCTGCGAGATCATCGGCGAAAAGAATTACGTAAAGAAATATGCGAACAAAGACAAAGAAGTAGATTACTTCGACGGCATTTCCTTCGCCCCGACATTACTGGGAAAGAAAAAGCAGAAGGAACATGACTTCCTTTACTGGGAATTTAATGAAACAAATCAGATTGGCGTACGCATGGGAGACTGGAAGATGGTAGTAAAGAAAGGGATACCTTTCCTTTATAATCTGGCAACGGACATTCATGAAGACAACAATGTGGCCGACCAGCATCCGGAGATTGTAGAAAAGATGAAGGCAGTAATCTTTGCACAGCACACGCCTAACCCAAACTTCTCCGTTACACTACCGGAGAAGAAATA
>ERZ773241.2769-NODE-2769-length-13241-cov-12.109586_pt1 | contig 13241 bp, 14 predicted proteins | sample MGYA00580989_ERZ773241 | MGnify/ENA primary metagenome ERZ773241 (study PRJEB29015, sample SAMEA2737804) | human gut metagenome | biome: human gut; feature: human-associated habitat; material: faeces | place: China | collected 2012 ...
CTTGACAGAGGACGGAACGAAAGATGCTGCGGACATCTATTACGCAAGGCAATTTTGCACGGTGTCGTTCTGTGGCAGATTTCAATTCTTTGATTGCAAAAGTGGTGGGTTTTCACGAAAACCCACCACTTTTTGTGTCATTGCGAGGAGGGCGCATTTGCGCCCGACGCGGCAATCTTTGACGGAACGAAACGGCATCCAGGAGCGAGGCACGGCAAGGCCGCGCAATGATAAACAGCCGCGCCCCGACCGGGGCGCGGCTGTTTAATACTGATTCTTGAGTAAAATATTGAATCAAGAATCCCGTGCGCTTGCATGATCTTATCCATAAGTCTGTCCCTCCGTTTCACGCTCAGCAAGAGATCCTGTTTCAAATCCCCTATAGCAGCAGAAATCAGGGGCAGGACACTGACAAGATGGAGGGGATAGCTCAATATTTCATTCCAGTTCTTCAATCAATTCGGTATTCCCTCGAATCTGTCCTGTCAAAAAGTCGCAGTAAGCAATCATCGGTTTTACATACTTTCGTTTCTGTTTTTCATATTGCAGCACCTCACTGTAAAGTCATTGTCCAGAGGAACAGCTTGCTACCTTTCATTGGATTCCATCAGCAAGGAGAGCCCTATTGTTCGCCAATAGGGCTCTCCTTTCCAACCTGTATTTTCACTTTGTTTTGTTGCACGATACACGTAATATGCTTTTTAAATGTGTTACTCCACTACGAACGGAATTCCATACTCCTTGGCAAAGGATTCAATATAGCTGTCTGCCGGACCGTAGATGGTGAGGTTGTCGCAACCGTAAAAATTTTCTTCGTCATCAATACTGGTTAGTGCATCTGTAAAGTGGAGTTCCATTAACCGGCAGCAGTTGGTAAATGTACCAATACCTACTAATTCCTGCACATTCTCGCCGAGAATGACTTGACGCAGGTTAGAGCAATCCCCAAAAGTCAGTCCTCTGAATATGGTTACACCCTCACAGATTACAAGTTCCACTGATTCATTGTTCGTAAATACTTCTTCTAATTCTTTTACGCTTTCCGGGATCAATACCGCACGCACAGGGTTATCGTTGGCAAAAACGTAATCATAGAAACCCGTAACCGGCTTGCCCTCAATCTCTTCAGGGATGACAACAACGGTATCGCTGCCCGTATAGCTTCTGATTTTGATACCATCATCCTCTACATCATAGGTGAAGTCTTCTGCCGGAGCGACTGCATGGTTGCGAAGCATTTCTTCGGTGATTGGGGAATTAGGGTCAACCTTGGTGTTCTGCGTCTTGTGATCTTCCTCTTCTGCGGTCACAGTGTTGTCCGTACTGCCGGTCGTACCATCCGTGGCCTTGCCGCCGCAGGCCGTCATACCCAGCACCAGAACAAGTGCCAGAAACAGCGCTGGAAGCTTCTTATTCATTTTGCTCATGATATTTTCTCCTTTTTGGGATAAGTTTTAAAAAATCAGGAAACACCGCAAATAGGGCCAGAAAACGTTCGATCCAATTACATCTTCCGAAATTCTTGCACCTCCGTTCCAAAGTAACCGGATAAATAATAACGCCAGCTGAAAATAGTTTTGTCGGGATCATTCATTAAATATTCCCAGTATAGGCTCCAAATTACCCACGACGCTTCTTCTGATTCGTTGCGTTTGTTAATGCAGATTACGCACAACATGCATTAGATTTGCAACTTCCATATCCGCTCTCAGATACGCATCCGTCATAAGTGCAGGCAAATCTCTGTAGCACTGGTAAATGTACGGGGTGGAGAGTCCACATCAATACGCCGATTTCAAAAAATATGTCAATATTTTTCGCAGAGTTTGCCACTCTATTTGAGAGCCTGTCTGCTATATTAGAAAACATTATAGCATTTGGATGGACAAAAATCAATATCAACTAATTCAGTATTCTTGTGTGACATCAAGGGAAACCGGGTCAATGACCGTAACAGATTTACCCTGCTGATGAGCATATCTGACTGTCTTTCCGGTTCCGCTGGGACTTCCATCCCAAACTGCGATCAGAACATCCGCTTGATCAACCATATAACGGTTACGCTTGTCCATGCAGTCAGGCGAGTAATGGGTTTGAATCAGTGTTTCCTTATCGCACTTGGAAGCAATGTCAAAATACCGATCTCTCAGGGCTTCCGACCACTTTGCGGCTTGACTTTCACATGGGATGGCGCTTTCAAGCGTAATTCCCGGATAGGAGGCTTTCAGCCCCAGCACGATCTCGGCGGCATACATATCTACACCGATTGCCATTCCGGATATAAAGTGCGTGACGCCTTCATTTTCGATGAGATTGATGATTTGCTCCCTGAGAGTTTTTTTGAGGTCTATGCAGCGTTCGTCTTCCTCATTGAAACCAAACGGGAGGTTTTGCGGACGATGCCCGGTAAAAGCACAGGTCTTCATTTTCTTTTTCATCTCCTGACTCTGTATTAGAGACTGCTTCTATGTCTCTAATACAGAGTATAGCACGGAGATATGAAATATTCTGTCGAAATAAGGGAAGAAAAAAGGCTGCGTGAAAAATCACGCAGCCCATGACGGATTCAGCCATTATCTGCCGTTTCCTGCTGAATCATCAGCTCAACCATCTGCAAAATGCGCTTCTGCGCTTGCGGAGACAACGAAGCAAGTTTCTCCGAGAGTTCAGACGATTTATAGCTTGTCGAATGCTCCAGGACGTCACAGAAAATCGCGTCTGCCGAAACCTCAAGCCCATTGAGAAGAATGATCAATTTCTCACAGCGAGGAAACGACATACCACGTTCAACCGTAGAAATATAATTTGCAGTCAGCCCGGTCTTTTCCGCAAGCTCTTCTTGCGAGATTCCGAGGCGTTCCCGGCATTGTTTTACTCGTTTACCTATTCGTTTGTCAATCATAGCGCGTACCTACACCTTTTCTATAACGCTTATAACAATTATATGGGTTAGAGGCATAGTTATACAGAAACGCTAATAGTGACTATATGTATTAGCGTGTGATTTTCAACGGTATTTACAGAAAAGATACAAAAAAAGAGCCTCTGCCGATACCCAAACCGGGCATCGACAGAGGCTCTTGGTTCGTTTTCCGGGCATTCAAGCAAGTGCCGAAATCGACACTTATTTCCGTGCTAAAGATGAAACCACGCAGGGAATACAATCACTTAGGCTGGTCAATTTGCGCCGCTCTGAGGCTTGCAATCACAGGCTTTTTCGACCCCTAACTGTCTACACCTCGATGCCTTGCGGGAGAAGTGCGGACAGGCGATGAGATCCGCACGGAAGCTCTGCTTGCATCTATGGACGCAGCGGACGCAGAAGCGGTTATACTTCCGGCGTCCGCTGTCCCCGATGAAGAACGACCACTCCTGCCGCCATTTCTGACTTCTGCTCACAGCTCAATCTCTCCTTTGTGCTTTTTTGGAGGGCAGCATTCCTTCTGCTTTTCAGCCTTTGCAGACTTGAGCCTGTCCATGATGGAGGACTTTTCGCCCCTTTCGGGGGCTTTGACCTCTGCGGTCTTGTCCTCCTTCGGACCGTTGTTGATGATCCCATCAATCATGCCGTAGTCATCCTCCATCGACATCTCCGCCGCCTTGAGGTAGTTTTCCTTCTCAAGTGCCGCCATCCAGCTTTCCTTGCTGATACCGAGCATTCCGCCCTTTGCCGCATGATCGGCAATCTCTTTTGCATCTACGCACAAGCCCTCGGTGTTATCGGAATAGAGGCGGTAAACCTCGCAGCCCTTCTCCAAAGCCTTCTCTGCCGCCTCCTGCCCAGCGGGAAGAACGCCAGCCCATGCGTAGCCATAGTCCTTCATATCCTGAATGGAGAGAGTGGGATCCGGCATTTCCGGCACTTCCTTGACCTCAAGGTCGAGAAGGCGGAGCGTGTCATCGTCAAAGCCGTTGTAGACATCATCAAGAACGAGCTTGCCGCGCTCATCGACAATGATGCAAGCCGCCTCATCGCCGTAGGTGTCATGCTCCATCAAATAAAAGCTGTGACCGCCGACCTCGTGCTGATCAATGGTGTGCCATGTCCCGATGTGACCGGCAACCGTCAGACCGGAGGTATCGGCGTTCATCTCAAAGTCCTTCTGCTCAACGCTCTCCTGCTTCTGCTGTTCCTTCGAGATCATGGGGATCGCCACAATCTTATCGCCCAGCTTGACAAACTGCTCCGGCACTTTGAAGTGGTCAGAGAACTTCTGCATCTGCTCTACGGTCAGAGAGCCGAAGCTGTCATCCGTCAAGCCGACTACCATGAATGTTCCGGCAACAACGTCGTAGATGTCACCGTCCTCATCACGCAGAGCGCGGTTCAGAGGCAAACCTTCCAGCTTGCCTTCCTCATTGCAAACTAAGGCAACCGGGTCTTCGTAGGGATAAATCGCCTCGATGTAGCCGCCGACCTCATGCTGCAAGGACTCCAGACCGGAGTCAATCTCCTTCACATAAGGCTCCTTGCCCGGCTCAACGATGAGAACGGCAATGGTGCTGTCACGCTCGGCGGCTTCCCCTGAGCCGGTGATCCGGTATTCGTCGGGAATGTCATCAAGCTCCCCGTTAAACTGCCTATCCCAGCGTTCGCTTGCGACACGGACATAGCCCTCATCGGTGAATCGCCCCTGCTCATCCATCGCAATGTCGCGCCCATAGCGTTCATAGTCGATGTAATTTGCCAGAGGACCGAGATCCTTTTCAGAGTAGATACCAGCTTCGTGGGCGTAATAGTAGCCGAGGTCGGATTCGTCGTTGATACCGGGCATGATGTCGTAGCAGTCCAGATTGAACGTCAGGTTGATGAGATCGTCGATGTCGCTGACCTCATCGCAGCCAGCCTCCATAATGGCAACGAGCTTTTCCTGATCGCTCAGGGAAAGCTCGTCAATCAAAGCGGCAAGGTAGTTGAGCTTATCAAGACTCTCGTACTCACCAAGCATCTTCTGAACGCCGTAGATCGGGCATTCGTAGTCGGTGATAAACCACTCTTCATAGGGCTGACCGAACTCGTCCTGCTTGCCGATCCCAATGCGCTCAAAGACCTTCTGCATCTCTTCCTCGGTTGTGGGCAGCTTCACCCACTCACCGACCAGCATACCCTCGTTGTACTTGCCGAGGTTTGTGACGAAGGCTTCAAAATTACCGTCTAATACGGGCATAGGCATCCTCCTTTCAGTCATCCACCATGCCGTCCGGCATGATATACAGTTCCTCAAACTCCGCGTCGCTCAAGGATTCGAGCTTCCGGATGGTCTTATACATCAGCTCTGCGATCTCACTGTCCACGTCGTTCAGAGTGACGCTCTTCATATCGTCGATCAGCCGCTTCCGGCTGGATGTGTTGAAGCAACACATCAGGTTGATTTCTTCCACGGTAAAGTTTTTCATATCAGAGTTCCATATCCTTTCCTTTCAATTTCTGCGGCTTCGGTGTGTGAGGCGGCTGTGCCTTCTGTGCGGATTTCAGTTTGTCACGGATGGATTCACGGGCAGCGGGCTTCTTCGGGATGGTGTCGTAGATGGCTGTTCCGGCATCTTCCACATAGGAGCGGACATACTGGATGCTCTCAGAAAAGCGGATGGGGCGGTTCTTGTCCTCGATGTTGGTCAGCCGGACTTCATCAGCGGCAAAATCAACCGCGTCAATTTTGCACTTGATCCCGTCCACATTCAGCGTCGCGCCGACAGGAATGTAATCTGCGGCTTTGAGTTCCTTGAAGGTCTCGCCGTCCTTGCTGAGAAAGACATTCACGCCGGACTTCCAGAGCTTGTGAGAACCGGCTACCCACGCAGCTTCACGGAAGCCAGTCACCGGCATGGATGGCTTGCCGCGCACCTTCTTTTCAAGGAGTTTTGTGCCGAGAAGTGGTGCGGCTTTCTTTGCGTCCTTGCCGTACAGCTCAAAATAGCCGTTCTGAGCAAAGCAGACCAGCGCGTCCGGATGAGCCTTTTTGACTGCCTCATATTTGCGGAGTTCTGCGACGGGGAGCGGCGAAAGCACCTCTGTCCTCTCCGCCTCCGGCAGTCTGTCACGGCGGGTTTTCTGCTTGGACAGCACTTCTGACAGAGCCTCCGCATCCTTTGGGAGCGTCTGGCGGGTTTTGACGCCGCCATGCTCACCGACCAGAGCCATTGCAGCATCGAAGCTGCTGCGGCAGGGTGCGTCCAGCACATAGCCGTCTGCAAAGGTCAGCCGGTCATGATCCGGCGCAACCGAGTTCTGCGCTACATTTGCCGCCTGTTCCCGGTAATTGACCTCAAAGACATCTCCGAAGACCTTGCCGCGCTTAACGGCTTTCGGGACAATGACGCGGGCAACGCACTCGTCGTAGGTCTGTTCCGCATAGAAACGGAAGGTGTTGTGATCCCGCGTTCCCTGAATAAAGACCTGATTTTCATTGAGGCAGTGCGTTCCATGCGGACGGCAGAACCACATCAGCGTTCTGTCTTCGGGATTCTGGCTTTCGGCGGCGCGGCGGATGATGCGCTTGTCGATGTCGAAGTCTTCCTTGTAGCTGTCTACATGACTGTCCACGAGCTTCTGCAGCTCCGCAACGATGTCAACATCTGTGTATTTCTTCATGCGTCTCCTTTCTCACAACTCCATGTCGTGCGTTTTGGATTTGACCGGGGACTTCTTCTCCGGCTGCTGTTTTGCGGCAGTCCTGAGCTGATCACGGATGGAGAGCTTTTCCTGCTTCTGCTCCTGCTTGACGTATTCCAGCGTCGGCATCAGCTCACGGTAACAGCCCTGTGTTTTCCGCGCCGCATGACGGCGATGGATTTTGAACAGCGGCTCACCGTTCTGCGTGACCGTGTTGCCCTCAATCCTGACGCCGTTCCGTGCCAGCAGATTGAAGGAGTGGTTAGAGGCGCGGTAGGAAGCCCGCATTCCGTCGTTGTTATAGGCAATCTGCCCCTTGAGCGTGTCCATGACGGCAGCTTTGATTGCCTTCTCTTCGGAAGTCAGGCGGTGCGCCTTCGGTGCTTTTGCCGCTTCCTCCGGCAAGGGAGCAAAGGGAGACTTGACCTCCACGGTTTTTACCTCAATCGAGGTGATCTCATCGTTCTCCCATGCAACGACCTCCGGGTCTCTTTCCTCTGTTTTCTCAGAAGTGACTTCCTTCTCAGGTTCGGTCTGCTGGCGGAACGCATCGACGAAAAGTGCCGTCAGTCCGGGATTGGGTTTATCCACAAGGAAGCGGGAGGCATTCTCCGGACAGACCTCAACGCTCTTCGCCCACTCCTTGAGAGGCTGCGGAATGCGCCCGTCAAAGTCTTTCTGCTGAATGGAGTTTGCGAGGATATATCGGACGCGCTCCGGAGAGAACTGCTCAAGGACACTTTTCACGGCAGCATCCGCATCCAGCCGGTTATCTCCGTAGTTGGTGCTGATTGCCGCCTCAATCGCTCTGCGGCATTCCACGTTTGCGGCGAGAGAAGCACGATATGACTCCAGCTCACCGGCTTCATAGGCGTAATTCGCCGTCTCGCGGTAAATGGGGACTTCCGGCTTTTCCTCCGGAACAGCTTCCTTTACGGGAGCTTCGACTTCTTTCTCTGCGGACTGTGCTTTCTCTGCCAGCAGCACCTTGAGCTTGGCGTCAATGCCCTCGATCATCTCAGCCGCCGTCTTGCGGATGGTGTCCAGAGAGCTTTTCAGTTCCTTGGTCTCCTTGCCGGATGACCAACCGGCGATGTAGCCGAAGGAGTAGTCCGAGGTTTCAATGCCGTACCGTTGGCAGACGGTGTAGGCAACGCTTTCCGCTTCAACCTCCTTGGTGTGCCGATCCTTCTTATCTTCTGGCGCGGCTTTCTCATCCGGCTTGACGGCGTGGAGCTTTGCGTGGGCGATCTCGTGAATGGCGGTTTTGACCGTCTGGATTTCGCTCATGCCTTCCTGAATGGCAATGCGGCTTTCAACCGGCGAGAAGAATCCCTTTGCACCGCCCGGAATGTCCTCAAAGGAAATAGGGACGGGAGATTCCTGCTTGAGCGCATCGAAGAACGCCTCGTAGTTTTCGACGGTGCCTTTCAGCTCATCGACGATAATGTCCGGAAGCTCCTTGCCGTCCGTCTGGGAAACATCAAAGACACTTACCACCTTGAAGGCAGGACGCAGGACCTCGACTGTTTCTGTGACAGCCTTCCCATCTGCGCCGATCACCGGCTTCTGCGTCGCGGGGTCAATCTTCTCACGCTCTTCCTGCGCCTTGTACGGCGCGGGTGCAAGAATCTTGATGCCTTTTTCGCCCTTCATGACCTGACGGTCAAAGTTGCGCTGCCACGAGGTATAACCGGCAACATAGGTTGCCTCCGGCTTCTGCATCGCAATGAGCAGCGTGTTGTTGAAGGAATAGTTGTAGAACTTGGACATCGTGCGGAGATATTCCTTGAACCGCTCGGATTCAAAAAGCTCCTTGATGCCCTGTTCCAGCTTGTCCGTGATTTCGCGGACTTGCTGTGCATTTTTGTTTTCAGCCATCTCAAACCTCCATTTCTTATTTGCTTTTGGGCGAAGAAAACCCCGTCTGGGATTTGCTCAGTAAACGAGCCTTTACCTCAGACGGGGTTTCTCTGCGCATCATCCGACGATGGAAGATGTTATCCTCGTTCTCCCATTCAATCAGACGGTCAAACATATCCGGGCGCTTTGTGATCATGTGCAGCAGCTCCGAGTCACTGGCGTTGGGACAGAACCAGCAGCCGTTTCTTCGGCAGTGAGCGTAGATTGGGGAAAGCAGTCCGTATTCCTGACAGAGCTTGTAGGCGTCCGCCTCTGTCATGCCGTACTTGGCAAGCAGACTGACCTTCTTCACACCGTCCAGACGCGCAAGTCGTTTGGGTTCGTCTTCTGCTATACCGACATAGCTCACGGTGTCCGGAGAAAGCGCGGCATTGTACTTGTGGACTGGCGGGATTTTGCAATCCCGATTGACCGCGCACATCCCGGCCCATGCAAAACCGCGAACCTCGCCCTTGTGCGGTCCGCGGGTGATGACATGATGGAACACCTCATCGTAGGTCTTGTCCGCGTGGAGAATGGTAAACTTGATGCCCAGCTCCTTTTCGCAGAAGGGCTTGAGCCGGTCATAGATGAAGTCCCGGTGTTCCGGGACTTCGCCGCTTGTGTCTTTGTCGAACATGACCTCACTGAAAACCGCCTCGTCCAGCGGCTCATTGTGCTGTGCAGCCAGCAGGAGCGTCGCTACGCTGTCTTTGCCTCCGCTGCAAGAGGCAACATACTTCGGACGGTTCATCGGTCAAACTCCATCTTGAAGCTGACGTATTTGCCGCCGCTGTCATCCAGCCGGATCACCGCATCGTAGAGCTGAGGCTTCTTCGGCGTGTAAAGCCCGGTCACTCGGCACCAGCCCTTGTCCAGCAGCTCCTTTGCAATCTTCTTGGTCAGCTTCTTTTTCTTGCTGGAAAAGAACTTGTTGTCTTCCCACAGGCAGAAGGAGCATTCCTTGTTCGAGCAGTAGAAGTTACCCTTGCCGACATAGACCGGAGATCCACAACGAGGACATTTGCCGATTTCCTCCTTGCCCGTGCCGAAACGCTGGGCTTCGGCATCGGAGAGAAACGGGTAGGCTTTCACGAGATCCCCAGTCATCCGGACAATGCCGCTGAGGAAGGCGTCCGCATCCGCATTGCCGCGCTCAATCTCCATGAGCGTGTTTTCCCATTCCGCAGTCATTGTGGGAGACGTGATCTGTTCCGGCAGAACACAGACGAGGTTGCAGCCGTCCTTTGTGGGAATAAGGGATTTGTCTTTGCGCTCTGCAAAGCCGGACTTCACCAGCTTTTCAATGATACCGGCGCGGGTCGCGGGTGTTCCGAGACCTTTCTTCTCGGTGTCATCGTCAAACTGATCGTTTCCGGCAGTCTCCATTGCAGACAGGAGCGTGTCTTCTGAAAGCTTTTGTCAAGGGGGTGCGTGGATATTTTTTATATTACTTACGCAGATTCTCTCTCTGCTTCTGCCTGAATAATGCGTTTCAATCTGTCCTCAGCAGTCAAACCGCTACTATGGTCAAAAAACACTTTGACTTTATAATTTGTTTTGCCTTGCTTAATCACAAAAACTCCATCCGGTTTGTTTTTCTCCGAATGGTTATTTGGGGTGGGTAGTGTACTGTTCACAATATTTGTCATACGATATTCCTCCTTGAATGAAAAAAGCCCGACAAGGAAAGGTCTGACAACGAAGTTCCGACAACGGACATCAGAAAACCTTTTTTCTTTATCGGGCGATACTATCTTTTTACTATTTCCTTTTTCTTTATAATATTGGTTGTCATGGTTGTCAGAGAGGGAAAAGTGCCGCAATATCAAGGCTTTCGGGATTTTTGCCCGACAACCAGACCGACAACCGGCTCGACAACCGAAGCGACAACGAGCTTTTATTTTTGCTTCAACCATTCTTCCGGAAGCCCTAACTGTTCCATTTCCTCTGTCGGGATTTCTTGAAAACCATCCATGCTGTTGTCAGGCTCGTTGTCGTTCCTGATACGCTCCCAGCCTTTTTGTCTGCGGTAAGGCTCTGGAAAATACCTAGGATTGCTGAACGCCCTCCAGCCTGTGACAGCGTTATTCATAATGTCGTTGATCTCTCGCAGTTCCCATTGTTTCGGTTCGTCATAATCATGCCCCAGTGCTTCCTTATAAAGCTGTTTGGAACAGACCATGCTGCCGGAATAGCGTTCCAAATAGTCTAAAATCTGTCCTGCCTTTGTGTCCTCCGGCATAAAGTCCTTTTGGTGGGCTTTCAGATAAGCGTTCATAGCCGGACTGAATCTCAGACGGAAATTTCCGCTTCTGTAAATCTCCATAGCTTCTGCCCACATCTGATTGATATACTCTCTTGAAGCCTGTTCATCTGCCAAAATATGAACCTCAGCCCTTTCAGGATAGACCATAACCGGAACGAAGCGGCGGTTGCCTGTTCGGTCGAGGGGAAGAAAGTCAAGGGTATTGGAAGAACCTCCAAACACACATTGTCGTTTTCTGTCTGCCGGATGTGTTTCATAGGGTATCTTATAGGTTTCCTTTTGGCGGCTCAGAAAGGACTTGATTTCTTCAATGCTCTTAGCGTTGGCGGTTGCAATCATTTCCGACATTTCAATAATCCAATGCCCCTGCATTTTGCGGTACACATTTTCATCATCCAGCTTCTTCAAGTCATCAGAGAACCAATCATCATTGACCGCAAGCAAACGGAAGAAAGAGGACTTTCCGGCTCCCTGACCGCCTACAAGACAGAGCATTACCTCAAATTTGCACCCCGGCTTAAAGGCTCGTGAGATAGCACCCAACAGAAACAACTTCAATGCTTCATAGGTGTAATCATCTGTATCAGAACCGAGAAAGCGGTGCAGACAGAAGCGTATGCGTTCCGTTCCGTCCCAGTGTAGGGCATTGAGAAAATCGCAGACAGGGTGGTAACGGTTTTCGTTGGCAATAACCGCAACTGCGTCTATGATTTTCTTTTCTACGGTCAATCCATAGTTTTCTTCAAAATATAGGAGCAGATATTTCACATCCACATCCGTCAATGTCGGGCTGTCACGATACCAACCGAGGGGCTTCACAATGTCGATTCTTTCGGTCAGAAGATTTTTTCGGATAGCTCCTTTCAAAAGTGGGTCATATTGCAGAACACGCTTATAATTTGCGGCAGTATTATAAACCTTACCTTTCTCGCTCTGCTCTAAGCTGTTTCGGATTTCTTCTACTGTGCATGGTTCTGTCTGCTGACAGTTCTGCAATTCGTTGTTCAAGTTTCAACACCTCCTTTCTCTGTTCTGCCACAAGTGCTTTTCGTTCCTCCAATGAACCATACAGAAGAATATCAAGCAGATATTCGATATAGTTCTTCTTATACAGTGCTTCTGCAAACAGAGGATTCCATTCCTCATCCGGCTGTTTAGGAGCGTATTTCTTTTCCCATTCTCTAAGAAGATGAAAATAATCCGTCAGCACCTTGTAGCAATGATTTTCTTCTTTTTGATATTTCTGCTCCGGTGTCGGCTCACGAATACGAGGGCGGACACTGGGCTTTTGTCGGCTGTCATAGTTAAGACCAAAATCTTCAGCAAGTTTGACAGCAGCTTCCCTCAGCCCGATACCGAATAGCTTCGCTGTGAGATCAACAGCGTCTCCGGTTGCTCCGCAGCCAAAACAGTAATAGCGTTCATCCAGCTTCATACTGGGGGACATATCCGAGTGAAACGGACAGCACGCCATACCTGTGCGACCCACTTTCAAGCCATAGGCTTCTGCGGCTTGTCGGGCAGTAACATTTTCTTTTACAATTTCAAATACATTCATGTGACTCCTTTCCTGAAACGAAAAAAGCACCTGTCATTTTCAAAACGAAAATAGCAAGTGCCTTAAAGTTCCATATTTAATTTTAGGTGCAAAAAAGCAGGAGACCTTTTCAGATTTCCTGCTTAGCAAAGCTGTGAAGATTTAATTGTGGTTGGGTTGCCAGTTATACAAACTGGGATTTTTCTTTTTAGAATGAATTATTTATTTTCTACAATAGCACCATATTTCGTATGCGGAAGATATTGTACCTTTAAATAAGTATTTTTATCAACATACCTTGAAAATACTGTGATTTCGATTTCATCATCTTTAACTTTATCATATAGAAAAATACTTCTTCTTTCAGAAGATATATCTGCACCACCATGAGATTGTTCAGTTACATATCCTTCTGCATAACTATACTGTTTGTTTATGATGTAAGGCATATCTAAAACAAAATCTTTCAAATATAAGATTAAAAGAATAGCTACTATAACAAGAATGGTATTAGCCAATCGAAGAAATATTATATCATTTTTTCCAGTATATTCTTTTTTTATCGCTTCTTTATCAAAAAATATCGAATAGATAAGTTTTCTTTTTTTAATTAGATAGATAATGCAAGCAATTAAAGCTATAACAAATAATGAAACTCTTATAAACAATCTAAATATAGCAAAATCCATAATATCATTCCCTTAAACTTCAAGTTTGTTGCTTACATTATACTTCATCAACCTAAAGAATGGAAGATATTTTCTTGCTCCCTAAAGCAAAAGCACCTGTCATTTTCAAAACGAAAACAGCAAGTGCCTTAGAGTTCCATATTCAGTTTTTGGGAAAAAAAGCAGGAGACCTTTTCTGATATGCTCCCTTTATGAGAGACAGTGAAAAAACAAACTGTCATCATGAAGGGA
>ERZ773241.2774-NODE-2774-length-13196-cov-2.830606_pt1 | contig 13196 bp, 9 predicted proteins | sample MGYA00580989_ERZ773241 | MGnify/ENA primary metagenome ERZ773241 (study PRJEB29015, sample SAMEA2737804) | human gut metagenome | biome: human gut; feature: human-associated habitat; material: faeces | place: China | collected 2012 ...
GATATTTAAGACCGCCGGACGGCTAAAATAAAATTTGCTTAATCTCAATTATCATGCGTTAATAGCTGCGTCGGTTTGAAAGACAGACAGCATACAAAGTAGTTTACTAAAGCAGTTCTCATTATCAGGCATTATCCCCTTCTTTTGAGTCTCTCTCCTGAACACTAAGTAGTTTCTGTATTAAAGCCCTGTTTGCCGAAAGGCCCAAAATGAAGGAAGTAAAATATGTCTAATAAAATGACTGGTTTAGTAAAATGGTTTAACGCAGATAAAGGTTTTGGCTTTATCACTCCTGATGATGGCAGCAAAGACGTTTTCGTCCATTTCACCGCCATCCAGAGCAATGAATTCCGCACGCTGAACGAAAATCAGAAAGTTGAATTTTCTATTGAGCAGGGGCAACGTGGCCCCGCGGCAGCGAACGTTGTTACGCTCTAAGGTTGCCATTATTACTCAACATCTCCATTTCCGCTGTCCATGTTGTCATGGTTCACAGTACCGCACATCGGCATTCGATGTGACGGAGCGAAACCCTTTGGGCGCTAAGTGTATTTTTTGTAAATCGACGATGATCACCTTTGATAACGTCGCGCTGCAAATACGCACTGACCATGCGCCGCTGGATTTCACAAAATAATATCAGGCTCCCTCGTGGAGCCTTTTTTATATCTGCCTTATTTTTCTTCAACGCTGTATGTATAGTAAGCGATAACCTGTTGATTATTGAATCTTTCGGGGAGATGGCTTATAACATTTCTTACCTGACCAGGGTACCGGGAACCAACACCTTACTGGCGTGTTGCTGTCTTTTAAGACCAGAAGAGGTTAACAGTGAATATTGAAGAGTTAAAAAAACAAGCCGAAACGGAAATCGCCGACTTTATCGCGCAAAAAATCGCCGAGCTGAACAAGAATACAGGGAAAGAAGTCTCTGAAATTCGCTTCACCGCACGAGAAAAAATGACCGGGCTTGAAAGTTATGATGTCAAAATCAAAATAATGTGATTTTGTGAACATCACCCCGTGCGAGGTGATGTTCCGCTTGTTGCTAATTTAGTGACCAATCATTGGCGCTTGTGGAATTAAGCGTCGGTACAATTCCTCCGGCACCGGGCTTTGCCATACTCCCGCATACATTGCGTAACCAATCACCGCAAACATAATCCCCAGAACCAGTAGCGTCATTAACCAGCCAGACAACGCAAAGGCTTTTTTATTTGCCGCAGGTTTTTGCAGTGAAAAGGTCAATGTTGAGGCTACCGGACATGACTCTACGCAAGTCATACAGCCGGTACATTCCACTGTTCGTACCTGAATTAATTTATCGACCGGGATCCGTGATGGGCAATTTTTTGCGCATTTGCCACAGTCGATACAACTTTCGGCATTGCGACGAATCTTAAACGGCGACAATAGCGAAACCACGCCCATCAGCGCGCCATATGGGCAAAGATAACGACACCAGGCATGGCGAATAAACAGGCTGGCAATCAGCAAAACGGTCACGCTGATTAATGTCGCGGTCCCCATATGACGAAAGAAATCGAGCATTTTAACGTCCATCACCACGCTGTAGGGCGACAACATAAAATAGTGAATCGCCTGAGCGGGCATCAATAACGCGATATAGATAAAAAAACTCAACAGCAAATACTTCACGCCGCGCAGAGGAATATCCAGCCAGCGGGGAAGGACACATTGCCGACCAAACAGTTTGTTACCGAGATCGCCGATTAATTCAGAAAGCGTACCAACCGGGCATAACCATGAGCAAAAGGCCTTTTTGAGTAATAGACTGATGACGATAAAAGCGACCAATAACAGCATCGCGGCGGCGTGGACGGACGGTAACTGACCTGTTACAAGGCTATATTTCAGATTCATCAGCCCGGCAATCGGTAGCCAGCCTTCGATACCTCCCGGTCTGGCGACAAATGTCGTGCTACTTGCCGTTTCGTAATAGCGCACCCAATACCAGAACGTGATGGCAATATAAATATTCATTGCCAACAGTAATAATTGCGTCGCTTTACGCCAGGTCGTGGCATTACGCCAGTCATTCCACGGTAATTTGCCGCCCGTCGTGCCTGGCCGCCGCTGCCAGCGGGTTCTTTTATTCTCTGCCATGATTTTGCCAGTCCGTTAAGTTGTATACCAAATGCCACTATTCTAGTTGTTCTTAACTGGCTGATATTGATTCAAATCGCGTTCAGGTCTTTCTTATGCAACCATGCTTCCAGAGCGGCAACACTGCGTGTAATTTCTTCGTGTGGAAGGGGGGCAGATAATGGCTGCTGCTCCAGTTGTGCGCATAGCTGGCTGGCGATATGCATTCCCAGACTCGAGCAACTGCTTTTTAGCTGATGCGCGGCACGCTTTATTTTCTCGCTATCCTGACTGGCGCGGGCAATGTCGATTTCATCGAGAAGCGGCAGGGCATGTTGTGTAAATAATACCAGCCATTCGTGGATCTTCTCCGTCCCCATTAACTGAGCATCTTCATTGAGTTGCGATACATCCAGCGATTGATCATTATTGACTTGCAGTTGGAGATAGTGCGCCAGTAACTGACCGAGCACTTCACGCGGCACCGGTTTAGGGATAATCCCGCGGAATAATGAACTGGTACGCTGGCGCAGCGTTTCGTCAATGACATGGGCGCTAAAGCCAATCAAAACCAGCGACGGATATTGCTGTGCCAGTTGTCGGGCAAGCGTAATGCCGTCGATATCCGGCAGATCAAAATCCACCAGTGCGGCAGCAAACGGTTCGCTATTTTGCAGTGTCTCTAAAGCCTGCGCGGCATTGCCAACAGCAACAATCTGCGCACCACTGGTTTTCAGCATCTCAATGGTAATTCGCTGGGTTAGCGGGTTATCTTCAATTAACAGCAAACGTAAACCGTCAAGACGCACCGCCTGATTGACTGTTTTTGGCACGGGTGCCGTGGCAACACGTAACGGCAAGCGTAAACAAAAACAGCTTCCAACCTCCGGCGTGCTGGTGGCGCTCAGTTCGCCGCCCATCGCCTGGGCCAGACGGCTACTGATAGTCAGTCCCAGCCCGGTGCCGCCGCGTTTGCCGCTTACCTGCACAAATGGCTGGAAGATTTCTGCCAGTTTCGCGGGATCAATACCGCAGCCGCTGTCTTCCACTTCGACCAGCCATTGCTCGCCATCAGTGCGACTACGCAGGATAATGTACCCTTCGTCAGTAAAACGCAGGGCGTTGCTCAACAGGTTGGTTATAACCTGACGAATACGTCGTGGATCGCCCATTAACGCGCACGGCATATCATCGGCAATTGCCGTTGCCAGGCGAATCGGGCGACCTTTCACCCGTCCGCTCATTAATTGCAGGGTACTTTCCAGCAGCGGGCGCGGTTCAAAGGGCTCATCGCTGACCGAAACATTCTTGCCGCCTGCTTCGATAGCCGAATAATCGAGAATATCGTTGAGGATGGTCAGCAACGATTCACCAGAGTCAGTAATTGCCCGCAAATCATCACGCTGGGCGTTAAGTGCGGGGTTATCTGCCAGCAGTTGAGCAGTGCCGAGAATACCGTACAGCGGTGTGCGGATCTCATGGCTCATCGCCGCCAGAAACGCCGATTTTGCCTGGCTGGCTTTTTCTGCTTCCGCCCGTGCCTGTCGGTGTTCTATCACCAGTTCCTGCAATTCAGCTGTACGCGCTTTGACCTGCGCCGCCAGCTGTTCGCGGTGGCGATTCAGTGCATGAACATTGCTGCGAAACGCATCCATCAGCCGCCCGATGGTATCCAGCTCCCGTACGCCAGCGGTTTCCGGGAAAGGGGAGTCAATATCACCGTCCAGCAGCCGTTGCAGCGCCTGCGTTTGTTCGGCAAGTGGACGCGTGACTGAGCGATAAACCACGCGCCAGAGGATCAGAATCAGTGCGCAAAGTGAAACCATCCCCAGCAATAACAGGCTGTATTGCCCGCGTGCACTCGCTTTTTCCAGATGCGCCAGTCCGTGCTGATTACGCAGCTCAATGGTGTCGACCAGCTGACTGACTTCGCTACTAAACTGCGCGAACTGGGCGATGTTATTTTGTGCGAGAGTTTGTAGGTGATTGCTGATTTCACTGTCCTGCTGATACAGCGCCAGCAAATCGCTATATTGGCTAACGGTAGTTAACGTTGTTGCGACCTGCGCACGAACACCCGGATCTTCAATGCGTATTTGCCGACGTTGCAGAATTTTCACCGCATTATTGAGCTGCTTTTCCAGCGTTGGTGCATTTTTCTGGATCTGCTCCAGCCCCAGATTCATCACCATTTGCTGCACCCGCAGAGCGCTAAGGCGCAGTTCATTCATCTGGTTAACATACTCAAGATCGATATCAATCAGCCGATCGAGTGCACTTTCAGCAGCCTGACGCTGATCTTGTTCGATCAAATCGTAAATCCCGGCCTGGGTCGCTCCAGCGGAAGTTGTCGCATTATTCGCCTGACCTTGCGCCAGGCGTGCGATCTCATCGGCGGCAGCGACTATCTGCTGACTGAGTTGCTGTTGTTGCTGGCGCAGTTGCAAACGCTGCCCCACCAGTTCCCCTTGCTGACGTAACGAACGGGAGATCTCCTGCTCCTGTTGTTCAATAGCGGTGGTATCAAAACCTTGTTCCCGTAACGCTTGCAGCAACGCATTAATCTTCAGGCTTTGTGCGGTGAGCATTCGCCCCTGCGCCTGCCACATCTTTTCGTTATCGGCACTGGTCAGGTTCTGCGCGGCGAAAAGTTCCCAGGCGCTGGCTTCGCTCAACTGGCGCGCCATATTCATGGTAGGAATCAATGCCTGAGTGTTGTCTTTTTCCACCTGGCTGATAAAGCGCAGGTTGTACCATCCCACCAGGGTACTGGTCAGGGTTAACAGCGCCATCAGGGCAAAGCCCATCCAGAGTCTTCGGGTCAGGGTTAAATTCACGGTCGGTGCACTTTAGGTGAAAAAGGTTGAGTCGCAAAGCGGAATGCATCTAGCATAAAGCCTTATTATTGATGAGGCTATCATGCGCGTACTGCTATTTTTACTTCTTTCCCTTTTCATGTTGCCTGGATTTTCGGCTGATAACTTGTTGCGCTGGCATGATGCGCAGCATTTCACGGTGCAAGCCTCTACGCCGCTTAAAGCCAAACGCGCATGGAAACTGTGCGCGCTTTATCCCAGCCTGAAAGATTCATATTGGTTATCGTTGAACTATGGTATGCAGGAGGCTGCTCGCCGCTACGGTGTGGATTTAAAAGTGCTGGAGGCAGGCGGCTACAGCCAGTTGGCTACCCAGCAAGCACAAATCGACCAGTGTAAACAGTGGGGCGCAGAGGCCATTTTGCTCGGTAGTAGCACGACGTCATTTCCCGACCTGCAAAAGCAGGTAGCAAGTCTGCCGGTGATCGAACTGGTAAATGCTATTGATGCTCCCCAGGTGAAAAGCCGCGTTGGTGTGCCGTGGTTTCAGATGGGCTATCAACCGGGGCGATATCTGGTGCAATGGGCGCACGGTAAACCACTGAATGTGCTGTTGATGCCCGGACCCGATAACGCCGGGGGCAGTAAGGAGATGGTAGAGGGTTTCCGCGCCGCCATTGCCGGAAGCCCGGTGCGTATTGTCGATATTGCGCTCGGCGACAACGATATTGAAATCCAGCGTAACCTGTTGCAGGAGATGCTGGAACGCCATCCAGAAATCGACGTCGTTGCCGGAACGGCCATTGCGGCAGAGGCGGCAATGGGGGAAGGGCGTAACCTGAAAACGCCGCTTACCGTGGTGTCATTTTATCTTTCACATCAGGTGTATCGCGGACTAAAGCGGGGAAGAGTGATTATGGCTGCCAGCGATCAAATGGTCTGGCAGGGGGAACTGGCGGTTGAGCAGGCCATCAGGCAATTACAGGGGCAATCGGTGTCTGATAATGTCAGCCCACCGATTTTAGTTCTGACGCCGAAAAATGCCGACCGTGAACATATTCGCCGCTCGCTGTCACCAGGGGGATTTCGTCCGGTCTATTTTTATCAGCACACATCAGCGGCTAAGAAATAACCTTCACCATGTTGCGTCACCAGTAAATCCGCGCTGAGTTTATGACGTAAACGACGAATTAACACATCGACGGTGCGCAGGTCAGGGTTTTCCACCCGACGCGCAGAAAGCATACGTAGCAGACGTTCACGGCTGAGAATTTCGCCCGGATTCGTCACAAATGCCACCAACATTTCATACTCTGCGCGGGTCAGTTTAATCGGCTCGCCATCCCGCTCCAGCGTATGGCGCGACACATTCAGGCAATAACCGGCAAAGCGATAGCAGTTGTCCTGAGTGTGCGGTTGAGCTTGTCGCGCGAGGTCGATTCGCCAGAGCAGATTTTTCACCCGTACTACCAGTTCGCGCAGTTCCAGCGGTTTGGTGACGTAATCGTCTGCGCCCATTTCCAGCCCAACAATACGGTCAATCCGATCGCTGCGTCCGGTAACCAGAATAATCCCCACCGTTGAGCGTTCTCGCAGGGCGCGGGTTAACATCAGGCCATTTTCATCGGGTAAGTTGATATCCAGCAGAATTAAATCTACCGACTGATTCTGCATAATTTCCCGTAGCCCGGCACCGCTCGCCGTAACGGAAACGGTATACCCCTCCTGAGTGAAGTAGGATTGTAATCGCGCCTGGGTAACCGGCTCATCTTCAACAATAACAATGTGATGTGGCATCAGAGGGTTTTACTCATTCTGTTCATATCTGTTCATATTCTGCCGTAAGCCGTTCATCCTGACCAGTGCCGCTGTTCATATTTGCTCATTAAGATCGCTTCACTAAACCATAATTCTACAGGGGTTATTATGCGGAAACTCTGGAACGCGCTACGCCGACCCAGTGCTCGTTGGTCGGTACTGGCGCTGGTCGCAATTGGGATTGTGATTGGCATTGCGCTGATTGTATTGCCACACGTTGGGATCAAAGTCACCAGCACAACCGAATTTTGTGTCAGTTGCCACAGTATGCAATCGGTGTATGAAGAATATAAACAGTCGGTGCATTTCCAGAACGCCTCCGGCGTGCGAGCTGAATGCCATGACTGTCATATCCCGCCGGATATTCCAGGCATGGTGAAGCGCAAACTGGAAGCGAGCAATGATATCTACCAGACCTTTATTGCTCACTCCATTGATACACCTGAGAAATTCGAAGCCAAACGCGCGGAACTTGCCGAGCGTGAATGGGCGCGAATGAAAGAAAACAACTCGGCAACCTGCCGCTCCTGCCATAACTACGATGCGATGGATCATGCGAAGCAGCATCCTGAAGCAGCACGTCAGATGAAGGTGGCAGCGAAAGATAATCAATCCTGCATCGACTGTCATAAAGGTATTGCCCACCAGTTACCGGATATGAGTAGCGGCTTCCGTAAGCAGTTCGATGAGCTGCGCGCCAGTGCAAATGATAGTGGTGATACGCTGTACTCCATTGATATTAAGCCAATTTATGCGGCGAAAGGCGATAAAGAAGCCTCTGGTTCTCTGCTGCCTGCTTCGGAAGTGAAAGTCCTTAAACGTGACGGCGACTGGCTGCAAATTGAAATTACCGGCTGGACGGAAAGCGCCGGACGTCAGCGTGTACTCACCCAATTCCCAGGTAAACGCATCTTTGTTGCCTCGATTCGTGGTGATGTGCAGCAGCAGGTAAAAACGCTGGAGAAAACCACCGTTGCCGACACCAATACCGAGTGGAGCAAGTTGCAGGCCACTGCGTGGATGAAGAAAGGCGACATGGTGAACGATATCAAACCGATCTGGGCTTATGCGGATTCGTTGTACAACGGCACCTGTAACCAGTGCCACGGCGCACCGGAAATCGCCCACTTTGACGCTAACGGTTGGATCGGCACGCTCAACGGCATGATTGGCTTTACCAGTCTCGATAAACGTGAAGAACGCACCTTGTTGAAATATCTCCAAATGAATGCGTCTGACACCGCAGGTAAGGCTCACGGCGATAAGAAGGAAGAAAAATAATGAACAATAACGATCTCTTTCAGGCATCACGTCGGCGTTTTCTGGCACAACTCGGCGGCTTAACCGTCGCCGGGATGCTGGGGCCGTCATTGTTAACGCCGCGACGTGCGACTGCGGCGCAAGCGGCGACTGACGCTGTCATCTCGAAAGAGGGCATTCTTACCGGGTCGCACTGGGGGGCTATCCGCGCGACGGTGAAGGATGGTCGCTTTGTGGCGGCAAAACCGTTCGAACTGGATAAATATCCGTCGAAAATGATTGCCGGATTGCCGGATCACGTACACAACGCGGCGCGTATTCGTTATCCGATGGTACGCGTGGACTGGCTGCGTAAGCGCCATCTCAGCGATACCTCCCAGCGCGGTGATAACCGTTTTGTGCGCGTGAGCTGGGATGAAGCCCTCGACATGTTCTATGAAGAACTGGAACGCGTGCAGAAAACTCACGGGCCGAGTGCCTTGCTGACCGCCAGTGGTTGGCAATCGACGGGGATGTTCCATAACGCTTCGGGGATGCTGGCGAAAGCTATTGCCTTGCATGGTAATAGCGTTGGTACGGGCGGAGATTACTCTACCGGTGCTGCGCAGGTGATCCTGCCGCGCGTAGTCGGTTCGATGGAAGTGTATGAACAGCAAACCTCCTGGCCGCTGGTATTGCAGAACAGCAAAACCATTGTGCTGTGGGGCTCCGATTTGCTGAAAAACCAGCAAGCGAACTGGTGGTGCCCGGATCACGATGTTTATGAATATTACGCGCAGCTAAAAGCGAAAGTCGCCGCCGGTGAAATTGAGGTCATCAGCATCGATCCGGTTGTCACATCCACCCATGAGTATCTGGGGCGCGAGCATGTGAAGCACATTGCGGTTAACCCGCAAACTGACGTGCCGCTGCAACTGGCGCTGGCACATACGCTGTACAGTGAAAACCTGTACGACAAAAACTTCCTTGCTAACTACTGTGTGGGTTTTGAGCAGTTCCTGCCGTATCTGCTGGGTGAGAAAGACGGTCAGCCGAAAGATGCCGCATGGGCTGAAAAACTGACCGGCATTGATGCCGAAACCATTCGTGGGCTGGCGCGGCAGATGGCGGCGAACAGAACGCAAATTATTGCTGGCTGGTGCGTGCAGCGTATGCAGCACGGTGAACAGTGGGCGTGGATGATTGTGGTTCTGGCGGCGATGCTGGGGCAAATTGGCCTGCCAGGTGGTGGTTTTGGTTTTGGCTGGCACTACAACGGCGCAGGCACGCCGGGGCGTAAAGGCGTTATTCTGAGTGGTTTCTCCGGCTCTACGTCGATTCCGCCTGTTCACGACAACAGTGACTACAAAGGCTACAGCAGCACTATTCCGATTGCCCGTTTTATCGATGCGATCCTCGAACCGGGGAAAGTGATCAACTGGAACGGTAAATCGGTAAAACTGCCGCCGCTGAAAATGTGTATTTTTGCCGGAACTAACCCATTCCATCGCCATCAGCAGATCAACCGCATTATTGAAGGCTTGCGCAAGCTGGAAACGGTTATCGCCATAGATAACCAGTGGACCTCAACCTGCCGCTTTGCCGATATCGTACTGCCTGCGACCACGCAGTTTGAGCGTAACGATCTCGACCAGTACGGCAATCACTCCAACCGTGGCATTATCGCCATGAAACAGGTGGTGCCGCCGCAGTTCGAGGCGCGCAACGACTTCGATATTTTCCGCGAGCTGTGCCGTCGCTTTAATCGCGAAGAAGCCTTTACCGAAGGGCTGGACGAAATGGGCTGGCTGAAACGCATCTGGCAGGAAGGTGTACAGCAAGGCAAAGGACGCGGCGTTCATCTGCCAGCGTTTGATGACTTCTGGAATAACAAAGAGTACGTCGAGTTTGATCATCCGCAGATGTTTGTTCGCCACCAGGCATTCCGCGAAGATCCGGATCTCGAACCGCTGGGCACGCCGAGTGGCCTGATTGAGATCTACTCGAAAACCATCGCTGATATGAACTACGACGATTGTCAGGGGCATCCGATGTGGTTTGAGAAAATCGAACGCTCCCACGGTGGGCCTGGCTCGCAAAAGTATCCGTTGCATCTGCAATCTGTGCATCCGGATTTCCGACTTCACTCGCAGTTATGTGAGTCGGAAACGCTGCGTCAGCAATATACGGTAGCGGGTAAAGAGCCAGTATTCATTAACCCGCAGGATGCCAGCGCGCGCGGTATTCGTAACGGTGATGTGGTACGCGTCTTTAACGCTCGCGGTCAGGTGTTGGCAGGGGCAGTGGTTTCTGACCGCTATGCACCCGGCGTGGCACGAATTCACGAAGGGGCATGGTACGATCCAGATAAAGGCGGCGAGCCTGGTGCGCTGTGCAAATACGGTAACCCCAACGTGTTGACCATCGACATCGGTACATCGCAGCTGGCGCAGGCGACCAGTGCGCACACTACGCTGGTGGAAATTGAGAAGTACAACGGAACAGTGGAGCAGGTGACGGCGTTTAACGGCCCCGTGGAGATGGTGGCGCAGTGCGAATATGTTCCCGCGTCGCAGGTGAAATCATGACCACGCTGACAGCACAACAGATTGCCTGTGTTTACGCCTGGCTAGCGCAGTTGTTCTCCCGTGAGCTGGACGATGAACAACTGACGCAAATCGCCAGTGCGCAGATGGCTGAATGGTTTTCGTTGCTGAAAAGCGAACCGCCGCTCACTGCGGCGGTGAACGAGCTGGAAAACCGTATTGCCACTCTGACAGTACGTGACGACGCCCGTCTGGAACTGGCCGCTGACTTTTGCGGCCTGTTTCTGATGACCGACAAACAAGCGGCGCTGCCGTATGCATCGGCCTACAAACAGGACGAGCAAGAGATTAAACGCTTGTTAGTTGAGGCAGGGATGGAAACCAGCGGCAATTTCAACGAACCGGCAGATCATCTGGCGATCTATCTCGAATTGCTCAGCCATCTGCATTTTTCGCTGGGAGAGGGGACCGTTCCTGCGCGAAGAATCGACAGTTTGCGGCAAAAAACACTGACGGCGCTGTGGCAATGGTTACCAGAGTTTGTTGCGCGTTGTCGTCAGTATGACAGCTTTGGTTTTTACGCGGCACTAAGCCAGTTATTGCTGGTGTTAGTGGAGTGCGACCACCAAAACAGATAACGTCGTTTGTGCGCCTGAAAAGACGCGTTTAGCGTCGCATCAGGCATTATGGCGCAGTTGCCGGATGCGGCGTGAACGTCTTATCCGGCCCACAGGAACTGTAATCTTTGTAGACCGGTTAAGATGCGTCATCGCATCCGGCAAACACACATCACGGATGAGCTACAAACCGGGAAAGCCGCTGGCGCAGCAGGCGGTTTTCCTGCTTCAGGTGCGCAATATCATCCATTAACGTCAGCGCCACCGCGATCCCCGGCCAGTCCAGAGCCAGTTCATGACGCAGGCGTACCGCGCGTTGCACCACAATGGCGGCATGGTCGTCAAATACCCAGGTTGTTTCCTGGATCTCACGCGGTTCAACCACCCCCAAACCGACAATTTCATTCAACTCCTCTTCAGAGATGCCGGTATGCAGGCAAAATTCGGTAATAGTAAAAGTCACCGTAACATTAGCCATTATGCTTTCCCCCAATCTTTACGTGGATCAAAAGACGACTGGGCGTCTGCCAGTTGCTGCCACAGCGCGGCAGTGTTTTCATCCGGTTTCGGCGGCATCACGATTTTCAGTACCGCATACAGATCGCCGGTCTGTTTTTTGCTCACCAGACCTTTGCCTTTAACGCGCAATCGTTGCCCGGCCTGGCTGCCTGGCGGGATAGTCAGCAAAATGCTTTCTTTCAGTGTTGGAACGGTGACTTTAGCACCCAGCGCCGCTTCCCACGGGCTAACCGGCACCACAATTTCCAGATCCTGGCCGACAATATCAAACAGCGGATGTGGCGCAATATGAATCACCAGCCACAAATCGCCATTTGGGCCGCCATTTTCGCCCGGCGTTCCCTGGCCTTTCAGGCGGATGCGTTGACCATTGCCGACGCCCGCCGGGATCTTCACATTCAGCGTTTTCGGAATTTCCTGTTCGATCATGCCAAAGGCGTTATAAACCGGCAGGTTATAGCTGATGGTACGCTTATGCTCAGTAAGCGTTTCTTCGAGGAATACCGCCACTTCGATTTCAATATCGTGGCCGCGTGTGGCGGGGCGTTGACGGCTCTGGCGGGCATGCTGACCGAAAATTGACGAGAAGATATCGTCAAAATCTTCGGCGTTAAAACTCTGACCGTCGCCATGGTGGAACTGACGGTTAAATTGCGGATCGTTGCGATGTTGCCACATCTGATCATACTCAGCGCGACGTTGTTCATCACTTAACACTTCCCAGGCTTCAGCGACCTCTTTGAAGCGGGCTTCGGCATCCGGTTCTTTGCTGACATCAGGATGGTATTTGCGGGCAAGTCGACGATAGGCGGTCTTGATTGTCTTGAGATCGTCCGTCGGTTTCACGCCCATGATGGCGTAATAATCCTTTAATTCCATAGCGTTATCTCGCGTAAATCAACACAAATTGAAGGAACCCCTGTAAGGTAACTCCTATAAGTGTAGGGTAATCCTCAAAATTTCATATGCCAACACAGAATATGTTATTGAAATCATCGCGGAGAGGAGGTCGCCATCAAGATGGGTTGCTGAACATATTTTAAACAGGTGAAAAAGGGTGAGCGATTTTTGATAGTTGAACCAGGCACTTTAAGTTTAACTAGGGCGTCATTATTTATTAAATTTTATAGACGCTATATATGGGTAGTAATATACATGGAATTAGTTGCACTGCAAATAATTATTTGAAACAGGCCTGGAACGATATAAAAAATGAGTACGAAAAAAATCAAACATATTCAATCACGCTTTTTGAAAACACACTGGTGTGTTTTATGCGGTTATACAATGAACTCAGACGTAAAGTAAATGAAGAGGATACTCCATGTCTGGAATGTGAATCACTAGAAAAAGAATTTGAGGAAATGCAGAATGATAATGATCTATCATTATTTATGAGAACATTGCGTACTAATGATACACAAATTTATTCAGGGGTTTCAGGAGGTATTACATATACTATACAATATGTTCGAGATATTGATATTGTTAGAGTGTCCTTGCCGGGCAGAGCTTCAGAGTCTATCACAGATTTT
>ERZ773241.2779-NODE-2779-length-13161-cov-9.106058_pt1 | contig 13161 bp, 10 predicted proteins | sample MGYA00580989_ERZ773241 | MGnify/ENA primary metagenome ERZ773241 (study PRJEB29015, sample SAMEA2737804) | human gut metagenome | biome: human gut; feature: human-associated habitat; material: faeces | place: China | collected 2012 ...
CCGCCCACCGGCAGGCTGGTGCCCTCCAAGTGGCCTGCGGCGATCTGCAGCACGCCATCGCTGGTGCCGTGGTAGATGGGCAGCTCCACACCGATCTTTTCAATGGTGATGTAGCCCATAATGCCGGTGCCGGTGACATCCAGCGTGGCGTTGTAGCTGGTGAACCGGTCGGCATGGAACAGCGCGTCCGGGTCGGCGGCGATCTGCGCATTGAACGCATCTGCCGCCTCGAAATAGGCGCTGTAGTCGGCATCGGTCAGATTGTCCACGTCCTCGGCATAGGTGGCCACAGCACGGGACTGATGCAGCTGGTTGACGTAATCGCTGAGGGTGGGGTATAACATCACGGATAGACCCACGAAAAAGACGAGGATCAGGATGATGGTGCTTTTGTTCTTTTTCATGGGCTACTCCCTAATGTTATAAGGATAGGAGCGGGGGCCTTGCGGCCCCTTTGCTCCGGGTTCTTGGGGGAAATGGAGCTTACTTGTTCTCCATGCGCTTCTTGGTGACCAGCAGAACGATGGCCGCAACCATCAGGCCGCCGCCGACCACATAGAACAGGGTAGTGCCGATGCCGCCGGTGGAGGGCAGGGTAATGCCGCCGGCTTTGTTGTTGATGATGGTGGTAGACAGGGTGGAACCGTTCAGATCAACCTGATTTCCTTTGTGGTTTGCCTTGATGATCACAGGGGGTACATCGCAGGGATTGTAATCGGCAGGAGTTTTGGTCTCCTTCAGGTAGTAGGTGCCAGCGTCCAGACCCTTGACATTGAACTGACCATTAGCGGCGGATTTCATTTCAACAGCTTCTTTACCGGTTGCGTTCTTGATGGGGTAGTAGAATTCGCCGTCTTGGTAGAGCTTCACTTCATTCTTACAATCCGCATCGCTGTACAGCTGGAAGACAGCGCCCGGCAGCGGAGTACCGTTTTCCGTCTCTGCACGCTTGGTGTTGTTCAGCTGGTAGGTGTACACATAGACTTCGCTTTCGGGAGTGTAGTTGGGAGTGTAGCCCCAGTATTCGCCGTCGGGTCTGGGGTTATTAGAGTACTGGAGCCGTACGCTGTTTTTGTTCTCGGCAGAGCCATTGACAGCGGCATTTTCGTTCAGGTGTGCAGTGTAGGTGACCGTAATCGTAGCGCCGTTATTCAAATTGAACTCTGGATCTTTAACACAGGTTTTGACATCAGGAATGCTTACCACAAAAGAGTTATCATTTTTAAGTTGGCTATCATCAACTTCATACATCGAAGAATCGTTGGTGATATCATAGGTGTGGCCATCGGAATTAATGACTACACTATCGAGTCTGTCATAAGTAATGCCATTGGACAAGGTATCATTGAAGCGAACAGTGTACTCGTTATAGTAATCGTAAGCACGGCCATTGTTTTCGCTTTCGGGCAAGGTAGCGATCAGCTGGAACTGGAACTCTTCGTTGATCGCATGGTCAGCGGAACTGCCCCAACCGTTATTGTCACCAGAAGAGCTTCCATCGTCGTTGTCGTAGACTTTCTTCTCAACAGTGGGCTTTACAACCTTAGGCGTAATTTGAACGTGATAGTGTGCTTTGTTAACCTTCAACAGGAAGGAATTGTAGGCATGATAGGAATCGCCATCAGCGCTACTGCTAAAGGAGGAAGTATCAACGATCAGATAATAACCTGCCTCTTCAAGTTTGAAGCCATTGGTGTGACCACCTTGAAGGACGGGTGTCGAGTTTCCATCCGAGTAGACATAGTTGCATACACAACGCGCAAAAGCGATGCTGTTATTATCGGAATCACTCCATTGGCTGATAACCGCAGCAGCTTCCTGAGGAGTGAAACTAGTTTCAAACTCACCGCCGATGGTAGAATCTTTCGTCAACTGCGCCAGAAACTCGTTAGGATGAGCGATGCTGCTGCCCCACCCAACGTTGGAAATCTTAAAGCCATCAGTATCATTACCCGTAACATCACCCTTGAAGATCTGGAAAGCGTCGTAACAGTGGTTTTTGCCGAGGTCCTCCTCAGTGTCGTATGCAAACGCCGGGATCGCCATGGCACACAGCATGGCAACTGCCAGCAGTGCGGCCAGCAGCTTTTTGATTACTTTCTTCATCATGATTTGCGAAAGTCTCCTTTCAAGTTTTTCTGATTCCTATTTTCAGGGTCTGCTTCCGGCGCAGAATCAATTTTGCCGCCGTGTCAGGAAGGATGCAGGCTTTTTAACGTGCCCTCCTTTCGCGTCTGCGCTTTCTGCAAACCCCGCACACCAGAGCGGCAAGCATCAGCGCGCCGCCGCCTGCTGTATACAGTTTGGTACCGGCCCCGCCGGTAGAGGGAAGTTCGTAGTCGGACTGATCGGCCTGACTGGTGATCACAAGGCTGTCGGTTTTTACCGGCTCTTCGGCATCATCGCTGATGGGCGTGTCCAGAATCTTGATGTTATTGATTACTTCACCGTCAAAAGCCGTTTTGTTCAGCTTGACGGTGTAGCGGATATAATAGGTTCCTGCGGCAATGGGGGAACCGGCAGAACCCAAGGTGATCTTGCGCTCACCATTATCATCTTCCCAAGTGATGCCGAGCGTTGTATTGCCGTTTTCCATGCTGAGCTGGAGCGAGTCTTCGACATATTCGGCGGTTACGCCGGTGGGCAGGGTCATGCTGTCCGCAAGCGTCAGCGGGCCGGCCTGTTCGTTCTTGACCACAAGCGTAACAGTGTAATCCAGGTAGGCATCGCTGCCATCGTGGCGCGGGTCCTTCACGCTCTGGTTAAGGTCATAGTTCTTATCGTCTTTTTGATCCTCATCGGGGGTTTCATCCGGGTTGATGGTGATATCAAGGGCGTAATCTTTGTTGACCTCGATCTGATTAAAGCCGCTGCTGGTGACCTCGCTCTGGTTCCACTGGAAATTGAAGGAAACGTTGCTGGTGACCTTGGCATCGGAAGGATCCGCGCCTGCGTCTGCCTCCTCTTTCTGCTTGATATAGTTTTGGTCGTACCGCAGCACGGCGTACCAGCAGCCGTCATTCCCCTTGAGCAGCTGGTAGCTGCCGCAGGTGTCATAATTGCCGGTATCTTCCAGTTTGCCGGAGATAAGCTCGTCCTCCAGCACATCAAAGCTCTTGGGCAGCTTAACATGGACACAGTAGTCGTTTTCCTGGATCGCTTGGGCCGGGATATCTGTGACGGTCAGGCTGCTGTGCAGAAGCTCCGAAATGGTGGTGACGTTGGTATCCTCGTATTCAGTGCCATTCTTGCGCTGCACCTCCAGAGCAGTGAGGTAATCCAGTGCATCCAGACCTTTGATGGTGGTAATGGCATCTGCGTCATCTTTGACTTTGAAATCCGGCGTAGCAACGCCATAATCGGCCTGCTGCGCATTTGCCACAGACACCAGCGTTGTTACCTGCGAAGCATTCAGCGTGACTTTAGCCACCTTGCCATCCACATCGCCGGAGATCACGGTCAGGGTGCCGAAATCTTCGTCCACATCGCTCACGATGCCAACGGTGCTGGCATCCACGGTGTATTCCTCAATGTGGGGCGCGGTGTCGGTGGTGGCCGCAGCATCCATGGAGAGCAGGGCAATGTCGGCATCGGCGGAATCATCCTGCACCTGCAACGGCTGGCTTTCCGCGGCCACAGCCTTGGTCACGGTGCCATTGTAAATGACGATATCACCGGGCATTGCGGCATCAGACGGCAGATCACCGTCAAAATCCATGGCATAGCCGCTGCCGGTCTCTTCGTTGTACAGCGCGCTGCGCAGCTGGCTGTGCAAAGACAGCACGCTGGAAACCTGCGGGATAGCGCTCTGGGGGATATCGGCATATTTCAGGCAGTAGGAAAGGAACATCACGTCCCATGGTCCATAGTCGTTGCCGTAGTCGTTGCCGTAGCGGGTGTAGTGGCGCACGGTCTCGCCGTCGGCATCGTCCAGCTGGAAGTTGCGCTCGCTCTGCTCATAGCCCAGCTGGCTCTCGGCTACGGCCAGCAGGTCGTCGGCCCAGTTGCCGCTCAGCGTGGTGCCGGTCTGTGCCAGCCATTCGTCCTCGTCCTGCGTGCCGTCCAGCGGGTCGGACAGGCAGTTCACCGTGTGGTGATGCTCCGGCAGGCCGCAGACCAGCACTTCCTCGTAGCAGGCATCGGTGTGGTGGTGCACCGGGGTCTCGATCACAGGATCGACCACCACGGGCTTTGCGGCCACCGGCTCCTCAAACAGGGCCACCGGGTCATAATCGGGGTTCACTTCTTCTACAAGCTCGCCCTCTTCCAGACCGCACACCAGCTCATAGGTGGTGGTGTAGCAGCTGTCGTCGTGGGTGTGCTCGAATTTATCGCAGATGAAGGTGACACCATCCTCATCAAAACAGCTGTCGTCGTGGGTGTGCTCTTCTTCCAGGCAGGTCAGCTCCTGCACTTCCTGGTAGCAGTCGTCGGTGTGCTCATGGGGCACAAAGATGTACTCCGGCTCTGCGGAATGGGCTGCAATGCCGGGATCATCCGCATCCATGCCGAATGTATCATCAAAAGACGTGCCGTCGTCCGTCATGGTGGCGTTCCAGTCCTCCGGTTCGCCTTCCTCATAGCCGCACACCAGCTGCTTTTCATAGCAGGCAGCGGTGTGCTCGTGCTCCAACTCGCCGCACAGGTATTCGGCCGTTTTGGCAATGCCCACGCCATGCAGCTGCCAGTTCACGGACAGGCCGGTGGTAAGCGCCAGTGCCAGCAGCAGCGCAGTATAGCGTCTGGCGCGCTGGTGGTTCCGACGGAACTTTTTCTGATATTCTTTCACAATATCCCGCATGATTCCTAAACCTCCTTAGTGGATCAACGAGAAGCTGGACAAGGGCCATACCCGCAAAAAAACCTTGCCTACGATCTGACTTTTTTCCACACAGCCGATCACACTGCTGCGGCTGTCAATGGAGGTGGCCCGATGGTCACCCAGTACGAAATACCGGTTTTCCGGCACCTGATAGGGAAATTTGATGTCGCATTCGCCCAGAGCCAGTTCATCTACATAGGGCTCATCCAGCGTCTGGCCGTTCACAGTGACCACACCGTCCTCGTCCAGTTCGATCACATCACCGGGCAGGCCGATGATGCGCTTGAGCAGAAGCTTGTTCTGCCAGTAAAATCCGCAAAGGTCGCCGGTCTTCATGTCGCTGCCCTTGACCAGCAGAATGATGTCCCGGTCCTGCAGAGTGGGGTTCATGCTGTCGCCGGAGACCTGCAGCACCGGCAGAAACAGGGTGGCCAGCAGCACGGCAACGGCCGCGACCACCAGCAGCGTGTAGACCGTGCTGCGCAGCACCCGCATATAACGGCTGCGGTAGGCCAGACGTTCGCGCTCTGCTTCCACCTCTGCTGTGGATGGAATGGGCGTGAACCTGATCTTTTGCTCTTTCATTTGGCACGCTCCTCCGGCAGGAATTCCGTGCTGTGATAGCCGTCCAGCAGTTCGCTGGCCCGGCGGTCAAAAGCGGCCCGGCGCTGCTGGATCTCCTGCTGCGTCCGGGCAAGCATTGCCTTGCAGTCCGCTTCGGTCTGGGCGCGCTTGCGTGCGGCGGCTTCCGTTTCCGCGTCGCACTGCTGCTGGGTGCGGGCCTTCAGGTTCGCAGCCTCGGTCTGTGCCTGTGCAAGGATCTGCTGGGCTTCGGCTTCCGCCTGAGCGCGCAGAGCGCTGGCAGCGGCATCGGTGTTTTTGTTTGCTGCGAGCACCGATGCAACGTATTCATCAGCCGCAGCCTGCGCCGCTTCAAACACCTTGTTCAGCTCCAGTGCAGCCTGCGCAATGGAACCTGCGTTTTCAATATGGATCTGCCGTTCCTGCAGCTGGGCAGACAGGGCAGCGTTTTCTGCCCGGAGCTGGTCCTCGCTCTGCTTGAGCGCCAGAATGATCTCGACTAATTCGGTGCGGCGCATGTGCCGCAGTTCACGGTCTGGCATAATGATCGATTTCTCCCGCAAAAAGTGGTCGGATTAGGCGAACGAAAACTTTCGACAAATACGAAAATTTTCGCACCACAAAACCACATTTGATATATCAGTTTTCGGCGTGACGGTGCCAGTTTGATGAATGACCGTCCACCTTATATGTTAGCACAGCATGCGCAACAGAAACGTAACAAAAATGCCTTTTCCGTGCATTTTTTTGCCAAAGAATAAAAAAATTGTTTCTTTTGATGTAAACGATTACGCCGGACTGAAAATGCGTTAAAAACAAAAAGAACTGTCCCCACAACGGAGACAGTTCTTGAAAAACAGATGAAAATAGAAGCCGGATCAGAAGCTCTTCAGCAGATCGCCCAGAGTCAGGAAGGACTGGTAGATCACGTTGACATTGTTGATGATGGAGCTTGCACCGGAGAAGATGCGGGCAATGGCGTTGAACACCTTACCGACATTCAGGAAGCTGTTGTAAGCGTCGCTGGCACCACCGTCCAGATAGACCATTTCCTCTTCGCTGATGGAGGCATAGTTTGCGGGCAGTTTCATAGTAGACATGGAGATTTTCCTTTCTATTGATAAAATTGATACAGTGTGTGGAAAGACTTAAATAAAGGCAGCCACGGCCAGCGTGGTGATCAGAGCACCGGCTACCGTCAGAACGCTCAAAATCGGGCCGTCATCGTATTCCTGCGCGGTCTGTTCCGGCTGAGCGGGCGTGGATGTGCTGGTGGAAGTGGTGGCATTTTTCACGGTCCAGTGTGCGTACACAGTGGTATCACCGGTAAACACCGTAGAGGTGCTGATTTTTGTGCCGCCCACCGGCTCGGTATACCAGCCGTCAAAGGTGTAGCCTTCCAGCGTAGGCTGCGCGGGCAGGGCACTGAGTTTGCCGCTCAGATTGGTGGTGACTGCCACAGCGGAGCTGCTGCCGCCCATGGCATCCAAACCAATGGTGTAGACCTGCGAATCCTTGTCTTCTGCGGCAAAGGCAGAGGGCAGTGCACAGCAGAGCAGTGCAGCGCTGAGCAGACCGAGGACCAGCATTTTCAAGATCTTTTTCATATGACTCCTCGCTTTCCTGACGAATTGGGATGTGGTGCCTGCCGGGAACGGAAACACCAGAACAGACCTCGATGTCCCCGCCATGAGGCAGTAGACGAAAAAGCCGGGAAGAGGAGGTTTATTCAATCCTATATTTACCACATATAGCGTAACAAAAGCGCAACAAAATGGGCGCATTTTGTTGTTATGATGAAAAAAATTGGTTTTTCACAAATTGCAGGCTGCAAAAGGCGGCACAGAGCCGCCGCAAAAGCGGAAAAGTGGAACCTTCCCCTTGTGGAAAAACAAAGAATATGGTATAATATCTTGCACGATGCGCCATCGCCAAGCGGTAAGGCAGGGGACTTTGACTCCCCCATCGTAGGTTCGACTCCTGCTGGCGCAACCAAAAGCCCCGTCATCCTGAAAAGGCTGACGGGGCTTTTTGCATCACTTTTCCACAAAATGCGGCTGAACGGTGCGAAGCTCAGCGGCGGCGGATCTTTCTGGTGGGCTTGCGGCGGTTCCAGTTGTTCAAAAGGACCCACGCAAAGTAGATGATGATGGAAATAATACTCAGTGTTATTACAACTTTGAGATACAGACTGCCTAAGAATTCCTGAAAACGCGCCACAGTGAACAGCAGCGGGTTGCGGCTGACATCCTGCCCGGCGATCAGGTCCACCACGCCAATGGTCTCACCGGCAAGCTTCAGCTCCACGGTACCCACCACATCGCCCTGCTGGACAGGGGCACACACGGAATCCGGCAGGTGGAAATATTTCTGGGTCACGCTGCCGTCGCCGGTGGAAGGCAGCAGGGTCATCATGCTGTCGGCGGGATACAGCTGCAGGGAGCTGGTATCGGAGGAATACTTCACCGGGATCTCGGCCAGCGTAAGGTCGGTGTCCAGCGCGGCCTGAATGGAAAAGCTGTCGAACACCCAGTCCATCAGCTTCACGGTCTCGCACAGGGCCGGGCGACGGTTGGCGTAGCCGAAATCGTCGCAGGTGTCCGGGCTTTGCATCACGCAGAAAATATAGGTGGCACCATCCTTATTGGCCCATGAAACATAGCTCTGATTGCCACTGTCGCTTTTGAATGCGGTCACATCGCACATGCCGCCCTGCATGGCGCTGCGGTAGTATTTGCCGCCGCTGGATTTGCTCAGCGCGGCGTTCTGGCTGACCAGAACAGACGAAGAACGGTGTTTTTCTTTGGCGGGCATGGTAAAGCTGGGCGCACCGGAAACCTCCACAAAGGCATCAAAGCTCATCAGATAGCGCAGGATCAGGTACATATCCACGGCACAGGTCACGTTGCCGCTGTCGATGCCGCAGGCATCCGTCCAGGTGCTGCCGGTGGTGCCGATGCGCTGGGACAGGGTGTTCATCTGGCTCACCCAGCCCGCGAGGTCGCCGCCGGAAAGGGCATAGGCAAGGCCCATGGCGGCTTCGTTGGCGTTGCGGGTCAGCATGGCGTACATGGCTTCGCGGTAGGTAAAGGTCTCGTTGGAGCGCATATCTGCGTTGTTGGTGTTATAAACGTAATCCGAGATGGCAAAGGGCATCTGGAAGGTGTCGTCCAGATGGTCGGCATAGTTGGTCAGCAGTAGGGCAATGGTCATATACTTTGTCAGACCACCGGCGGATACCTGCTTTGTGCTGTCCTTATCATAGACGATGATATTGGTATCGGTGTTGACGATATAGGCACTCTGTGCCTGCACCTGATAGACCGGGGTGGGGTCGAACATAGCCCCGGCGGGCAGCACAAGGCAGCTGAACAGGACAGCGAACGACAAAACCAGCGCAAAAATACGTTTCATGTGGACAATTCCTTTAAAAAGCGATAATATAAAACAACAGGCAGCACGGCACAAGCGCCGTGCGCCGGGTAAGAACGAGATCACAGCGGAAGGCTGTATTCTTTATAATAACAGGTTTGGCGGGGTGTGACAAGGCTTATTGTGCCGATTTCACATCCGGTCAGGGAGGACAGGAATGGTATATCTGACAGGGGACACCCACGGCGACATCGACCGCTTCAAGCACGGCAAGCTGCGCTGGCTGGGCAAACGGGATACCGTGGTGGTACTGGGCGACTTTGGCTTTGTGTGGGACGGCAGCAAGGAGGAACAGAAAAAGCTGGATTGGCTGCGCAAGCGCCCGTATACCCTGCTGTTTCTGGACGGCAGCCACGAAAACTACGACCTTTTAAAGCAGTATCCCACCGAGGAACGCTTTGGCGGCAAGGTGCAGGCACTGGGCGGCAATGTGTACCATGTGTGCCGCGGCAGTGTGCTGGAATTGGAGAATAAAAAATACCTGTGCTTTGGCGGTGCGGAAAGCCAGGATGTGGAGGATCGGGAACCCGGCGTGAACTGGTGGAGGGAAGAAATGCCTTCGGAGGAGGAATACGCCTTTTGTGAGGAGAACCTTGCAGCGTGCGATTACAAAGTGGATTATGTGCTGACCCACGATGCGCCAAGCAGATTTTTGGATTTTACCGCCCTTGCCAGCGGCGAGACCAACCAGCTGCACAGCTTTCTGGATAAAATTTTGTTGAAGCTGACCTACGACAAGTGGTTTTTTGGCTGCTACCATAAGGATACCCAGCTTTCCACCAAAAGCCGCTGCGTGTTCTGCGATGTGATAAGCATGGGCGAACGGCACGCAAAGCGTTCCGTTCGATAACAGGGGCCGCTGCACCAGCCGTGCAGCGGCTTTTGCATTTGCTGTTGCTTGTGCGCAAAAAACCTCCGGATCAGTTCATGGCTCCGGCTTTCTCGAACATCTGCTGCACCTGCGCGGCCAGCAGGGCGTGCTCCGGGGCCTGCAGCAGCGGGTCCTCCGCCAGCATGGCCAGTGCTTCGCTCTGGGCGGCGTGAAGGGTGCGGGTGTCGTTCATCAGGTCGGCAATTTGCAATGTGGGCAGGCCATGCTGTCGGCTGCCGAAAAAGTCGCCGGGGCCCCGGGTCTCCAGGTCGTACTGGGCCACGGCAAAGCCATCGGTGGTGCTGCAGAGGAACTTCAGCCGCTTCTGCACCGCTTCGCCGGTATTGTCGCTGACCAGAAAGCACCAGCTCTCGGCGGCACCACGGCCCACCCGGCCGCGCAGCTGGTGCAGGGCGCTCAGGCCATAGCGCTCCGCGTTCTCGATGACCATGACGCTGGCGTTGGGCACGTCCACGCCCACCTCAATGACTGTGGTGGACACCAGTGCGTCCAGCCGCCCGGCCTTGAAATCCTCCATGACAGCGGCCTTCTCCTTGGGCTTGAGCTTGCCGTGCATCAGACCCACCCGGCGGTCGGGCAGCAGGGCCTTGGCAATGTCCTCGTAGTAGGTCTTGACCGCATTCAGCCCGCCGTCGGGGGTGTCCTCAATGGCGGGGCACACCAGATAGACCTGCCGCCCCTTGTCGATCTCCTGATCGAGGAAATGGTACAGGTCCCGCCGTTTTTTGCCGGTGATGCACCGGGTCTTGACCGGGGTACGGCCGGGGGGCAGCTCGTCCAAAATGGAGATGTCCAGGTCTCCGTAGAGGAGCAGGCCCAGTGTGCGGGGAATGGGGGTGGCGCTCATCACCAGAAGGTGCGGATTCACGGCCTTTTCGGCCAGCATGCCGCGCTGCCGCACGCCGAAGCGGTGCTGCTCGTCGATGACGGCCAGACCCAGCCGGGCAAACTCCACCCCCTCGCTGAGGATGGCGTGGGTGCCCACGATGAGGTCCGCTTCGTCGCCCCGGATGGCAGCCAGCGTGGTGCGCTTTGCAGCGGCTTTCATGCCGCCGGTGAGCAGGGCCACCCGCATGCCAAAGGGGGCCAACATCCGGTTCAGACCCTCGGCGTGCTGTGCGGCCAGGATCTCAGTGGGGGCCAGCAGAGCAGCCTGATATCCGGCCCGGATGCAGGCCCAGATGGCGGCAGCCGCTACCAGCGTTTTGCCGCTGCCCACGTCACCCTGTAACAGGCGGTTCATGGAGTGCTCCCCAGCCATGTCGGCCAGGATCTCATCCACAGCCCGGCGCTGAGCACCGGTGGGAGAGAAGGGCAGGCTGGCCCAGAAAGGTTCCGGGTCTGTGGGCTGCATGGGGGCACCGGTGGCGGCGGAGCCGCGGTTCTTCATGCGGCCGATGCCCAGCTGCAGCACCAGAAGCTCTTCATAGATGAGCCGCCGCCGGGCCGCAAAGGCTTCTTCTTCGGTGGCAGGGCGGTGGATGGCCCGCACGGCTTCGGCCTTGGAAGGCAGGCGGTATTTGCGGCGCATCTCCTCCGGCAGTGGGTCGGGCAGAAGCTCGGCATGGGGCAGCAGCTGCCGCACGCACTTGGCAATGGCACTGCTGGAAAGACCCTCGGTCTGGGGGTACACGGCCTCGAACGGGGCTGCCTGCACCTGTTCGGCAGTGCGCACCAGCGGGTTGACCATCTGACGCCGCAGCATCCCGCCGGTGACGATGCCCTGAAAATAGTATTCCTGCCCGATCTCCAGTTTCTGGGCGGCATAGGGGTTGTTGAACCAGGTGATCTCCAGCCCGGACACGTCATCCCCGGCGGTGACCCGCTCCATCCGCCGCCCGCCGGGCAGGATGCGCCCGCCGGGCTTGGCAAACACCTCTGCCTTGACCACGCATTCCGTGTCGGCAGGGGCTTCCGCAATGGAGTAGGGCTTCGTAAAGTCGATGTATTTACGGGGATAATGGCACAGAAGGTCGGCCAGCGTCACGATGCCCAGCTTCTCGAACCGCTCGGCGGTCTTGGGGCCTACCCCTTTCAGGTAGCGCACCGGCGTGTCCGGCGTGAGGGTGATGCGGTTTTCGGTGGGCATGGCGTGTCAGCTCCTTTCCTGGATGCAATATAGCCATTGTAACACGGAGCGGCAGCGGATGCAAATGGCCCAAAAAGGAAAAAACGGCAGGACCTTTGCCTTTGGGCAGGAACTGTGGTACACTCGGAAGAAAAAGAAGGGGAGAATATGTATGGAGATCCGCAAGGGGACCTTAAAGGATTTGGAGGCCATTGCAGCGGTGGAGGCGGCCTGCTTCCCGGCGGCAGAGGCGGCTACGGCAGAGGAGTTTGCCGGGCGGCTGCAGCAGTACGGCAATCATTTTTGGCTGCTGTGGGAGGGGGAAAGGCTGCTGGCCTTTGTGGACGGCTTTTGCACCGACTGGCCGGACCTGACCGATGAGATGTACGCCGACGCCTCCCTCCACCGGGAGAATGGTGCCTGGCAGATGATCTTTGGGGTAAACACCATCCCGGCCTGCCGCAGGCAGGGGTACGCCGGGCAGCTGCTGCAGCAGGCCATTGCCGACGCCCGGGCCCAGGGCCGGAAGGGGCTGGTACTGACCTGCAAGGAGGCTCTGGTGCACTACTATGCAAAGTTCGGCTTTGTGAACGAAGGTATTTCCGGCTCCACCCACGGGGGCGTGGTGTGGTACCAGATGCGGCTGACGTTCTGAATACAAATAAAATGCCCCGGATGCGAATAATTCACGCATCCGGGGTACGTTTTGCTTCGATTTGTTACGACTGCATGGAAATTACGCCATGTCAAGAAAAATAATAAAAAAAGCTGCACAAAAATGCAGCAAAAGAATTGACGGATGAAACAAATTGTGGTATCATGTAAGTCCATAATGCCTGAGTGCGGCAACGCGCCGCTTCCACCCTTATCTGGCTTGATTATAGCACCGGTTGGGCGGGAGCGCAAGCAGTGTGGCGGAAGAAACGAACAACTCTTCCGGGCGTATCGTTAAAAACACAGAACCAAAAGAAAGGCTGTGAGGTAATAGAATGGCGAAGATTCAAGACGTTATGCTGGGCAAGACGATGCGAAAGAGTTTTGCAAAGCACGACAAGATCCTGGCAATTCCCAACATGCTCAAAATCCAGAAGGACTCCTACAACTGGTTCCTCGACGAGGGACTGCGCGAGGTCTTCCGCGATGTCGACACCATCACCGACTACACGGGCAATCTCGAGCTGAGCTTCTTGGACTACAGCATGAACGAGCCCCCGAAGTACACGGTCGAAGAATGCAAGGAGCGCGATGCAACGTTCGCAAAGCCCATCAAGGTCCGCGTGCGTCTTCACAACAAGGAGACGGACGAGATCAAGGAGCAGGAGATCTTCATGGGCGACTTCCCGCTCATGACCGACGCCGGTACCT
>ERZ773241.2782-NODE-2782-length-13142-cov-2.954000_pt1 | contig 13142 bp, 8 predicted proteins | sample MGYA00580989_ERZ773241 | MGnify/ENA primary metagenome ERZ773241 (study PRJEB29015, sample SAMEA2737804) | human gut metagenome | biome: human gut; feature: human-associated habitat; material: faeces | place: China | collected 2012 ...
GCAGACCGATCTTGACGGCGATTCTCCTCTTTTTCTGCCGGAGTCGCTTTTTGTTGATATTCTGCTACTTTTACATCCTTTAGTGCGTTATCCGCCATCGGTGTTACGGTGAGGTCGTCAAACTCGGTCTCTATCCAACCGCCTCCCAATCCTATTTCTCCCAACGGAACCAGATTGGCGTTATTGTCTGTAATATCTATATGAGGTTGCTCCTCATCGTTGAGGAATATACGGATACGGTTTCCACTTTCATACGATACCATTCTCCCGGTACAGGGTGGAAACCCAACGGGCGAACACCCATAAATTCGTCTGTTCCCATATATCCGGTACGCATTAGGTAGAGGTCGTCCTGTAATCCACCTTTGATACCTACCACGTAGCGGTCGAAACGGTTATAGTTACGGAAACTTGCCCATATCTGCACTTGGTCTGCATTTTTAGGAGCACGGGCTTTGAAAGAAAATGTATAGTTTTTCCATTCGGGCTTGCCGAACAAAGCGTAAGCGTTTTGGGAGCGGAATACGTTGTCAGCAATGCTGCACGTTCCCCGGCCTACTGTTTTCAATTTTTCACCAGTATTGGAGAAGTCGTTTGTCCATGTAGTTTGGTCTTGTGCCTGTACGCTCAAGCACAAGATACTATATACACAACTTAGAAATGCTTTACTGATTTTATTCATATATATTATAAGCTGATGTTTAGTATAGAAACAGCCATGTTGGAAACCAGAGCGTAGAGCTGATGATTTCGCGACATGGCCGTTTAATTTATGATCAAGAATGATTTATCGGTTGTTCAGTAACATAAGAGCCCACCTTTGATTAGCGTAGTCTGTATTGAACAGAACCTGGAACTGGAGGTTTCCGTGCTCATCCGGAGCTATCGCTTTTTTGATTTTGACGATAAATTGGTTTTCATCTATCAGTTCGAAATGATCCTGTGTCTCGCTGTTTTCAATAAAGAGCTTCAACTCTGCTTTGTTTTTGCAGAAATATTGTTTACAATGGTCGGTGATGACCAAATTTTTGGCGGCATCACTGTATTGTACCAATACCGGCAGTTTCGTGCTGTTTGTAGGACCACCACATACATCGTATGGGAAACCTTGTCTCCAGAACGAGTTGTTGAAAGCCAGACCAAAGTTATATTCTTTTCCTTCTTCCAAGTCACTGAGTTTGTTCTTTGTCGGATCACCTGTTAAAGCTGATACGGAGAGGGCATAGTCTACCGGAGTATGTTCCACTGCTCCGTCTGTACCAAGGATTCTGCCGTCGGCGCATGGTTGTTTGTCGTAGCAGAGATAGAGAAGGAATGTTCCCGGATTACGGACAGGGTCTTTGATAAACCAACGTTCGTCACCATTTGATTGAGCTTGTTGTCCGGCTTCTTCTCCCGCCTTGAATGTCCATGAGAACTTGATACCGCAGTTATCCCCATTGCTGAAGTTTTCTTGGTTCAGGAAATTATAGTTAGCCAGCTCATAGGTGTTGCTTAGTGTCAGTGTGCCTTTGGTTGCATTCCACTTAAAGTTGCCATCCCATTGTTCTTTGGTCTTGTCATTCTGATTGTTTTGATCTAGCGTGAATATAAATTCTGCATCGGCGGGTTTGAAGTCGTACAGACTACTGAGAGGAACATTTGTGAAGTTGTATCCTAAGGTCGTGTTGTATTCGCCGGGAATTGCATATTGTTTTTCTTTGAAGAACTTCACAGAATTGTGTTTGGATGCGCTTTCTATTTGGTCGATGTTACCTTTGTTGTAGATATCAACTAGCATTTCGTCTTTCTTCACCGGGAGGGCTACCACATATTTGGTAGATACATTATTCAGATAGATTCCTACTTCATTTTGATCAGCATTTGTAAAAAGGACTTTGTCCGTTCCTGCTTCGTTCATGGCAAATAGATTGGCGCCTTCTACACCTGCGCATTGCGGACCTACGAGCATATAGCATTTTTTTGTGGCGGCATTGTAGTAAAGACACATTTCACCAGCACCCAGTTCGCTTTCTTCTGTAATGCTTCCCAAAGGTGTATCCATCTTTTGTATATTCCAAGTATCATTTTCCTGTGAGCCTACTTTCCATGCTTGGGAACTAGTGATACCTAAACTTTCTAATGATGTCTGAGAATTTTTCACTTCGATAACTTTCGTTGTTTTGTAGAGAGATTCTATGTTACTCAACATACCGCTAACGGCAGACAAAGAAACACCGCTCTTGGCTGTTGCTTCATCCAGGGAGTAAACAGAGATAGTCTTCTCTATGATGTCTTTTTCATTTTCTTTAGCGTCTTTTGCACCGATAGTGTAAGTTACTTTCACTTTACCACTCTTGTTAGCAGAAGTAGCAGTCAGCATTCCGTTTTCAATAGCAAATGCATTTCCAGGGTTATCAGATATTTCATAACTTCTTTCAACCACCAGGTCATTGAAACCTAATTCGTCCACAAACTTTACTTCGCCTGTTTTTCCGAATCCCCAATCTATTTTCTTGGAAAGATCAACGCTTTCAGTACTGATGAATTGTAATGATTCAGAGTCTTTATAAATATCACGGGTTTCACGATAAGCCCATACACCGTCTGTTGCACTATAAGACGTCGGTTTCACTACGAAATAATCTGAACTTGTTGTTGCTTTGTCCAAAGTAATTTCCAATACGGCACCATAATATTCGGCTGTCATATCTTGTGGAGTAAGTTCTACGGTCAGGATGCCGTTTTCGTCCAGCTTGCCTTCATTGACTACATTTACAAGTAATTGTGGGAGCTGTCCTTCAGCACGTGTCAGTGCCAGTTCGTGAATATCGGCGCAAGCGAAAGAGGCTTCTTTCAAGTCTATGTCTTTGGGTAAAACCCGGAATTTGGCAGTAGCCTTGTTTGCTGCGATGATTTCACCGGCAGTATTCGTATAGCTGGCTGCTTCCAGAAAATTATCTTCTTCGAAAACATACTGTTTCCGGAATAGAATAGAGCTGATGCCGCTGAACCCGCCGCCTTGTACCGGGAGAATGTAGTTCTCGCCGTAAAGATAGATGGAGAGCGTTTTGTTTTCCGTGTTTAATGCCATAATCGGAGCATCTTTAGTAATGCTGATATTTGTCTTGGTAGCTTCGCTTTCCGATTTGTTGATGAAAATAAAACCAGTTTCATAGTCATAAAAGAATATGTCTTTGTCTGTTCCGGGAATGTCCTGTTCGGTACCTTGTGTCTTTACATTGTACCAACCTGCACCTTTGTCGCTGCTGTATTTCCACACACCGTCTTCTATTTTGAACTGATAGAAAGGCGTGGACTGTCCGGAAGCCTGCAAACGAAGTTCGTCTCCGTTACTTAATACAATGGTATATTGTGAGAAGTCATCACTAGGATACCAGGAAGCTACTGTTAAATTGGCATCTAAAGCCGCTTGAATTTTCTCTTTGAATCTTTCCATATCAGATTCAACCGTTGAAATACGGTTATCCAGGCCTGCGATATCGTCGTCGTAATCCTTACAGGAAAAAACGCTTGTTCCTACTGAAAGCAACAGTGCTCCATAGAGGAGATTGTTCAATAATCTTTTGTTCATCATAGATCAATTTTAGTTTAATAATTTATTTGTTTCCTTATTTATTTGTGATAATTTCTACATAATTCAAACTGATAGCTCCTTCGATTACTGCCAGATTAAAGTCTGCATATCCACGTGTGTCCCGGGTATAGACTGCCACTTCGGTTTCTTCCCATGCATTGCCGGTAGCCGGGAGTGTGACTTTTTGCGTCATCTCGTTACCGATTTGGCAACATACGGTAATTTCACCTTCACTTGCATAACGGAAACGGATAATAGACTCTCCACTTCTGAAGGGTAGTTCTTTCCATCTCAATGCATTCAATCCGTCGGCAGTGAGATCTGTATGCCAGCCCCCATTATATTTTGTGTCGGAACAACGTTTCACGACATACTGCTCCGGAGCGTTATTCATTTTATCTTCTTGTTGTGATGATTCTATTTTTTTGTCAGATATGGTACCTTGGTAACAGTAGTCGCAAGCTTCAGCCTCCAGTTTTTGTTCGGTCGGGAAGGGATGATTGCCATACTTACGAAGCAGGTTGATGCGCTGGTTAGGGTAGTCGTAGTAGGTCTTATCCATACTGCGCCACCAAGCTGCGTTTTCTACACCGTGTAAATCCTTCGAGAAATACGAGATTTGGCTTGAAAGTCAGGAATGATTCAAACATTTCAGTGGCATATTCTCCATGTCTGGCATCGATGAACTGCCATTGTGTCTGGCTACGGTCACCTTGTACAAAGCCCGGACAACCGCTACCCACACTGAATCCTTTGAAGTTGTAGGCGGATACATAGGTATTATATTTCATTTCTTCTTCAAACTGTTTTTTTTCTTCTTCGGTCATACCTACTTTTGACAAAGGAGCTGCAAACCAGTTGTGAATGGCGTCTACATAAGGACAATTTACTAATGAGAAGTCACGGTCTGTCCATTCTCGTTGGATGATGAGGAATGGACGTACGCCATATTCTTCGTTAAAGTCATCGCTAAGGCATTTGAGGATATAACTCAATTTACCGTTGTAAGCATCTGCTTTCGTATAATCAAGTCCGGTAGTACTTTTATAGTTGTCCGGATCTTGTTCCGTTAGTTCTCCGAGATAGGAATCTTGCAGGAAGCCGTTGGGGTTCCAAAAATAGATGACGGGACGTCCGTCTATTTCGAACCAATATTCGCGCGGCACATATTCGAATGCTTTTTTCAGATTGAAGTCCCATATATATTGATAGATGTCGTTACGGAACTTATTTCCTTCCCCTTTGGCATCTTCTTTTTCCGGATCCATGAAAAGTAGCGGATACTCGGAACCTATGTAACGGTTGGGACCATTCATCGGTTTGTCGGCATATCCGAATCCTTTATGCGCATTGCGGGCAGCAGCCCATGAAGCGGGAGTATCATCGAAAATTGCGATTTTAAATTTATGCGCCACGCCTTTGCGTTCGATAGCGGCCATTAAGTCCAAAAGTTTGTCGGGACGTCCGTGGTCAACATTATCATTCGCCATACCGCGGCAGTTCATGGCAACATAATCCTGACCGCTATAAGCAATTTCTTCTACAAAGTTGTCCCACCAGTCTTGTTCGGTAATGTTGCCCGGTAGCGGGTCTTGCTCTCCTGCCTGACCGGGAAATGCTGATTCTACGTAACGGTAGAACAGTGAGCGGTTGTACATGGTAGAGGCATCGGTGTAAGATCTATCCATTTGTTTACGGATTTCTCCTTCAAATCCCGCCAACGTGCCTAGTTTGTAAGAACGGGTGATTTCCTGTTCCGTTCCTTGTCCGCCTTCATATCCCGGTTCACCGGAATTTTGTCCGCCATCCGGATTGTCGTCCGAACACGCCCAGCAGAAAGCTCCCAGACCTAGCAGACAAATGTATTTCCAATATTTATTTTTCATATTCTTTTCGTCATTAAAAAAGTTAACGTGCATTCTTAGTTTTTCTTGAATTGCTCACGGGTGATTTGCAGGTATGTCTTTCCGTATCCGTTGCCGTATCCTTCTACTGTCGGTTCAATGAATGAATCAAAGTTGTATTTATTGTAGGAATCAATGAAAATCAGCCGGTTGCGTCCAGCATTCATTTTGGCTACGTTACAAATGGTACGGTAAGTGGCAGGATCTCTTTTCACAATCGGGGAGTTGCCGATAGCGCCGCGTCCATCCTGTATCAGTTTGTTCCAACCCGGCCCTACAGTAGGAATAAGTTCCATACTACCGTCACCAAAGGCAGGCAATGCCGTTTCACGGTTGTATTTCCAATTTTGGTCTATCATCTGCGGATACATGTACGAACGGGTTACTTCTGATTGGTCATACATGTTGCGGCTTGCCACAGCATCTACACCACCTGACATGTAGAAATATTGATAACGCATCTGGTTGCACCATACATCCGCACTTTCTGCTACAATATAAATGTCATAACCTGTAGCTTCTTTTACCGCCCTACGGATACTGTCATACATGGCTTTTGAATCTTTTGCATAGATTTCGGCAGTCTTATTTTTGATGTAGACCATAGGACGATTGCCTCCCACCTTGTAGTAACCTTCGTCGGAGAAAAAACATTTGGCTATTTCACAAAAAAAGTTGTTCAGTAACTCCTGACGGGTGTAATTGACTCCTTCATACTCTTTACCTGCTACATCTTCGATACAGTTGCTTGAAGAAAGTTGTGGCGGCAGGTCGACAATAGAGTTCCAGTTAATGCTGACTACTATTTTCATTGTTTTCAAATCAATAAAGTCCCTGCCTGGTTGTCCCATGTGCGGCATTTTGTTCCCACCTCTGCCCGAACGTCCCAAAAACATAGTGACGAGCAAGGAGTCGCTTCTGTTGAGACGTGTGCCGGGACCTTGGTTGATATCGGCTCCCAATTCCGGTAGAATCATAAAGTTTGCTCCGGCTTCTATACAACCGTTCACATGTTGCTGCACCATGGGTATCATGCGGAAACTTTGATCGTCACCTTTTACTTCGAGTAAACCTTCCTGTTGCGACTCGGGCATGATCTGTGGAGTCAGGTTGTTGTAGTTGGTCTTTGCGCTTAGTTCGCTATCGAGCTTCGTCAGAAGCTCCCAACGGGTAAAGTTCGGCTCACCGTTTGGCGTTTGAGCCAAATCACCGTTCTTGTTGTAGAAAATGCCTACCTGATAGTCTTCGGTGACAGGAATTTCCGGAATTTCATAATTCAAGAAATAGTCATCAATGCTCGGTCCCTCTTCCTTATTACATGCTGCCAGAAGAAGCAAAGTCAAGGAACATCCGGTAATGTATTTCAATCCTTTCATATCTGTCTATTTAATAATTGATTATTTGTCTTCTTCAATACGTATAAAATTGATACTTGCTGCCAAGCGGTCTTCTCCTTGCAGATGTGAATACTCGGGATAGTCTTTCAGAACATTATCGTAGAACTCTTCCAGTGTGTCACCATACCAATGAGCCACCATTTCATTGTTGTACATCAAATATCCTTCTTTCCAACGGTCGTACAGACCCTCCATATTGTAAGATCCGGCAAAAGCAAGCGGAGTGTAGAAGTTGTCGTCGAAAGCACCGTCGGGACGGGGAGTCTTCGATGCGGATTGCAGCATCCGGCAGGCTTCCCGGTAATAGTTCATGTTCCAGTTACGTTCATCTATTGGATATTGCAATCGTTCGGGAATGGGGTCGAGCAAGTTGGCTCCGTAGGTTCCGTAGTTATTTTCCGGATTGTTGTAGAAGAACGGAGGGTAATTCATCACACGTGTTCTGCGTTCCAGAGTCCAACCGGCATATCCGTTGAAGTATGTAGCGAAGTAACGTTGTTTCCATACTTGTTGCAGGTTGTTTTTGTAGCCGCCCTTACCATTGATGTCAGCTTTATAAAAGTTGCGATAATCATGGCATCCCAAACCGTTTGTATTCCATTTTATGCCGTCGCGTTCCAAATATTCGGAGATGCCTGTAGTAACTCCGTACTCGTTCATGGAAGCGTTAATACCATTATAATAGTATTGTTCGGCACTTTGCGGAAGAGCTACGTTGATACCCCATTCTTCCTTGCGTAGTTGGATTTCCGACAACATGAAGTTTACTTCTGCCCATGTCAGCAGTTTTATAGTCGCGTCTTGCTTGATAAAGTCGCGTGGAACTAGCGCATAAGTATAGCCTTCGATGCTTACAGAGGCGGTGGAATAAAGGCTTTGCAGATCGTTGTTGTGTTCATCCTTACCAGTAAGCCACCCGCTTGGTGTTTGTTTCATTTCAAAACGAGGAAGGTATGGAATACGATAAGATACTTGTACGAACCGTTTCTCTTTTGTCGACCACAAAGAATCTCTTACTACCGCACGATAATCTTTCTCTGACTCGTATTTGGCTCCTACGGTATTATTATTGCGTGATTGTTGTGCATATTTGCTTAAACGTGGATCTTGGAATGAACGCATATAACAGAAGAAATATTCATTCATGGCAGGGTAAGTCAAACCACCAAGTTCTGTTTCCAGTTTTGTTCCCAGGTCGAATTCTTTCAATATACGTTCATAATATAGAGACACATCGGCATTAGGGTCCGTTCCATAACGTCCTGCTGCATTGTCATCATTGGATGTAAACAGATAATTACGGTTGGTCGGGTTCAATGCTTTTTCAATCTGTTCGCGTGCTAATGTGGTAGCTTCGGGATTTTTTTTCATATTCATCATGCGGATAGCTATATCCAGACGTAATGAGTTGGCAAACTTGCGCCATTTTTCGATATCACTTTCACCGCCTGTTCCGGGGTAAAAAGGATCTTTCAGCATTTTTTCTCCTTCGGGGTCGAATATGTCTACTGCTGTGTCCAACCAACGGAGAATTTGCATATTTACTTCCGCTTCACTGTTGTAGTAATATACGTTTCCATAGGTTTCCTTGCAGGCTGCATCCATTGGTACTGGTCCCCAGGTGGTGGTCAGTACGGAGTAGAGATATGCTTTCCACGTAGTCAGTATCGCCCAGTAGTTTCCGTTGGAATCACGGTCGTACTTTTCTTCCATGATGGCTATGTCGCCCAGCACTTTCTTATAGAAATTATAAAATCTGTCACCGATATTGTCCATGCTTTTGGGGGCGGTCCATGAAACTACGTAGCGTGCCATATAGCCATAGTGGTTGTAGTTCATTTCAGACAATACATTCAGTGATTTGTAGATGCTACCCGGAAAGATTTTTTGGATATCTATATCATCCAGATAAAGCTTGTCGGGATTTCGATTGGTTGTGTCGAAACTATCCACGCAAGATGTAACTAGCCCCAACAGAGCTACGGTACATAGTGTATATAAGTACTTTTTCATTGTTGATACTGTTTTAGAAAGTTATCTTAAAGTCAAAACCATAAGTGGCGGTCGGCAGATTGAAGCCTCGTTCCAGACCTTGTTGGATTCCCATGGATGAAGTTGCTTCCGGATCGATACCTTTCGGGGTATTCTGGTGGAGAATAGCTACATTTCTACCTACAGCCGAAATTCTCATGGACTGTATGAATCCGATCTTTCTCAATAAACTTTTCGGAATATTGTATCCCAATGAGATTTCTTTCAGTTTCACGTAAGAAGCGTCATATAGATATAGCTCACCATTTCTGCCGCTATCGTTTGTCCAGTAGTTGATTGGTTCGATCCAAGCCTGACATGGTTGTCCGGCCAGTCCAGGTACGGAAGAATCATAAACGGCTCCGGGAATATTCATTCCTTTGGGACGGGAAGCATCCATATAAATATTACTCATGCCATTGGGTACATATTTGGAATCAAGGATACCAAGATAGCCGGTCTGGTCGTTTTCATTCAAAATTGTTTTGGAGAAGAAGTGTGCTTCACGTCCTCCCAATGACATGATTGTTTCTGCGTTACGAGAACCTACGAAAGCTGTTTCCGACCATACGTTACCTCCCATACGAATGTCGAACATGGCGGAGAAGGATAAATCCTTCCAACGTAATGAAGTACGTATACTTCCTGTCCATTTCGGTTCTACGTCTGCCAGGAACTTAGCTTCACCCGATAGAGGGCGACCGTTAGCACCTACCAGTACTTGTCCTAGTTCGTTCCTTTTCCATGGTTCGCGGCAATAGAGGCTTACTAAAGGTTTACCTTTTACAATACGTAATTCAACACTGTTTTGTACACTAGTCAGTGTCATGTAATCCATACCACTAGCCAGTGAAATCACTTCTGAATTATTTTTGGCCCAGTTTACGTCCACTTTCCATTCCCAGTCCTTATTTTGGAAAGGAGTGACACCTAATGTCAGTTCATATCCCCAGTTCTTTACTTCACCGGCATTGAACAATGCTTCTCCGTATCCACTAACTCCATTGATAGTGGAAGTCAGGATTTGGTCTTTGGTATTCTTGTTATAATAGGTGAAATTTAAAGAGACACGGTCTTTCAGGAAACGAAGGTCGAAACCTGTTTCAAAAGAGGTCGTACTTTCTGGTTTTAGCGCGTTGGTCTTGCGCTTATTTTCACTTTCGAACCAAGCCATATCTCCCAGGTAAGAGTTATTGTAAGTGAAACCGTTTAGTAACTGGTCAAAACCAGTGTCGTTACCTACTTTGGCATAGGAAATACGGAACTTGGCATAAGATAGCCAATCTTTAGGAATACTTTTTACTAACTCTGTCAACACGAAACTCGTACCGTAAGAAGAATAAAAATAAGAACGATTATCGGAAGGTAGGGCAGATGACCAGTCATTGCGGCCTGTCACGTCTACATAGATGAAATCTTTGTAGCCTAGGCTGACTGTACCGAACACTGCCTGTTTCTTTTTAGCATTGTATTCCGGCCATGTTTTAATGGTAGCGCCATTATTTGTCAGAGAAATAAAGTCTTTTGCAGCTAATGTCCCAATTTCCGAGTTCCCTTTCTTAAATACGAAGTCCTGCATATTGGCGCCGGCACTGGCAGATACATTGAAACTTTTCCAGGTCTTGTTGTAAGACAGCATGGCTTCGTAAGTATAATTGCGTGCTTTTTCTGTAAATTCTTTGTAATAGCCATCTGCATCGCCTGGAGTATACATATTACGGAATTCATATCCTTCTTTCATATTCAGGTCGAGTGCTGCTTTCAGGCGTACTCTCAAGTCATTTGTGATACTGTAATTCAGCGTAGCGTCAGCCAGTAACCATTCTCCTTTGTCTTGGTTGGAGAGTTCATTAAGCATCCATACCGGACTTCTGAACTGGAGAGCGGTCGGTTTGCCATTTTCGTCTTTCCATGGATACATTTCGCCAACGGAGAGGTCACGGGGCATATTTATCAAAGTATAGATCGGATTACGATCCGAGTTGTTACGATACGAACGATTGTTTACATGTTCATGAGTATAACGACCATTCAAGTCAATATCCATTTTTTTTGTCAACTTGACATTGGTACGTACACTGAATGAATTACGGGTAAGGTTGTTCAGTCCTTCCAATACGTCATTGCTACGTAGGTTAGTAAAGCCGATACGGGTGGCAACGTGTTCCGTTGCACGTTCGATGGAAATGTTGTTTGTCCAGGCATAAGCGGTCTGATACATGGCGGTCGTGTTTTCCGGAGTAGGGAGGTAGGGTTTGATTTGTCCGTTTCGACCTACTACTTGCATTCCCAGCATTGGCATACCCCATGAACGTTCGTCGTAGCCGCCGTCCAGCCGATTGATGCCGTAGGGAAGATTCGGGTTGTAAGGAATCTTGGTATCGTTGGCAAATGTATTGGCTTTGTTGTTCTCGAACTGATTGATATGTCCGCTGCCATATATGTTCTGATAAATAGGATATTGGGAAAACTCGGTGAATTGTACGTTTGTAGAATAGGAAATGCCTAATCCGGAACGGTTACCGGCTTTCTTGGTTGTAATCAAAATGGCACCATTGGCGGCATCCGAACCATAGAGCGCTGAAGCATTGGCACCTTTCAATACCACGATACTTTCGATATCATCGGAATTGATATTATTGGCAGGGTTACCGTAGTCTATTTCACCGTCTTTTACATTATTAATAATAGGTACACCGTCAATGACGTAAAGTGGTTGGTTGTTACCAGAAATGGAGTTGGCACCACGGATACGTACGGTAGCCGAACCTGCCGCACCGTTGGAGATTACTTGCAAACCTGCCACTTTACCTTGTAGCATATTGACAAATCCTGCGTCACGGTTTTCGGTCATACTCGTCACATCCATTTTTTGGAAAGCGGTAGAAAGAGACTTTTCGTCACGGCGCAAGTCCATCGCTGTTACTACGGTTTGTTCCAGCATGACAGCATCTTCTTCCAACGTCACGTCCAATACACTTTTTCCTTTTGCTACATTATATGACTTCGTCTTAAAGCCAATGTAGGAGAACTTTAATACAGCACCATTTTCAGGAACCTGAATGGAGTATTTTCCGTCAAGGTCAGTAATGACACCTTTCGTGCCGCCCACTATCACAACGTTGGCACCGATAATAGGTTCACCTTGCACATCGGTCACTGTTCCTTTCACCGTTCGATTCTGTGCCTGCATAACCGAAACACTAAACAGCATCAAAATTAAAATGAGATTTCTTTCATAGTATCTCATGTACTTGGAAAATCGTTGTTTCATGTTTTTCATGAATTTATTTATGAGTAATCACTAAATTAAGAATGATTGGATGAGGGAAAACAAAATATTTTATATCCTTCATACGAATTAAATTAAGAGGTCCTTTTTTGTTTCATAATACTTTTCTATTAAGATTAATTTTTCTGCAAATGAACTAAAAGACAATAAAAAAGGAAGGAATTTACGATTAATCGGGGATTAAAAAACAATTAAATGTGAATTAATCACAGCTTTTTCTTAGAATGTGACTTTCATTTTATTATTTGCTGCATTTTTAATGCGCATATACTTATGAACTATAGGAGAATATTATTGAATATGAGCAATAACAATGTACTGATATTGGCTCATTTTTATACTGTTTTGAGCATCATTTTGTGATGCGTAATCCTCCTCTATAAAGTTGAAAAATATAAAAACATCTGCCACCTGCAACCAAACGTTCGTAATGCACTAATTGATAAACAGTTGCATTGTTGCAGATACTGTGGCAGATACGTTGCAGATAAAGTACCTGCAACGCAGTATAAACCTTACATAAACCAAGTCTCCATGAGTGCAAAAGTACAATTGTATGCATTAACTTCCTGTTTCCAAGCGGGAAACTGTCGTTTCAGGCATTAGAAACTGCAGTTTCCACGGCAGGACACGGGAGTTTCCAAGGTAGGACACGATAGTTCCCAAGGCAGGAAACTGTAGTTTCCACGTAAGGATACTGTCGCCTTCTCGTAGAAACGCCACAATTATCCCATAGCTTTGCATTAAGAAATCAAGGATTCTTTGATTATATAACTCAAGTTTCTCAAGTCTGTATATCCCTGGCTTCCCCTCCTTCTGAAAGGAGAAACGATGCAGAGTACTTACGAAATTGCAGTTATATAATGTGTTGCAGATACTTTATCTGCAACCTATCTGCCACAGTATCTGCAACGGTACAACTATTTACCAATCAGCGTATT
>ERZ773241.2796-NODE-2796-length-13078-cov-3.590724_pt1 | contig 13078 bp, 9 predicted proteins | sample MGYA00580989_ERZ773241 | MGnify/ENA primary metagenome ERZ773241 (study PRJEB29015, sample SAMEA2737804) | human gut metagenome | biome: human gut; feature: human-associated habitat; material: faeces | place: China | collected 2012 ...
ATTCACATCCGACAGAACCATCCAGGAATATGTAGATGATATCTGGCATCTGGATCATGTTGTGATCGATGAGGATGAATTAGAATATTAAGAGAAGTTGTCAGTGGCAAGTTCTTTTGTATATGAATAATAAGAGAAGCTCTCTCATACATTGAGGTATGGGAGGGCTTTTTTTATGTGGAACAGAAGGTATTATTATAGAGAAAAAATAAAAAAGGCAGCCTGCTGGGCGCTTATCATAATATTATTGCCGTATATTGTAACCGTATTTGTAAATGGTCCAAAGATTGTAACTGCATCGAAAGTGGATGAGATGACAATAGATGTAAAGGGCGGTACTCCTACTCCTGCCGGTGAAATCCTGCAAATGGCTGTCAGCCAAAAAGCTTTCTTCGGAAAAAAAGGGGGAATTACTTTCTCCGGCGGTGAACCTACCTTGCAGGCAGAGGCATTGATACCACTGTTCAAAGACTTGAAAGCAAACGGCATCCACATCTGTCTTGACACCAACGGCGGAATCTGGAACGACAAAGTTGAGGAATTGTTAAGTCTGACGGACTTGGTATTGCTCGATATCAAAGAATTCAATCCCGAACGCCACTGTACCCTGACCGGACGCAGCAACGAACAAACCCTGCGCACCGCTGCCTGGCTGGAACAACAGGGACATCCGTTTTGGCTGCGCTATGTCCTGGTACCGGGATATAGTGATTTTGAAGAAGACATACGCAACATGGGCGAACAGCTCGGCAAATACCAAAGCATACAACGGGTGGAAATACTTCCCTACCACCGCTTAGGGGTGCATAAATACGAAGCTATGGGCTGGGATTATCAGTTAAAAGAAGTAGTAGAGAATACCCCCGCACAACTGGAACGAGCCGAAAAACTCTTTAAAGAGTACTTTCCCACAGTAGTGGTAAATTGAGAATTGATTCTCAACTCTCAATTTAATCAGTAAGTCAACCGTACTCCACCCTGCAAGGTAAAGTTGCAGGGATTTTCTTTTCGTATAGTCTCAATGTCCGAACCATCGTCAAAGAAATAAGACACTCCCGGTTCTACATAAATGCCGACTCTGCTACTTATATTATACTGTGCACCCACAGCTCCCATTACAGAGAATTGCAGCGGTTTCACGGTTTCGTTTTTACTTCCTATTTTTCCGTAAACGCATTTTTCCATGGAGACGCCGGCAGAAACATACATGATAAAGGACTTCTTATCTACAAAGTTCCAGTTGGCACGCAAAGGAATACCCAAATAATGCAATTTCTGGCTGACTGTTTCCGAACTTCCGGCAAATTTCACATCCGAAGCGAGGTACGTATACGTCAAGCCCGTTTCCACGGAGAAACCCCGTGCAAGCCCTTTACGTACTGAGAAGCCGAAAGACAATGGCTGTTTATGATCTATGTCCACCACCTGTCCGGAACTCCTCTGCAGATAAGGTATGCCATCTTTAAAGACAAGCTCCTGCCCTTCCGGCACTTCCATTATCCCGTCAGACATTGTGGTGAGGTCTACCCTTCCGCCGGAAACACCGAAGTTCTGTCCGTTTTGAAGCAGTCCGCTTTCACTTATACTGCTTCCCGAAATCAATCCGCCCGTATTTCCTACTGCCAATCCAACCGACCAGCCACGCGACTGCTCCCGCTTCGCTCCGCCAACCGGCAAATGCAATTTGTCTCTGCCTGACGGGCGGCGGCGCTCAATCTTTTCCGTACACTCCTCTTCCCTTCTCTCTTCTTCTGCTGCTTCCTGATTTACCCGTGCCGACTCCGCAGTCGGTTCCTGTGCGTTCCCAGTCTGAACTTCCTGCTCTGCGCCCAAGGATTGGATGACCGTTTCCCGCTCCGTTTCATCTACGGTATTCAGTTGTTGTGCCAGCAAGGAACGCCGGTTCGTATCCGCCGGAGATTCCTGTTTCTGTGCGCGATAGTCGGGTTCTGTTATCTCTGTCCGTACTGAAGGCGTCTGTTGCTCCGGCAGCCTGTCCGGCACGGCAGCCAACGCAGGTGCAGTCATATTCCGCATCTCCTCTCCCACAGGGCTTTGGAGCAACCATACACTCACCGACGACACCGCAACGAGCAGTGCCGCAGCCGCAGCTACAGCCCAGCGGCGGAAAGGTATAATCCGCCGTTTTCCGGCTACCGGAGGCTTCGAAACGGACAAATCCTTCTCAAGCCGTTCCCAGCCGGAAACGGGCAGCGGTTCGGAATAATCGTCCAACCGCTCCTTTATCTTTCGCATCCACAATTCATCTTCCATACGTTTCTCCATTTATGCGTTTCTTTTCATCCACTCCTTCACCTTGGCAGCCAAAGCAGCTTTGGCACGTACCAGTTGTGAAGCCGATGACTTTTCGTTGATACCCAGCAACCGGGCAATCTCCTTATGAGATTTATCTTCAAAAACAAACAGGTTGAATACGGTACGATAACCGGCGGGAAGCTCGCTTATAAACTGCATCAATACCTTTTGAGGAATAGTATCCACCGCCGAAGCATCCGGCTCCTCATACGTCTCCGGCACATCGTCCAGGGCAGCGGACTGGCTCATCACATCATTCTTCCGCAAATACTGCAATACCGTATTCACCATTACACGTTCCATCCAAGCCCGCAAAGAACCCTCTCCCCGCCACGTGAACTTATCGAAAGAGTCGAAGAGCTTCAGGAAACCGTCATGCATCAAATCCTGTGCAGTTTCCCGGTCACCGGCGTAACGCAAACATACGCCGAGCATCCGCCCCGCATACTGTTCGTACAGTTCTTTGCGGGCAAGGTTGTCGCCTTGCCTGCAACGTTCTGCCAATACCTGTTCTTCCATCCTCTCTTTTAACACGTGTTTACCTTATAAATGCAACGGGCACAAAAATACTGCATCCGGCAGATAGGAAATTTATTCTTTATTTTCTTTAACATTCTTATAAGCAGTATTTGTGCAATCCCGGCATTTTCTGAATACAAAACCTAAAACAGAACCAATAACAAAACCTCTACTTATGAAAAAGTTCAGAACGATATTAGCCGCATTTCTGCTGTTGTTCATCGCCACCCCCGTACTGCAATCCTGCCTGGACGATTGGGATGATGACGAACACCCGTTGCTCGCCATCGGCACAGTGCGAATAATTGACGGAAAAGACTACTACTTCGCACTCGATGAAGGAACCAAAATGTTTCCCGGTGACACTGCCCAAGTGGATAACTATACCTTGGTGGAAGGACAGCGCGCCTTTGTATATTTCAACCTGCTGGATGAAGAAGTAACCGGCTACGATTACAATGCCAAAATCAACCATGTAGAGAATATCCTTACCAAAGACATTTATTTCATGCCTGCCGAAAAGGCCGACAGCATCGGCGACGACCGCATCAACATCAACAATATGTGGATTACGGACAACTACCTGAACATCCAATACCAGCTATACCACAGCAACAGCAATGATAAAAAACATATGCTGAACCTCATAGTCAACGAAGCATCCGACGGCAAGAATGACAAAGAGGGATATATTACGCTGGAATTCCGCCAGAATGCTTACGGTGACGAGCCGCTCATGCCGGGACAAGGGCTTGTCTCTTTCAAACTGGATAAGATAGCAGACCGGATACCCGGAAAAACCGGACTCAATATCCGCGTAAAAAGTCTGCACGACGGCGAATATTACAAAACCATTGACTTTAAAACGGACGAGAACTAAACTATTCTTTGCAATACCCTTTTCAATGTCTTTTTATTTAAAGCGGAGCAGGTTGTTTGCCTTCACTCCGCTTTGTTCTTTTCTACCTTCTGCCACCGGGTTTTTGCTCTATCTTTTTCCCATGTAATCCCGTGCCTGAAAAGATACATATCAGCCTCTTCCCGTTTCTGGTCCATCCCCCTTTTATCCCTTATTTCCCCTTTTCCAGCGTTAAGTTTCCCGGCTTCGGAAATTATTTCCCGGCAAAACAGTGTGTCCTTCCGTACTTTTGGAAAAAAATCAGAATGATATATATATGAGAACAAAAGTACCCGTTATCCTATTGTCTGTTCTTGCCCTGCTGTTCCATGCTTGCGGCGGCAAGAATACCCAAGACAAGCAAGAGCTGTCAGTCAGCACTTCCCAAGTTACTGCATTGCCCCAAAACGGCAATAAAGAGTTCCCTTTCATAGCCCGGCCGTTCCGCACCAGCGAACTGTCATTCCGGGTAGGTGGGCCTATCGACCGCTTCGACGTGTATGCCGGTAACCGATACGAACAAGGAAACATCATTGCAGAGATAGACCCGCGCGATTTCCGCATCCGCAAAGAACGCGCCGAAGCCGTTTACCGCCAAAGCAAGGCCGAATTCGAACGCATAGAGGCGTTATACCGGAAAGAGAACATCTCCGCCAGCACCTACGAAAAGGCAAAAGCCGATTATATCTCCGCCAAAACAGCCTTTGATACCGCCGTATGCGAACTGGAAGATACCCGCCTTACAGCCCCTTTCACCGGATATGTAGGTGAAGTGTACATCGAAAAATTCCAGGATGTCAAGGCAACCCAGCCGGTCGTATCCCTTATTGACATACATCAGCTAAGGATAGAAATATATGTACCGCAGGAAATAGCCTATGCGGCACAGTCGTCGGACAGCATACGGATATGCTTCGACGCCATCCCCGGACAGACCTACCGGGCCAAGGTCATAGAAGTGTCCAAAGGCACTACCCGCAACAATCTGTCCTATCTGCTTACAGCCATATTGCCCAATGAAGGTGGTAAACTGCTTGCAGGCATGTCCGGCAAAGCGATTTTGGACACACCGCAGGCAGAGAGTGCCGCCGGTTTCTGCATCTCCCAGGCGGCACTCTGTCACCGGCCTTCCACGGGCGATTATGTATGGGTGGTTAATCCTGCCACATCGCAAGTCAGCCGCCGTAAAGTAACAGTAGCCAAATTGCTGCCCGATGGACTGGTACAGATTGCAGACGGACTGCAAATAGGAGAAATCCTCGCAACAAGCGGTCTGCGTTTTCTCGCGGACGGCATGAAAGTAGACATTACCTCTAAAGACAAGTAATTATGAAACTGGTAAAATACTTTTTATCGAAAAAGCCCGTCACAATCCTGCTGTTGGTATTAGTATTGGCAGGCGGATTGCTGGCGTACGTCAAAATGGGCAAGCTGGAAGATGCTCCGTTCACCATTAAACAGGCGCTGGTATTGACTCCCTATCCGGGAGCTTCTCCCTCGGAAGTACAGTCACAGGTTACGGATGTACTGGAAGAGTCCATCCAGGCATTGGGCGAACTCTATTACCTGAAAACGGAGAACCGTGCAGGACTGTCCAAAATCACCGTTTATGTAAAGAAAGAAACCCGTGCCGACGAAATGCAGCAACTTTGGGACAAACTGCGCCGCAAAGTAAGCGACGTACAGAGCAAGCTGCCCGAAGGCGCCGGTCCCTCTGTTGTGAATGATGACTTCGGCGATGTACTGGGCGTTTTTTACGGGCTTACCGGAAGCGGACACAGCTACCGCGAACTTGAAGATGAAGCCAAACTGATAAAGAATGAAATTCTGAAAGTAAAGGATGTTGCCAAAGTAGAGATTTACGGAACACAGACACCTACGATAGACATTTCCGTAAGTCCCTCCGTCATGGCCCGTAGCGGCATCACGATGGCCGACATCGCCCGCGCGTTCGAGGCTCAGAACAAAGTTGTGGATGCCGGCGGCATAGACGTCGGTTCCAACCGCCTGCGTATCGAGTCCACCGGAAATTTCTATTCGCTGGACGACATACGCAACCTTACAATCGTATCGCGCACCGGAGAGCATTTCCGGCTCGCGGACATTACCCGGATTGAAGAAAGCTACCAGACCCCGGCAAGCAACCTGATGCGCATCAACGGACAACCCGCTGTCGGCATCGCCATTTCCACCGTTCCCACCGGAAATGTGGTCGATATGGCAGCCGCCGTCAAGGAATCGCTCCAACAGATGTCGGGCAGCATGCCCGAAGGCTTCGAACTTGTAACCCTGTACGACCAGGGCTACGAATCGGCAGTCGCCAACCAGGGTTTTATCCTCAACCTCATCATATCCGTACTTACCGTAGTGGCAATCCTGCTCTTTTTTATCGGTTTCAAAAACGGATTGCTGATAGGCAGCGGACTGGTATTCTCCATTTTTGCCACCCTGATAGTGATGTTATGCACCGACATCGCACTTCAACGCATGTCATTGGCTGCTATCATCATCGCCATGGGAATGCTGGTGGATAATGCCATTGTGGTGTCCGACTCCGCACTGGTAAACATGCAACGGGGCATGAGAAAGCGAGTTGCCATCATGCGCGCCTGTTCCTCCACTGCCCTGCCGTTGCTGGCGGCAACTGTCATTGCCATATTGACGTTCCTGCCCATTTATTTTTCACCCCACATTACCGGTGAGCTGCTTTCCTCGCTGGTAATCGTTATCGGGGTTTCGCTGATGTTCAGCTGGGTGTTCGCACTGACGCAAACTCCGTTCTTCATTCAGGAATTTGTACGCCGTCCCCGGCCGGAAGAGCTGAAAAGCACCCTGTTCGACGGAAAGTATTACAATATGTTCCGCCGTTCCCTGCGCTGGGTCATCAAACATCGCTATGCCACAATAGCCTGCATGGTCTTACTGCTGGTACTCTCTGCATGGAGCTTCAAGTTCATCCCCAAAGTATTCGTACCTGCACTGGACAAGCAATATTTTACCGTAGACGTATGGCTGCCCGAAGGTTCCAACATCGACGAAACCGGGAAGCTGGCGGAAGAAATGGCAGAATATATCCGTACACACGGGGAAGCGGAAATGGTATCTACCTTCATCGGCAGAACCCCACCCCGCTATTATCTGTCGAACGTAGCATTCGGACCTCAGTCCAACTATACACAACTGCTTGTGAAGTGCCATACTTCGGAAGAGTCGCGCCGGCTCAACGCCGCATTGCAGGACTCTATCCGCCTGAAATTTCCCGGACCGCTCATCAAAGTAAACAAATTCGAACTGAGCCCGCTGACGGAAGCCGTTATCGAAGCCCGCTTCCTGGGCCCCGACCCGGCAGTGCTCGATTCGCTCGTAGGGCAGGCCATCGAAATCATGCGCCGCAATCCTAAAGTAGCGGATGCCCGTAACGAATGGGGAAATATGGCATTGATGCTACGCCCCGTCTACGATCCGGTAAAAGCCGGCGAACTGGGCATCACCAAAGCGCAGATGATGCAATCCGTCAAATCCATCAGCGACGGTGTACCGGTAGGCATCTATCGGGATAACGAGAAGAAAGTCCCTGTTCTGCTGAAGTCCGAAGGATACGACATTACGGATGCGGCTTCCTTGGGCAACTTCTCCGTATGGAACGGTGAACGCTCGGCTCCCTTATCGCAAGTGACGGAACGCATTGAAACAACGTGGGAATTTCCGCAGATGCGTACCTATAACCGCCAGCTCAGCATGGCTGCCATGTGCGGCGTAAAACCTGGGCATACCATGGCAGAGGTACACGGGGAAATACGCAGTGAGATAGAGGCAATGCTGCTACCGCCGGGTTATACATTCTTTTGGGATTCGCAGTACAAAGACCAGGGTGAAGCCATGGAAGCGATTGCCAAATACTTCCCGCTGGCATTCCTCATGCTGATTGTAATTCTGGTGGCGCTGTTCGGCAACTTCCGCCAGCCCATCATCATCCTGTGCATACTTCCCCTGTCACTGATAGGTGTCGCTATAGGAATGTTGCTTACCGGATTCGATTTCGGCTTCTTCCCCATTGCCGGTTGGTTGGGACTACTGGGTATGATTATCAAAAACGTTATCGTGCTGATAGACGAAATCAACATTCAGCGCCGCGAAGGAGTTCCTGCTTACACAGCCGTGATAGAATCCACCGTTTCGCGTACCCGTCCCGTACTAATGGCGGCCACGACCACCATTCTTGGTATGGTTCCGTTGCTGTTCGATATCGCTTTCGGCGGCATGGCAGCCACAATTATCTTCGGACTGACATTCGCCACTTTGCTGACGCTATTTGTCACTCCGGCATTATATATCCTGTTTTATCGTATAAAAATCAATAAGTAAGCATGAAGACATTCTATACTTTATTACTTTTTTATTTGTGTGTTCAACCCGTATTTTCCCAGCAGGATTCCCTGCTGGAGAAATATAGGGTAATGGCTCTGGACTATAACCACGACTTGCGTGCGGCAGACAAGAACATAGCTTCCAGCATGGAACTGATAAAAGCCGCCAAAGCCGATTTAAAGCCCAAGCTGTCGGGAGACGCAAACTTCCAGTACACCGGAAATCCCATCGAACTTACCGTGAACCTGCCCCAAAGCAATCCTCTCACTTTCGAAGGGCGTGACATGAAATACGGCGCATCCCTCTCGTTGATGCAGCCTCTCTACACCGGCGGACGCATCCGCGAATCCATCCGGCTGGCAAAGCACCAACAATCCATGAATGTTCATCAGGCGGAACTGCTCCACTCCTCCGTATGCTACCAGACGGATATGCAATACTGGAATGCCGTAGCCCGCCGGGAACTGATGAACATAGCCACAGACTACCGCAACTCGGTCGCTTCACTGGCGCGCACTATCCGCGAACGCGTTGAGGCGGGACTTGTCGACCCTCAAGACCTGCTCATGGCAGAAGTCAAACTCAATGAAGCCGAATACCAGGTATTGCAGGCACGTAACAGTTTTGAAACCGGACGCATGGCACTCAACTCCCTGATAGGCATGCCGCTCGAATCCGAGACCGAAGTGCAAGAGTCCATTCCCGTAGTGCTTCCGTCCGACAGCCTGTCGGCATCCGACGGAAGCAACCGTCCCGAACTGCTTATGGCACACGACCAAATAAAAATAGCCGAAAGCCAGGGTAAGCTGACGGACTCCAAATACAAGCCGCAACTGTATGTCGGAATAGACGGCAGCTATTCCTCACCCGGCTATGACTTCAAAACCGACCTCGACCCTAACTATGCCATATACGCCAAGTTGTCCGTTCCTATTTTCGAATGGGGCAAACGGCGCAACGAAAAACGTTCTTCCGCCTGGAAAGTAGGCATGGCAAACGACTATCTCAATAAAGTGACGGATAACGTAAACCTCGAAATACAAACCGCCCGCACTTCTCTTGCACAAGCCATAAAACAGGTAGACCTCACCGGAAGTTCCCTTGAGAAAGCACGTGAAAACGAACAGAAGGCACTGGAACGTTATGAAGAGGGGAAAATCTCCATCATGGAAGTCATTGAAGCCCAGAACTACCGGCAAGCCTCGCAAATAAACTACGTGCAAGCCAAAGTTTCGGCACAAAGCTCCTACTCCGGCCTGATAAAAGCATTGCACAGCTATTGAGTTTTCCCAAAACATTATAACTTTGTCCCTCATGAAATGGAATAATCTGATATACGGCATTCTGTTCTCCGGATTAGGAGCGTTCTCCTACTTCCTGCTGGTAGACTACACCAATCTGTCTCCTCATATTGCCGATGCACTCTATTCCCGCGGAGCGTTCATCTATTTTATCCTGGCATTCAATGTGCTGGGATATGCTACCCTCCGCCTCAGTTCATGGATTAATACACAGTATGCCGTAAATATGCGTTCACGGTGGAAAATTCCCGTCATCTATCTGGCAGGCATGTCGCTCTTCCTGTTGCTGAACTACGGGCTGCTCGTTAGCGCCAAAATACTGGCGGGAGCAGCCAATCCGTTCTCCATTCAGCCAAGAGGATGGTGGATGCTGATTACCATCTGGCTTGTGGAACTTGTTGTCTTGGGATTATTACTGGCAAACCGTTCTACCCAAAAGGCGTTGAGGCTGCAACAACGGGCGGCTGTATTGCAGGCCGAAAACGACACGGCACGCTACACCGCCCTGCAAAACCAGCTCAATCCTCATTTTCTGTTCAACAGCCTCAACACGCTTATAGCTGAAATTGAGTATAACCCCCAAAATGCGGTACACTTCACCAAGCACCTGTCCAGTGTTTACCGTTACGTGCTGCAAAGCCAGGACAAGACACTGGTGACGCTCGGCGAAGAACTGGAATTTATCCGTTCGTACCTTTTCCTGCACGAGGTCCGTCTGGGCAACTGCCTTACGTGCCAAAACAACGTTCCTGCGGAATATACGGAAAAGATGCTGCCGCCCCTCACGCTGCAATTATTGGTAGAGAATGTAATCAAACACAATTCCATCACTCCCGGCAAACCTATGGTTATCACTATCCGCATCGAAGATGAGTATCTGTCCGTCAGCAATCCGATACACCCCAAAAAGAGCGTCGCATCATCCGGAATAGGACTGGAGAACCTTGCCAAACGTTGCGAACTGATGTCGGGCAAGAAAATCATTATCAAGAACGAAACCGAAAAATTTACTGTAAAAGTCCCTTTGCTATATGAATAAGCCTGCTATTGCCATCATTGAAGACGAGATTCCTGCTGCCCGCCTGCTGCATTCCATGATTGCCCGCCTGCGCCCGGAATGGGACATCACCGTAATTCCCGGCAGTGTGGAAGAAGCTACCGAGTGGTTTGCCACGCATCCCCACCCCGACCTTCTCTTCCTCGACATACAACTTGCCGACGGCAACTCGTTCGACTTTCTTTCGGCAGCTCATCCCTCATCCACCATCATCTTCACCACCGCTTACGACCAGTATGCAGTCCGTGCGTTCACCGTCAACAGCATCGACTATATCCTGAAGCCGATAGATGAGCAGCGTTTGCAGGAAGCCATTGATAAATACGAACACTTGCAGCAGTGCAGCAATCCCCGTCCCGACGACTATCTGGCAACTCTGCTGGATGCCCTGCAATCCAAAGAAAAGCAATACCGCACCCGTTTCCTCATATACCGCGCCGACCGTTTCTGGTCTTTGCAGGTCAGCGATATAGCTTATTTTTATTCGGAGAACAAAATGACCTTTGCCGTTACCCGCAACAATCAGGAACATGTACTCGACCTCTCGTTGAATAAGCTTTCCGAACAACTGGATCCTGACCGCTTCTTCCGTGCCAACAGGCAAATTATCCTGTGCATCGATGCCATAGACCATGCCGAACCCTACTTCAACGGAAAAATATCGGTAACGGTACGTCCGCCGTATAAGAGTAAAATCACAATCAGCGAGGAGAAACTCGCCGCTTTCAAACGCTGGCTTAATTTTTAATTCAAAAGAAAGGCGTATCTTTGCACCCGATTTTACCAAACTACTTTCTATAAGCATGAAAAAAGGACTGCTATACGCTATATTGGCATCTGTGCTATGGGCCATCGTAAACCCGTTCATCAAGCAAGGGCTCAGTTATGATTTTACTCCGATGAATTTTGCCGGGCTGCGTTTCACCAGTGTAGGCGTTCTACTTTTTGCCTATACCTGGCACAAGGGGATGTGGCAGGAAATCAAGCAACACCGCAAACTGTTCCTCAATCTGATATTCATTAATATGTTCATGGGTTATACGGCCTTTTATTTCGGAGTGGACTTCGTAAGCGGGGCTATATCATCCATCATCATGGGCATGACGCCGCTTATCAATGTACTGCTTGCCCATCTGCTGGCAAGTAACGACAAACTGAACGGTTACAAAATCGTCAGCCTCATCATCAGCCTTGCAGGCCTCTTGCTGATTGTAGGGATGGGTAGCGACGGTGAACCGCTGGACTGGAAAGGCATCACAGGCATCATACTACTGTTGCTCAGCATTATCTTTCAGGGCTATTCCGCCATCTCCGTATCCGAAGAGAAAGGCAAGGTCAACCCTATCTTCCAGAATGCCGTACAGATGTTTTTCGGTGGCGCCCTTATCTACGTCATAGGACTGGGCACGGAAGGTTATCACTCTTTCATCGGCAAGCCTGCCGGATTTTATATCAGCCTGGGCATCCTCGTATTTATTTCCGTCTTTGCATTCAGCTTCTGGTTTATGGCGTTGCAAAGCAAAGGAGCAAAAGTCAGCGACATCAATATGTGCCGCCTTATCAACCCGATTCTCGGAGCTGTATTAAGTTGGATAATGCTTGCGGGAGAATCCCCCACATTCAGTACGGTAGCGGGAATGCTGATTATTGTCAGTTCGCTGGTTATTTATTTTAAAGGAGCGGAGATTGTAAAATACATCAGTACAAGGAAATAAACAGAACGGCTAAAGCAGCATGATATGATTTTACTCACACAATCAGAAGAAAGTATCAGGCTCTTTCCAGAACTTCATATCCTTGCGGATAGAATTATGTGAGAAAGCACAGAAAAATGACTATAAAAATGGCATATGAAGTGGTTATGCTCTATCATCTTCATATGCCATCTTATTTTTTAGGGACATTTACTGGATATCCCTAATTATAGTATATTTCATGATGAACTTGATTTATTGAGTCAATTTACTGTAGCTGATAAGGTAACACTAAATAAAACAATGATGATCATCGGTGAATCTGGTGATATTGGGCAGTTACAATGGTATGGTATTCTATTCTACACTGATTACCCGCTTTGCCCAATCCCCTGCTTGCTTTGCACTTCCATTGCATAGCCGTCCTGCCTGCCATCCGATTTGAGGATATAGCGCCTTGAGCTGTTTCACGCTACCTGTAATAGAACTGCCGCCGGAAGTGGCAAATGGAATGACGGTCTTACCGGAGAAGTCATATTTCTCAAGAAATGTATTGACCGGACGAGGACACAAATCCCACCATATCGGATAACCGAGGAATACTACGTCGTAATCTTTCAGATTGAGTGTTTCCCCACCCAATGCAGGACGTGAATTATCATCCGCCATTTCTACCGAACTACGGCTTGCTTTGTTATTCCAATTAAGGTCTGCCGAAGTGTAGGCTACAGCCGGAGTAATCCGATACAGCTTACCGTTAACAGCTTGAGCAATGGCACCGGCAATTTTTTCCGTAGTTCCAGTACAGGAGAAATAGGCCACGAGAATTTTCTTATCGGATTGCATACCGGTATCCGTTGTCTGTTTTTGTGCTTTCGATGAGCAACTGAAAGTTAGTAAACTCATAATTACCAATATAAATTGT
>ERZ773241.2803-NODE-2803-length-13063-cov-3.817343_pt1 | contig 13063 bp, 16 predicted proteins | sample MGYA00580989_ERZ773241 | MGnify/ENA primary metagenome ERZ773241 (study PRJEB29015, sample SAMEA2737804) | human gut metagenome | biome: human gut; feature: human-associated habitat; material: faeces | place: China | collected 2012 ...
CTCCCCTCCCGTCCCATTACCTCCCAATACCTCTCCTCCCACTCCTCACTCCATTCCTCATCCCTTCTCTCCCCCCACTTCAAAAACACCTCATCCTTACCAATCCCCATCGTCCTCCCAACCTCTCTCTCCATCTTCCCAACCTGTTCCATTCTTCCATCCATTTTCATTCCTATACTCCCTCCTGTTTTTTCATCCATTTCCATTCTTTCATTACTTTCTATCTTTTCATCTCTATCTGTCGTTTCATCGCTTCCGATCTTTTTATCTCTTTCCATCTTTTCATTTCTTCCCATCTTTTCCTTTCTCTCCATCCAACTCCCCTCCTATCTATCAAGTTGCTTCAATCATCATTCCATTCCCTCACGACCATTACAGAATAACTTTTAGAGGAGCAAGCATAAGAAGTACAGCCGCACTTCCTAAAAACTTGTTGGAAGGTAATCCCCCTATTTATTTTCTCAGATATCTATCTACAAAAAACCGCTTCAAATAAAGTAGAAAATAAGCAACCAATATGATATGATTCTTTTCATAGAAAATCACATCCCATATAAAGAAAAACCATATAACAATTGGAGTATACACATGCAAATAAAGGTTACCATCTCTAATCAATGCGACGAAAAAGAATTTTTGAATGCAGTCAGGATTAACGGCTTACTAAAATACAACCTGAACAAAACCTCCGGAAAATTGAAAGAACCCGATATTGAAATCATAAGGATTGCCCGTAATAAAGACGGCACCATAATCGACGGCGCATCTGGCAGCACATACCTATCATCGCTTGAACTAGAGGTTATGTGGGTAAATGAAAATTACAGAGGCCAAAATATCGCATCTCAATTACTCAAAGAAATAGAATCCGAAGCAAAAGCCGCCGGCTGCCATCTTGCCCACCTACCACTTATTCTTTTCAAGCCCCAGAGTTCTATCTGAAACAAGGATATACCATTTGCGGAGAAGTAGACGGATTTCCAGATAACATCAAACTCTACACCCTAAAAAAACAAATATAAGCACATGCATACACAATAAACCTAATCTCCCGTCAGCTAGCAGAATCAGATCCCCCTCCAAACACCAAAGCATCAAAACTATTCTCAATATCCTACTTTTTCTATCTCCTGCCCTTTATCTCTTACGACGCCATCCACACCCTACCCTGAACCGAATCCGTCCATCCCGCTGCGTCGGCTGGCTGGTGGCCCCAGGGTATGACTTCGGTACGGCTCTGTCCCCGGTCCGCCCCCGGCCTGTCACCGGACAGACAGTGATTTCCTGTAAGGGCCGTTTAAAAACGCCGGTCCTTACGCTGCGTCCTCTGCAGCGTTAGTACCGCTGCGTTTTTAACCGAGCGAGAGCGCGCCCGCTCAGGGGATACTGCCTGGCGGGTCTATAGGAGCAAGAGCACCGCGGCCCCAAAATACGCAGCTGGAAGGGGACCTGGCGGGGAACGGGGGGGGGGGGGGACTCACAACCTACACCTTATATTCTAAAGGAGCCCGTGCATTTTTACAATACACGGACTCCTGTCGGGGCAGTATGAATTTTACTGTTCCCTGTCGGCTTTGATCGCGTTGTTCATCTCAACCAGCTTGGCAACATCATCTGCCTGCGCAACAGCTTCATCATAGAAATACTGGAATACTTCATCCACATGATAATTCTTCTGCAGTTCTTCAATCATTTTAGTACGGGTTGCTTCAAATTCTTCGTCACTCTTGGCAGCAACCGCGGTAACTACATTCTTGCCCATATAAGCATTGATTTCGTTTACATAGGAAGCAATGTCCCCTTCCGGATCCCCGAAGGAAATATACATTCCGGAATCGGTAACCGGTGTTTCTGCACGGTATACATCGGCCTGGGTTTCCTGTCCGTAATGGGAAATGAAATCCTTCACCGTATCATTCATCTTGGAATCCAGTGCCTTCTGGGAGAACTGATATAAATCTATGGCAACGCCGTCATCCGGATCGATTGTTCCGTTTCCGAAACCACAGAAATGATGATATACGTTCACACCGGTTTCCACTCCAAAAGCATCATCCTTCGTAACCTTCAGATAATCATCCGTAGGAACGGCTTCTCCGTCCTCCACATTCCAGAACTGTCCTTCCAGACCGTTCCATGCGATTCTGGAGAAATCATAGGTGGACACGAAGTCAAGCAGAGCAACGCATCTTTCCGGATTTTCCGTATTGGCATTTACCACGTACTGTCTTTCACCGCGGTACATATTCCCGAAACGGTCTTCCGCATCGCCGCTTAAGCTGGGCATGGAAATAAATGTTTTCTGGTTGCCTTCTGTCTTATTAAATTCCTGGTTCGCATTTCCTGACATCCAGCCAGGTACATTAAACATATATTTTCCGGCCTTCAGGTTCTCTTCATAAATATCGGAGGTCATGGTAAAGGAGTCCGGATCCAGCAGGCCTCTCTGGTTTGCTTTGTTATAAAAGCGTACAGCCCTCCAGAAAATACCTTCGGGATCGGTCAGCTGGTTATTTTCCAGCGGCTTGGAATCCACAGTGGATACACCCAGAACACGTCCGGTTGTTTCAATCAGGTTTACACCCTCCTGAGGCCCAAGGCCGAATGTAAATACCCATTCACCCCAGCCCTGTCCTGCGCCGAACCATGCGCCGCAGCCATAGGTTTTCTGGCCGTCTGCTGTTTCGGGCTCAAGCGCCTGCATGGCTTCCATTACATCAAGCAGGTCTTCATCGTAGGAATCCAGCTTGGGATATCCGGCCTCTTTATACAGATCCCATCTGATATAATGTCCGCAGGTAGGCATGGTGCCGTCATCCCAAGAGCCCTTGCACATTCCCCACAGGTAAGCGTTTCCGTCAGGGCTGTTTGCAGGCATTCTTTCCGCTTCAATCATCATCTTTCCGGCAGGATCCTTCATGGTATTCGGCGCATACTCCTCCAGATAAGGCTCCAGATTCAGTGCGGAAGCCGATTCCAGCAGCATGGGAAGCTGCTTTGTGGGATCGGATAACAGGAAAATATCCGGCAGATCGCCGTCAGCCATCATCGCGGACAGCTGGCTCGGCCAGTCCGCTTCCGTAACCCCTGTCAGATACAGGTCAATATTCAGCGTGTCTTCAATATACTTGGTTACAGGATCGCTTCGCAATCCGTCCGCTTCTCCTCTTCCCACAAACGCAACCACATCAAGGGCCACACGGTCCTCAAAATGAGGAATCACCACTCCGGAATCAGCGGCTGCCTCATCGGTTCCTGCCGCATCCCCTGCGGTTCCCTCTTCAGCTTCTGCCTGTGTGGCTTCTCCTGTTGCCGCAGCGGAACCGGAAGCGGGTTCCTTCGATGAAGAACCGCAGGCTGTAAGCCCGCCGAGCATTGCAATGGTAACCGCCACTGCCAGCATCTTGGTTACAGTATTCTTTTTCATACTCTCTCCTTTCTTTTCAGGCGCAATAACGCCCCTTCCTTACTTATGGGATTTCATTGTCTGCCAGATACCACACCAAAAACAGCAGGATATCCGACCCCCGCGGGAACCGCCTGTGAAATGTGCAGACACATTTTTCCGGCTGCCGTCCGCAGGAATGAAAGTAAGAACTTACTAACCCTTTACAGCCCCCAGCATGATACCCTTGGTGAAAAAGCGCTGCATATAAGGATATACACACAGGATAGGAACCACGGTAATAAAGCTCATGGCCATCCTCAGTGTTGTGGAAGTGACCTTGACGGCCGCCCCTGCCGCGGCTCCGGTGCCTGTTGTTGACACCACATTGGACTGCAGCTTCGTGTACAGCAGATATTGCAGACAGTGCAGGTTGGCTGCCTTCCGCCCCTGCATAAAGAACATATCATCCGACCAGGTATTCCACTGATTCACCGCGGCGAACACCACAATACATGCCAGAATCGGCTTTGCCAGCGGCAGGATGATCCGGAAAAACACCTTCACCAGGCCTGCCCCGTCCATCTCCGCCGATTCCACCAGTTCACCGGGTATGGACTCTATATAGGTCTTTATCAGAATAATAAAGTAGGCCTGCACCGCATATGGCAGTATATATACAAGAAAATTATTTTTCAGCTTGATATTGCTGATTAACAGGTAATAGGGAATAAAACCCGCATTCACATACATGGTAATAATGAAAAATCGGTACAGCAGCTTTCTGCAGGGCAGATCCCGGTTCGCAAGAATATAAGCGGCGAAGCTGCAGCACATCAGGGTCAGCAGCGTACCCAGAATCGTACGGGCAAATGCGATTCCGATACTGGAGGTCAGCCCGGGGATTTCCAGCAGGTTCGTGTAGGCCTCCACAGAAAACTCCTTGGGAATCAGATATACACCCCGGTTCACTGCCGCAGGTGAAGACCAGGAGTTAATAAATATGTACCAGAGCGGATAAACACATATAAAAGTAAACAGCCCTAAAATAAGAGAATTTATTATACCGGCAAAAGTAATTCTTTCCTTCTTCTTTTTATTCATATCACAGCTTCCTTTCTCCAATTCTGTCCCTTTTTCGCACCGCTTAGAAAATAGAATCCCCTCTCAGCCTCTTGGATGCCCAGTTAGCAAAGGAAAGAAGAATGATGCTGACAACGGATTTGAAGATACCCATTGCAGTCGCCAGGGAATATTCCATATTCTTGATACCCATCCGATACACATAGGTATCAAATACCTCCAGCTTATCCCATGTCATGCCGTTTCCTAACAGCCAGTACTGATCAAAGCCGTTGGAAAGCATATTGGATATTGCCAGAAGAAGAAGTACAAAGAAGGTCGACAGTAATCCGGGAACGGTAACGTGAACAATTTTCTGCCAGGTATTGGCGCCGTCCACATCCGCCGCCTGATACAGCTCCTGATCAATGGAAGTTATGGCCGACAAATAAATAATTGCATTATATCCCAGTGTCTTCCAGGCGCCGATTGCCACCTGGATAAACCAGGCATGCTTTGCATTAGTCAGAGGATTTACCGGCTCCTTCACCAGCCCCAGTCCCATCAGTATATTGTTCAGGGCGCTGCTTTCCGAAGACAGCAGCATAAATACGATAGAATACACCAAAACCCAGGATATGAAATTGGGGATGGATGTACCCGTCTGAACCATCTTGGCGTAACGCTTATTTTTCAACTGGGAAATGGCGATTGCAAAAATGGCGGGAAGCACAGAGCAGCAGATATTCAGGAAGGAAATACACAGGGTATTCCGCATCAAATTCAGGAAATCCTTGGGATTGGCGACAATTTTCTGAAAGTACTTCAGGCCTACAAATTCCGAATCAAACACGGACACACCCGGCTTGAAATCTACAAATGCGTAACTCCATCCCAGAAGCGGGGCATAATTAAAGATCAGTACAAATATCATGAACGGCAGCAGCAAAAGTACAAGACGTATTTTTTTCTTCTGCCTTCCTGTCAGTTGATTTTTAGCTTTACCTGCCGTTTGCATCATATATCTCCCGCTCCTTTCTTACTATCCGGTTCCTCAATCTGCGCCACAGGGCTTACACGGAAGCAGGGTTCTTCCACACAACGGTCTTTATAGGCAAAGCCCCTGGCAATACCCTCCACGTTGTTATACCAGTTTCCCGTCACCTCATTGATGATGTGGATTCCGTCAAAGGTCTCCTCCATCTCAAAAAGCAGAATACGCTTGGCTTCATGCCTGTTGGGACAATGCAGCGCCATCATCAGCTGTCCCCCGAAGGTAGTAAACAGCATGGAATGCGCGCCGTCCATGGCGTACAGCGGTTCCGTCTCCTGGATCCAGGGGCCCTGGATATCTCCGCTTAAGGACCTGGCATAACCGGTAGTATATCCTCCCTTTTCCGAAAAGCTGGACCACAGCATAATCAGCACACCGCTTTTCAGTCTGTAAAGAAAAGGGCCGTCCGTTACCCATCCGCTGTTCTTCATCATTTTTGCAGCCCATGGCCCGTCCGAAGCACGGAAAAGAATGACAGGTTCGCCTGTGGCCTTTCCTAAATTATCACTAAGAGGAACCGCACAAATCTGTCCGTCATTTACCTGGAGCCACTCATGGCAGAAAACCATCCAGGGCCTGCCCTTTCTGTCTTCGTACAAGGTTCCGTCCAGACAGTGCCATCCATCCGGTGTAACCGGTTTCTCACTTACAGGTTTAAAAGGGCCCTTTGGTGAATCCGCCACGAGACACTGACATCTCCGATAGGTTCCCCTGGCCCGGAAGGAGGACAGCAGATAATATTTTCCTCTCCAAATATGTACCTCAGGAGCCCAATAATCGGAATCAGCCCAAAAGTCGCCTTTACGGAAAGCGATTTCCGGTTTGGACCAATGTACCAAATCCCTGCTCTCCAAAACATAAAAACAGGGTTCCCCCGTTTCTACCTCAGGAAACCTGGTTCGATCTACAAACTGCACATAGGTATAGTACTTTTTGCTCACCGGATCCGCCAGGATAAAGGGATCGCTGATATGTACGTCCCTGATATGATAAGGATACCGTTTTTCCATTTCTTCTTTCATAAGCCGTATTCAACCTCCCTTTTTATATACTTTTATTTAATAAATACTGCCACGAATTGTCTGATTGTTTATTTTGTATTATTTTATTAACTGAAAAAGATATTTTTTGTACTTTTTATCTATATGTATTATCTTATATTTACTGCTCCCCTTTCATCCACTTTTTAGACGAATACCTATGCAGAATTGACCATATTAACAGAATTTACATTTTATGGTATACTACATCTATGTGCAATATGATGCTGTTTTACAGAAGGGAGGAGCTCTATGCCAACAAAAAAGCCAAAACCGATAGTTGAATACAGAAATTATTACCTTCCTTCCAGTTTTCCCGTACTCCTTCTCACCGGGGATAACTGGAAAATATCCGATGTGAGAAGTGAACATCTCCATTTCCACAATTGCCTGGAGGTGGGTATCTGCCACACCGACAGCGGTACCCTGGAATTCTGCAGCGCAATGACCATCCCTTTCTCTGCCGGCGATGTCACCTGTATACCCCGGAATATACCTCATACCACTTACTCGGCGCGCTACACGAAAAGCAGGTGGTCTTATTTATTTTTTGATCCCCGGCTGCTCTTCCGTGATATGCTTCCTCCTGATTTCAATTACAGCATGATATATGATGATATCCATAAATATCTGATACCGGCAGGATCGTCCCGGCGCATTGCTCTTTTGGCTGAAGCTGCAGTCGAAGAGCTTTCCGCCATGAATCCGGATCATATGCTGGTAAGAAGCTATCTTTTTGTTTTATATATGGAAATCATACGATTCCAAAATCCAAAAACGCAAAATATACAACCTAAAATACCCCCCCCCCGGAAAAATTTCCGTACTTTTCCAGGAATTCACTCAATATCACACCGGCACTCGATTTCATCGAGGATAATTACATGAACAAATTTCCTGTGGACCTGCTTGCCGAATTATGCCATATGAGTCCCACACATTTCAGGCGGAACTTTCAGTCAGCCATGCATATGGCTCCGTTAACTTATTTGAATACGATACGTATCATGAACGCCTGCAACCTGCTCCGCAATACCAACCACACAATCCTCACAATCTCAGAGATGACCGGTTTCAGCACCCTGAGCAACTTCAACCGCCACTTTAACCAAATGATGAAGGTATCCCCTAAAGAATACCGGCACCAGACTCTTAAAGGCCGAAAACCGGGCGAAATCCCATCTATTATCGAATATGCCGGCTGGCTGGAACCCGATGAGGCGCCTTATCCCGGGAAACAGGAAAAGGCACCGGAAAGAATATAATAAGATAACGTGCGCCGCCAGGCGTACCAAAAAAAGGCACCCTCATGGAATTCCTTCCATAGAGGATGCCTTTTCTATACAGAAAAGCAATACTGCTTTCTTATTTTAATCTTATACCAGCTCCAGAACAACTTCCATTGCTCCGTCACCTTTTCTCTGTCCGATCTTGATGATACGGGTATATCCACCCTTACGATCCACATACTTAGGAGCGATTTCATCAAAAATCTTGGCAGGCATATCAACCTTCTTGGTGCCTCTCTTACGTCCGGCTGCAGTGGTGGGAACCTCGGTAATCGGGTAAAGAACCTTCAGCATCTGTCTTCTTGCATGAAGTCTGCTGGGCAGATCCTTCTTGATTTCCTTCTCCACTTCATCATAAACGGTAACTTTCTTTCCGTCTACGGTTTCTTTCACTCTCTTGCCGTCTTTGTCTTTTCTGGCAACCTTTGCGGTAACCTTAACGGTTTCGAAATTGTCTTTTTCTCTTACGCCCATAGCTATGATGCCTTCAGCGATTTTACGAACTTCCTTAGCTCTTGCTTCGGTAGTAACGATTTTTCCATGATACAGCAGATTGGTTACCTGATTTCTCAGCAGAGCCTTTCTCTGATCGGAAGTTTTTCCTAATTTTCTGTACTTTGCCATTTTTTTATTCTCTCTTTCATTCTTGGTACATCCGGCCACGCTCTTCGGACTTACTTACCGAATGTTTTTTATAAGCGGACGGCTGTCAGAAGACAGCCTCCGCAGCCAATCATGCTACAAAGCATCTCAAGGTACCCTTGCACCCTTAGTGCCATTGTGCCCTGAGGCACTTTTACATCTCCGCGCACATCGGACTTATCGGAAACGCCCATACAGATTCTGTATTCTTTATACGTTTACATCATCGCTGGGATTCAGCTGAAGTCCCAGTTCCTTTAATTTAGCAAGAACCTCTTCCAGAGACTTACGGCCCAGGTTACGAACCTTCATCATATCTTCGGAAGTCTTATTGGTCAATTCTTCTACCGTATTGATACCAGCACGCTTTAAGCAGTTATAGGAACGAACGGACAGTTCAAGCTCGTCGATGCTCATTTCCAATACTTTTTCTTTCTCATCATCTTCCTTCTCTACCATAACCTCCGCGGTCTTGGCATTTTCAGAAAGGTCAATGAAAAGGCTTAAATGTTCACTGAGTACTTTTGCAGCAAGGCTGACAGCTTCATCCGGAGCAAGAGTGCCGTTCGTATATACATCCAGTGTCAGTTTATCAAAGTCAGTTACCTGACCGACACGGGTATTGGCAACACTCATATTCACTCTCTCTACCGGAGTATAGATGGAATCAATTGCGATCACGCCGATAGGCAGGTCTTCGCTCTTGTTCTTCTCCGCGCTGACATATCCACGGCCCTTGGTAATGGTCAGTTCCATGTACAGCTTGCTTTCCTTGCCGCCGCTTAAGGTAGCAATTACCAGGTCGGGATTAAGAATCTCAATATCCTGATCTGCCTGAATATCTGAAGCACGGACAACACCTTCGCCTTCGAATTCGATATAAGCGGTCTTAGGTTCATTGGTTTCGCTGCTGTTCTTGATTGCCAGACTCTTGATGTTCATGATAATTTCAGTCACATCTTCCTTGACACCGGGAATAGAGCTGAATTCATGCAGCACGCCTTCAATCTTCACCTGGCTTACAGCCGCACCCGGAAGAGAAGAAAGCATAATTCTTCTCAGGGAGTTGCCCAGCGTAATACCGTAACCTCTTTCCAGCGGTTCTACAACGAATTTGCCGTATTTCTTGTCCTCAGAGATTTCAGCAACCTCGATATTGGGTCTTTCAAAATCAAACACTGCAAATACCCTCCTTTACGAACGAAAAGTTTCTTAATTGAAACGTTCACGCCAGCTATAAGAAATTACTTGGAATACAATTCGACGATAAGCATTTCGTCTACAGGTACGTCAATCATTTCCCTGGCCGGAAGTTCCTTAATCGTTCCTTTGAAGTTTTCAATATCAACATCCATCCACTCCGGAACAAGTCTTCCTGCTGTAACTTCGAGGATATCTTTATATCTCTGCATTCCTTTTGCTTTTTCCTTGATTTCAATCACATCGCCCGCTTTAACCAGGTAAGAAGGAATGTTTACACACTTTCCGTTTACCAGTACATGCTTGTGATCTACTACCTGTCTTGCTTCTCTTCTGGTTCTTGCAAAGCCCATTCTGAAGATAACGCTGTCCAGTCTGCATTCAAGAAGAATCATCAGGTTGGTACCGGTCATCCCTTTCATTTTATCGGCTTTCTTATAGTAATTTCTGAAAGGTTTCTCCAGCACGCCATAGATGAATTTAGCTTTCTGCTTTTCTCTAAGCTGAAGGCCGTATTCACTTACCTTCTTGCCGGCTCTCGCATTGGTTCTGTTAGACTTCTTGTCGTATCCCAGGTACATGGGTTCAAGACCAAGAGATCTGCATCTTTTTAAAACAGGTGTTCTGTTTACTGCCATTTTAGATTTCCTCCAAATATTGTTTACAGTACGTCTGCGACGCACTTTCTTCCAACGTTTTCATAATTTATTGTTGAACAGAGACTATACTCTACGACGCTTAGGCGGGCGGCATCCGTTATGAGGCACAGGAGTAACATCCTTGATGCTTGTTACTTCAATACCGCATGCAGAAAGAGCACGGATTGCAGCTTCACGTCCTGAACCAGGACCCTTTACGAATACGTCTACAGTCTTCAGGCCGTGCGGAATCGCTGCCTTTGCAGCGGTTTCTGCAGCCATCTGTGCTGCGTACGGAGTAGATTTCCTTGAACCTCTAAAGCCCAGACCGCCGGCGCTTGCCCAGCTTAAAGCATTTCCTTCAGTATCTGTCAATGTAACGATTGTGTTATTGAAAGATGACTGAATATGTGCCTGTCCGCGTTCAACGTTTTTTCTGACACGTTTCTTTGTTACTTTTTTCGCAACTTTCTTAGCCATTTAAACTAACCTACTTTCCTCAATAAATTATTTCTTCTTATTTGCAACTGTTCTCTTAGGACCTTTTCTGGTTCTTGCATTGTTCTTGGTGTTCTGTCCGCGAACCGGAAGTCCTTTTCTGTGACGGATACCCCTATAGCATCCGATTTCCTGTAATCTCTTGATGTTCAGAGCGATTTCTCTTCTCAGATCACCTTCTACAGTCATTGTTTCATCGATGACAGCACTCAGTCTCTTGACCTCATCGTCTGTCAGCTCCCTTACACGGGTGTCAGGGTTGACATTTGCCTTTGCGCAGATTTTTGTTGCGCTCGGTCTACCGATACCATAGATATAAGTAAGTCCGATCTCCACACGTTTTTCTCTTGGTAAGTCAATACCTGCAATACGAGCCATTTACGTTTCCTCCGTTTTCCTTTCGCGCCACATCCCACCCGGCTTTCCGCCAGGCCGCGCGTTTCTTCACTGCGCATTAAATATCCGGTCTTTACAATAAACATTTAACGCGCAATTACACAAGGCAGACTCCACCCTTTCCACGTCTCCACGCTTCCTGGTGTATCACACCCTGTGCATACGATCAAATCGTATTAAATAATAGTTACTAATTGACTGGGGCGTTTTCTGATGCATTCCGTCAAGATCCTAAAACCAATTGATCATCACACCTGACTCTCGCATAGTCCTTTTACCTCCCGAAAAGCCAACAGGAAAAACAAATCAAATCGGAGATTTGCTTTGTTTTTCGAGCGACTGCTCCGCAGTCGCTTGCCCAGCCGGACATCTCCATCCGGCCTTTCCGATACTCCGGTATTCCGAAGAATACTGAGGATGCCTGGCACCCTAATTTTCGGTATCAAAAAGTAATCTCCCGTAAACCCATGTAAGAAATCATACAGCCGCTGCAGCGCTGCCGTACTCCACACGAATTGCCTTACGTTCAATTATTTCCAAGCATCGTCCCGGGGAACGATACTGATGCCGCCTGAATGGAACGACAAGGATCAGCCCTGTCTCTGTTTGTGTTTCGGGTTCTCGCAGATAACTCTGATAGCACCCTTTCTCTTGATTACTTTGCACTTTTCGCAAATCGGTTTTACTGATGATCTAACTTTCATGTTAAACCTCCTTTCAAAAAAGACCGTCTTAAATTATAACATGCAAAAACGGGTTATGCAAGCATTTCCTTCGGAAATACTCGCATTTCCTTCGGAAAATCGCTGTTCATCCGGAAATTCGCTGTTCATCCGGAAATACCTGCTTTATTCCGTAAAGACAACTTTTTATTTATCTCTCCAGATAATACGGCCCTTGCTTAAATCATAAGGAGAAAGCTCCAGTGTAACCTTATCCCCCGGAAGGATACGGATAAAGTTCTGTCTCAGCTTTCCGCTGATATGAGCAAGCACTCTGTGTCCATTCTCCAACTCCACCTGAAACATGGTGTTGGGCAGCTTTTCCACTACGGTTCCTTCGATTTCAATTACATCTGCTTTCGACATTCTATATACCTCCCTGCAATGATTTCTGAATGAAATAGCGGATCGCTTCATCCTGGACTGCCGCGCCGTCCGCAAACTGGGCTGCCAGCGCCTCATCCCGCTTGTGGGAAAACTGCACGTGCTTTCTCTTCTTGCGTTTCGGCTTGGCGGCAGTTTTGGTGCGTCCGTCTGCCAGATACACATAGTGTGCATCTTCTCTGACTATGATATAATAATTGCCTTTGTCATGCCCCGCCAGCGAGCGAACCAGACAGGCCATTCCATATTCCGTCATTCTGATCTCCGTTTCTGCTTAGACAGACACTTTCTAAAAAACATCGCTGCTGATTGACGTAGCTCCAGCAGATACGCTGCCATTTCTCCCACTTTGCCTGAAACATCCAAAAAACATGCAGGTTTGTCTGAAACAAACGATTTTTGTCCATTTCACAAAGTGCAACCTGTTTGGAGAAATAACCAGTGGCAGCCAGCTGAAGCCAGCCAAATCAACGCTTCGAATTTCACAAAAGGTTCTTTCCTATTTTCTATCTATAACGACAGAATCTCAGGCTCATTTTCTGTAATTAGAATCGTATTTTCATAATGGGCAGCCCAGCCGCCGTCTTCCGTCATGACGGTCCAGTCATCATCGAGCCAGACTACTTCGTAGCTGCCCTCGGTGATCATCGGCTCGATCGCGAGCGTCATGCCGGGCTGTAAGAGAATTCCTTTTCTTTTTCTTGCAAAATTCGGAATCTCCGGATCCTCATGCAGATGGGAACCGATTCCATG
>ERZ773241.2804-NODE-2804-length-13054-cov-4.032387_pt1 | contig 13054 bp, 6 predicted proteins | sample MGYA00580989_ERZ773241 | MGnify/ENA primary metagenome ERZ773241 (study PRJEB29015, sample SAMEA2737804) | human gut metagenome | biome: human gut; feature: human-associated habitat; material: faeces | place: China | collected 2012 ...
CTCGTGGTCATCACCACGACGATGCTGACCTTCGGCATGGGCGCCTCGACGCAGGCGCTCTTCGCCCGCGTCGGCGGCGGTATCTATACCAAGGCGGCCGACGTGGGTGCCGACCTGGTGGGTAAGGTCGAGGCGGGGATTCCGGAGGACGACCCGCGCAACCCCGCGACCATCGCCGACAACGTGGGCGACAACGTGGGCGACGTGGCCGGCATGGGCGCCGACCTCTATGAGAGCTATTGCGGTTCGGTGCTCGCCACGGCGGCGCTGGGCGCGGCGGCGTTCGCCACGGCCGACGGCATGGCGATGCAGCTCAAGGCCGTGCTGGCGCCGATGCTGATCGCGGCCGTGGGGATCGTGCTCTCGATCATCGGCATCTTCCTCGTGCGAACCCGTGAGGGCGCCTCGATGCGCGAGCTGCTCCGCTCGCTGGGCGTGGGTGTCAATTTCAGTTCGCTGCTGATTGCCGGCGCGACGTTCGGTATCCTCTACCTGCTGGGAATCCAGAACTGGCTCGGGCTGTCGTGCTCGGTCATCACGGGGCTCGTCGCCGGTATCATCATCGGGCAGGCTACCGAATATTACACTTCGCACTCCTATAAACCGACGCAGAAGATCGCCGGAAGCGCCCAGACCGGGCCGGCCACGGTCATCATCGCCGGGGTCGGGTCGGGCATGATCTCGACGGCCATCCCCGTCCTGACGATCGGTGCCGCGATCATCCTTGCGTACCTCTGCGCCATCGGCTTCGACATGGAGCATATAATGGCTCCGATGAACATGTCGCTGGGGCTCTACGGCATCGGCATCGCCGCCGTCGGTATGCTCTCGACGCTGGGCATCACGCTCGCCACGGATGCCTACGGCCCGATCGCTGACAATGCGGGCGGCAATGCCGAAATGAGCGGCCTCGGCCCCGAGGTGCGCAAGCGCACCGATGCGCTGGACGCGCTGGGCAATACGACCGCTGCCACGGGCAAGGGCTTCGCCATCGGATCCGCGGCGCTGACCGCACTGGCACTGCTGGCATCCTACATCGAGGAGATCCGTATCGGGTTGCTGCACAACGGCATCACGATGCTCGACCTGCCCAACGGCACCTCGCAGCTGGTCGAGAAGGCTTCGATCCTCGATTTCATGGAGTATTACCAGGTCACGCTGATGAACCCGACGGTGCTGATCGGCATCTTCATCGGCGCCATGATGTCGTTCCTGTTCTGCGGCCTGACGATGAACGCCGTGGGACGTGCCGCCGAGAGCATGGTGAACGAGGTGCGCCGCCAGTTCCGCGAGATCAAGGGCATCCTCACGGGCGAAGGCACGCCGGACTATGCCCGCTGCGTGGAGATTTCGACCCGCGGTGCACAGCGCGAGATGATGTTCCCCAGCCTGCTGGCCATCGTCGTGCCGGTAGCCGTCGGTCTCGTGTTCGGCGTGGCCGGCGTGATGGGCCTGCTGGTCGGCGGCCTCAGCTCGGGTTTCGTGCTGGCCGTGTTCATGGCCAATGCGGGCGGCGCGTGGGACAATGCCAAGAAGATGGTCGAGGAGGGGCATTTTGGCGGCAAAGGCTCCGAATGCCACAAGGCCACCGTGGTGGGCGATACCGTCGGCGACCCGTTCAAGGACACTTCGGGCCCGTCGCTCAATATCCTTATCAAGCTGATGTCTATGGTTTCCATCGTCATGGCCGGGCTCACGGTGGCCTGCCACCTGTTCTGACCCATGTGACGATAAAGGCAATAAGAAAAGCCACCCGGGGAAGGTGGCTTTTTTTATTGCCTTGCAGCGGGGCTATTTCTTGCTCGCGCCGCTTTCGAGGATCGAGACGATGGAGTAGAGCGTGAAACAGATGGCGCCGAAGCCCGTCAGGACGCGTGCGGGGACGAAATACTTGTCTTCGGAGAGCGCCGCCTCGTAGAGGAATGCCGCGAGGAACAGGCTGGCCAGGGCCGTAAGCACCGGGATGATCGGGATGCGGTTGGCCAGCGGGAAATCGGCGTGCCAGATCTTTGCCAGCAGGATGACCTTGCTCGATATGCTCCAGCAGATCAGTGCCAGCCCTATGAGCACGAAGCCCACGAAGCTGATCGTCTCGCCCCGGAGCATGAAGAGGAGGATCAGCCCCAGCACGAAGGCCAGGCCGCCCATCGCGAGCACCAGCCCCATCCACCGGCGACGTTCTTCCATCGTATAGCTGCCCCGTGCCTGGCGTGCGATGCTGGCCACCAGCGCGATGAGCGACGTACAGACGCAGGCGATGCCGAACATGACGCTTCCCGCCACGATGTGCACCGGAAGCCTTCCCAGCGCGAAGAGCAGGATGCACCACACCCATGCCCCGGCGGCTATGGCCGACACGATGAAGATCAGCAGCGAACTCTGCCTGCGGGTGAAGCCTGCGGGGTTGACCGAGAAGGTGCTGTCGCCCGAGTTCTTGGGGATCAGGCTGAAACGCGTCGAGGAGGTGGCCGCCGTCGAGACGCACGCCGTGATGAACCCCAGCCCGCAGATTACATGCCCCGTGACGAACGCCCCGGTCATGTGCGACTGGATGATGAAAAGCCCGCAGATGACCGTCATGGCGGCGACCGCATAGCCGATGGCCGGGAAAAGGTATTTCGCGGCGGCGGTATAGGTGCCGATGATCTGGCGGATGATGGTGGCGGCGGTGCAATAGAGCGCGATGCAGATCGAGCCCAGGAAAAAGAGCACGGGGCCTGCCGTGAGCCGCGAGGGGTCGTCGCCGGCGGCGAAAACGTAGGCGCCGTAGGCGAAACAGAAGGCTGCCATCGCAAGGGGAATGGCGCGGAAGAGGATGCTTATGCCATAGTTCATAATCGGAGTTTTTGTTATGCGCCAGCCTGCAAATCATGAACCAAACGAAAAAATGGCTATCTTTGCCCCATGGAAAATATCGTTTTCGACCTGGGCGGAGTACTTTTTGCCCGCGACAGAAGTAAGTGTACGCAGGAATTCCACGACTTTTTCAGTTTCATCCGTTCGGAGCCCATGCCGGCTTTTTGGGAGGATTACGACCGGGGCGTACTGACGCTCGACGAGGTGACCGGCATCCTTTCCGGGGTCAACGCCTGCCCGCGTGCGAAATGCGAGGAGTACCTGCGCCTGTCGATCGACATGCAGGAACCCGTGAAGCCTACCGAACAGCTTGTCCGCGACCTGAAGGCCGCCGGCTACAAGTTGTTCGTGCTTTCGAACATGTCGCGCGAGTTCATCGACTTCCTGCGCCGGTTCCCCGTCTACGGGCTTTTCGACGGCGAGGTGGTCTCCTGCGAGGAGGGCGTGGTGAAACCCGAGCCGGAAATCTACCGGCGACTGCTCGGCCGCTACGGACTCGATCTTGCGCAGACGCTCTTTATCGACGACCGCCCGGCCAATATCGCTGCTGCAGCGGCGCTGGGTATCCGCGGGCAGCTGTTCGACCATTCGGCGCCGGCCGCAACCTGCGACCTGCTGCGCCGCAGCCTGCTGCCCGAAATAGTAGGGTAGCAGCCCGAGACCATATCCGGGTACTCCGTCCGTATAGCCGTACCCGCAGGCCGTTCGCTCCGCCCGCACGAATCGTCGGCTTCCCCTTTTGCAGCGGTTTTCCCTGTCCCGTGATCCGATCCGTCCGATGATTGAAAAATAAAAAGGGACGCTCCTTAGAGCGGCCCTTTGCTTTGGATCGGATTCCGTTATTCGAAGTTGGCGTCCTTCATCAGTTCATACTCCGGCGAGAGTGCGTACATGCGTACGTATTCGAACTTGCCGGTGTCGACGAGCTTGAACTCGAATGCGTGTGTCACCTTGCCCGTGCCCGAGCCGATGTGCTGCGTGTAGAGCATCATTTGTACGGTGTAGATCACGTCGATGCCGGAGATCATCTTGACATCGGGGTAGAGCGTGCCCAGGGCGGCCGACATTACCTCGCCGAAACGCTTTTCGACTTCGTCGTAGAACGCCTGGTACGAAGCGCGTGCTGCTTCCTTGTCGTCCGACCCCCAGTTGTCGTAGGCCGATACGTCGTCGCCGGCTTCGCTCCAATAGTATTTCGGGAGCGTGTTGATACGCCAGTTCAGGTTGGTGTAGCTTGCTGCGCAACCGCTGTAATACTCCGCATCCGTGAGGCGGCTGCCGCTGCGGTTGTCCGTCGTATAGGCGGCGTCCTTGTTCTGGAGCACCCAGTCCACGCAAGCCTGGTAGAAGCTCTTGCTGTAAGCGCTGCGGTCGGGGGCCACGACGAGCGTCATGCTGGGGTCGAAGTTCCATTTGCCGCTGACCTTCTTGAACGGGCCGTCGAGCGTCTCTGTGTCCTCGGTCTTGATCCAGTCCGCACCGTCGAACGTATAGCGGTCGGCCTGGAGCACGGTCGATCCCGAAGCATAGAAATGGTAAGCCACATCCATGACATCCTCGGGCATCGCATACGGGAATTTGTATTTCAGGTAGAGGGGCAGATAGGTGTCCTGCGAGAACGACGAACTAAAATTGGGGTTGGTGGCGCCCATCTGCGTGTAGTCCTCGGGGTTGACCATCGTGGTGTTTTCTGCGGCTGCCCACGACGTGCCGTCGAAGGTGTAAATCGCATAGCGGTTCTTGGTCACCGCGGCGCGGGTCATGCCGAAGGAAGCTGCCGAAGCATTGGCTGCCGACTTGACAGAAGTGACCATCGTATTGAGGAACTTGCCGCTCGATACGCCGATCGCATAGCCTTCCACGACGACTTCCTGTCCGTCGAGTGCTGCGTCTACGGCGCCGTCCAGGACATACGAGAGGCTGCCCTGTGCCGTCAGTGCTTCGTCGTTGATGACGTTGTAGTAGTTGCCGTCGATTTTCAGCGTACCCGTGTAACGCACGTACTGCGCCGTGGTCAGCGTCAGGTAGCCGTCCATGTCGGTACCGTCCATCTCGCGGATCGCGGGGTAGGTGAACGTATCGGCCTCGGTATTGAGTTTGGTGACGGTCGATGCCGCGGGGTACTGGTTCAGCCCGGCATAAGCCGAAGTGGTACCTTCCACGCTGACCAGATCGCCGATGGCATAGGTTCCGGTCGGGTCGACATTGGTATAGATGAGGATCGACCCCGTGCCGTCGTTGATGAGGAAGCCGCGCTTGTAGGTCGCAGCGACCTGCCCCTTTACGCTGAACGTGCCGGGATCGGCCGATGCGACGATACCTACGGGCGTGAATTCGGGCTGCGAACCCTCCTCGGCGATCGTGGCGACGATCATGTTGGCGAATTTGGGTGCGCCGCCGCTCTTGCTGACGGAGAAGAGGTAACCGGTCGCGGTGACCTTCTTACCGTCCAGGCTCCCGTCGATCTGCCCCTTGTTGGGGAAGGAGAGGCTGCCGGTGGCCGTCGCGGCACCGTCCACATTGAGGTTGTAATAGTTGCCGCTGATCGAGAGCGTACCCGTCAGACTGACGAATTTGATCGACGCTGCGGTCAGGTAGGCGTCGAGTTCGCTGCCCGACATGGCCTGTGCCGTGGGGAAGGCGAAATTCTTGGTTTTCTCCACGAGCGTGATCTCGGCCGTGTTGCCGAATTGCATGCCGCTGTTGTATTCCGTAACGGCACCCTTGACCTTCACTACATCGCCCAGCGAGTAGTTCGACGGGGCGTTCAGATATACCAGAATAGCCCCCGTGGTGTCGTCGACGATAAAGCCGCGGGCATAGGCAGCCGAAACGGTGCCCTGCACGGTATAGTCGCCGGGGGCAATGATTTCGCTGATCTTGTTGATGGTCTCGGGGATTTCGCCGCCTCCGGTCGAAGGCTCCTGTTCGGAGTAGGCGTATTCGGCGATGACGTAGTCGCCGGCCTCGGCGTTCTTGACGGCCTCCTTGAGGATGCGCGGCAGGTAGTTGGCTGCCGGCTTACCGGGTGTAAAGTAGTCGGCCGTGATCTCCTCGCCCCAGGCTACCTCGTAGTCGGCGGCCTTGAGCTCGTAGGTCGAGGCGGAAGCGATGCCGGTGATGGCCTCGGATATCTCGCCGCGCTGGTTCTTATAGGTAACGGTGACAGTCGAGCCGTTCGAGAGGTAGCTATCGTAACCTGCAGCCAGGAATGCGGGCAGGTACGTCGTGGCGGAAGCGGCTTCGGAGAAACATTTTGCAGTGCCTACGGCGGCCAGGGCTGCCACTGCATCGGGCCCTGCGGCTTCGGCGATCGCCTTGTTGGCGGCGTTCGACGCGACGCTGGCGTAGTCGGCGTCGGTCATCGTGTATTTCAGCACCTGGACGTCGGTGATCTCCTTGTCGGGGTTGAACCCGTCCAGATACTCCTCGTTGTAATCGTCGACATTACAACCCCCCCCCACGAATGCTATCGTCGCAAGGGCCAGAAGGTATTTTACAATATGCTTGTTCATATGGTTCGCTGTAATTAGAAGTTAATTTTCAGTCTTACGGTATAGGTACGACCGAACGAGTACATTACGGCATATACGTTCTGCCAGATACCTTCGTCGGCTGCGGCGCACTGCGCGTCCATGATGTAGTTGTAGTCGTAGACGTTGTTCACGTTGCCGTAGATCGTGGCGCGTACGTTGCCGATCTTGAAGGCGTAGCTGGCCGAGAGGTCGAGCTGGTGTCCCCACGGAATTTTCCACGGGTCTTTCACGTCGACGGTCGAGTTACCGCTCAGGCTGGTCTGCGAACCGATGTAGAAGTCGGCGTAGTTGTTGCCGTAGGCGTTCCAGTCGGCGCTGACGCGCAGGCCCTTCATCGGGCGTACCGTGACGCCGAGGGCTCCGGTGGTCTGTGCCGAACCGCCGACCTTGATGCCTTTCTGCTTCAGGTTCAGCCATGCGTGGTCTTCAGCCATGATGCCCGAGGCGACCGTGCCGTCCAAAGCCTTGGTCAGGGGCTGCCCCTGCGTGTCGTAGATGTAGCCCTTCGAGTCGCTGTCCCACTGCCAGTCGCCCAGCGAAAGCATACCAGTCACGTCCAGCCAGCGGTTGGGGCGCAGTACGAAGTCCAGTTCGAGGCCCATGTGGCGAGCGTCCACACCCGAGAGGTTCACGCGGGCATAGTCGCCGTTGGCCATCGAGCTGGAACGTACGACCGACTTGTCCATCCAGAGCGTGTAGTAACCGTTCAGGTTGACCGAAAGGATGCCCGAGCGGAACCCGTAGCCTACCTCGGCCGAGAAGACCTTTTCGTTCAGCGGGTCGGGGTTCTTGGCGTTACTCGTGGTGCTCTGCAGGAACGCGCCGCCCGAGAAGAACGGGGCGCGGCTGATGTAGCCCAGATTGGCGAATACGTTGTGTTTCTCGTTGATGTTGTAGTTGGCACCGCCCTTGACCGTGTAACCGATGAAGTTCACGTGCTCGGACTCGGCGTGTGCGGCGTCGTAGTAGAAGCGGTCGTAGCGCCAGTAGCCGGTGTTGGAAACCGAACCCGATACGAAGGCGTTGAGGTTTTTCTTCGTCCACTCCAGCTGGGCGAATACGCCTTCCTGGTGTACGTGGCCGTCGTAGTCGCGGTAAACCTTGTCGCCGACCTGTAATTTCTGGTATTTCCAGTTGGGATCGGCTGCGGCGGCGTTCTGCTCGGCCTTGACGTTCTTGCGGCTGTCGTCGTCGATGTAGTACTTACCGTCGTAGAGGTCGATGATCTCGTTGTTGTGCTCGCCGATGTAGTAGCGCACGTCGATACCGGCCGACAGTTCGAGCGACTTGGAGATTTGGTTGGTATAGGTCGAGAGCAGCCCGTACCACATGTGGTTGTTGTTGCTCTTCGACATGATCATGCGCGAACCGTCGGGACTGGCGGCGTTCATCTCCTGGATCTTGTCGTAGGCGAACGTGCCGTCGGGGTTGCGGAAGGTGGTGTTCAGCACGCCGTAGTTGGTACCCTTCCACATGTTGCGGTCTGCCGAGGTGCGGCCCTGGCCCGAGTAGCCGCTGCCGCGTCCGATCGACATGTAGAGCGCCGTCGAGAGCGACGACTTGTAGTCGATCTGCCACTGGTGGTTCAGCGAGATCTGGGGCTTGTGGTATTCGTTGAAGTGCGAGTAGCGCTGCCTGCCGTTCTTGTCGAAACCGTACTCGGCGTTGTAGCGGTACATGTCCTTTTCGCCCATGAAGTTCTTGGCCTTCTGCCACTCCTCGATCTTCAGTCCGTCGTCGAGGGCATGGCGCTGCGCGTGCTTCTGCGGGGCGCCGAAGGCGGTCAGCGACAACTGGTGGCGGTCATTGATGCGCTTCGAGATGTTGACGAACCAGTTGTAGCCTTCGAAGTTGGTTCCCTGGATGTAACCGTCGCCCCAGCGCTTCGCGCCGAGTACCGACAGTGCCCAGCCGCTCTTCGTGAGGCCCGTCGAGAGGCTGAACGAAAGGCTGTAAAGGCCGTCGTTACCTACGCCGAACGAGAACGTGCCGCCCTGCTTGGCCTCGATGCCGTTGGTCACGATGTTGACCGAACCGCCGACCGAGGGCGACGAGATTTTCGAGGCGCCCAGGCCGCGCTGGGTCTGCATGCTGCGCGTCACGTCCGAGAGGCCGGCCCAGTTCGACCAGTATACGCCGCCCCACTCCATGTCGTTCACGGGGACGCCGTTGACCATTACGGCCACGTTGGCCGCCTGGAAACCGCGCATGTTGATCTTCGAGTCGCCGAAGCCGCCGCCGTCCTTGGTCACGTAGACGCCCGGGGTCGATTTCAGGATTTCGGGGAACTCCTGCCCGCCGAGTTTGTAGCTGATCTCCTCGGCGCTGACCGTCGATACGGCTACCGGGGTTTTGCGCTGCACGGCCACCGACTGCATGACGATGACATCCTGCAATGCCACGGCGTCGGGCTCCATCTGGATGATGCCCAGGCGTGCGTTCGGGCCCGTGACGGGTTTTTTGGTCGGGACGTAGCCCACGTAGCTGATCTCGATCTCCTTGGCATCGGTCTTCAGCGTGAAGTTGCCGTCGACGTCGGTGCTGACACCCTGCGATGTGCCGGGTACGGTCACAGAGGCACCGATCAGCGGTGCGCCGGTCTCATCTACGATTTTACCCGTAACTGCCGATTGCGCGACAGCGGCGGACACTCCGAACAGGATCAGGGCGGCCGTCATGAGGAAATGTTGTAAATGTTTTCTCATACTTTTTAATGGATTAGTAAATAAAAGAGTGTAATGGATATTTCGGTTTCTTCATAGCGTGGTGTCGTGGTTCGCGGCACTAAGATCGGGGATTTTTCCGCTCCCGCCGGTGGGGTGGCGGAAGTTTCACAGGATTTTAACCCCCGGCAGCCTTTCGGGAAGGCTCTGAGATCCATGGTATGCTGGGGTTTGTATAAAGTTGCGAGGGATACTCCGCGTGTGAGATACCCCTCGTTGTTGCGTATCGCAGGCCGTGCCCGGCGATAGCCGATGTCCGGTTTGCATACCTTCTCCCGCACCGTATCGGTGATGCAGGGTGCCGGTGGAAACCGTTATTTCCATAAAGCCGTCCATAATTTGCTTATACAAATTTAAACCAAATATTTCACAGCCGCAACAGAACACCGCAAATTTTGTTCAAATATTTTTCAACCTGTTGACGGGCACGGCCTTGCATGTTGCGGCACGTTCCTTGTGCAGCTGACTCGCATGCAGGCTTTCAAGGAACTATACTGGCGTTATTCGCTTTTCGTGCTGATCCTCGGACTGGGGGTCACGATCTTCATCGAGCTGACCCCGTTCCTGGGCGGGGTGCTGGGTGCCATGACGATCTACGTGCTGCTCCGGCGGCAGATGCATTACCTCACGGCTTGCCGCAAATGGCGGCGCAGCCTGGCCGCGTCGCTGCTGCTGGGCGAGGCGGTGCTGTGTTTCCTAGTGCCAATCAGCCTGATCGTCTGGATGGTCGTCAACCAGGTGCAGGACATCGCCCTCAAGCCCGAGTCGATCGTCGAGCCGCTCAAACACATCGCAGCGCTGATCCACGAAAAGACGGGATACAACCTTTGGCAGGAGAGGAATATCGCGTCGCTCGTGGGGGTGATCCCTCATTTGGGGCAGTGGGTGCTGGGCAGCATCATGGATTTCGGCATCAACATCGTCGTGCTGCTGTTCGTGCTCTATTTCATGCTCATCGGCGGCCTGCGCATGGAGGAGTACTGCCGCGAGATACTGCCTTTCAACCGCGACGTGGGCAGCAGCGTCATGCGCGAGGTGCACATGATCGTCCGCTCGAACGCCATCGGCATCCCCCTGCTGGCCGTCGTACAGGGCATCGTGGCGTTCGTGGGCTACCTGGTCTTCAACGCCCCGAGCCCGCTGTTCTGGGGCGTGCTGACCTGTTTCGCAACGATCATCCCCATCTTCGGAACGGCGCTCGTGTGGCTCCCGCTCGCGGGTTACATGGCACTCACGGGCGACTGGGGGCCGGCCATCGGGCTGCTCCTTTACGGCGGGCTGGTCGTGACGCACGTGGACAACGTCGTGCGGTTCATCATGCAGAAGAAGATGGCCGATACGCATCCGCTGGTGACGATCTTCGGTGTTTTCATCGGGCTGTCGCTCTTCGGGTTCATGGGGGTGATTTTCGGGCCACTGATGCTCGAGATGTTCGTCTTCTGCGTCAATATCTTCAAGAAGAAATACCTCGACGGGACGTCGTACAAGCAGTTGTTCGTGCCCGAGCACGATATCCAGGCGTAGCCCGCCGGGGCGCTTCCGGGCGGGGTGCTTTTACGAAAAGTAACCGTTTCGGGTGATTTTTGTGAAAAATTCCTGTAAAATGGTTGGAATTTCAAATTGTTTATTATCTTTGTTATTGAAATAACAGTGGAAGCGGTAACAAGAACCCTTAATAAAAATATCACAATGGCGAGAAATCTCAAAATCAGAGACCTTACGTTGCGCGACGGACAGCAGTCCTCGTTCGCGACGCGCATGTCGCAGGCACAGGTAGACCGTTGCCTGCCCTTCTACAAGGATGCAAATTTCTATGCGATGGAGGTCTGGGGCGGTGCCGTGCCCGACTCGGTGATGCGTTATCTCAACGAGAACCCGTGGACGCGCCTGGAGACGATTTACAAGGCTGTGGGCAAGGTGTCGAAGCTCACGGCGCTTTCGCGCGGCCGTAACCTGTTCGGCTACGCGCCTTACCCCGACGACGTGATCGACGGCTTCTGCCGCAACGCGATCGAAAGCGGGCTGGGCATCATGCGTATCTTCGATGCCCTGAACGACGTGGACAACGTGAAATCGACGATCAAATACGTCAAGCAGTACGGCGGCATCGCCGACTGCGCCGTATGTTATACGGTCGACCCGAAATATCCCGAACCCTCCTTCATGCAGCGCCTGATGGGCAAGAAGCGGCCGCAGCCCGTCTTCACGGATGCCTATTTCCTCGACAAGGCCAAACAGATGGCCGCACTGGGCGCCGACATGATCACCATCAAGGACATGTCGGGCCTGATCCCGCCGCGCCGTGTCGCCACGCTGGTCAAGCTGTTCAAGAAGAACATCTCGATTCCGGTCGATTTCCATACCCACTGTACCCCCGGCTACGGCCTGGCTTCGGTGCTCGCGGCCATCGTGGCCGGCGTCGACATCGTCGATACCAACTGCTGGTATTTCGCCGAAGGCACGGGTGCCCCGGCCATCGAGCTGGTACACGTCTTCTGCAAGAAGCTCGGCGTTGATACCGGTGTGAACATGGAGGCCGTGGCCAAGATCAATACCCAGCTGCGCGAGATCCGCAAGGAGCTCAACCAGTCGGTATTCGGCGCGGACAAACCCGAGCCCAAGGCGTTCAACCCGCTGACCGACAAGCTGCCCGCCGAGATCGACGCCCTGTTCGACAAGGCTATTGCGGCCGCCAAGGCCGACGATGAGGACGCTACGATCAACGCCTGCCGCAAGATCGAGGCCTATTTCGGGTTCCCGGCTCCCAACGAACTGGTGCAAAAGGCCGAGATCCCCGGCGGCATGTACTCGAACATGGTCGCCCAGCTCAAGCAGCTCAAGGCCGAGGACATCCTGCCGCGCGCCATGGAGCTGATCCCCTCGGTGCGCCTGGCCGCAGGCCTGCCGCCGCTGGTGACCCCGACCTCGCAGATCGTCGGTGCGCAGGCCGTCAACTGCGCCCTCGACGAGAAGGCCGGGCGTCCGATGTACACCAACAAGAGCTCGCAGTTCGTCGGCCTGGTCAAGGGCGAGTACGGACACACGCCCGTGAAGATCGACCCCGAATTCCGCTTCAAGATTTGCGGCGTGCGTGAGGAGACGCCCTACGATACGTCGAAATACCAGATGCAGCCCAACCCCGAACTGCCCGAGGCCGGAGGTGTGAAGCTCGCCGCCAACGAGAAAGAAGTGCTGCTGCTCGAGCTGTTCCCGATGGTCGCCAAGACATTCCTCACGGACATGAAGGTCAAGGCTTACGCCGCGGCCAAACCCGCCGAGCCCAAGGCCGAGGAGAAAAAGGCCGAAGAGGTGAAGAAGGTCGTCATCACGGGCAATGCCGTGACGGCGCCGCTGCCCGGGCGTATCATCGAGCTGAAGGTCAAGGTGGGCGATACGGTCAAGGCCGGCGACGAGATCGCAATCCTGGAAGCCATGAAGATGGAGAATGCCGTGACGACCGATTATGCCGGCACGGTGAAGCAGGTGCTGGTGCAGCCCGGCGAGAACGTGGCGACCGACGCCGTACTGGTCGAGATCGGATGATCCCCATCGGCACATTCGTCCGAAGAATGGGCAGCTGGCTGTATGTCGGTTGCCCTTTTTCGTGCGGTTTTATTATAAAACAGTATATTTGTACCATCAAATAATTAAACCTTAGACTTATGGCATTTCTAAAAGAATTCAAGGAGTTCGCCCTCAAGGGGAATGTGATGGACATGGCCGTCGGTGTGATCATCGGCGGTGCATTCGGCAAAATCGTCTCGTCGTTGGTGAACGACATCCTGATGCCGCCGATCGGGGCGCTGATCGGCAATACCGATTTTTCGCAGCTGCGGCTCGATATTTCGAAGTTCCGGGACATGACTTCGAGTGCCGTGCATGCCGTCGGCGACGTCGTGACGGGCGGCGGCGAAGCCGCTGCAAAGGCGGCTACCGAGC
>ERZ773241.2807-NODE-2807-length-13049-cov-22.898953_pt1 | contig 13049 bp, 5 predicted proteins | sample MGYA00580989_ERZ773241 | MGnify/ENA primary metagenome ERZ773241 (study PRJEB29015, sample SAMEA2737804) | human gut metagenome | biome: human gut; feature: human-associated habitat; material: faeces | place: China | collected 2012 ...
GAATATTTATGGGATTTTTATCGGGGCTATTTCATTCCAGAGACAAGCCCACCAACAGCACCAATGGCAGCGCCTATCGTTTTCTCTTTGGTGGAAGCAACTCTGGCAAAGCCGTCAATGAACGAAGTGCCATGCAAATGACTGCAGTCTATGCCTGCGTCAGGATTCTTTCGGAGTCCATTGCAGGACTGCCAGTCCATATTTATAAGTATAAGTATCATTCCTGTTCCATTCCGGATAGGAAAGGATAAGATCAGTATCACTATAATCAGTATCGTTATTATCAGTATTGTTACATCAAAGAAATAGGGCTGACCTGTTACAGTCAGCCCTAAGTAAAAATTCTATATTCTGTTAGCAAAAAATCAGTTTTGCATTAACGTCTTGCGCCATAGCTGCACTGCTTGAGTGCACTCCTAGCCACAAGTTTGCTTCCGTCATAGACCAACACGCGGGCTTTGTAGTAATATTTTCTGCCCTTCGTGCCCTTGGTGCTGATAAAGCTGTTCTTGCTGCTTGTCTTGAGCAGCTTGTAGCCTGCGTCCTTCTTCGTCGAGCGATAGAACTGGTACTTGACCGTGTAGCCCAGCGACTTGATGTCGGAGATCATGGTCTTGCTGCTCTTGGCTGCGACCTGTACCTTGACGGATTTCTTGCTCGTCTTAGTGGTGGTCACTTTGAACTTCGCGCTCTGCATCAGTTCTTTGACGTGGGCGGCGTTCTGTTCTTTAATTAACCGCTCTGCTTCGTCTTTGTCGACGACTGCGAAGGTCGAGAAGCGGGTCGTCGTGAAACGAATGTAATCTTCTGCGCCGATCTTCTCTACGCTGTGGTTCAGGATCTCGCAGAGACCGTTGTCGTCGATGTAGATCACGAGGATGTCTTTGCCTTTGAGCTTATCCGGCATCGGCAGAGTCACATAAGCCTTGCCGCCTTCAAATTGATGCAGGTGTTTTTCGCCAATCTTCGCGACAAGGTCGAAGAGCGTGCCGTTCTTGCCGACGATCTTCTCCGCCGGTTTCTGCGTTTCCTTGAGCTGGGTGTTTTCGCCCACCACGATGGTTACGGTGTCACCCTTGGCTGCACCTGCAATCGTTTCTAAGGTCTTGTTGTCGAGGACGACTTCACCGTTGTCGGTCTTGATGACAAGGTCGGCGTTCGTGTCCTTGGCGATCGCGTTGACGGTCGCCTTTGGCAACTCGACTTCGGTTGCTTTCACGCTGTCTGCCGCGCTCGCGCCTGCGCCGCTGCCGTTGTTGTTTGTCTCGTTAGACTTCACAGTGATCTCGATCGTATCGGACTTATTGGAAACCGCCTGATCGAGCAGTTTGTCACCGAGGTCTTTGGAAACGCTGGCTGTGGTCTTGGAAACATCCTGACCCTGCTCGTTCTTGGTCGTTTCAGTCGTCGTATTCTTGACGGTCGTCTTGGTTGTTGTAGTTGTGTCGGTTTCCGCACCCGGCTTGGAGGTCGTATTGTCCTTTGTGTCTTCTTTGACTGTGATGACATCCGCATCAGCCGGTGTCGGAGCCGGGGCTGCGCCACCGCCGCCACCAGATGCTCCGCCACCACCGGATGCTCCGCCGCCGCTGGAAGGCTGGTTGGAAACAGTCAACGTTCCAGGAACATAAGTGATCGCATAATTCTCATTTGACAGCGTACCAGTAATGTTGATTGCAGTTGTGCCGGTTTTGCTCATATCCGGTGTCTGCCCGTAAGTCAATGTTACCGTGCCGCTCAGAGTATCTGCACCAACCAGACCTTCCACCTTGTAGTTCTTATCTGCTTTCGGGCTGCTCAGATCGGGCGCGGTGCTGCCGGTATAAGCGCTCTGATTAAGCGCCGTAACGGTGACCGCTTTCTTCGCTACGGTCACAGTCAAACTTTGTTCTGCCACATCTGCGTACTCTGCGTTTCCCTGCACCTTATACCAAACAGTGTATTTCCCCGCGTTTTTCGCTGTGGGGAGCTGCTCACTCCATTTGGAATCGTCAAGCCGGTAGAGCATCGTGCCGCCAGTGGTCTTGCCTGCTGTAACCAGCGCCTGTTCTGTACCATTGTAGGTCAGGGCGTTTGCCGTAGGTGCCGTAACAGTTGGGACAAGCTTGTTGGTCGCATTGACATTGACGGTCAGCGTGATTTCATCATAGTTCGTGCTCTTGATTACCACGGTCACTGTGCCCACAGAGCCGGTGGTTTTCACGTCATTTTTCTGAATCGGCAGGATCAGCTTGCCATCTTCCACCTTCGCACCGTCGGCGTAATAGTTGCTGGACAAGTTGACCGTTGGTGCGCCGTAGGTCACTGTGCCGTACTCCTTAGGAGCCTCCAGTACAGGCAGAGTGGGGAGCGTCACAGTGTAGGTCTTTTCGTGGCCGTTTACAATGGTCAGCGCGGTTTCCTTAGTAAAGTCAGGCGCAGCGGCCTTGGTGATGTTGCCAGTCGTGGTGACGCTGCTCTGCTTCAGGGCGTAATTCTCCGCGGCCTGCCCCATCAGGGTCACTGTGGCAATGATGCGCTTGTTGTTGCCCACACTGGCATCGTCAAATCTGGCGGTCACGGTGTAGTCTGTGCCTCGGTTCAAGGTCACGTTGTCGAAGGTCACGCTGGAGATATCCGCGGTTGTCGTGCCATCATAGGTCTTATCTTTTACCGCAACTGAAAAATTCAGTGGGTACTTAGAAATTTCCGGCACCACGGAATCTGTTAATGTCCTATCGTATGAAGCACTTGAATCTGTCGGTGTAAATTTCACGGTATAAGCCTTGTTATCTTCTACATTCGGATAAATACCAGATGCTGAACTACTATTTTCCGGTTCCCAGCTCCAGGTTCCGGCTACCGGTTGATTCGCACCATTATACACACCATAACCAGAAGCCAGGGAAACCGGAATCTGAGCAAGTGAAACCCCATAAGTCCCCTTCGCATCCCACTTTTGTGTTCCGTTTCCTACAATTCTCAGTGTATCCTTGGTAGACACATTAAGCGGTTCCGTTCTCTCAGAAGCAAATGCATTCTCTTTCGCCTTTATTCTGCTGGTTACCTGATATCCATGTGCCGGATATAATCCCTGAATTTTCGTACCGTCAATCCATGTAAATGCTCCGTCTGAATCTACATCACGGTATCCATACTCAATGTCATTTTCCGGATTCGTTCTGTTTATGGTAATCGTCGTACCGGTTATTTTCACCTCATTCTCAGTTATTGCTGCCGGTGCTGCCGTTCTTTTAAGAATCGTGATACTTTTAGGTTTTCCGGCAAATTTCTTATCCTTGTTGCTTGCAGCATACCGATAATAAACCGTACTCGCATGATCGGAAGAAATGATGTCTGTAATCGAAATTCCTGATCCATTGCTCTTTTTTGCAGATGTCCAGTTTGGAGAGGTAGTGGTTCCGTTTACAATCACATACTGTAAGGATGCGGGAATCGAGATTTCTTCCTTCCGATAATCAATATTCGGCTTGTTCGATTCTTCCGGAATCGCCTGTGTTTGCAAATCCGCCACCAAAACCGCTTCACTGGCTGACATGGACGAGGATGCTTTCTTGCGAATATAGACTGGTACAGACCCACCATTTTCACGAATGTTATCCAGCAGCCTTGTCAGACGAACCTTAGCACCCTGTCTTATCGTTGTCCATGATTGTGCATCTTTAGAAGCAGCATACTCCAGATCGAAGGAAGCTTTATTCTCTAAAGTCTCCTGTTCGTAATTGATAGAAACATCAGCAGCCTTAGGTGCCTCCTGCCGCACTTTTTCTGTCTGGAAATTTACATAGGTTACATCAAGAGATAACTTACCATCCTTTTTAATCATCAGTCTGACATGATATTCTTTGTCCGGATCTAAATCCTCAATAGTATACTCATAGTTTCCGGAAGAACTTTCCCTAAGTGGCGTTCCATTCGAGAACATATCATCTAATGTCTCTGTCTGCTCATCCTCGCCGGGGGTTAAGAAAAACTTAACCTCTGCTCCGGGAGTTCCTGTTGCCTTAAGTGTAGCAGTCGCTTTTGTGTCAGAAATCGTCTTAATATCCGTGACAGCTGCGGAAGTGATACTTGCCGCCTTATTATTAGAATATGTCTGAGTAGCTTGATCATAATATACCGTCTTACTGTACTTGCGGAAATGCGGGTAATCCTCCGTTCCGATCACCTGTCCCCACGTACCATCTGATCGATCACCGTTTAATTTATAGGCAATTTCTCCGGATTTCAGTTTTTTCAGTTTTTCTTCGTTATCTAGAGTAGTAATACCCGGAGAACTATAATCACTCTTTGTTGTCTCATAACAGTTCGTAAAAGTAGCCCTATGATCATTCGAGTACTTAGTTCCTTCCAGTTTTCCTGATACAGCCAAGCAATTAGTCACCGTTCCATTTTTAGTCACCGCTCCTTGTGAACAACTATCTGAAAAATTTGTTCCTACTACAAAACAATTCTGAATGTTGCTAGCATAAGCGTTACGACACAACCCGCAAGTCCAATTACCTTCCAACACCAGCCCTATATTTTGTACACTCCCATGTTTAATCCATGCCACCAGTCCCCACTTAAAACTTGTACCGTCATTAGCAGGTCGCAGTCCGGAAATTACATGGTAATTTCCCTCGATATTCCCCTTGAAAAACTTATTAGATATGTTTCCAATGCTTGTCCAGTCATGTCCGTCCGGGATCTCAATATCCTTCATCAGCTTCAGATTGCTGTTATCAGGGATTTTACTATCATTAAACTGCTTTGCAAACCAGAAAAGCTGACCGGCATTATAAATCTCATAATATCCCTTCCAATTTTTGGGCTCCTGATATGCACCACATGTTTCACAAAATCCATCTGCATTATAGTGCTCATGACTACAAGAGGTATCACGCTGAAACATCGTAATTTCATTTAGTGTTCCTATCGAAATCGTCTCACCTGATTTTGTGATCGGATTGCCGTCATTTAAGCCCGGTACCGTCACCGAAATCTCTGTTTTATTCTTATTTTCCGGCAGATATACCGTCAGATGTCCCGTGTTCACTTCATCATACGAAATCTGCTTGGAAGGAATGACCATAGCTGCACTTTGACCTTCTTTATTGATCAACGGTTCACCATTCTGCCTGATCGTGATATCGGTTGCCTGTAATATCCGATCGCTCGTGATCGCCGTGGAAACAAATTTTAATCTTGTCTCATAAAGAGGAATTGCGGCCTTCAAAGTGATCGTTGCATTCTCATCATCAACGTCAGCAACGTCAGCTTCCATCCGATAAACATAGTCTCCAACCGTCACCGTTACCGTTACCGGTGTCCCTGGCGTTAATGGCTTCAGATAATTGGATGCCTTAAGTGTACCTTGATAATCGCTCACCTTCATCGTCCCTGCATTCCAGGTAATCTCTCCCACGCTGATTGTCACCGGATAAGCGCTTTCGATGAATCGTACATCCGCAATCGTGCCCTGAATGGTATAGTTTTTCAGTCCGGGATTTTCAATTTTCGGGAAATAATCACCACCATTTAAGTTGACTACTGCCTGATCACTGATGGAAATGGAGCCCACCAAGGTACCATCTACACTGGGCTTCTCTGCGACACCGATCGCATATACTTCATTATGATATGCAGTGGCTGAAACCGTTCCGCCATTGATCACAATATCACCATACTTGTATTTACCTTCGCCTATCGGTTTTGCTCCACCGCCGCCAGTGCCGATTGCGGCTCCGGGGCGTCTTCCTGCGTTCGTAACATATCCTCCACAGGCTGTCACATTGCCACCGTTGATCTCAATCCGATCCACGCAGCCGAACGGTCCACCGCCAATTCCTGCTCCACCGTATACATGATTAATATCCTTGGGGTAGTTTCCATATCCGCCCTTGGCATACACAGTTCCTCCGTTGATGACAATGGTACCGATGCCGCCCTCTAAGCCGCCGCCAATACCTGCTGCCATCCCGCTGCCATAAGCTTCGATATTGCCTCCGTTGATCTCAATCGTCCCCAAGGAACCCTTTCTCATGCTCGACGCACCAATTCCGGCGCCTACTCCACCGGTTGCTTTTAAGCTTCCCTCTCCGCTGATCGTCAGGGTACAGCCTTCCGGCACATCAATAGCCGCACACATATCACCGCCCTTGAGTGTATTTTTTCCCTCCAGAATCAGATTCAGTTTTGCACCATTTGCCAGTCGGATCGCCGGTATCCAGTTACTTGCTGTCGTAGCGTTATTGTCGATCGGAATCTGGATATCCAGATCCGAAATCGTGATTGTAGCCTCCACACCACTAACCAGAATAACATTGGTCATACTGCTTCCCGTGATAGTCGCATCATTATACTGTTCCAATGTGTCGCTGTTGATGACGATACCGCCATTCGCAATATCATAAGTATCTGTTGATGCCAGCAAAGCGATTCCGCCGTCCATGCTGACCTCGATCTCCGGAAGCTCCACGCCCTCTGCCAAAATATACTCTCTCGGAAGAACCGGAAGATAATAATAGAAACCACTTTCATCTTCCCGGTTCTCATCCGGCTCCCAACTAACGCTGATATCCGTCAGCACCGGGATATCTTCTGGGATTTCCTCATCTTCAAACTCATAATCCTCAAGAAAATCCCCGGCATTGCTGTCGGTAGCAATTTCCGAGTCTTCTTTCTTATCACTGTCGTCTGCTGCCGCTTTCTCACCTTCCGCGCCCTTATCGCGATCCGCATTATTATTCTGATGATCCACGTTCTTATATTCCACCACCGAAGCCTCGATCGTCTCCGGGAAATTCAGATAATCCTCAAAGTTTTCTCCGGCATCCGCAGGGATCTGAATATGCGCGACCTCCTCCGGTAATTCCGTAAATCCCGTGATCACTTTCAACTGTTTTGTAGGAACTGCAGCAAACGCTGCAGACGGTATGCATAACTGCATCGCCATCATTGCCGCCAATGCTGCAGATACGATCTGCCGTTTCTTCTTTTTATACCTCATATCCATTTCCCCCTGTTGTCATTATTTTCTTTATAGCGTGACGGTTTTGTTCTCTCCGGTAATATTTTTTATTCATACGTTTCCTCCTCACCTGATTCATTACTTTCCCTTTTTCCCTGAAGCAGCCGGGATACTGCCTCCCGCAGCTGATATTCCGTCACAGGCTTTACCAAAAAGGTGTCCGCCTGCATCCTGCGGCTTTGGGGTTCAAATTCTGCCTGGTCGCTGATCCAAAGGAGCGGGACATCCTTGCTGTACCCTCGTATGCTCATGCAGAAATTCATCCCCCTGGCTCCGTCCTCCATGACTACCACAGCGTCATAAGGCCCATCCCGCTGCATGGCATAGACGCAGAATACGCCATTGTCAAAGCGGTCTACTTTGCCAAGCTTCATCAGCAAAGCGGTTTCTTTTTCTTTCTGGCTATAACTGCATAGCGCAATTCGCATTTCCATACCTCCGTTTCCTGATGGGCGCCATCGCCTCATATAGCTCCTGATCACTACAATCTATGGAGAGGAATGCCGGGATATGAAGCTGATACGCGATCAGGGCGAAGTTTTCATCATCACTCCACCAGACAAGCGGTACTTCCGGTGCCAGCTGCTTTGCCTGAATGGCAGCCTCCAATCCCCTTGCCCCGGTCATTGCGATGACAACCGCATGATATCGGCTCCGCCGCAGTGCCTAAGATAGCTGCTTCTCATTCCATAGCTCGTCGATGACAAGCTGCCCATCCCCATCAAAAAGGGAGCGCAGCCTGCTTTCAAACCATTCCACATTTCTCAACTCCGTACAAAGTGCGATTTTCATACCGGGCCTCCTTTCCTGAAAAGAAAAATTAAAAAACCAGACCTTCTCATCGGAAAGTCTGGTAGTATAATTAGAGTAGCATCTTGTCAAGAGAAATACAACCGACTTTGTTTAAGACGCAGGTTTCCTGTTTAAGACGCAAGTTTTTTCCTGCGGTTTTATGTTATACTCATATTGGATTATTGTGCAAAGGAGATGGTACGATGCAGATCGCGATTGTGGATGACAGAGCAGAGGACAGAGAAGAACTGTCTGCCTGCTTGGAAAATTATATGAAAAAGCATCAGCTGGACTATACGCTGACAGAATTTGAGGACGGAGAGAATTTTCTGAAAGCTGCCGCCCAGGTCAATTTTCAGCTTGTCTTTATGGACATCTATATGGAGAACATGGATGGAATAGAGGCCGCCAGAAGACTGCGCCAGAAAAACAGGCTCTGTAAGATCGTTTTTCTGACCATTACAGAAGATTATGCCCGGATGGGGTACAGCCTGTCCGCCAGCTATTATCTGCTGAAGCCGCTTTCGCTCCATCAGGCAGAATTTGAAGAAGCGATGGAGCTGTGCCAGCTAAAACCGCCCTATGAAGTGATGACACTTTCGGTTATGGCTGACCGTCAAAAGCTGGAACTTCCCACAGAGAAGATTCTATACATAGATTATCAAAACCGTATGACACGGATTCATATGGCGGAACGCGTGATACCGGTAAGCGGAGGCTTTCAGGAGGTCACTGCCGCATTGCAGAAGGACAAGCGTTTTTTGCCCTGCTACCGGGGCGTTTTAATCAACATGGATTATATCAGCCAGGTTGACAGTCAGACCTTCCATTTGATAAACGGCGAGGAACTTCCGATTGCTCTCCGCAATGGAAAACAGCTGCGGGAAGCCTACCGCCAATATGTTTTCTCTGGAATGGGGGGTATCGTATGAGAATGAAGCAAATACACAGGCGTATTCTGGGTGGCTGTCTGGCCTGCCTTCTCTGCTTCACCGGCAGTATCCCTGCATTTTCCGTTGAAACTGCAACCCCAGCCAATGCCGATGAAATAACGGAGATTCTGCCGGATTTAGAAAGCGAGGCTTCGGAGACACTGGATGGCGGAACCCCGGAAACACCGGAAGCACCGGAAGAAGTATCCCTCGTCTTTGTCACAGAAATACAAAATGAAGGCGAACTACTCTCCCTGCCAGATTTCACCCTGCCCCTTAGAACCACACCGTCTGATGATGACCTGGAGGAAATTTATCAACTGGCCCTTCAGTATCAAACCGTCTGCGCCACTGTAACAGCAGGTGAAGAAATCCGGCAGGAAACATTTTCTGTCGCATGGGATTTTTCGGCCATTGACCAGACCACTCCGGGCGAATATACCGCAGCAGGCCGGATTGAACTGCCGGAGGGGTATGCCTTTGGTGAAACTGTATTGCAGGAGCTTCAGATTTCCGTCCGGGTGGAAGAAATGCCGCCTGCTGTCATTACCTCCATAGAGCAATGGTATCCTTATACGGATGCGTTTGCGGTTCAACAGGGCAGCGGAACCGAAGCGTTGGAAAATTTGTTTGCCTTTTCCCCTTACTATCTGGATTGCTATGCGGAAAATGGAACCAGCTACACAGCTGTGGTGGAATGGGATTTTTCCGGTATTGATCTGAATACTGTAGGACTGTACCATGCCATTGGAAAGCTGACCGCACCAGCAAATACTGCGTTTGCAGAGGGAATTGCTTTCCCTGAAATCTCAATTCCTGTTTCTGTACAGGCTCCAGGCAGACCGGACATTAACTGCTTTCTGTCCGCCAGAGGAAACCTTCATTTTCCCTGGGTCACACCACCAGGGGAACTGGATGAGATCAGCGTATGGCTGTCCGAAAACAACGGTTCATGGAATCAGCTGGAAAATGGCATTTACGTGGGACGGGAAATGCTCTCGATTGCCACCCGTCTGCTGACGCCGGGCAGCAGTTACCGCCTTCAGGTCGATTATGACGGCGGACAGACCGGCATCCTGTCCTTTACCTACGCAGATGAAATTGTCCTTGAAGGGTATCACGATGGCGACCGGGATGGAGGGGATGCAGGTGGAAATCCACCCGATACCATCATTCAGCCGCCTCCCGAAGATACCGGCGATCAGGATGACGGTTTCGCAGACAGTCCCTCCACAAAGCCTCCAAAACCGCCTATAACAAATGGCGGGGGAATGGATTCCAACGATTCTGAAAAAACACCACCTGTCAGCGAAGAAAATGATCCTGCGGATCATGAACCATCCCACAAGCCTTCCGAGCCATCCTTGGATGGAAAAGACGATTCCATAAATAAAGATGAATTCCCATCGCAACAGGCACACGGTGATGCAGAGGAAGCATTAGAACCAGACGCTGGTTCCGATGAACCGACTATACCGGAAATCGAAGCGCCAGTTGTATCAGGTCAGCCAGAGGAAGATACCACTTTGACGCAGCCCCCTGAAGTGCGGACGATTACTGACGCTCCAGAGCTTACCGCTCCCAATCCTGCCTTGAAGCTTTCGGAAAACAGGAAAGAGCCGGTGCAAAGCGCTATGATCGTTCCCCCGGAAAGTGCGGATTCCAAAAAACCTGTTTTTTCAGAGTTCTTCGATGAAACCACTGACCGGATTTCCGGCACACGCTTTTTGATGATGCTGCAAACAGGGGAGCAAAGAGCCGTCTTTTCCAAACAGGGAATCACCATCAGCATACCCAAAGACGCCTTGCCGGAGGGTATCCAAAACGAAGATCAGATTGAAGTCATCATCCAAGCGAATACGGACGGCGGTTTTTCTTTTTCGTTTTCCATCAATGGAACTGCACTCAACTCCCTGCCGGATGTTTCTGTCATGCTGCCCTATCCAAATGACCCGGCAGCCGGCACATTGTTCCTCTGTGATGAAAGCGGCGTGGAAGTTCCCATGACCGGCTATAACGATACGGTGAAAGCCGCTTCCTTTCAGATCAGCCATACAGGGACTTACACCATTGTGGGAAAGGAAGATACCGCTTCTCTGGCACATGCTGCCGACACAGAGCACAGCTGGTCGCCCATATTCTTTTTGATTCCGGCCTGTCTGCTTCTTCTGTCTGCCGGTGTATTTTTCCTAAGGAGGAGGCGAAAATAAGATGGTATCTTCTGCGGTAAGAAAATATGCTGCTTTATGTATGGTCTTTCTGTGTTCATCCCTGTTTTTTCTTGGCCTGTATCAGTTCAATAATAAATATAGCCAGAACACAATCCAAGCGGCAAATGGGATTTTGGCGCTTTCTGAGGAAGAACTTCAAAAGTCACCGGTGCGCTTTCTGGTATCCGGCTGGGCATTTTATCCTGACGCGCTTTTGACCCCGGAAGAAATACGGGATGAAAGCCATTATATGCGCTACCTTTCCATTGGAGAGCAGACCAATTTCTCCAGCCCTGCAAACCCTTCTCCCTATGGCTGCGGGACTTACCAGATGACATTCTTTCTGCCGGAACGGAAGGAAGCGTATGCACTGGAAATCCCGGAAGTGTTTTCTGCTTACAACCTTTATCTGGATTATGACCTGATCCTGCAAATGGGGGAACCTGCACAGGGGACACCATTGGTTCAAAACCGCATGTTCACTTTTCATGGCGGAAAACCGGTCACACTCACCATAGCGGTCAGCAACTATGACCACTTTTACGGAGGGATTGTTTATCCGCCTGCTTTCGGAACGATGCTGGCGGTAAATACAACCAGAGGAATCCGATTTGCATTCTGCCTGTTTGGCTGTACAGTTACCTTTGTCTGTGCGCTGCTGTCCTTTTATTGCAGCCGCCGGATGAAACAGAAAAATACATTCCTGTTCGGACTGATCTGCCTTGCCATGTGCGGACTGTCATCCTATCCTGTGCTTCATATGCTGGCTGCGGTTCCCATATTCCCCTGGTATACGATGGAACTGTTCTGTATCTATCTGGTTACCTGGCTGATCGTAGTTCTGCAAAACCGGATATGCAGGCCGGGCTTCCTGCCTGCGGCCATCAGCAATGGGGTGGGCGCTGCTTTCCTGGTATATGCGTTTGTGTATGGCATGATGGCTTCCCACCTCTCCCTTGGAGCGATTCGTTTCTTCTCTGCATCGGTCTTTTATTATAAGGCGGCATCTGCACTCTATCTATTTATCATCGCTGTGCTTGCCATTCACAGAGGAGAAAAACGGAGCAGGCCGATCTTCTATGCTGCGGCAGCCGCAACCTGCGCCTTTATATGGGATCGCCTTCTGCCGGTTTATGAGCCGGTGATCGGCGGTTGGTTTGTGGAATGGGGCAGCTTTTTCATAGCTGCCGCCATCGGTTATTCCCTCTGGCGTGATGTGGTAGAGGGGTATGGAAACAGCCTGATTTTTCAGGAAGAACGCCATCAGGTCGTCCGGCAGCTTTCTATGCAGATCGAATACAGCCGTCAGGTTTCTGAGGCAGCGGCAGAAAACAGAAGACTGATCCACGACATCAAACACTATCTGCGCACCATAGACCGCATGGCCTCTGAACGTGGGCAGACGGAGATCTGCTCCTTCCTGTTACAGGTAGAGGAACAGGTTGCGGCAACATCGGGTCACTCCCCTGCCCAGTTCTGCAAAAATCCCGTTGTAAATGCGCTGATTGAATACTACTACGGCATGGCGCAGACACAAGGGACAGAATTTCAGGTGCGGCTCGATCTTCCCGATCAGATGCCGCTTACCGATGTGGAACTGTGTACGGTGCTGGGCAATCTTTTGGACAATGCCGTTGAGGCGTGCAGCCGCCAAAAGCAGGGGGTGCGCCGCATTTTCATTGCAGGCGAAACCAGAGGCAATATGTACTTTTTGAAGATTGAAAACACTTATGACGGTCTGGCCTTGCAGGAGGGAGAAACATTCCTCTCCCGAAAGGGTACATCTGCTGATCATGGAATCGGGCTTTCCTCTGTCCGAAAAATCATTGAAAGCCATGGCGGTGATCTCGATCTTGTTCCCGGTGAGGAATCCTTTCTTGTTGGAATTACAATACAGATGTAAAAACTGTTTTTTGAGGCGCATTCAGATACGCTCGTTGGGGCCACCCCAACCCCCGGCCAGCCCGCTTTTGCTGGTCTGGCGAACACGCCTTACGGCGTGGCTTTTCGCTCCCTTACGGTCGCTGTTCCTGCCACGAAAATATTGTTTTATACCTATAAATCGTCCTCTCACTGACATTGTTCCACTTTGCAATTTCTACC
>ERZ773241.2818-NODE-2818-length-13026-cov-12.017655_pt1 | contig 13026 bp, 10 predicted proteins | sample MGYA00580989_ERZ773241 | MGnify/ENA primary metagenome ERZ773241 (study PRJEB29015, sample SAMEA2737804) | human gut metagenome | biome: human gut; feature: human-associated habitat; material: faeces | place: China | collected 2012 ...
CGTGCGTATTTCGCACAATCTCTCAGAATTGGTCTAATCATAAGTTCACTACCTTTCCGTGCTGTATCGTTATTCTGTGTAACCCTCTTGAATACACTTTCCGGGGGAGAAAAAAGAGCCCGGAGAACCTTACCGATTTGGTAAGGCCCTCCGGGTTCTTTATATATTTTCTCTGTTTTATCCGGGCGTAAGGGTACACTTTCCCCACCGTGGGCTAGGGTCCGCCTTGACCTTGCTGTGCGCCCCACCGGGAAAGTAAAGTACCTGTCATGCTGTGTATTCCGTTATCAACAGCCTACGGCGTTCGTAAAGTAAAACCTTTTCGCCATTATTTATAGCTGTCGGGAACATCCTCCATTTTCACATACTTTTGCATCGCGTCCTCCATGCTCATGCCGCCCGCCACGGCATCGCGGCGGCAGGCATTGACGGCCTGAATTTCCTTCATCTTCTCGCCGGTCAGGGTATAGCCCTTCATGGCAATCAGGGTTGCCGCCCAAGCGACCATCGGGATAACGCAGAACAGCACGATGACCACCACGTTCATACCGGGGGGTGTAGGGGTCGTACTGAGTGGGCAGGCTCTGCAAGCCCACAAAGCTGACGGCAATGCCCACCACGGTGGCGGACAGACTGGATACCAGCTTGTCCACTAGGCTGAACAGCGTACCCATGATGCCGGGGATGTACTTGCCGGACTGGTAGGTCTCGTAGTCAGAGCAGTCGGCGACCATCGGGATGGGCATATCCGCCGTGGCATAGTAAGCGCCGTAGCCGATGCCGAACAGCAGGATGAAGAGGATGGTGTACAGGTTGATGGACGGGCCGTTTTCACCCATGATGGACAGGGTGAAACCGTCGCCCTTGCCCCAGAGCATCAGCAGGACAAGCACGCCCACATAGCACACCAGCGCCACACTGACATAGCGCATCAGGCTGGCTTTCTGGCCCTTTTTCTGGCTGGTGCGCACGGTCAGCAGGAAGAACGGAACACTAAAGACATAGCCCAGCACCATCATGGGCAGGTACAGCCCGTCGTAGTTGCCCATCATGCAGCCGTACAGCATACACAGCACGGTGGTGTTGGTAGCGATAGACAACGCCAGCTTGCAGCCCGCACCCGCCACCATCAGGCGCTGCATGGGCTTGTTCTCTTTGATGATCTGGACGTACTCGGAAGCCTTGAGCTTCTCGGTCTTCTCACCGCCGATGCCGAAGTACTTGGGCTGATCCTTCTCCCAGATGCCGATGACGGCCAGCAGGGTCAAGGCAAGGGAGATAACGATACCGACGGGTGCCAGCATACGGAAGAAGCCGGCGGAGCCGTAGCCGCCCTCATAGTTCTTGGCAAGGATGGGGGCAAAGAATTGCATGGCGCCCATGCCCAGCAGGGAACCGACGGTGTTGAAAATCGTGAACAGGGGACGCTGCTTGGGGTCGTTGGTCAGAACCGTCTGCCCGGAGCGGGTGCAGCTGGTCTGGAAGGTGTAGCCGATGACCCACACCGCGTACAGCGCCACAAACACGGCATAGCGCGCCCACATCATCGTGTCGGGAATCAGCGGAGTCAGGCAGTACAGCACCAGAATACTGACTGCCATAATCAGGTTGCCGATGACCATAAACGGACGGAATTTGCCGAACTTGCCGTTGGTGCGGTCCATCAGCGCGCCGATGATGGGGTCGGTGACGGCGTCAAACAGACGCATACCGGTGACCATGACGGAAGCAAAGATCATGGACAGTGCCAGAACCTTGCTGCCGAAGGTCGCGATGTAGGACAGAACCAGAACGTAATACACATTTGTGGCACCGTTGTTCAGCGGGAACAAGACCATCTGATAAGGCTTGGCGCGGTTGACCGCGCTGCTGTTTTGGCTTTCATTCATAAGCGATTCCTCCCGATTGCACAAAATATAAGGAAATCGACCCGCCCATCGCAGGGTCAATCTGTTGCGACAGACAGCCTTTGATGAGCGAGCCGATTTCACAAGAAGAAAAAACAAGGAATTAGAGAATGACTAGGAGAATTTTGGGCGAATGACCACTTTTACTGCTTTTTGCGGCGTGCCAACCGGACGTGATAGACCACAGCCCATGCGGCAGAAGCCAGCAGCAGAAGCAGAGAGACCATCTTTGTTACCTGCAGAGCCTCAGCCCACCAAGGAGTGACGGGAACCATGACCGTACCCTTGGCAATGCCGTTCATCGCGTTGGAGTGCGCGATGGAGTAGCACACGCGCTTGGCTGCATTGCGCATAGCCCAAGCCATCGTGGCATAGTCGCCCTCGCCGGAAGCTTTGGGGCGGTACGCATCAAACTGCGCTTCCTCGCCGGAACCGTCGGGGATATCGCAGCCGCCGGTGTAGATGCCGTAGGCCAGCTCAAAGTAGGGGGAGTTGTCCTGCTTGCCGTTCATGTCGGTGTACATATCGGTGACGATAATGCCCTTCATACCGCATTCGCCGCGCAGGAAGGTCTGTGCCAGCGTGCCGTCAGAGGGACCGGCGATGGTGCCCAGACGTGCAAAGGAGGCCATCGTATTGTAAGCGCCGCCGATCGTGATGGGCAGTTCAAAGGCGCGCAGGTAGATCTCGCGCAGAGCCTGTTCGGGAACCCAAACGCCGACACCGTGGCGGGCGGTTTCCTGGTCGTTGATGACGCAGTGCTTGTTGTAGACATGAACGCCCATGTCCTCAATGCCGTTGCTCTCGGCAGCAGCCATCAGACCGGTCAGCGTGCCGCACTCGCTGTAATACTCGGCGGTACGACCCAGATAGGGGCTGCGATGGATGTTGGCACCGATGCCGTACAGACCGGCACAGCCGCACCAGATACCGTCATTGCCGATGATACGACCGGCGCGGTAAGCGACATCGCGGTTGAAGGTGGCACCAATGATGCCGTTGGCGGGGAATGCCGTGGTCTTGAGGCTGCCGTTGGGATCTGCCTCAGCGGTCAGGTTGCCGTCGGCATCCACATGACCTGCCTTGACCTCCTGACGGTAAGCCAGACCCTCTTTTTGCTCATTGTAAACGCGGTTAAAGCCGTTGGGACCGTTTTCGTCGTTGCTTTCGGGCTTGTTGATGGACTCGACCAGCGCCGTGTTATGGTAACCCGTGCTGACCAGCGTAGCGGTTTCCTCCCAGGTCAGCTGATCCATGAAGGTATCCCACATGGGATCATCAAAGGCAATGTCGTTGCCGTTTTCATCAGTACGCATATCCACAAGGCTGATACCTGCCTGCTTGCCATAGGTCGGGTAAGCGGCGGCTTCGGCGTCCTTATCCAGCGGAATGTTGTACTCAACGGGGCATTGCTTCAGAATATCGTGCGCCATCTGCTCGGTAGCAACAACCCTGGCGGCGCCGTTCTCACGATCCAGAGAAACCGTGTTGGCCCAGTCGGAACGGTCGTAGTACTTGACTTCGTTGTCACCGCGACCCTCGTAGCGGTTGATGTCCGCGTAGCCGAAGACGGACTCGATCGGGTTGCCGGTCGCATCGGAGTAAGCGTACTTTTCGGTGTTCAGATCCAGCGTGAACTTGGCGGTCATAGCAGCATCGCCGCTGCCCACCATCTTGCTGCTGTCTGCGCCCTTGGCGGCAAGCAGATCATTGACGGCGTTGTGGGCATCGGTGGCGGCGATCAGGTAGTAATCGCCGGGCATCAGCACATAGGTGCCTGCGCCGTAGGCATCAAAGGAAGCAAAGTACTTTTCGTCAATGGAAACGGAGATTGTTTCGGTCTGACCCGGTGCCAGAACGTCGGTTTTGCCAAATTCAACCAGCTCCACAGAAGGAACCTGAATCTGATTCTCTTTCGCGTAATCACCGTAAGGCTTGGAAACGTAGAACTGCACGGTCTCCTTGCCGGAGTAGGTGTCGCCCACGTTGGTCACGTCAACGGACACGTTGTAGGTGCGGTCACCCTGCTTTTCCGCCTTGAAATTGCTGTACGCGAAGTCGGTGTAGGACTCACCATAGCCGAAGGGGTAAGCAACAACCTGGCTGTAATCGTAATCGCCTGCGTTGGCTGCGCCCAGAACCGTATCCTCGTAACGGGTCTCGGTGTAGCGGTAGCCCAGATACATACCTTCCTGATACACGGTGTAGGCGTGCAGGGTGGGTTCGGGAACGAACATATTGCCCTGTTTGCTCTCAATGCCGAGTTCTGCGGCATTCTCATATACCTGATAGCCGTAGTTGACATTGACGGGGTTCATTTCATGGCTCATCCAGAAGGTGTCCGTCAGACGACCGGAAGGCACATACTCACCGGTCAGCAGCTTGCCGACTGCGGCACCGCCGTTCTGACCCAGCGTACCGACCCACATGGCCGCATCAATGCCGTACTGCTCATCGTTGATAAAGTCGGCACTCAGCATACTGGCACCATTGTAGATGAAGATGATTTTCTTGAAAACGCCCTGGTCCTTCAGTGCTTTCAGACCGGCAAGGGTGTCCATCTCGCGCTGCGTCAGATGTAGGAAGTCCCCGTTGTAGCCGTCGGAGGCGCTGTCCATGCTCAGGTCAGAACCTTCGCCGCCGATACGACCGGCAATGTAGATGGCTGCATCGCCGTACTGGGCAAAGGTGTCCCCGGCAGCCTCGGTGACGTAGTTCCAGTCAACGCCGCCGATGTACAACCCTTTGCTGCCGGACCAGCCCAGCGTGCAGCGGCGGAAGTGGATGCTGGGGTCATAGGTACCTGCACCCTCGCCCTTCCAGTTGCCGGTTTCGGGGGCTGTGTACCATGTGGTCAGATAATTTTCTTTTAAGGTGGGGTTCAGCTCCAGACCGGCATTTTCAAAACCGTCATAGAAGCTGACTGCCTTGGAAGCGTCCACAGAGCCGGAGCCGGTGCCACCGTAAATGGGGTCGGCAGAGGTCACGCCAAAGACGCTGACCTTGGAGGCGGATGCCAGCGGCAGCGCGTTGTTGTCGTTCTTCAGCAGAACAGCGCCCTCGCTCATGACTTCTTCGGTCATATCGGCGCCGGCCTGGATCAGGGAACCCAGATCCTCATAGTCGGACTTGTAATATTCGGTGTCCTGAGAATCTGCGTCCTCGCTCTTGACAGTTTTGAAAGAGGCAGTACCCAGTGCACTGTTGATGGCATCGGCGTTTTCCAAGGCAATCAGGTTGCCGGTGAAGGATACACCATAGACCACCGTGGTTGCTGTAACAGCAAGGCGCTGCAGTAATTCAACGGTTTTCTTTTTCATTGTCTTATGCCTCCTCCTTAACTTGTTTTAAGAACACGTTCACAAGATTCAGCACCTGCAGCACGGCAAACATAGCCGTGCATGTACGGAACTGCGAGTTGAACCCGGTAGCCTGAATACCGACCATGACAACGGACACATAGAAGTAAATGCCGTACACATAGTAGAGGAACGCCACAAAGTCAGCAACGGCAATGACCGCGTTGGCCCACCCTGCCTTCTTGGTGAACATCAGCACCAGACTGACTGCGGCACCGACCAGCATAGCCACAACAGCCGGCCATGCCATGTAGCGGGAGCCGCTGTACATAGAGGCATACACGGCTGCGCAAACAATACTGGCCACTACGCTGACAAATGTCACATAAAAGCCATAGCTTTTGTTTTCGAGTAGTTTCTTCATTTGCTCTTCTCCTTTTTCATTTTTTTGTACCGTCATTTTTTCGGTACGTTTTGACATCCCCAGCATAACAAAACCGTGCGGCTTCCACAACGGAAACCGCACGGTTGGTAGAATTTACATCATAATCAGTAATCGGCAAACTCATGGCAGGGGTTTGAACAGCAGAATATCGAGCAGAAACAATCCGTCTTTGAGCTGCACGGTCAGTGAACCATTGTGTTTTTCGGTGATTCGCTGCATACTGCGCATACCAAAGCCGTGGTAGGTTGGGTCGTTTTGTGTCTGCGGCAGTCCGTCCCGCATTTCCACGGTACCGGCATAGGGGTTTTCCATGTGGATCGACAGCATATCCGCATCGCGCTGCATCGTCAGCGAGATAAAGCGTTTGCCCTGCGGTACGTCCTGCACAGCCTCCACAGCGTTGGACAAGGCATTGTTTAACAGAAAATACAGGTCGATGTCCTCAATGATATCGGACGTTTTTGCTCCCGCAAAGCAGGTAAGCTCTATGTCATATGCCGCACAGTTGCTGCGTTTCTCGTTCAGCAGTATGTCCAGAACGTCGTTGCCGGTATGCACCGCCATATCGTACTGTTCCACACTTTTTTCCAGCTTATCCAGCGCCTTTTCATTCACATGGTTTTTGCGAAGCCCCTCGATCATCTTTTTGAAGTCATGGTACTTTTCGCTGACCAGCTCGGCATTTTCCTTGCTGGTTTCGTACTGCAGGTGCTGCTGATGCAGCAGCTCCTGCATGGTGTCCACATAGCGGTCCAATCTCGTGCGCTCCATAACACCGTATTGCAGCAGCAGCATAAATGCGCCCAGCACGACCTGATACATACATATAACCATAGCATGACCACAGCCCAAATCACTGTGGATCAGCCCCGGCACAATACGGCTGGGTCTTCTCAGGCAGGCGCAAATCAGCAGTACCCCCACTGAAAATGCAACCTTGAGCTTATCATTGAATTCCACTTCCACACGGTCTGTTTCATGGCGAAACACTCTATGTGCCAACAGAAAGCATCCCCCATAGCACAGCGCATCTATACAGATAAGACCAGCGTTTGTTTGCATAAAACCGTTCACCCACGGCCATAGCCGCAGCAGCTGCTTTATACTACTGGCAATATCCTGCAGCATATAGCCGGAGGACGCCACAAACATAACTGACCAGATGGATTCATCAAAACAGAGAAAGCCGACCAGAATCAGCAATCCGTATATGAGCGAAATCGTCAAAAGCTGTGTCCACCCGCTGAAATGCCACAAAAGCCGTGTAGCTCCCTCCGCCAGAAAGGCGCCCGCCGCAAGCGAAAATACAGCGCGCCGTATGAAGTGCGGGCGGCGTTTCAATCCATAGGCGAACACCCATGTCCCCAGCGCCGCCTGCAGCAGCAAAAGGGCTTGCCAATGCGCCTGATACCACGAATAGATCATAAGCTTCCCCCTTTGTACTGCGCAAATGCAGCCAAAAATTCCTTTCGTTTTGCGCGGGAGATGGGCAAACGGTGTTTTCCTACCAATACCTCGCTGCCTTGTATCTCTTTGACATAGCGAAGATTTACCAGATAGCTTACATTACAACGCGCAAAGTGAGCTTTTTCCAGTTTTTTCTCATATTCCGAAAGGGATCCCCAGATCTTGATTTCCTCCGAATCTGTATAAAAGTGCAGGTCGTGGGCGAATACCTCAATATACTGCACTTCATCCGCAGGAATTTTTTTGCTGCCCTGTTTTGTTTTCAGATGTAGCTCTACTCTGTCCTTTATATAAGAAAGTATCCGCAGCGCTCGGGACAGCTTGCTGCTGAACGGCTGGTAGGAAAGCGGTTTCAGCATATAGTCAAATGCGCCCACAGAATAGCCATCGATCGCGTATTGACTGTAATTTGTGGTGAACAGGATCATAACGGATTCATCTTTTTCCCGTATACGGCGGGCAACCTCAATGCCCGTCATATCGGGCATCTGAATGTCCAAAAAGAGCAGATCAAACTGGCTTGCAAATTTCGTCAGCAGTGCTATGCCGGTTGTATAAATTTCTGTTGTATAGGAAAAATCCGGGTTTTCCGTTTGATACTGCTTTAAGTACGTCAGTAATCGCTCACTGTACGCCGCTTCATCCTCCAGAATTCCGATTCTTACCACAATGCACCCACCTTTTGCCATAGGATTATTTCTATCATAGCAAATTTATTCGAGGAATTCAAACTGTTTCGGCATAGAATTCTATTCCGGCAGTCGTGCCGCTTGTTATGTTGTATTGCAATCCGACATACAATGTGGTATACTGTCTGCAAGAAAGGTGGTGCCGCTGTATGGCTATCAAAAGTTCTAATGTTACCGCACGAGTCGAGCCAGAAGTCAAGGAACAGGCCGAGGCGATTCTCTCCAGCCTTGGGATTCCGACTTCCACCGCTATCAATATGTTTTATCGCCAAATTGTTCTTTGGAACGGACTGCCGTTTCGCCCTGCCGTCCCTGTAACACGTCCCCAATCCCGCACTGAAATGGATGATGCGGAATTTAACGCCCGCATGACTGCCGGATATGAACAGGCTAAGGCCAACCAATCTGCGCCCTCCGATGAGGTGTTTGATCGTCTGATCGGAGAGATTGAAAATGGAAAAGCTGTATAAAGTAAGGATTACTCCGCGTGCCGAGCAGTCTATGCAGGAAATTGCAAGCTATATTGCCGTTGATTTGATGGAGCCGCAGACCGCTGTAAAACTGCTGCGCGCGTTGAAGAAAGCAATCGATTCTTTGGATATGCTTCCCGGACGCATCCGCCCTACCCCGGAGGAGCCGTGGCATAGCCTTGGTATCCGCCGCTTGGTGGTGAAGAATTATTATGTCTATTTCTGGATTGATGAGACGAATCTCTGCGTTCATATCACCGACGTGATTTACGCCGGGCAAGATCAGTCCACGCGCTTGGCTGAAATGCCGCTTGACGATTGACCACCATTTGACCACTACTGTGCAGCAGCACCGCAAAACACCGAAAAAGCCTGTTGTGACAACCAACAACGGGCTTTTTCTTGTTTTGGCGGTAAATGTGCAGAACCAACAAAATTCACGTTCCTACGTCTTTCTATACCGTCCTGTCGTAGTTCTCCGACTGAACACCTATTTTCAACTGCGCTACTTTATATTTTGCACAACTAAAATCGCCGTATTATCGTTTGTATTTTTGGGCGTGCCGTTCGATTTTTTCATCTCTCTTGAGGGTCGTTTTTTGCGATGTGGAACTACGACTCTTGAGCGATGCTCAACTCAGCTAAACTTATTCTAAATATATCTTGCGCAAGCCTTGCTTTTTGTATAAGATAAAAATATACAAATATTATCTGCACATCTAGGATACGTTTGGAGGGCTGTGCATGAATGACGCCACAGAAATCTACATCTTAAAAAAACGCATTGCCTATCTGGAAAGTATTCTCTCAGCCCACAATATTTCCTTTGATGCTCCGGATGTTCCCAGTAATCAAAGTATAATTGTCCCGATTTCTGCGGTCATCAGCCCAACCCATGCCCGTTTCTTCTATTCCTTATTCCACGGGCGCAGTGACGTCTACGCCAAACGTGCGGTGATGAAAAACGGAAAAGCCGGGTATTTTCCTGTCTGTGAAAATCTGTGGCGATACGGCGTCTGCCCAAAAGCAGACCGTCAAAAGGTCAAGTGTGCGTCTTGTCCCAATCGCAGCTGGGTGCCGCTGAATCAACGCGCATTGATGGCGCATCTGACCGGAGAAAAATCCGATGGCAGCGACGTGATCGGCATCTATCCTCTGCTGCCGGATGACACCTGCCGGTTCCTCGTTTTTGATTTTGATGACCATGAAGCATCCCCCGGCACGGTGTGGCAGGAGGATGTGGATGCTTTGCGCCAAATTTGCAGCCAGAACAGTGTGCCTTGCTACGTGGAACGTTCCCGTTCCGGCAGCGGCGCACATGTCTGGCTGTTTTTTGATGCACCGATTCCCTCCGAGCTGGTTCGCAGATTCGGATCAGCGCTGCTTACTAAGGGCGCGGAATCCGTCAATTTAAAAGACTTCAAAACCTATGACCGTATGCTGCCTGCACAGGAGCATTTGCCCGAGGGTGGTCTTGGCAACCTGATTGCGCTGCCGCTGCAGGGGCAGGCTCTTCGGCAGGGCAATAGTGCATTTGTGGATGAAAGTTGGAACTCCTATCCCGATCAGTGGGAATATCTGAAATCCGTACAGCGGATCAGCAAGGAATTTATAGAGGGAAAAACAGCACTATGGAGTGCGGATGGTGAATTAGGTACACTTTCTAAAACAGAAGATATAGCAGATACTAAAAAGCCGTGGAAAAAATCATCTCAGGCTTTCCATTCAGGGGATGCCGGACAGCCGCTTTCTATAACGCTTGCCAACGGCATTTACATAGACACAGCAGGCTTAAAGCCTCGTCTACAAAATGCGTTACGGCGGCTGGCGGCATACAGCAATCCAGAGTTTTACAAAAAGAAAGCGCTGGGATTTTCCACTCGCAATATTCCCCGCATCGTTTTCTGCGGTGAGGATGTCGGCAGCTATATTCATTTGCCGCGCGGTTGTGCAGAAAAGTTGACCGCGCAATTAGACTCTGTTGGAATTCCCTACACAGTAAGTGACGAACGCCAGACAGGTCGCGAAATCAAGGCGGATTTCAAAGGCACTCTATACTCCCGGCAGGCGGACGCCGCCGCGAAAATATTGGAACATGATATCGGCGTACTCTGCGCCGCAACTGCCTTTGGTAAGACCGCTGTTGGTGCGTATCTGATAGCACAGCGCAAGGTCAACACGTTGGTTTTGGTTCACAACTCCGAGATTATGAAAAACTGGGTGGAAGATTTTGAAAAGTTCCTGCAAATCAACGAGGATCTGCCGGAGTACATCACCCCAAAAGGGCGGCGCAAAAAACGTAAAAGCGTCATCGGCACACTGTCCGGCGGACGCAATACGCTGGGCGGGATATTGGATGTTGCCATGATCACGTCCCTTGGGCAGAGCGACGACGTAAACCCGCTTATCAAGAATTACGGCATGGTCATCATGGACGAGTGCCACCACGCCGGGGCTGCTATTGCTGAAGATGTGTTGAACGCCGTTAATGCAAAATACGTTTACGGGCTGACTGCTACACCCAAGCGCGACGACGGGCAGGAGCAAAAAATCTTTATGCAGTTTGGTCCCATCCGCTACCGCTATACAGCCAAAGACCGCGCGGTTGCGCAAAATGTACGGCATTTTGTCTACCCGCGTTTTACGCGCTTGTTCGCGCCAAACGCAAACAAACTCAGCTACAATCAAGCCCGCCGTGCCGTGGTGGGTAGCGCGGTACGCAATGAGCTGATTCTGACCGATGTGGTTTCCTGTCTGCAAGCCGGCCGCACACCCTTGGTGCTGACCAAAGAGAAAGAACATGCGGCGTTTTTGTACGCACAGCTGAAACCTAAAGCCGACCATACTTTTCTTTTGCAGGGCGGCAGCAGCGCCAGACAAAAAGAAGATCTGCGCGCCGAAATGCGGGCAGTTCCTCCAAACGAAAGTGTTGTGCTGGTGGCCATCGGGCAGTACATTGGCGAGGGATTCAACTTTCCGCGGCTGGACACGATGATGTTGACGATGCCCATTTCGTGGCAAGGCAACGTGGAGCAATATGCGGGTCGTTTACACCGCGATTACGAGGGTAAGCGAGATGTTATCATCTATGACTATGTAGATGCGCACATTCGTGTGCTGGAGTCCATGTATTACAAGCGATTGTGCACCTATAGGCGTATAGGATATGAAATTTTTGCTGCTCCTAACGAGGAAAAGCAGACTGTCAACGCAATTTTTGACAGCGAAAGCTATCTGCCTGTTTATGAAAAAGACTTGATGCAGGCACGCAAGAGCATCTATATTGCAAGCCCCGGATTGAACAAAAACAAGGTCCGGTGATTGATTGCGCTGGTAGAGGAGCAGCAGTCTGCCGGGGTGATTGTGACTGTCATAACGCAACCTGCCGAGAGTTACCCCCAGACTCGCGTAGAGCCAACCAAAGCGCTGCAAACTGCGCTGACGGCGGCGGGGATTTTCGTTGTGCCACAACCCGACCTGCACACCCATTTTGCAGTTATTGATCAGGAGATTGTGTGGTACGGCAGTACCAACCTACTATCACGCGATAAAGAAGATGACGGTCTGATGCGTATTGGCAGCAGAGATGTGGCGCTCGAGTTGTTGGAGGAAATAGGTCGATAGTTTGGCAAACAGGATTTACACCGTTGACTTTTTCACGGTATCGTGATATAGTGATAGTAAGGAGATGATCGACATGCCAGTATTATCAAGATTCTATGGAATTATCATTCGTATGTATTTCCTGCAGAGTGAACACAATCCGCCGCATATTCACGCCATCTATAACGATGATGTTGCAGCCATTGACTACATGACAGGTGAAGTTCTTGAAGGCTATCTCCCTCCGAAAGCGCTGGCTATGGTGCGCGAATGGATTGCGTTGCATAAGGATACTTTGCAGGAAATCTGGGAAACGCAAGAGTTTAAGAAAATTCCGCCACTGGAGTAAGGAGGTTTCTTCTATGTTCCATAAGGTTAAAAGTGTATCACCTCTCCCCAATTATAAACTGAGCGTTGGATTTAGTGAGGGCATTGTAAAATTATATGACATAAAGCCTCTGTTTGAAAAGATTCCTGCGTTCACCTATCTGAAAGAGCACCCCGAAGAGTTTGCCTGTGTCAGCGTTGATGTCGGCGGCTACGGCATTATCTGGGGCGATGAATTGGACTTGTCCTGTGATGAATTATGGGAGCATGGTGAGCAGGTCAATACACCTTTTGATGGATTGATGTCTTTCGGGGATGCAAGCGAATTGTGGGGGCTGAGTGAAAGCACCTTGCGAAAAGCCGTCTCTTACGGAAAACTTGTGAACGGCGTAGATGTTTGTAAGTTCGGAAAGCAGTGGGTTGTATCAAAAGCAGCTATGAAAAGAGCTTATGGTGAGCCTAAGAGGTAATAATCCTTTTCCATCTGTTTGAAAAATTGACCACCATTTGACCACTACTGTGCAACGACACCACGAAATGCCGGAAAAGCCTGTTGTGATAACCGACAACAGGCTTTTTCCTGTTTTGGCGGCAAATGTGCAGAACCAATAAAGTTCACGTTTCATCGTCAGTCTATACCACCCTGTCGTAGTTCTCCGACCCGGAAGGCCAGAGGTTCGAATCCCTTCGGGCGCACTTAAAAAAGCGCATTGCCATGTACTTTTGCAATGCGCTTTTTGGTTTGATGTTATTTTGGCTTCAGAATCACTTCCCGCTTTCAGGGAAGATGATTTTGTTGACAAAGAAGAAAATGACCAT
>ERZ773241.2822-NODE-2822-length-13014-cov-4.325334_pt1 | contig 13014 bp, 14 predicted proteins | sample MGYA00580989_ERZ773241 | MGnify/ENA primary metagenome ERZ773241 (study PRJEB29015, sample SAMEA2737804) | human gut metagenome | biome: human gut; feature: human-associated habitat; material: faeces | place: China | collected 2012 ...
TGTGCGGGGATAATCAAAAACGATACACACCGGGGTTTACCGCGTTAACGGAGCGTGGCGTTGTCCCCTCATGGTCGCTCGTCCGGTGCGATGGTGGAAGAAACTGGATTTTGTTGCAACTGACAATCATTATCATTTTCTCGGGTCCTTTCCGGCGATCCGGGCCGTTACGGGGCGGCGACCTCGCGCGTTTTCACTATTTATGAGATTTTTTGAGGGGGTGGTTGTTGTTTAATTGTTTTGTATATCTAATTGATAAGTAAGGTGAAAATAAAATAAATACAACAACCTTACGTTGTGTTTTGATGTCGTCAATGCGAAAAATATCAATGATATCAAATGGTTTTGCAAAAACACATGGTTGTTGTTTCGCTTTTTATCGATGACTTATGGAGAGGAGATGGCCTTTTTATTGAATAAAAGTGATATGGCCTCCTCCATCGGTATCTCTGTTCAGGCATTTGATAAATGGGGCGTTCCTCCTGTTGAACGTCGGGGGAGGGAAGTTTTATATGACGTTAAAACTGTACTGGAGATAGATCGCGAGCGGCGACAACACAATCAGAGAACACCTGATGACGGGGGAGAACTGGAGGAAAGGCTGCTTCGGGCCAGAGCTGAACTGACAGAAGAACAGGCTGTAGCTCAAAAACTTAAAAATCAGGTAACCGAAGGTAAGCTCATCGATTCAGACTTCTGCGTTTTCGCCCTCAGCAAACTGGCGATGGCATTGTCCAGTACGCTTGATTCCATTCCGTTATCCATGCAGCGACAGTTTCCTGATTTAACACCGCGCCATCTTGACCATCTGAAAACCCTTATTGCGAAGGGGGCAAATCAGTGTGCGCGGGCGGGGGATAAATTACCGGATTTACTCGATGAATATATCAGAGCAACAACTGAATAATATGGTGGCCGCCGTTTCGGTTGCGCTGCAGCCTCTGGTCAGGGTTGTACCGATGACGGCAGTTGAATGGGCTGACCAGTATTATTATCTGCCGAAAGAATCCTCATACGGTGACGGCGAATGGAAAACGCTGCCGTTCCAGATCGCCATCATGAACAGTATGGGGAATGATCAGATCCGCACTGTTAATCTGATTAAATCTGCCCGTGTTGGCTATACAAAGATGTTGCTGGGAGTCGCCGGGTATTTTATTGAGCATAAATCCCGAAACAGTCTGCTTTTTCAGCCCACGGATTCTGCCGCTGAAGATTTTATGAAGTCTCACGTGGAGGCGACGATTCGGGACGTGCCATGCCTGAAAGATCTTTCCCCGTGGCTGGGTCGTAAACATCGTGACAATACTCTCACGCTGAAACGCTTTTCATCGGGGGTGGGCTTCTGGTGCCTGGGTGGTGCGGCAGCAAAAAACTACCGTGAAAAATCCGTGGACGTGGTCTGCTATGACGAACTTTCCTCGTTCGAGCCGGATGTCGAAAAAGAGGGCTCGCCAACCCTGCTGGGGGATAAGCGTATTGAGGGCTCGGTATGGCCAAAATCCATTCGCGGCTCGACGCCAAAAATAAAAGGCTCCTGCCAGATCGAAAAAGCGGCCAACGAGTCGGCACATTTCATGCGTTTTTATGTGCCCTGCCCGCACTGTGGGGAGGAGCAGTATCTGAAATTTGGCGATGAGTCCACGCCTTTTGGCCTTAAATGGGAGAAGGACAGTCCCGAAAGTGTTTTCTACCTCTGTGAACATCATGGCTGCGTGATCCATCAGTCTGAACTGGACCAGAGCAACGGGCGGTGGATCTGTGAAAACACGGGGATGTGGACCCGCGACGGTCTGACGTTTTTCAGCGCCGCGGATAATGAAATTCCGCCGCCGCGCTCCATCACATTCCATATCTGGACGGCGTACAGTCCGTTCACCACCTGGGTACAGATTGTCTATGACTGGCTGGATGCACTGAAAGATCCCAACGGCCTGAAAACCTTTGTGAACACCACGCTGGGCGAGACCTGGGAAGAGGCCGTGGGCGAAAAACTCGATCACCAGGTGCTGATGGATAAGGTTGTGCGTTACACGGCTGCGGTGCCTTCCCGGGTGGTTTATCTGACGGCGGGCATTGACTCGCAGCGAAACCGTTTTGAGATGTATGTCTGGGGATGGGCTCCGGGAGAGGAAGCCTTTCTGGTGGATAAAATCATCATTATGGGGCGTCCCGATGAGGAAGAGACGCTGTTACGTGTGGATGTGGCGATCAACAAAAAATACCGCCATGCAGACGGAACCGAAATGACCATTTCCCGTGTCTGCTGGGACACCGGGGGGATCGATGGCGAAATTGTCTATCAGAGGTCAAAAAAACACGGTGTTTTCCGGGTGCTGCCGGTAAAAGGTGCATCTGTTTATGGCAAGCCGGTGATCACCATGCCAAAAACCCGCAATCAGCGGGGCGTGTATCTGTGCGAAGTGGGGACGGACACCGCAAAAGAAATTCTCTATGCCCGTATGAAAGCCGATCCCACGCCTGCGGATGAAGCCACGTCGTATGCCATCCGTTTTCCTGATGATCCGGAGATTTTTTCGCAGACAGAGGCGCAGCAACTGGTGGCGGAAGAGCTTGTGGAGAAGTGGGAAAAAGGAAAGATGCGTCTGCTGTGGGATAACAAAAAGCGGCGTAACGAAGCGCTGGACTGCCTGGTGTATGCCTACGCGGCATTACGTGTGTCCGTGCAACGCTGGCAGCTTGATCTGGCTGTACTGGCAAAATCCCGGGAAGAAGAGACGACCCGGCCAACCCTTAAAGAACTGGCAGCGAAGCTGTCCGGAGGAGTGAATGGTTACAGTCGCTGAACTGCAGGCGCTGCGTCAGGCGCGCCTTGATTTATTAACCGGTAAACGGGTGGTGTCTGTCCAGAAAGATGGTCGCAGAATTGAATATACGGCAGCTTCTCTGGATGAGCTTAACCGGGCGATCAATGATGCGGAGTCGGTACTGGGGACAACCCGCCGTCGCCGTCGTCCGCTGGGAGTGAGGTTATGAAACGAACGCCTGTCCTGATTGATGTGAACGGCGTTCCGCTTCGGGAGAGTCTCAGCTACAACGGGGGCGGTGCAGGATTTGGCGGGCAAATGGCAGAGTGGTTGCCACCCTCGCAGAGTGCCGATGCGGCCCTGCTGCCCGCGTTGCGTCTGGGGAATGCCCGTGCAGATGATCTGGTGCGCAATAACGGAATAGCGGCCAATGCGGTGGCCCTGCATAAGGATCACATTGTCGGGCATATGTTTCTGATCAGCTACCGTCCGAACTGGCGCTGGCTGGGGATGCGGGAGACCGCGGCAAAAAGTTTTGTCGATGAGGTGGAGGCGGCCTGGTCAGAATACGCAGAAGGGATGTTTGGTGAGATCGACGTGGAAGGGAAACGCACGTTTACGGAATTTATCCGTGAAGGTGTGGGCGTTCATGCGTTTAACGGCGAAATCTTTGTGCAGCCGGTCTGGGATACGGAAACCACGCAGTTATTCCGTACGCGTTTTAAAGCCGTGAGTCCGAAACGGGTGGACACGCCAGGACACGGTATCGGGAACCGTTTTCTGCGGGCCGGTGTGGAGGTCGATCGATATGGTCGTGCCGTTGCGTACCATATCTGTGAGGATGATTTTCCTCGCTCCGGGAGTGGACGATGGGAACGGATCCCGCGTGAACTTCCCACCGGACGTCCGGCCATGCTGCATATTTTCGAGCCGGTGGAGGACGGGCAGACCCGTGGGGCTAATCAGTTTTACAGCGTCATGGAACGGCTGAAGATGCTCGATTCCCTGCAGGCAACACAGCTTCAGTCGGCCATAGTGAAGGCGATGTATGCAGCGACGATTGAAAGTGAACTTGATACCGAAAAGGCCTTTGAATATATCGCCGGTGCGCCGCAGGGGCAGAAGGATAATCCGCTTATTAATATTCTGGATAAGTTCTCCACCTGGTATGACACGAATAGCGTGACGCTGGGCGGTGTCAAAATTCCGCACCTTTTCCCCGGTGATGATCTGAAACTTCAGACCGCGCAGGATTCAGACAATGGATTTTCGGCGCTTGAACAGGCGCTGCTGCGGTATATCGCCGCCGGTCTTGGCGTTTCCTACGAACAGTTGTCCCGTGATTACTCGAAGGTCAGTTATTCAAGTGCCCGCGCATCCGCCAATGAGTCGTGGCGCTATTTTATGGGGCGGCGAAAATTTATTGCGTCCCGGCTGGCCACGCAGATGTTTTCCTGCTGGCTGGAAGAGGCACTTCTTCGGGGGATTATTCGTCCGCCACGGGCACGTTTTGATTTTTATCAGGCGCGATCAGCCTGGTCACGGGCTGAGTGGATTGGAGCCGGAAGAATGGCCATTGACGGGCTCAAGGAGGTTCAGGAATCAGTGATGCGCATTGAGGCCGGACTGAGCACGTATGAGAAAGAGCTGGCGCTGATGGGCGAGGATTATCAGGACATTTTCCGCCAGCAGGTCAGGGAATCTGCAGAGCGGGAAAAAGCCGGACTCTCACGTCCGGTGTGGATAGCGCAGGCGTATCAGCAGCAGATAGCGGAGAGTCGCAGGCCGGAAGAGGAGACAACACCACGTGAGACGTAATCTTTCACACATTATTGCAGCAGCATTCAATGAACCGCTGCTTCTGGAGCCCGCCTATGCGCGGGTTTTCTTTTGCGCGCTCGGGCGCGAGATGGGGGCAGCAAGTCTTTCGGTACCACAACAGCAGGTACAGCTTGATGCACCCGGAATGCTGGCTGAAACGGACGAGTACATGGCCGGAGGTAAACGACCGGCCCGTGTTTACCGGGTGGTGAACGGTATTGCTGTACTGCCGGTGACAGGCACGCTGGTGCACCGGCTGGGGGGTATGCGGCCATTTTCCGGAATGACAGGCTATGACGGCATTGTCGCCTGTCTTCAGCAGGCAATGGCGGATAGCCAGGTGCGGGGTGTACTGCTGGACATTGACAGTCCGGGCGGGCAGGCCGCCGGTGCGTTTGACTGTGCTGACATGATTTACCGCCTCCGTCAGCAGAAGCCGGTCTGGGCACTGTGCAATGACACGGCCTGTTCTGCAGCCATGCTGCTGGCGTCGGCCTGCTCCCGACGGCTGGTTACCCAGACATCCCGTATCGGCTCCATTGGCGTGATGATGAGCCATGTCAGCTATGCCGGTCATCTGGCGCAGGCCGGTGTGGATATCACGCTGATTTACTCAGGGGCGCACAAGGTGGATGGCAATCAGTTTGAAGCGTTGCCGGAAGAGGTTCGCCAGGACATGCAGCAGCGGATTGATGCGGCGCGCCGGATGTTTGCCGAAAAAGTGGCGATGTATACCGGTCTGTCTGTTGATGCAGTCACGGGAACAGAGGCCGCCGTTTTTGAAGGTCAGTCCGGCATTGAGGCCGGGCTGGCGGATGAATTAATCAATGCGTCGGATGCCATCAGTGTGATGGCTGCGGCGCTGAACACACATGATACAGGAGGCACTATGCCGCAATTAACTGCAACGGAAGCTGCCGCGCAGGAGAACCAGCGAGTGATGGGGATCCTGACGTGTCAGGAAGCGAAAGGACGTGAACACCTTGCCACGATGCTGGCAGGACAACAGGGCATGAGCGTTGAACAGGCCCGGGCGATTCTGACCGCGGCAGCACCACAGCAGCCGGTGGCATCCACGCAGAGTGAAGCCGATCGCATTATGGCGTGTGAAGAAGCTAAAGGTCGTGAACAACTGGCGGCAACGCTGGCGGCGATGCCGGATATGACGGTGGAAAAAGCCCGCCCGATCCTGGCGGCTTCACCGCAGGCGGATGCCGGACCCTCACTCCGTGATCAGATTATGGCTCTGGATGAGGCAAAAGGGGCTGAGGCGCAGGCTGAAAAACTGGCGGCGTTTCCCGGAATGACGGTGGAGGCTGCCCGCGACATTCTGTCCTCATCGCCGGATAAAGCAGAACCGGTTTCTGCATCCACAACCGCCATGTTTGAACGCATCATGGCGAACCATTCACCGGCAGCCGTGCAGGGGGGCGTGTCACAGACGTCGGCAGACGGTGATGCGGACGTGAAAATGCTCATGGCCATGCCATGAAGTCAGTGCTGACCATCAATATGAGGTTTTTACAATATGGTAACGAAAACCATCACTGAACAACGTGCAGAAGTATGTATTTTTGCCGGTAATGATCCGGCTCATACCGCCACAGGCAGCAGCGGGATTTCTCAGGCAACACCGGCTCTGACGCCCCTGATGCTGGATGAAGCCAGCGGGAAACTGGTGGTCTGGGATGGACAGAAAGCCGGTAGTGCGGCTGGCATACTGGTACTGCCGCTTGAAGGCACAGAGACGGTGCTGACGTATTACAAGTCGGGGACCTTTGCGACGGAGGCAATCCGCTGGCCTGACAGTGTGGATGAACACAAAAAGGCCAACGCCTTTGTCGGCACAGCCCTGAGTCACGCGGCGCTGCCGTAACACGTTATCAGGCCACCGCGTTGGCCTGACTGATTTCTGAATGAAAGGAACTGATTTATGGGATTGTTTACGACCCGCCAGTTACTCGGTTATACCGAACAAAAAGTTAAATTCCGTGCGCTGTTTCTGGAGCTGTTTTTCCGCCGTACGGTGAATTTCCACACCGAAGAGGTGATGCTGGACAAAATTACCGGAAAAACGCCGGTGGCAGCCTATGTCTCCCCGGTTGTTGAAGGAAAAGTGCTGCGTCATCGTGGTGGTGAAACCCGCGTGTTACGTCCGGGCTACGTCAAGCCGAAACACGAATTTAATTACCAGCAGGCGGTTGAGCGCCTTCCCGGTGAAGATCCGGCTCAGCTGAACGACCCGGCCTACCGTCGTCTGCGTATCATTACCGATAACCTCAAACAGGAAGAGCACGCCATTGTCCAGGTGGAAGAAATGCAGGCGGTGAATGCCGTGCTGTATGGCAAATACACCATGGAAGGGGATCAGTTTGATACTGTCGAGGTGGATTTCGGGCGCTCTGAAGGAAATAACATTGAGCAGGCTGACGGTAAAAAATGGTCTGAGCAGGACCGTGATACGTTTGATCCGACGCATGATATTGACCTCTACTGCGATCAGGCCAGCGGCCTTGTGAATATCGCCATTATGGACGGTACGGTCTGGCGTCTGCTGAATGGCTTTAAGCTGTTCCGCGAAAAACTGGATACCCGTCGCGGCTCAAATTCACAACTCGAAACGGCAGTGAAAGACCTGGGGGCGGTGGTGTCCTTCAAGGGGTATTACGGCGATCTGGCCATTGTGGTGGCGAAAACGTCTTATGTGGCAGAGGACGGTACCGAAAAACGTTATCTGCCGGAGGGCACACTGGTCCTGGGGAATACGGCAGCAGAGGGCATTCGTTGCTATGGTGCCATTCAGGATGCGCAGGCGTTGTCCGAAGGTGTGGTGGCCTCTTCCCGTTATCCGAAACACTGGCTGACTGTGGGCGATCCGGCCCGTGAATTCACCATGACGCAGTCCGCTCCGCTGATGGTGCTGCCGGATCCGGATGAGTTTGTGGTGGTACAGGTGAAATAATCCGTGAGCGGGGGCGAAATGCCCCCGTGTCTTTTTTCACAGGGGGCTGGATATGGCAACAAAAGAAGAAAATCAGAAACGTCTTCGTGAACTGGCTGGCCTGCTGGGGCGCGAGGCGGATATGTCGGGGAGTGCAGCGGATATCGCACAGCGTGTGGCAGAGTGGGAAGAGGAGGTTTGCGCATCGGAAAATGAAATCGCAGATGTTGATGATACCGTTTATGAGCAGGCATACAGGAACACCGGTGAGGATGCTTTCGGTATTCTGGAACGTATCATGCTTCTGAAGTGTTTTTACCTGTGCGGTGTTGACGATGAAACAGGTGAGCCTGTTGAGCATGTTGATGCTGGCAGAGTAATTCTGATGCCCCCCTCAGTGGCAAAAGACATGGTCAAGAGTGGAATGGCCGTTTATGCGTGATTTTCAGAATGCCTTCGATGCTGCCCTCGCCGGGGTGGACAGCACGATTGTTGAAGTGATGGGGCTCTGTGCGCAGTTCACCTCGGGAGCACAGCGTGGAAGCGAAGTTCAGGGGGTTTTTGACGATCCGGAGTCGCTGGGTTTTGCCGGTGGCGGGGTCCGTATTGAAGGAAGCAGCCCGTCATTATTTGTGCGGACGGATACGGTGCGTGCCGTGCGGCGTGGTGACACGCTGACCATTAACGGCGAGATGTTCTGGGTGGATCGTGTTTCTCCGGATGACGGGGGAAGCTGTTATCTCTGGCTCAACCGTGGGCAACCACCCGCTGTTAACCGGCGACGATAAACGCAGGGTGAAATTATGGCGATAAAAGGGCTTGATCAGGCGATTGATAATCTGAGCCGGGTTCGTAAAAACGCCATTCCGGCGGCTTCAGCAATGACGATTAACCGCGTGGCCACAACGGCGATTAATCAGTCTTCGTCACAGGTTGCCCGGGAAACCAGGGTGAGACGGAAACTGGTTAAGGAACGGTCCAGACTGAAACGGGCGACGGTCAGAAATCCGAATGCCAGAATTATCGTTAACCGCGGTGATCTCCCTGTGATTAAGCTGGGGATCAGGATGCTGGGGCGTCGTCCGGACAGCATACTTAAAGCCGGTCAGCATCGGTATCAGCGGGCATTTATTCAGCGATTAAAAAATGGTCGCTGGCATGTCATGCAGCGTGTGGCCGGGAAAAACCGTTACCCCATTGATGTGGTGAAAATCCCGATGGCGGCCCCACTGAAACAGGCATTTGATGAGAATGTTGACCGTATCCGGCGTGAACGCCTGCCTAAAGAACTGGCATACGCGCTGAAACAACAACTGAGGATTGCAATAAAACGATGAAACACACTGACATTCGTGCCGCAGTGCTGGATGCACTCGAGCAGCATGAACACGGGGCGACGCTGTTTGATGGTCGCCCCGTTGTTTTTGACGAAGAGGATTTTCCTGCGATCGCGGTTTATCTGACGGATGCAGAGTATACCGGTGAAGAGCTGGATGCAGATACATGGCGGGCCACGCTGCATATTGAGGTGTTTTTACCGGCACAGGTACCGGATTCAGAGCTTGATCAGTGGATGGAAAGCCGGATTTACCCGGCGATGACCGCGATCCCGGCACTGGCAGGACTGATTACCACGATGGTTACGCAGGGCTATGAGTATCGTCGTGATGACGATATGGCGTTATGGAGTTCTGCAGATCTGACTTATTCCATTACATACGAGATGTGAGGACGATATGGCAACACCAAATCCCCTGGAGCCGGTAAAAGGTGCCGGTACCACTCTGTGGGTTTACAACGGCAAGGGTGATGCTTATGCAAACCCGTTGTCAGACGATGACTGGCAGCGACTGGCTAAGGTGAAGGATCTGACGCCGGGCGAGATGACGGCTGAACCCTACGATGATAACTACCTGGATGATGAAGACGCGGACTGGACCGCGACCGGGCAGGGGCAGAAATCTGCCGGTGACACCAGTTTTACGCTGGCCTGGAAACCGGGTGAGGAAGGTCAGAAAGGGCTTATCGCATGGTTTGAAAGCGGGGATGTCAGGGCCTATAAAATCCGGTTCCCGAATGGTACGGTGGATGTGTTCAGTGGCTGGGTCAGCAGTATCGGTAAGGCCGTGACGGCGAAGGAAGTGATCACCAGAACGGTGAAAGTTACCAATGTGGGACGCCCGTCGATGGCGGAAAATCTCACTAAAATTACGCCGGTTTCCGGTGTGACCATTAAACCGGAAACCCTGACCCTAGAAAAAGGGAAGGCAGGCACACTTACTGTGGCTGTGTTGCCGGATAATGCGTCTGATCCTTCATTAAGGGTGTCGACCGTGCATCGTGCGGTGGCCACAGCCACGTTGAAGGAGAACACAGTGACGGTAAACGCACTTGAGAAAGGAACAACGTCGGTCGTGGTCATGAGTGATAACGGTAATTTTGTCGCTCTGGCGGCAGTAACCGTTAATGTCCCTGCCGCGTAACGGGTGTTTAGGAGAACACGCATGTTTCTTAAAACAGAACAATTTGAATATAACGGTGTGTCTGTCACGCTTTCGGAGCTGTCTGCGCTGCAGCGTATCGAGCATCTTGCCCTGCTGAAACGGCGGGCAGAAGAGGCTGAAGCCAGCGGCAACCTGCAGGTGAGTGTGGAAGATCTTGTCAGAACCGGCGCGTTTCTGGTGGCGATGTCCCTGTGGCATAACCATCCGGAGAAAGTGCAGCTGCTGTCAATGAATGAGGCCGTGATGCAGATCGAACAGGATGTGCTGACGACCTGGCCGGCTGATGCCATTGCCCGGGCGGAAGAGGTGGTGTTACGTCTGTCCGGGATGAGCGGGGCTGTTCATGCGGATACTGACAGCACCGAAGTGGCGAAAAATAACGCGCTTACTGATGATGATTTTTCTGCGGGAAAGTCTTCGACGGCGAGCTGAACTTTGCCCTCAGACTGGCGCGTGAGATGGGGAGACCCGACTGGCGCGCCATGCTTGCCGGGATGACATCCACCGAATATGCCGACTGGCGACATTTTTACCGCACGCATTATTTTCAGGATACCCAACTGGATATGCATTTTTCCGGGCTGATGTACGCCGTACTCAGCCTGTTTTTTTGCGATCCGGATATGCATCCCTCTGATTTCAGTCTGCTTGTCCCCCGGCATGAGGAAGAGCAGGTGGAGAGGCCGGATGAGGACAAAATGCTGATGCAGAAAGCGGCAGGACTTGCCGGAGGCGTCCGGTTCGGTGGGGAGGGAGGGGGCGATATTTCACCTTCTGCAGATGTGGTGGATGTCAGCGAGGATGATGTTGCATTAATGATGGCTTCAGCGGGGATTTCCGGAGGTGTGAGATATGTCCCAGCCGGTTGGTGATCTTGTTATTGACCTGAGTCTGGATGCGGCCCGTTTCGATGAGCAGATGAGCCGGGTAAGGCGTCATTTTTCAGGACTGGATACCGACGCCAGAAAAACCGCCGGTGCCGTTGAGCAGAGTCTGAACCGTCAGGCGCTGGCCGCACAAAAAGCCGGGATTTCCGTCGGGCAGTATAAAGCAGCCATGCGTACCCTGCCCGCACAGTTTACGGATATCGCCACGCAGCTTGCCGGTGGTCAGAATCCCTGGCTCATCCTGCTGCAACAGGGCGGTCAGGTGAAGGACTCCTTCGGCGGGATGATCCCCATGTTCAGGGGGCTTGCCGGTGCGATCACCCTGCCGATGGTCGGGGTCACCTCGCTGGCGGTGGCGACAGGTGCGCTGGCGTACGCCTGGTACCAGGGGGATTCCACGCTTTCAGAATTTAATAAAACGCTGGTCCTTTCCGGCAATCAGGCCGGACTGACTGCCGATCGTATGCTGACGCTCTCAAGAGCCGGGCAGGCAGCAGGGCTGACGTTTAACCAGGCGAGAGAGTCACTGGCAGCCCTGGTGAATGCCGGTGTGCGTGGTGGTGAACAGTTTGATGCCATTAACCAGAGTGTCGCGCGTTTTGCGTCTGCATCCGGTGTGGAGGTGGATAAAGTCGCTGAAGCCTTCGGGAAGCTGGCCACTGACCCGACGTCGGGACTGATGGCGATGGCGCGCCAGTTCCGTAACGTGACGGCAGAGCAGATTGCGTATGTTGCTCAGTTGCAGCGTTCCGGCGATGAAGCCGGGGCCTTACAGGCGGCGAACGATATCGCCACGAAAGGCTTTGATGAGCAGACCCGTCGCCTGAAAGAAAACATGGGAACACTGGAGACCTGGGCGGATAAAACAGGGAAGGCATTCAAATCGATGTGGGATGCCATTCTGGATATCGGTCGTCCGGAATCCTCAGCGGATATGCTCGCCAGTGCGCAGAAGGCATTTGATGAGGCGGATAAAAAATGGCAGTGGTACCAGAGCCGGAGCCAGCGCCGCGGTAAAACCTCCTCTTTCCGGGCCAACCTTCAGGGCGCATGGGATGACCGGGAAAATGCCCGTCTGGGTCTGGCAGCGGCAACGCTGCAGTCGGATATGGAAAAAGCCGGTGAACTGGCGGCAAGGGACAGGGCTGAGCGTGAGTCGTCACAGCTGAAGTATACCGGAGAGGCGCAGAAGGCGTATGAGCGCCTGCTGACGCCACTGGAGAAATATACCGCCCGTCAGGAAGAACTGAACAAGGCACTGAAAGACGGGAAAATCCTGCAGGCGGATTACAACACGCTGATGGCGGCGGCGAAAAAGGATTATGAAGCGACGCTGAAAAAGCCGAAACAGTCCGGCGTGAAGGTGTCTGCGGGCGATCGTCAGGAAGACAGTGCTCATGCTGCCCTGCTGACGCTTCAGGCTGAACTCCGGACGCTGGAGAAGCATGCCGGAGCAAATGAGAAAATCAGCCAGCAGCGCCGGGATTTGTGGAAGGCGGAGAGTCAGTTCGCGGTACTGGAGGAGGCGGCGCAACGTCGCCAGCTGTCTGCACAGGAGAAATCCCTGCTGGCGCATAAAGACGAGACGCTGGAGTACAAACGCCAGCTGGCTGCACTTGGCGACAAGGTTACGTATCAGGAGCGCCTGAACGCGCTGGCGCAGCAGGCGGATAAATTCGCACAGCAGCAACGGGCAAAACGGGCCGCCATTGATGCGAAAAGCCGGGGGCTGACTGACCGGCAGGCAGAACGGGAAGCCACAGAACAGCGCCTGAAGGAACAGTATGGCGATAATCCTCTGGCGCTGAATAACGTCATGTCAGAGCAGAAAAAGACCTGGGCGGCTGAAGACCTGCTTCGCGGGAACTGGATGGCAGGCCTCAGGTCCGGCTGGAGCGAGTGGAAAGAGAGTGCCACGGACAGTATGTCGCAGGTTAAAAGTGCTGCCACGCAGACCTTTGATGGTATTGCGCATAATATGGCGGCGATGCTGACCGGCAGTGAGCAGAACTGGCGCAGCTTCACCCGTTCCGTGCTGTCCATGCTGACAGAGATTTTTCTGAAGCAGGCGATGGTGGGGATTGTCGGGCGTA
>ERZ773241.2824-NODE-2824-length-13012-cov-6.832137_pt1 | contig 13012 bp, 10 predicted proteins | sample MGYA00580989_ERZ773241 | MGnify/ENA primary metagenome ERZ773241 (study PRJEB29015, sample SAMEA2737804) | human gut metagenome | biome: human gut; feature: human-associated habitat; material: faeces | place: China | collected 2012 ...
ACAGCCGTATTCTTGTGGTATTAACGCCATGCGGAAAGAAGTACTATGTTTTATAAAGTTGAATATCAAAAAAGAGCGCATCAGGAAGTGGAGAAGATCTTCCGGGTGCTATTTCCGGAACAGGGACTGGCAGTCAGGGAAGAGCAGATCCGTCTATGCCATGAAATGCTGGATACTCTGCTGGGAGAACAGATTGCCTTGTGTGATGCAGGGGTAGGAATTGGGAAGACCTATGCCTATCTGGTAGCCTGTGTATTATTGCGGAAGTATTCCATGCTGACAGGGCGAGGAAATCCATTGGAACAGCGCCCGGTGGTGGTGTCCACCTCCAGCATTGCATTGCAGAAAGCCATTTTAACAGAATATATTCCCTTTTTGTCCAGGGTGCTGCTGGAGCAAGGAATCATTCAGTCCCCGCTTCGGGCAGTGGTGCGAAAAGGGAAAGAACACTTTGTCTGTGACAATAGGCTGGAACAACGAATCGAAGCAATCCGCCATAAACAGAAGAATGCTGTTCAAAAAGCAGCATTACTGTCCTTGCGAAAGCATTACGATATGGATAGCGTAAAGAATCTGAGCGGGTTTGACAGAAGGCTGGTCTGTGTGCCGAAATTCTGTCCAAGAGAATGTCCGGGCAGGCAGATGTGCCGCTATCAGAGATATCTGGAAGAATCCAGGAAACAGGATGTGTTCATTCAAATCTGTAATCATAATTATTTACTGGCAGATGCATATCACAGAGCAGAAGGATACAAGCCTTTATTGTCTGATTATCGGACGTTGATTGTAGATGAAGCTCATAAGTTACCGGAAGCGGCAAGGCAGATGTTTGGAAAAAACCTGTGTATGGATGATATCCGGGAAATAGCATATTATCTGGAACGGGAGCATCAGAAAGAAGAGGCAAAAATCCTGCGGACAGTCATGCATGACGCATTGCATGTTGTTGGTGCAGAACACCGAATTGGAAAAGGAATCCGGGAAACATTCCGTCATACAACAGATAGTGTGGTTTCTCTGTGGGAAGGAGTAGAAATGTTGGAATTTCTTTTGGACAAGCTGGAAAAATGTGTTCCAAAGTGGATACGGAATCGACTGGAGGATGCAAAAGAGGTGCTGAAGTGTTTTTGTAGCAGCGATGAAAAATATGTCTGCTATCTGCAATTCGATACAGAGCAGCTTCCCATTTTATGCGCAGCCAGCCGGGAAATCCCAGAATTGCTTCAGAAGATGTTATGGGATCGGGAAGAAGGGATATCCGCCATCTTAACCAGCGGAACGCTAAAGGCAGGAGCAGACTTTTTGCGCACCCGACAGGTCACCGGGCTGGAAGCAAGGGCAGGGGTACAGGAATATGTGGCAGAGTCCCCATTTTCCTATGAGAAGAACTGTCTGTTATACTTGCCAAAGACGCTGGAGCATTGCAGGAGAGGAAGCCGGGAAGAGGCAGTGATGATAGCAAACCATATCCATTCCCTGATCTGTTCCACTTACGGACATACGCTGGTGCTGTTTACTTCTTACACGTTGATGGGAAGTGTGTACCAGATTTTAAGAGACAGCCTGCCATTTCCCATGGTGGAAGTATGGAGGCATTCCCAGGAAGAAATCCTGCGGTTTAAGACTATGGAAAACGGGGTGCTGTTCGCAGCCGGCTCCTGTTGGGAAGGGGTGGACTTTCCGGGAGATATGGTATCTTCACTGATTATCGTGAAACTGCCTTTTGCAGTGCCGGATCCTATCAGCGAGGCGGAGAAAGAAACCTATGAATCCTTGGAAGCCTATATTCAGTCCATCATTGTGCCGGATATGCAGAAACGGTTGCGACAAGGGTTTGGAAGAGCCATCCGGACAGAAACCGATACCTGCGTAGTGTCTATTTTAGATAATAGAGCAGTACAAGGTGGCAAGTATCATGAAGATGTGCTGAATGCACTTCCAACTTGTCAGATGGCAGAAGAATTGAGAGAGGTACAGGCTTTTATCCGCAGCCGGAAGGGCGTGGAATATTATCTGTAATTGTCGGAAGAAATTCGTTTGCCGGAATTGTTGGTTATGCTTAAACTGAAACAAGTTTAACAGAGAAAGTTTAGTACAGTTTTAGAACCCTTTTGCGAGGGATTGTTGGTATTGATGAATAGACGTTTTGACATGAAGTGGGTATAATGTGTATAGCGTTAGAGGAAAGGACGGTGAATGGATATGAGAGCATACGAAGTAGAAATGATCAGAGATGGAAAAGTGAAATATTTCTTCATTCGGAATATGGAAACAATGGAGATAGAACTCCTTCCGACAAGATTTTTAACACATAAGACGCGTGCTCAAGAGTCTCCAAACACCGTAGGAAGTCTGGCGAGATCCATCTGTTACTATATGAACTTCTGCGATGGCAGACAAATGGGATTTACAGATGTCTGCCAGATGGATTATGAAGCACAATTTAATCATTTCACAGATTTCCTGCAATGGCTGAAAGCGGGAAACCATACAAAAAATCTGAAGAAAACGCCAAGAAACAGAACCTGTAACACATATCTAAAAAATGTGTTCGGGTTCTTTTCCTTTTTAGAAATGGCAGAAGATCAATTTGGACCTTTGCAGGTACTCTCTTATGGCACGATCCATGTTGCGAATAGTGTGGGAGTGAAGCGAAGGTTAAGGTTTCGATCCTTTGCAGGATATTTGAAAGAAGAAGAACGGGAAGTCCGGGCTGCAGAGAAAAATGAGATCGTGACTATTTTAGAAGCGTGTACAAACTGCCGGGATCAACTGCTAATACTGATGGCGTCAGAACTGGGATTTCGGATTGGTGAATTGCTGGGGATTGATTATACAAAAGATATTGATTATGAAAATCATTCCGTTCGTGTCTGCTTCCGAGATGACAATGCTAACGATGCACGTGCAAAGAATGCAGAGGAACGGAAAGGCAGGTTAAGTGCAGACACCTATGATTTCCTGCTATTTTATATTTCGGAATACTGGGACATCCTTCGGCGTCAGAATTACCTGTTTATCAATATTACAGGTGAAACAGAAGGAAAGCCGATGCAGGTGGCAAGCGTATATGATATGTTCCATCGAATGGAAAAAAAGACAGGAATTAAGATCACGCCTCACATGCTGAGAAGATATTTCGCTAACGCAAGATGGGATTCCGGCTGGCCGCTGGAACTTGTCAGCCAGTCTCTTGGACATCGACATTTAGATACAACGACCAGATATCTGAATTTAATGGATGACAAGCTAAAACAGGCAAGTACGGAATTTTATAACAAGCATTCTGCTTTATATGGAGTGCAGGAATTATTATAAAGAATCGAGGTGATATAAGATGCCAGTGCTTTCCACGCAGGCATGGAGATTATCACAGCAAAGATTGACAGAAGAAGAGCAAATCCAATTACATAAGGAGCTGGAAACCTGTATCGAGGTGGCAGGAACAATCCGGAATAGTGTGGAAAGCTACATGACAGAAAAAGCGATCCGGCACATAGAAGAGTTGGATTATCCCTATCGGCAGGAATATGAGAACTGGTTGAATTCGGAATTGACTCGTGGAACGAAGGTGAAATATCTGACAGGATTTGATTGGATCAAACGCCATGCAATCCGAGAAAAAGCAAATACATTGCTGGGAAGAAACCAGAAGATACTATATGAAAATAAAATATGGTTTCTTCTATATTATCCAGATCAGGAAATAGCTTCCAGATTTAACAAAAGTACAGATAAAAAAGCATTGATATGGGATTTTCAACAGAAAAGTCCGGAACGGATGAAAAGGCAGATTTTTCAGAGCCTGCAGAAATTGATTACCGATGATTATAGTAACGATTACAGGGTAGAAAAATTAGGACATCTGCGATATTTTTATAACTTTTGTTCTGAAAGAGGGATTGAGGATATTGAATATCTGGAAGCCGAAGAAGAGGTCGCATTTCGGCAATATCTGATAGAACGGAAGAAAAAGCCAAATCGCATCATTGATTACTGTAGAGAAGTGCTATTTACAGAAGCGAAAGAAACCAATTGGAATGCAAATGTGTGGTATCTTTCCAGATTCTGCTTTGAAAAAGAAAGAGTGAACCAGAGCAATATGGTGCGGACAGTTACTTTTCAAACGGTAAGACATTTGCAGAATAGAAGATTATTTCAAGAATATATGAAGTATGGGATTGGGTTATCTACATTGTCTCTGAGCAGTCTTCGGGAAGAAGCTCATTATATACAGAGTTTTCTGGCTTATTATAATGAAACAGAATTTGAAGATGCCAGAAAACTGACAGGAGAAAACATTGATCGTTTCTTTAAATATATAGGAGAAAAGAAGCTGCATCCCAATACGTTCAACCGCTATGTGAAAGCAGTCGATCATTTTTACCAATATCTGCTGACACGATACCAGGTTAAAAGAATTCCTTTTCATAAAGAATATTACTTAAAGACAGAAATATACAGGCATCATGACCGTTCGGTAGATGAAGTGATTTCTAAGGAAATCTTGAAGAATCTGCAATATTTTCCGGAAGATATCCGGTTGATGTACCTACATCTTTGGGCAGTGGGGATGCGAATCAGTGAAGTTTGTACGATCAAGGCAAAAGAGTATTACAGACAGGACGATGATTACTGGATGCAGATTTATCAGGTGAAAATGAGGAATTACAAACGGATTCCTATACCGGAAGTGTTATACAGGCTGATGCAGGTATATATCAAAAAGAAACGGAGAAAGCCGGAGGATTATGTATTCCAAAATAAAAAGGGCGGTGCATTTTGCAGCTCTACCTTCCGGGAACGGATGAAAAAGTTATGTGAAACATACCAAATAGGAGATGGAACGTATATATTCCAGGCACATGGGTATCGGCATACATTAGCTACCGTATTTTATGATGAGGGAGTTCCGCTTCAAAGTGTAAGGGATTATCTAGGACATGCTTACGAAGAAATGACGCAGCAATACATTGATTATATGCCACGCTGGATTGATGAAGCAAGCAAAGCATATTTTAAGGAAACAGACAATTCGCTGTCTGTTGGATTGAAAGAGAGGTGGAAGCATGGAGGAAGTCATAGACATAAGGACACTACAATGCTACCAGAAAGCAACTGAAGAACAGCGGAAAAAATGTACCAGTAAACTATCTTTTGAAATAGGAAAACTGCCAACTTTAAAACTTCAAGAAGAATGGACATTCTATATCAAGCATTGTGGAGAAGTGAAATCTCTGAGCAGCGTCCGCCAGGAAACGGTATATTTTAAACGGGTATGTGAATTTATGAATCACCTGTCGGTAGACAGTATGAAGGTTCAGACGAAAGCAGTATGGGGACAGCAGTTTGAAAGCTGGGTTAGCGCACAAGGATTGAAGGCATACCGAGAATCCAATAAAAATAAAAACTGGAGAGAACGAACACCTATCGTTTTATACTTTCTGCATATGTTGGATTTTATTGATTCAGAAATGTCAGGACAGAGAATTTACTTCAAAGACTTAGCATGTTATCAGGAAGCCAGTGAAGAGGAACGTAAAAAGTGTGGGCGAGAGCCATACTTTGATCTGAGTTTACTGCCAACGCAACAGCTTCGGAAGGAATGGGGTGCCTACATTAAAGAAAGTGCCAGAATTTATACACTGGGAACATCATTCCAGCATCGGGTGTATTACAATCAGATCTGTAGATTTTTAAATAGCAGAATTGTTTGTGTGAAAAGTATGCGGGAGCAGTCAAAAGAGAAATGGGAATATCAGTTCAAACGATGGCTGATGACAGAAGGAATTCAGATAAACAGAAAAAGCCAAAGTGTATATAGTAAGGAAGGCATTGCAAGAAATCCTAATATTTCTTATTTGCTGCGGATGGTGGATTTTACTTGTCCGAATATTTGGGAAGATGAGACAGAAAAAGATATCTGGGAGTTGGAGAAACTTCCCATAGAGATAAAAAACAATCCGATCAAGAAAGTGAAAACATTGAATTTTACAAATATCCGGCAGCCGGATATGAGGAATGAAATAAAAAAAGGAATTTATTTACTGCTTCAGAAGGAAGCAATCGCTACGGTTACAAAGGGGATTACAGCAGGGAAACGATTAACAGAATATTTACATAAGAAGCATCCCAAAATGCAATCGCTGGGAGAATTAGACAGAGACATCTTTGAGGAATACCTGATCCATCTGAAAACGGACAGAACAAGAACGAAGTCACTGCATGGGGAAATCACAAGATTGCGGGCATTGCTGGAAGCAGTTGGAAAAACTTATAAGTATCCTATTTTGGAAAATCTGATCATTAACAGAGATATTCCACCGACTGCAAGGGCAGAATTCAGAACCTATTCTGATGAAGAATTAAAAAGACTGAATGCAGAAATTGTAAAAATGAATGAGCAGATAGCCAGGCTAATGATCCTACATCAGATGCTTGGAACACGAATCTCTGACACACTTACACTTCGGACTGATTGCCTTAGAGGGCAACCGGGAGACAGAGTGGTTCATATCCGGCAGATGAAAACGCACCCATATGAAAAACCTGTCAGCGAAGAAATAGCAATACTGATTGAGCGATCCATACAATATACAAAGAAAAAATGGGGAGAGACAGAATACATTTTTGTGAGTGACTCCGATCCGTCTTTACCGGCACAATATAATAGGATACAGACACAGGTTGTGCAGATGATACGGGAGAAAGATTTACGGGATGATTATGGAAGATTATTCGGTTTCGGAACACATATGTACCGTCATTACTATGGCGTGAAGCTGACAGAAATGCATCTGGATGATTGGACAATCGCAAGACTACTGGGACACAGCAGCGTTCACAATGTAAAATATTATCGTAAAATGAGTAATCAGATCCTGGCGGATGAAACAAGGAAAGTGCGAGAAAGGTTATCGCAGCTGATTCTGGAAAATTTAGATGGATGGGGCGAGGAATATGAACAAGTACGATACGATGTTAGCTGTAAATAAGAAGAGAAATAAGAGAAAAATTGACACAGCGAAGAAAGAAATCTATAAAATGTTGGAAAATGGTGAAAAAGTCACTGTAACAAAGCTGATAGAGCAGACAGGTTTATCAAGAGGATTTTTTTACAAAAACGAAGAAGTGCGAGCTTTGTTAGACCGGGCGGTGGAACAGCAGGCAGGTATGGTGAGTCCAAAGCGTTACATAGGAAATATCGCACAAAAAAGAAAAATTGAATTATTAGAGGAACAGAATGAAAAATTGTTAAAAGAAATGGCGGCGTTGCAGGAAGAAAACAACAGGTTAAAAAAGGCGCTTGGGAAACGAGCTTTGAATACGATTAAAAATTTGTAAAATTTGTAAAGAATGTAAAATAGCAAATTGCTGGATGGCAGACGCAGATCTATGCGTCTGTTGTCCGTTCACATAAATTTTACTTTGATTTAACAAACTGGTGGTAGTCGATTTTACATGATTTTCGTACAATGGTATCACAGCAGTAAAATGTAATGTTGTGAAAAATGAAGAAAAGATAGAAGGTATGAAAAGCAAAATGAGAAGAAATAATCGATCCCGAAGGGGAAAAATACCACAAAAAGAGTACACAAAACACGCAATTATACGCCGTACAGCCCAGTGTTTACAAGGGGTTGAGGGCATCCTACCCAAAATGGTGGATGAACCGACATCGGCGCTTGACCCGATCTCCACATCAAAGATCGAAGACCTTGCGATGGAGCTGAAAAAAGATTATACGATTGTCATGGTTACGCATAACATGCAGCAGGCAGTGCGTGTGTCTGACAATACGGCGTTTTTCCTTCTCGGAGAAGTTGTGGAATACAACAATACAGAAAAACTGTTTTCAATACCGCAAAATAAAAAGACAGAAGATTACATTACGGGAAGATTTGGTTAATTGAATATGTCGGAAAGAGATAAGAAAAGCAAGTCTGAGAAGGGCTTGCTTTTTGTAGTTCAAAGGAGGCACATTGCAAATTGATTATAAGTTCCGAAATGTATAAAAAAGCATATATAATAGTAGAAAATGCACAAGATACATATATTGCCTGATGATATAATGGGTGCATAATATACCAAAATAATTCTGAAATACCGGAAAAAATATCTACAATTCACAAAAAGAATGGAGGAAAGGAAATGAGGGATTGGAAGCGGTGGACTGCTGTACTTTTGGCAGGCTCTTTAGCGTTTACAGCTGCAGATGATATGAAATTGATTGTTCAGGCATATGAAATGCAGAATGAACAAGGACAGGAATCGTATCAGGCGGAAAGCAAAAGTAAATTGGACGATTTAAAAGAAAAAGCAGTTCTCTTTCAGGAATTTCAGGGCGAAGAACAGAGATTTGACGGAACGCGCGCCGTCGATGTCAGCGATCATGCGGAACAAATACATAAAATAGAGACGGGAAGCGTAGTGTTCAGATTTAAAGCTTCCAAAAAAGCGGACGGCGTTTTACTGGGAGCGAAAGATAAAACGATCGATCTTCCGACAGATCTTAACAGGGGAAGCGACTGTACTTCTTTCTTTATAAGGGCGAATGAAAAGTTTCGTATGGTATATAAACATACTGCGGCGGAACATGTAGGACCGGCTTCATTTTCAGATGGGAATTGGCACACTGTCGTTGTCAGCAGTCAGAATGAGAAGTCGATGCGTCTGACGATCGACGGACAGGAAATGTGGAGTAACACAGACGCAGGGAACAGAGGTCTTTTTTCAAAGCAGTCGGTTCTGGATCAGGTGACGATCGGAGCGCAGAAAACAAAAGACGGACAGGTTTACAAAGGATTTCAGGGGGAGATTTCTCACGTTATCATTACAAGTGAAACGTTGACGGACGCGGACGCGATCGCGATATCGAAACCGGAAACTTCCGGTGAGATCGCAAGCGGTTCGGCAGTGGGCGAGATGTTTCAAATTCAGTACGGCGATAACTCATGGGTATTTACAGGAGGAGAAGCCGTACAGGGAGGATTTGCCCAGACAAGAGGGGTAAGAAATTATGTGTTGTGTAATGGGTTACACCGGGCACGATCTGAGTGCCGCCAAGTTCAAAGAATATCTGCTGCGCACCGTGATGCGCGGCCCGGACGACCAGCGGGTGGTGGAAGGCCCCTTTGGCCTGATGGGCTTTGGACGTCTGGCCATCATGGGTCTGACGCCGGAGGGCATGCAGCCGTTCTACCGCGGTGCCGACTGCGTGGTGTGCAACGGCGAACTGTACGGCTTCCGGTTTGAGAAGGAGATCCTCAAGCGCCGGGGCTACAAGTTCCAGTCCGACTGCGACTGCGAGATCCTGCTGCCGCTGTACTACGAGTACGGTCTGGACATGTTCCGCCACATGGACTCCGAATTCGCACTGATCCTGTACGATTCCCGCAAGGACCGGCTCATTGCCGCCCGCGACCCCATCGGCATCCGGCCGCTGTTCTACGGCTACTCCAAGTCCAGCCACCAGATTGCTTTTGCATCCGAGATGCAGAACCTGATCGGCTGGTGCGATGACATCCGTCCTTTTCCCATTGGCAGCTACTACTGCGACGGCCGCTTCGTGCGCTATGAGGACATTGCCGACGTGCCCGCTCCCATGCAGGATGACATGGACACCGTGCTGACCAACATCCGCGAAAAGCTGATCGCCGGTGTGGAGAAGCGTCTGGACGCCGATGCCCCGGTGGGCTTCCTGCTCTCCGGCGGCCTGGACTCCTCGCTGGTGTGCGCCATCGCCGCCAAGAAGCTGGGCAAGCCCATCCGCACCTTTGCCATCGGCATGGATACCGATGCCATCGACCTGAAATATGCCCGTCAGACCGCCGATTATCTGGGCAGCGAGCACCACGAGATCATCATCAACCGCGACATCGTGTTGCAGAACCTGGAAGAGGTCATCCGCCTGCTGGGCACCTGGGACATCACCACCATCCGCGCCAGCATGGGCATGTACCTGCTGTGCAAGGCCATCCACGAGCAGACCGACGTGCGGGTGCTGCTGACCGGCGAGATCTCGGACGAGCTGTTCGGCTATAAATACACCGACTACGCTCCCACCGCCGACGCCTTCCAGCAGGAGAGCCAGAAGCGCATCCGGGAGCTGTACATGTACGACGTGCTCCGCGCCGACCGCTGCATCTCGGCCAACAGCATCGAAGCCCGTGTGCCCTTCGGCGATCTGGACTTTGTGCGCTACGTCATGGCCATCGACCCGGAAATGAAGCTGAACCGTTACAACAAGGGCAAGTACCTGCTGCGCAAGGCCTTTAAGGGCGACTGGCTGCCGCCGGAGATCCTGTGGCGTGAGAAGGCTGCTTTCTCAGATGCCGTGGGCCACAGCATGGTGGACGACATCAAGGAGTACACCAACAGCCTGTACACCGACGAAGAGTTCCAGCTGCGCCGGGCCAACTACTCGGCCCACTGCATGCCTTTTACCAAGGAGAGCCTGTTCTATCGGGAGATCTTCGAGAAGTATTACCACGACCAGAGCCGTACCATCGTGGATTTCTGGATGCCCAACAAGGCATGGCCGGGCTGCAACGTCAACGATCCTTCCGCCCGCGTGCTGGCAAACTACGGTGCCTCCGGTGTGTGATCCGTTTTCTTCACAGCAACAAAAAAGCCATGGCAGCTGCCATGGCTTTTTTGTTGTATTCACATCCGGATCTTCTGCGCTGCCCTTGCGATAGAGGCAAGCAGGGCCACCAGACGGGTCTCGTCCATCTGGCCGCAGTAGCTGGTAAAGGTGTAGTAGCACCCCTGCACGCAGAAGGACAGCACCACCTTGCGCACTACGTCGTTTTCAAAGGCGGGGTCGCTCTCGGCAATGCACTTGCGCAGCGCCGCCTCCACCCGGTTGATGAACAGCCCCTGCCGGGAATCCGCAAACAGGGTGTTGATCTCCCTCTGGTGTTTGACAAAGGCGTGGAACATCTCGCGGGCCAGCCACTCGGTACGCTCGCTCACATCCCGGGCGGTCAGGTTGGGCAGGCTTGCGACCACAGCCTCCACCATCTCGTCCTCCATGGCGTTGGCCAGGGCGTAGATGTCCTGATAGTGGGCATAAAAAGTGGATTTGTTGATGCAGGCCCGGTCGCACAGCTCCTTGACCCGGATTTTTTCCAACGGTTTTTCGGCCCGCAGCTCCATAAAGGCCTGCTTGATGGCGCGTTCCGTTTTTTCAATGCGAATGTCCAGAAAATCCACCTCTTTTACATTTGGGTTGGCTATCCAACGTTTTTCCACTTTTGCGGATAGACAAGCCCCACAGCGTTTTTTATACTGATTTTATCCGGAGCTGTCTGCCCCGCACGGTCATTCCCGGCGGTACAGCAGGCCCTGCCGGTCCAGTTCTGTGCGGATGCGCTCAAAGCTGGCCCGGTCCGGGCAGCGCAAAGTGTGCAGATGCACGCCGCCGGTCATCCGGCTCAGCAGGCTTTCCGGCGCACTGCGCGCCTGCACCAGAAAGGTGTCCACATCGTAGCGGCTGGCCAGATTCAGGTTCGCACGGATCTCGCCGTACAGGCTGTTTTCCACGGCCACATCCACGGCCACACCGCCCTGGTCCACAATGGTGTATAGCTCCCGGCGCATTTCGTCCTCGGTGCGGTGCACGCAGGCCAGGATGCCGGTATAACCTTTCTCTGCCGGGTGCAGCTGGTAGCCCCGCGGCGTCGCATCGATCTGCGCTCCGCCTGCACGCAGCAGTGCCACGTCCCCCACCACGATCTGCCGGGAGACCCCCAGCTCAGCGGCCAGTGCACTGGCACTTACCGGGTTCTGGGCACCGCTCAACCGGGTCAGGATGCATTCTCTGCGCTGTGCTGCGTTCATCTTTTGTCAGGCTCCCCTTCCGTTTTCCGACGTTGCTGCCCCTATTGTAGCAAAACCGGCTGCAATGTGCAAGCCGCTTACTTTTTCAACCGCAGGATGGTGGCATAGTTGGAAGGCAGCTGCACCTTCATGCGGCCCCAGTCAAAACTGATCATCACCGGCTGCGCGCCCACCGTATCGGCCAGCAGATCCTCGGCCGCATTGGCCTCCACCGGCAGCTGGAATTCCAGCTGCGCCGGGCTGTCGCCGTTGTTCAGTACCACCACAAGGGCTTCGCCGTCCAGCACACGGGCGTAGGCGTAACACTGGGTGGTGAGGTGCAGTTCCTTGAACTCGCCCCAGGTCAGGGCCGGTTCCTCGGCCTTCAATTTGCCCAGTGCCGCATATACGCTGGTGACCGGGTTGGTGGTCAGGGCGTCCTTGTAGTCCTCCAATTCCAGGCAGGGGCGCAGGGGCCAGTCGCTGCCCCACTCTTTTTTGCCCTCGATGCCAAACTCCGAACCATAATAGATGGACGGAATGCCCGGAAGAGTGAACAGCAGCGTGTAAAGCGGCGCAAGATGTGCCGGATTTAACAGTTTGCTTGCGATCCGGTCTTCGTCGTGGTTGTCCACAAAGGTGTAGAGATCCCGCCCCACTGCTTCGAGGCGGCGGACATTGTGTGCCAGTTCGAAATAATTGTGGTCGTTGTGCGCGGAATAGATACTTTTGTGCATCTCGTAGTTGGTGACGGAATGAAGCATCTGCGGATTGACCCAGCGGGCGTATTCGCCGTGGATGACTTCGCCCATCAGCCAGAATTCCGGCTTGATTTCATTTGCCAGCCGGCGCAGTTCCTGCATAAATTCAAAGGAAAGATCGCCCGCGCAGTCGAGGCGGATACCGTCGATGTCAAATTCCTGCACCCAGAAACGGACAGTGTCAAGCAGATAGTTCCGCACTTCCGGGTTTCGGTGGTTTAAGCAGGGAAGCTCCCAGATGCCGTGCCAGGATTCATAGCCGAAGGAATCGCCCGGCGGGCTGCCCCAGCCGAAATTGACGTTCCTGTACCATCCGGCGTAAGGGGACTGGTCACGGTGCGCCTGCAGGTCGCGGAAGGCGAAAAATTCGCGACCGGTGTGGTTGAACACGCCGTCCACGACGACGCGGATGCCATGCTCATGGCAGC
>ERZ773241.2827-NODE-2827-length-13009-cov-13.197622_pt1 | contig 13009 bp, 10 predicted proteins | sample MGYA00580989_ERZ773241 | MGnify/ENA primary metagenome ERZ773241 (study PRJEB29015, sample SAMEA2737804) | human gut metagenome | biome: human gut; feature: human-associated habitat; material: faeces | place: China | collected 2012 ...
TCAACTACCGCTGCGGCACCGGCCACAGCGTCAGCTTTGTGGGCAACGTCCACGAAGGCCCCCACGCCCTGAACGGCCGCAACACCACCCTGATGCGCCCGGGCATGATCGTGACCGACGAGCCCGGCGTGTACGAGACCGATCTGGTGGGCATCCGCATCGAGAACGAGCTGGTGTGCGTGCACAAGGCCGACAACCAGTACGGCACCTTCCTGGGCTTTGAGCCGATCATGTTCGTGCCCATCGCCACTTCTCCCATCGTGCCCGGTGTGCTGACCAAGGACGAACTGGACTGGCTGAACAACTACCACCGTCAGGTGTTCGAGAAGCTGGCACCCCGCCTGAACGACGAGGAGCGCGAGTGGCTGGCCAAGAAGTGCGCCGCCATCGGCTGCTGAGCACCCGGCCGCTGAACATCGCATAAAAAAGCGGGAAGCCGTGCCGGAGCGTGCAAGCTCCTGCGGCTTCCCGTTTGTTGTTTTTGCTTATTCTTTGGGGTCGCTGTCGTGCCGGGCCTTCCACTCGGCACTGCGTTCCTGCGCCGTTTCCCGCAGCTCCTCCCGCATGCCGTTCCAGCGCTCGCGCGCTTCGGCGGTGCGGGTCTGCACGTCCTCGCGGGCATCCTTCCAGTAGGCCTTGGCCTCGTCGATGACCTCCTTGAAGGGGCCGGAAGGGTAAGTGCTCTCCGCGATATCCACCAGGAATTTGTACAGCTGCGGACGCACCTGCTCGTAGATGCCAAGCCGGGTGTACAGCTCGGTGTAGTAGTGGAACACCTGGATCTTGTTCTGCACCAGAGAGGCGGCGTTGATCTGGGTGTGGCAGATACTCTGGGGGTTCTGGACATAGTAGTACCCTGCCTCCGGGATGGACACCAGCACGTTGGCGTACTCCAGGTACTGCATATTGAACACCAGGTCCTCGGCCCACCGCACCTCGCTGGTAAACTGGATCTGGTGGTCCACCAGCAGGTCCCGGCGGTACAGCTTGTTCCACAGCACCCCGTAAAAATAAGAGGCAGGCTTGTCCATCAGATGCCGGGCAAACTCGTCCTGGGTGTAGACCCCGGCAGGCAGAAAGCCGTACTCCCGTACCTCCGGGGGCCGGGCCACGGTCATGACCCCCAGCTCGTCCTGGAGCTTGTCCAGCACCTGTTCCGGCTTGGTGGCCCCGGCGGGGATCACCATCTTGTAAGGTGCGATGACCAGGTCGGCGTTGTTCTGTTCGGCAGCGGTGACCAGATGCTCGGTGAAGTCCGGGTCGATATAGTCGTCGCTGTCCACGAACTGCACATACTTGCCGCTGGCCAGCTTCAGGCCCAGGTTGCGGGTGTCGGACACGCCGGAGTTGGCCTTGTCCACCAGCACGATGCGCTCGTCCTTTGCGCGGAATGCTTCGCACACGGGCAGGCTCTGATCCTTGGAGCCATCGTTCAGCACGATGACCTCGATGTTCTGCCAGCTCTGGGCGCAGATGCTCTCCAGACAGCGGGCGATGTGGTTCTGGGCGTTGTACACGGGCAGAATGATGCTGACAAGGGGCTTTGACATGGCGGCGTCTCCTTTGTTGTTTTTTGATTACTATACCCCCGCACCGCGCAAAATGCAAGGGCGGGTTTGAAGAGGAGGGATCCTGTGATCTTTCACATTGCGGTGTGCAGCCCGGACGCGGGCCTGCGCAGCGGGCTGGAACGCCAGTGCATGGAATTTTTTGCCCGGCGAGCGGACGCCTGCATCGTGGAACACCTGCCGGACACCGACGCCCTGCTGCGGAAGGACGGGGAGGGCGTGCGGTACGACCTGTACCTGCTGGAGCTTTCCGGCTCGGCTACGCCGGTGGGGCTGGCGGCTGCCGGGGAGCTGCGCCGCCGGGGCCGCCGGGCCCCGCTGGCCTTTGTGGCCCGCACCACGGCCCACGCTTACAGCGCCTACAAGGTGGATGCGCTGCAATATCTGCTGCTGCCGGTGCGCCAGCGGGAGCTTTCGGCCCTGCTGGCCCGCGCCACCGAGCCGGAATACGGCCCGTCCGTCACGGTGAACACCGCCGAGGGCCTGCGGGCGCTGCCCTATGCGGGCATCGAATATCTGGAGTGCACCCACCACATCGTGCACTTCCACCTCACCAGCGGGGAGGACGTGCCCACCCTGTCGCTGCGGGTGCCGTTTTCTGCGGTGGCACAGCCTCTGCTGGCGGATGGGCGCTTTTTGCAGCCCCACCGCTCCTATGTGGTCAATCTGGCCGAGGCGGACCTGCTTTCTGCCGGGGAGCTGCGCATGCGCAGCGGGGCCCGCATCTCCATCCCCCGCGGGCGGGAGGGTGCCGTGCGGGACGCCTTCCAGCAATGGGTGCAGCAGCAGAAATACAGCCTGAAATAACAGCACGCCGGTGCTCCCACAGCGGGAACACCGGCGTGCTTTTTGCGGAAAAATTTCTCAGATCTTTGTCCAGTCCAGTGCGGTCCAGTCCGGCAGGAACTGGTCGCACACCTGCGCCATGGCAGTGGCATCGTCGGCACTGGCGGCGTCCTGCACGCCCAGCACGGTGAACCCGGCCTTGTGGGCAGTGGAAGCGGCGTAAATGGCGTCCTCGCACACGGCGCAGGCGGCGGGGTCGGCCCCGCCCAGCCGGTGCATGCACTCGAAGAACACCTCCGGGCGGCTCTTGTGCAGCACGCCCTGCGCCTCCACGATGAAGGAAAAATAGTCTGCGATGCCCAGCCGGGTGAGCACGGTGCGGCACTGGTCGGACCAGGTGTTGGAGCACAGGCACAGCCGGGCCCCCTCGGCCTGCAGCTTTGCCAGCAGGGTGCGCACACCGGGCTTCAGGTCCACCGTTTCGTACAGCTGGGCGATCACGTCCCGCATCACGTCGTAATATTCCGCCTCGGTCAGGGGCAGGTCGTATTCTCGGATGAGGTAGCGGGCACCGTCGGCCATGCCCATGGTCAGCAGCACGTCGTTCAGGTCTGCTTTGGGCGTGCGGCCATAGCGCTGCAGCAGCGCCAGCGGGGCACCCCGCCACACCACGGTCATGCTGTCGGTGAGGGTGCCGTCCATATCAAAGATCCATTGCTTGCAGCGCATGGGGCAAAGTTCCTCCTTCAAGATGATTCCTGCCCAGTATACCACGGATCTTAGCCGTATAAAAGCCGTGAGGAACCAAAAAACGGGGAGAAATTTTCCGGAAAATATGGTATAATTTCAGCAAAGACAGACAGGGAGGCAGGCAGTATGGAAAACCAAACCACTCCGTGCAAAGCGCTGGTGCTGGCCGGCGGCGGAGCACGCGGCAGCTATCAGGTGGGCGTGTGGAAGGCTCTGATGGAGCTGGACTGGCACCCGCAGATCATCACCGGCACCAGTGTGGGCAGCCTGAACGGTGCCATGTTCGTGCTGGACCTGTACGAGGTGGCGCGGGATATGTGGCTGACCATCCGCAGCAAGGATGTGATGGAGCTGCCCGAAGAAAACGCCGACCTGTCGGCCCTGCACAGTTTTCTGCGCAGCGTGGTGAAGGCCGGCGGTATGGACGTCTCGCCGCTGGAAGAGATCGTGGAACGGGTGCTGGACGAGGACGCGCTGCGCCGCGCCAACATCCGCTTTGGCCTTGTCACGGTGGAGCAGCGGGGCCTGAAGCCCCGGGAGCTGACGCTGGACGAGATCCCGCAGGGCCGCGTGAAGGATTACCTCATGGCCTCGGCGGCCTGCTTCCCTGCGCTGCGGGCGCGGGAGATCGACGGGGTCAAGTTCCTGGACGGCGGCTACAGCGACAACATGCCCACCGGCCTTGCCAAAAAGATGGGGGCTGACGAGCTGGTGTGTGTGGACCTGGAGGGGGTGGGCATCACCCGCCCCAACCTCACCGGTCTGCCCACCACCATGGTGCGCAGCTACTGGGAGCTGGGCGACATCCTGCACTTTGACCCCGATACCGCCCGCCGCAATGTGGAGCTGGGTTATTACGACACCCTGCGGGCCTTTGGCCGGGTGCGGGGCTGCGCCTATGCCGTGGACAACGGCCCGGACAGCAGCGCCGATGCTGCCGCGTTCCGGGCACGGTTCGACGCGGTGCAGAAGGCCGTGCGGGAGAAATACCCCGTGACCCTTACCGCAGACGCGGCCCTGCTGCTGGCCCGGATGAAGGACGCCGAGCTTGCCCCGCTGGAAGCCGTGGCCGAGGACGTGGGGGTAGACCCTACGGTGTACTACACCACCCGGACGCTGGGGCAGGCGTTTCTGGACAAATGCGACCGTGCGCGCATGGCCGGGTTCGCCCCGTTGTTTGCAGGCAGCGCGGACGCGGGCCGGGCGGCGCTGGCAGCCCTGCTGCCCAATACATTCTTGCAGGCGCTGGTCTGGCAGGCCCTGACCGCGCCGGAACTGCCGGAGGTGACCGAACATGAAGATCTGTAAAGGTGTTTCTGCGTCCCCGGGCCTTGTGCTGGGGCAGGTGAGCCGGTTGGAACGCCATGTGGAAACGTTCAGCACCGGGCCCTTTGACCCGGAACGGGAGCTGCGCCAGCTGGAAGATGCGGTGCGCACCGCCCAGAGCGAGCTGGACTCTATGGCAGAGCGGGCCGCTTCCACCGAGCAGGCCATCCTGCAGTTCCAGAGCATGATGCTGGACGACGAAGGCATGATGAACGAGGTGCGGTTCTGCATCAAGGCAGGCATCAGCGCCGCTGCCGCCATGGACAAGGTGGGCCAGCGTTACGCCGACCAGCTGGCCAACATGAAGGACAACCCCTACATGCAGCTGCGCAGCGTGGACATTCTGGACGCCACCAGCCGGGTGATCAACATTCTGGGCAACCGGCCCCGCATGTGGCTGGCACTGGACCACCCGGTGATCCTGGCCGCCGACCGCCTGATGCCCACCGACCTGTTCAGTGTGCCCTCCGGCATGATCCTTGGCGTCGTCACCACCGAGGGCAGCGGCCAGAGCCATGCCGCCATCATCGCGCGGGCCATGAACATCCCCGGCATCGTGCAGGTGGGGCCGGAGTTTCTGGACGACTGCGACGGCCGCACGGTGATTCTGGACGCCACCAAGGGCGAGTGCATCCTGGACCCGGACGCGGTGGCCCGCCAGCAGGCAGAGGCCCGCATCTGTGAGCTGCAGCGTGAAAACGAAGAAATGCGGGTGCTGGGCCGCCAGCCCGGCTACACCCGGGACGGCGCAGCCTTTGAGCTGCTGGCCAACTGCTTTGGCCCGGAGGACATCGACACCGCCATGCAGTCCGGTGCCCGGGGCGTGGGCCTGCTGCGCAGCAGCTACATGATGCTGCCCGGCCGCATTCTGGACGAGCAGGAACAGTTCTATTTCTATTCCTCCTGTCTGGCCGCAGCACAGGGCTGCCCTGTGACCGTGCGCACCTTCGATTTTGGCGCCGACCGCACCATGGCGGACGCCTATCAGGGGGTGCAGTCCTCCAAGCTGGGGCTGCGGGGCATCCGCAACAGCCTGCGCCAGCCCCGCCAGTTTGAGACCCAGATCTGTGCCCTGCTGCGGGCCGCCGCCCGCGGCCCGCTGCGGGTGATGTTCCCCATGGTGACCGATGTGGAGGACTGGGACGCCGCCATGCGCATCGTGGAGCACTGCCGCCGGAGCCTGCGGGAGCGGGGCGTGCCCTTCAACGAAAAGACCCCCTTCGGCGTCATGCTCAGCGTGCCGTCGGCCTGCCTGACCGCGGAGGAATTCGTGGCCCACGGGTGCGATTTTCTGGTCATCGGCACCAACGACCTGACCCAGTACACCCACGCCGCCGACCGGGAGCTGGCCAGCGCGGAACGGTATTACCGCCCCGCCAGCCCGGCCATGAAAAAACTCATCGCCATGGTCATGGAGGCGGCAAAGGCCGGCAGCGTGCCGGTGACCATCTGCGGCCTTGCCGTGGGCAACCCGGTGAACACGGTGCAGTATCTGCAGATGGGCCTGCGCAGCTTCTCGGTGAGCCCGCAGAACCTGCTGCACACCAAAAAGGCTCTGCTGGAAGCCGACGCCCACCCGGACGACACCGAGCTGGAATAAAGCGATAAAAGAAAGGGGCTGCTGCACGCTGTGCAGCAGCCCCTTTGTTTGGGGAACCTGCCGTGCTGCTTGCGGAACCGCACGGCAGGAGGAGATGGCTTTTAATCAGTTCATGCGGCGGCCTTTGCGGTCCAGCACAAAGCCCGCTGCCAGCAGGAACAGACCGCTCAGGGCGCTGCCTGCCACGGCCAGCCAGTTTGCACCGGTCTGGGGCAGGGCGGCGGCAGCAGCGGGAGCAGCAGCGGCTGCCGGCTCTGCATTCTGCGCCACGTTCTGTACGGTTGCGGTGGTGTCTGCGGCGGGGGTGTCAACCGGTGCAGTGCCGTCCTGTGCAGGGGCATCCGGGGTCACCTCCGGGGTGGACGGGACGTCCGGGGTGCTGGGCTTGTCCGGCGTGCTGGGCTTGTCAGGCGTGCTGGGCTTGTCGGGCGTGCTGGGCTTGTCGGGCGTGCTGGGCTTGTCGGGCGTGCTGGGCGTGTTGGGGGTGTCGGGCGTGTCGGGAGTTTCCGGGGTGCTGGGCGTGTCCGGCACGATTTTGGGCAGCACCACATGTTTGGTCTGCCCGCACTTGTCGATGGAGCAGATGTAGTCGGCATAGCCTTCCTTTTCGGTAGTGGGCTCCACGACCTTGCCCACCAGCTTCCAGTCGTGCAGGTCCTCGTCCTTCAGGTCGCTGGTGTCAATGTTGGGGTTCTCCTCCATGTACTTGCGGTTGTGGACGACCTTGTAGAGGTCACCTTTGTCTTTGTCAGAGAGGGTGTGCTTCTCAGCGCCATGAAATGCAAATATATCAAGTGTTTTGGGCGCATTAAAAGTGGCAGTGCCCAAAGTAGTGTTGCGGTAGGAATTGATGACGGCAGCGTTGTCTTCGCCCAGATTGGAAGAGCCATCCTCGTTGTATTCTGCGCCCTCAGATGGACTGGTTCTATATTTGTTTGCAGAATCGTCGTAATGACGGGTGCCGATATTTAATAGGGGGTCACTGCCGGTCGTGTAGGTATTTACGGTCGTTTTTCCGGTAGAGCTGTTGATCGTAAGGTCCAAATTGCCCTTAACTGTGCCAATAGCGGGTGTGGAGTCCTTGCTACAGGTGACGGCATTTACTGTTCCACCGGTAATATTGATCACAGTGGAGGTGCCTCCATTATACTCATGGCCATAACCGGTGCCGATGGCAACACCATAACCAACGGCAGTAACGTCAGCATGATCTTCGATGTTAACCGTAGCAGAAGACTTGTCACTGCCAATGGCTGCTCGATAGTCGAAGGTTTCGGCGTGTACCGATGCATGACCAGAAATTGTGATCGTGGCTTTACCAGAAGCATTAATACCTTGACCGATGCCACTGCCCACTACGCTAGCAGCCTCCACAGTGGCATGATCGGTGATGGTAATATCACTGTCGCCTGACGGTTCATAACCGGATCCAATGGCACCACTATCGTATGCATAGGCGGTAACATGTGCATCGCCCTCAATGCGGATGTTCTTGCAGGTACCGCCGTCGCCGCCGCCGATACCGGCAGCGTGAGTACCGCCGCTGGCAGTGATATCACCACCGGTGATGGTAATGTTGGAAGTATTGGCATAATTCTTTCCATCGTGATATGAGCCGCCGCCGATACCGGCACCACTATTGTAGCCGCCTGCCAGCAGCTTGCCGGTATCCCCGCCAACGGCATTTCCGTTTTCGTCCTTGTCTTTGGGAGTACCATCATCATTCTTATCGTCCTTGATGGTCAGGGTGCCGGTGCCGTTTACGTCTGCTTTTTCAATACCGGCGTGTTTTCCATTGCCGCTGAGAACGGTATTATTGCCGTCCAGCTCAAGGTTGGTGTTGCCGTTGCCCTTGATCTCGATGGGTGCGGGGTCAGAATTCCAATAGGAGTCTGGCTGCCTAATGTCCACATCCTGCAAGGTCACATTGGCGGTGTCGCCCTTGTTTTCGGCGGTAATGGTGACGGTGTTGGAAGTGGACTTGGTCTCGCCGGTGGTCTCGTCTTTGGTGGTCAGGGTGATGTCGGAATCTTCGCGGTCACGAATGTCTTTTCCCTCGCCATCCTTCACGCAGAGGTTGTTGTCCTTATCCTCCCACTGGGTGATATACTGCTTGCCGCCCTCGGCAAGGATGTCCACACTGCCCTTGTTCAAATCGTAAGTGTCCGCAAAGGCTGCTGTGGCGATGGACGAGACCATGGCCACCAGAGCCGCTGTGGACAGCACCCGCAAGGCAAGCTGTTTTTTCACATTTTTCCGCATTGCAAAACCCTCCAAACAAAAAAACTTGCAGAGACGTAAACGTTACCGGGAACGATGCCGAAAACCGGCAAAAACCGGAACTTCGGGGCAGAAAATCACATGGCTGTGCATTTTCATGCCCGGCGTCTCTTTGTGGCGCAAGTATAGTACTGTGCCGTGGAGAATGTCAAGACAAAGTGCTGAATTTTCGGGGGGGGGGGTAGGTAATTTTGTGGAACGAGCACAAAAACAGCTGAGAATTTGAGGTAGAATGACAGGGCAATGCTGCACAAAAATCCGGGAGATCTTTATACGAGGCAAAAAATAAAAAACGGGCCCGGGAAAGCCCCCAGACTTTCCCGAACCCGTAGGTCGGAATTTTTCTTTGATGGAAGGTGCGCCGCCCGGAGCCCCGGTTATTCCAGATTGCCGGTCAGGGTCATCACGGCGGCCAGCACGGCCAGCGGGGCGGTCTCGCACCGCAGGATGCGGGGGCCAAGGCCAACCGTTTTGGCTCCGGCTTTGGCGGCCATTTCGGCCTCCTCGGCGGCAAAGCCGCCCTCGGCTCCGGTCACGATGGCGATCTTTAGCTTTTTGCCGTCGGCGGGTGCGGCCTCGGCCAGCAGCTGGCGCACCGGCGCGCCGCCGCACTCGTAGCAGAACAGCACCAGGTCGTACTGGTCAAAGGTGCGGCACACGGCCCCGAAGTTGGGCAGCGGCAGAGCTACGTCCGGCAGCACGCCCCGGCCGCACTGCTTGGCGGCTTCCAGCGCGATGCGGTTGTAGCGCTCATTCTTCTGCTCCTCTTTTTTGGGGGCGGCCACGCAATACCGGCTGAAGAAGGGCACCACATGGGCGGCCCCCAGTTCCACGCCGTGCTTGATGATCTGCTCCAGCTTGTCCTGTTTGGGGTAACCGGCCAGCAGGGTGACCTCCACGCTGGGCTCGGCGGCGCTGGGGTAGCCCGGCTCTACCGAGAATTCCACGCAGTCATCCCCGAAGCCGGTGATGGTGGCGGTGTATTCCACGGCGCTGCCGTCGCATAGAATGACAGTATCGCCCATGCGGGCACGCATCACGCGGGCCAGATGATGGGCATCGGTGCCGCGCAGCACAGCCGTGCCGTCGGCGATCTCAGTGGTAAAATAACGGTGCGGCATAGTTCCTCCTGAAACATCCTCGCCCTCTCAGTCGCTAACGCGCCAGCTCTCCCAAGGGGAGAGCCCTTGGCAGTCCACGCAAACTGCATCTCTTTGCCAAGGCCTCCCCCTTTGGGGGAGGTGTCACCGAAGGTGACGGAGAGGGCGAGCCTGCTCTATAATTTCACGCCTTCTTGCAGACGATGCACTCCCAGCCGCGCTTCTCCTTCACTTCCACAACGGCAAGGCCGGCGGCTTCCAGCCCGGCGATCACCTCGTCCTTGCGGGTGTCGATGATGCCGCTGGCAATGAAGACGGCACCGTCGGCCATCAGGCCGGGCACGGCGGGGGCCAGGCTGAGGATGGCGTTGGCCACGATGTTGGCGGTGATGATGTTGTATTGGCCGCTGGCCTTGTCGGACAGGTCGCCCACCAGCACGGTCAGCTGATCCTGCACGCCGTTCAGGGCAGCGTTCTCCCCGGCGGTGCGCACGGCTACGGGGTCGATGTCCACGCCCTCGGCCACGGCGGCACCCAGCTTCAGGGCTGCAATGGCCAGGATGCCGCTGCCGGTGCCGATGTCCAGCACCCGTTCACCGCCCTGGACCCGCTCGTCCAGCGCTTCCATGCACAGGCTGGTGGTCTCGTGGCCGCCGGTGCCAAAGGCAAGGCCGGGGTCCAGCACCAGCTTGACGCGGTCGGTGTCGTACTCCTGCCAGGAGGGCACCACGGCCAGCCGCTTGCCGATCTCCAACGGGTGGTAATACTTGCGCCAGCCGTTCTGCCAGTCCTCCTGCTCCACACCCTCGGTCTCCACGGTGTAGGCGATGCCGGCAGCCTCCATGCGGGCAGAGATCAGGGCCAGGGTCTCCACGGGGGAAGCGCCCGGCTCCAGATACATGTGGATGATGACCCGGTCGCGGGGCTTGTCCAGCAGCTCCTGCTCGATCAGGTCCACATGGGCGATCTCGGCCACCTGCTGCTCGATGTCGCTGTAATCTTCGATATAGATGCCGCCCTCGGCGATCATGGTGGCAACGGCTTCGGCGTTGTCAGCGTCGGCCTTGGCCACGGTCAGGCGGATATCAGTCCATTCCATAATGCTGTCTCCTTTTATTTTGCATCCTCGCCCTCTCCGTCATTGCTTGCGCAATGCCACCTCCCCCAAAGTGGGAGGCTTTGGCAGTCCATGCAAAGTTTGCGGTTTTGCCAAGGGCTCTCCCTTTGGGAGAGCTGGACGCGAAGCGGCCTGAGAGGGCGAGCCAGTTTATTTTTTTACTCGATCTCGCCGCTGCACACCATGGCAACTGCCTTGGGCAGCAGCTTCCACTCGGCCTGCTCCATCACCCGCTTCTGCAGCACCTCGGGGGTGTCGCCGGGCAGGATCTCCACCGCCTTTTGCAGCAGGATGGGGCCGCCGTCGCACTCCTCGTTGACAAAGTGGACGGTGGCACCGGTCACCTTGCAGCCCCGGGCCAGAGCGGCCTGATGGGGGCGCAGGCCGTACATGCCGGGCCCGCAGAAGGCCGGGATGAGCGCCGGGTGAACATTCAGGATGCGGCGGGGATAGGCTTCAATGACACTTGGGCCCAGCACGGAAAGGAACCCGGCCAGCACCACCAGATCGATGTTGTGGCTTTTCAGCGTTTCCAGCAGGGCCGCGTCAAAGGCCTCACTGTTCTCGTAATCCTTGCGGCGGACCACAACACCCTCCACACCGGCCTTTGCGGCCCGCTCCAGCGCGTAGACACCGGGCTTGGAGGCCACGACCAGCGTGATCTTCCCGTTGGGGTTCTCGCCCCGGGCTTCGCTGTCCAGCAGGGCCTGCAGATTGGTGCCGCCGCCGGAAACCAACACAGCTACATTCAGCACAGTTCCACACCGTCCCCTTCAGCGATGACACCCAGCTTGTAAGCCTCGGGCTCGCCGTTGGCGTGGAGGATCTCCAGCGCCTTGTCGGCCTGTGCGGCAGGAACGGTGAGCACCATGCCAACGCCCATGTTGAAGGTGTTGAACATGTCGTGCTCGGAGATGTGGCCGGTCTCCTGCATCAGGTGGAAGAGGGCAGGAATGCGGACATCTTCCTTCTTGATGCGGGCGCAGCAGCCCTTTTTCAGGCTGCGGGGGATGTTCTCATAGAAGCCGCCGCCGGTGATGTGGGAGATGCCCTTGACATCCACCTCTTCCAGCACCTTCAGCACCGGCTTGACGTAGATCTTGGTGGGAGCCAGCAGGGCATCGCCCAGGGTCTTGCCGCCCAGCTCGGCGGGGGTGGTGTGCAGAACATCGGGGTCGTTGTCAATATCAAAGATCTTGCGCACCAGCGAGAAACCGTTGGAATGAACACCGGTGGAGGGCAGAGCGAGGATGACATCGCCAGCCTGCATGGTCTCGTTGCTCAGGATCTTTTCCTTGTCCACAACGCCCACAGTGAAACCGGCCAGATCGTACTCATCCTCCGGCATCATACCCGGGTGCTCGGCAGTCTCACCGCCCACCAAAGAGCAATCAGCCTGCACGCAGCCCTCGGCCACGCCCTTGACGATCTCGGCGATCTTCTCAGGGATGTTGCGGCCGCAGGCGATGTAATCCAGGAACACCAGCGGCTTTGCACCGGCGCAGATGACATCGTTCACGCACATAGCCACGCAGTCGATGCCGATGGTATCGTGCTTGTCCATGATCATGGCAATTTTCAGCTTGGTGCCCACGCCGTCGGTGCCGGAGATCAGCACCGGGTGCTTGTAGCCGGTGCAGTCCAGCTCAAACAGGCCGCCAAAGCCGCCCAGACCGCCGATGCAGTGCTCGTTCATGGTGCGGGCCACATACTGCTTCATCAGTTCAACAGAGCGATAACCGGCGGTGATATCCACACCGGCGGCTGCATAGCTTTCAGAATAGCTTTTTTCCATGGTCTTACTCTCCTAACTTTTTCTCGTCCTTGGGACGGTCGTTCAGGTGGCGTTCGTGAATATCGGTGGAAAGCACCTCGTCCGGCTTCACGGCATATTCGCCGGTAAAGCAGGCGGTGCAGAATCCGCATTTTGCGTTCTTTGCAAGCTGGACAACATGCTCAGTGGAAAGGTAGCCCAGCGTATCGGCCCCGATCACTTCATTGATCTGCTCGACCGTGCGGCCGGTGGCCACCAGCAGTTTCTGATCCGGGATGTCAGTGCCGAAGTAGCAGGGGTACTTGAACGGCGGTGCCGACACCATAAAGTGCACCTCGGTGGCACCGGCATCCCGCAGCAGCTTGATGATGCGGGCAGATGTGGTGCCGCGCACGATGGAATCATCCACCAGCACCACGCGCTTGCCCTTGACCGTGCTGGAGATCGCGTTCAGCTTGATGCGCACGCTGTTCTCACGCTGCTTCTGGCTGCCCTGAATGAAGGTGCGGCCGATGTACTTATTTTTAATGAAGCCGATGCCGTAGGGGATGCCGCTCTCCTGCGAGTAACCCAGGGCGGCGTCCAGGCCGGAGTCCGGCACGCCGATGACCACGTCGGCATCCACCGGGTGTTCCTGTGCCAGGAACCGGCCGGCCTGCTTGCGGGCCTCGTGCACCGAGCTGCCCTCGATGATGCTGTCCGGGCGGG
>ERZ773241.2834-NODE-2834-length-12985-cov-4.232019_pt1 | contig 12985 bp, 6 predicted proteins | sample MGYA00580989_ERZ773241 | MGnify/ENA primary metagenome ERZ773241 (study PRJEB29015, sample SAMEA2737804) | human gut metagenome | biome: human gut; feature: human-associated habitat; material: faeces | place: China | collected 2012 ...
CCCTGGTCCCGGAAGATGCTGGCGGAGGAGCTGGAAAACCAGTGCGCTGCCTTTCTGGTGGCGGAGGACGCCGCCACCGGCGATGTGCTGGGCTATGCGGGACTGCTGGTGGCTGCCGACGAGGGCTATATCACCAACGTGGCGGTGTTCCCGGAACAGCGCCGCCGGGGCATCGCCGGGCAGCTGCTGCAGGTCTTTCTCAACTTCGCTGAGGCTAACCGTCTGGCCTTTCTGACGTTGGAGGTACGCCCCTCCAACACCGCCGCCATCGCCCTGTATCAGGGCTTCGGCTTTCAGGAGGCGGGCCGCCGCAAAAACTACTACGACCTGCCCAAGGAGGATGCCCTGATCCTCACCCGGCGGTTTGACGAGGAGGCGGCACAATGAACATTCTGGCCTTTGAATCCTCCTGCGACGAGACTGCCGTGGCAGTGGTGCGGGACGGCCGCACGGTCCTCTCCGACGCCATCCTCTCTCAGGCGGATATGCACGCTCTCTACGGCGGCGTCGTGCCGGAGATCGCCTCCCGCAAGCACGTGGAGGCCATTGCCGGCCTGACGGATCAGGCCCTGTCCGATGCCGGGCTCACCAAGAGCGACGTGGACGCCGTGGCCGTCACCTATGCCCCCGGCCTCATCGGCGCTGTGCTGGTGGGGGTCAGCTTCGCCAAGTCCGTGGCCTATGCGCTGGACGTGCCGCTGATCCCGGTCCACCACGTCCGTGGCCACATCGCCGCCAACTATCTGGCCTTCCCGGAGCTGGAGCCGCCCTTTCTGGCGCTGGCCATCTCCGGCGGCAACACCCTCATCGTGGATGTCCGGGACTATACGGACATGGCGATCTTAGGGGCCACACGGGACGACGCTGCCGGTGAGTGCTTCGACAAGGCGGCCCGTGTGCTGGGCCTGCCCTACCCCGGCGGCAAGCCCATGGACGCTCTGGCCCAGCAGTCCCCCGGCGGCAAGTACACCCTGCCCCGTGCCCATGTGGAGGGAGCGGAGCTGGATATGAGCTTTTCGGGCCTGAAAACGGCGGTGGTGAATCTGGCCCACAATGCCCAGCAAAAGGGCGAGCCTCTGGATGCTGCGGCGCTGGCCCGTGACTTCACTCAGGCCGTCAGCGACGAGCTGGTCCCCCGTGCCATGGAGGCCGCCCGCCGCACCGGCCGACGCACCATCGTGGCCGCCGGAGGCGTGGCCGCCAACTCCATCATCCGGGGCGATCTGGAGCGGGCCTGCCGTCAGGCGGGCTGCCGGCTGTACCTGCCGCCTCTGTGTCTGTGCGGCGATAACGGGGCTATGATTGGCGCACAGGGCTACTATGAGTATCTGGCGGGACATACGGCAGATCTCTCCCTGAACGCCTACGCCACACGGGATCTGGATCGTGGATAAAATTGCACGAAAGGGAGCGACCTCTGTATGGCCGCTCCCCTTCTTTTCGGCTCTCTCCAAGTTATGGTAACTCCCCGTCTACTCACAGGAAAAACGCCTTTACATTTTTACATTATGTAAATTATATTCACCTTTCTGTTCCGGTGTAAAACTGCGTTTGCGCCCTGTGGAAAAACCGGTGCATAATGTGGAAAACCTTTTTCCGACAAGGTTTTTCCCGGTGTGGAAAAGTCTGTGGATAATGTGAATAACTCTTTGTAAAGGTTTATTTACAAATGAATTATGTAAAACTCAGGCGAATCCTCCCCCATCCTGTCGCCGTGTAAAAAAGTCCGGTTTTTCATGGATTCTCTCCTCTTTTCCGCACCATTTTCCAAAGGGGCTTTTGGGGTGTTTTGGATGGGCTTTGTGGATTCTGTACGCACCGGGGTTTCTTTTGTCGCAAAACTTTGGTGCCGATTACGTTATGTATTATTCACCCCGGAATTTTTAGTTGACAAATCCCAGAAAATGTGGCACAATACGATGCGTGGCTGTGTCCTGTGTGCGGTGCAGTATACAGCCCACCCTCCTATTTTGCTTGTGTGGCTCAGTTGGTAGAGCAGCTCACTCGTAATGAGCAGGTCGCCGGTTCGAGTCCGGCCACAAGCTCCAAAAGAAGGCATCTGTCCAAATGCAGATGCCTTCTTTTTATATTCTCTTTTGCCTGCAACCTATGCAGCAAGAAGTCCCCGGCCACCGGCCGGGGACTTCTTATTTGCTTTAGGTTACGCCTTGCGCTTCTTGCCCACCAGAGCAGCGCCCAGCAGAGAGGTCATGCACATGACCGTCAGCCACAGCGCCACACCGGCATCGCCGGTAGCGGGCTTCTCAGGCTGCTCCGGCTGGGAGGGCTTTTCAGCATCCTTCTTCAGCTGGGCCAGCTTGGCCTCGGCATCCAGCAGAGTCTGGTAGTTCCCCACCAGCTCCTTCTGGGCATCGGTCAGAGCATCATAAGCATCACGGGCAGCCTTGATAGCCTCCTCGCTGTCGAGGGTCACCGTACCGATGGCATCGATCAGCTTCTCCACAGCGTCGGCGGCATAGCCGGACAGCTTCAAGGTCACCTGAGGCAGCTGAGCCAGCACGCTGGCGGTGGCGGTACCGTGCTGCATCCCCATGCCCTCGGCGTAGGTCACGATACGATGGGTGGGCTTGCCGGGGTAGCCGCCCACCTTGATGGCGCCGGTCAGCTCATAGGTCAGGCCCTCCTGATCCGCCGGAACGGTGATGGAGATGCGCTGACGGGCGGGGTTGCCGCTGAAGTCATACACGCCGTAGTAGCTGCCGGGATTGGACTGGAAGGAGTTGCCGTCGCCGTCGGTGTAGTACAGGGAGAAGTTGTGGTTATACACACCCGCCATCTTCTCCTTGGGGCTCACCAGCCCGGTAAACTGCAGCTGCACCGTCTCGCCGGGCTTGACCTCGGCATTCTCCGGCAGCTCATTGCCCTCGGCGTCCAACAGCTTGTAGCTGACGCCACGGGCGGTGATGACCTGATAGGTGGCCACGCCGTCCTTCTCTACCCGGACGATATGGCGGCCGGTGGTGAGGTTCGCCACCGTCACGGCGCCGGTCTCGGCGTCCACGGTGACACCCTGAGAGGTGAAGCCGTTGAAGGTCATGGTCTTACCCACGGTGGAGCGGGCCACGGTAACGGTGCAGCCGCTCTCCGGAGTGAAGGTGTAGCTGGCGCCGCCGGTGCCAAGATAGAACAGGATGTCGTGCTCGGCATCCAACTGCTTCTGCTCGTCCTTGGTGACGCCGACATCCATACGATCCATGAGCATATTGGTCTGGATGGCGGTGCCGTCAGCGCCCACGGATACCACAAACACACCGGTGAACTCCGGCCAGATGGCGGAGAAGGTCTTGTCGGCGGTGCTGCTCTGGCCCTGCTTATGGGTCATGGCGTCGTAGGTGACCTTCACCAGCGCCGTACCCTGATGGTTGGCGGTCATATAGGCCAGGCAGCTGTTGTCGGCATTGGGAGCGATGCTCACCACGTCGCTGGGCTTGCCGTCGAAGTCCACCACCTCGTAGTGGGCATCCGGCAGGGCGATCTTGGCGTTGAAAAAGCCCTCGATCGCCTGCCAGTTACGGAACACGTCCAGCTCATAGGTGTCGCCGGCGTTCATGTTCATGTAGCCCTTGGCGTTGATGTTCAGATACACGTTGCCCAGATCGTAGGTGTTCTTATCGAACCGGCTGACGGTATCCTTGTTGAAATCGTCGTCCATGTGCAGATCGTCACGGGTCACGACGATATCCTGATCGGCGGTCCACTTGTTGAAGTCCCAATAGGTCACACCGTCGGGATTCTGCACCCGAACGAAGTGGTTCAGGCTGGTCTCCGTCTCCGGCACCCGATAGGTCACGGTGACGGTGTCGCCGTCCTGAGTGGAGATGCTGTTCTCCTGCGGACGGAGGAACTCATAGGTATAGTAGTTGCCAAAGGTACCCACGCTGATGGTGGAGCCGGCAGGAGCCGTCACCTTCACGGTGTAGGCCTTGGGTACGGAGATATCGAAGGACTGAGCGCCGCCGCCCACTTTCGTGACAACGGTCTTGGTGCCAACGTTGTAATTCGCAGTGTGCTCCTCGGAGGGGATCAGGTTCACCGTCACGGTATCCGTCTCCACGAAGATACCCGTGGTGCGGAGGTTGCCGTAAACGGTTCCGCTGCCCAGCGTGGCAGTGCGCTTCACGCCGTCGGCGGTGGTCAGCTGATAGTCGATGGTATAGTCGGTGCCTGCCACCCAGCCGCTGTTGCGGGCATAGATCTCATAGGCACGCTGTACGGAAACAGAGGTGGTATCATCAGCGACGACCATCTCCATGCCGCCGTTGCAGTCCTTGTTGGCGTCGTAGCCCTCCACCCAATAGGTGCCGGAGGCCAGCTTTGCTGTGTACTTCAGCCCGTAGCCGTCTGCCACAGTGCTGATGCCGGACAGCAGATCCTGCGTCCCCTTCACGCCATCCTTGTAGGTGTACAGCTTCAGGCTGTTCAGCTGTGCGTTGTGCAGGCCCTTCAGCTCCACCGTATGGACATTACCGCTGACCATCTTGATCTGCTCACTGGGATACATCAGCGCATAGGTGGTATTGCTGTGGTAAGTAGCGGTGATGGCCACCAGATAACCGGTCGCCACACCCTCCACCACGGTGAAGGTCGCCTTGCCGTTTTCATCGGTCACCACGCCGTCAATGGGCTTAATGGTGCCGGTGGTCATATCCAGCCATGCCAGACCCACGCCCTCCAGCGGCTGGGCATTGGCCTGCGTGGCGTCGGGATCCAGTGCCTGTACCCCCTTGACGGTGACGGTGATGTCCTCGCCGGAGGTCATGGTGGCCGGAACCTCCAGCCAGGTGTAGTAGTCGTTCTGGTTCTCGGCGTCGCTGCCCACAAAGTAGTCCAGCACATCGCCATCCAGCAGCTTGGTGTCCGTCACCTTGGGCCGGGCAGCGCCTGCCTCATTGGTGGGGAAGTCGCCGTTGATATAGAAGCCGTGGAAGCCGGTCTCACGGCCAAAGACCTTGCTCTCCCAATCGTTGTTGGGGTTGATGGCCAGATACTGCTTGGCCGTTGCCGGGGTAAACTTATCCCCATAAACCATCTCGTGAGCGGCCACCAGCGCATCCAGCACAGAAACGCCCTCCACCTTGTCGGTGAAGCCGTACTTCTCGGCGGTATTGCTGGCCACCTGCACCTCGCTGATGCTGTGCAGATAGGCGTTGTCCGCCTGAGAGCGGATGGTCAGCCCCAGCGTCTCCACGGGCTTGCCCGCCACCTTGCGGATGTAGTCGCTGGGATTCATCAGAGCATACACGTCACCGCCGCTCTGGGCTACCAGATAGCCGGTGGCCTCGCTGCCCACGGTGAAGGTGGCCTGACCGTCCTCATCCGTCACAACGCCCTTGATGGGCTTGATGTAGCCGTCTGCGTCCACCCAAGCCAGACCCACGCCCTCCAGGGGCCGGGCAGCGGCCTTCAGCTCCGCAGCGTCCTTGTAGCGATAGCCCTCCACGGCATAGAAGCCCTTCACCGTCACGGTGATGGCCTCGCCGGTCACCATGGTCTCCGGGACATCGATCCACGTATAGTAGTCGGAATACGCCGTATCGTCGGCATAGAAGAAGAAATCCACCACGTCGCCGTCCTTGAGCTTGGTGTTGACCACCGTGGTGCCATTATAGCCGGGGCCGGAGGGTGCCTTGGTGCCGTCGTTGGGATAGCCGGCGTTGACATAGAAGCCGCAGACATAGGTCTCCGTGCCGTACAGCTTGGTGATAAAGCCGCTGCTGCTGACCTCCAGGAAATCCTTGGCGGTTTCCGGGGTAAAGTCGTCGCCGAAGGTCAGCTCGTGGGAGACCACCAGCGCATCCAGAGCGGAAACGCCCTCCACCTTGTCGGTGTAGCCGTACTTCTCCGCCTCACCGCCGGTAAGCTCACTCACCATGGGCTGGTGCAGCCATGCGCCGCCGTCCTGCGCCCGAACCAGCACCTTGGTATTGGTGGGAGTAACAGGCTTGTCGTCCGACTTCACCTTCACGTTGACGGTGTAGACCTGTGCCGGCTCATTGTCGTTGTTCATATTGGGCCAGCTGGGATCGCCGCACTTGACGGTGATGGTGGTACCGTCCACAGTGGGAACCATCGCCGTGCGCTTATACTCCGTCTCGCCCACATAGGTCCTGACCTGATAGTTCTTGTTGCTGGCGGTGGGGGTGACCAGCACGCTGTCGGTCCCCTTGTCCACCGTCAGGGTATACTCATGGGTGTCCGGGTCGAAGGCGGGGGACAGCTCACCGGCGCTGAAGGTCAGGGCCTTCACCGTCTTGATGTGATTGTCCCAGCTGCCGCCCAGGTCGGCGCCGTAGCCATTGCGGGTATACATGATCCGGATCTCGTCGCCGGATCCCAGCGTTCCGGCCGCCACGGTGAAGTCCCCAAAGCCTTGGTTGGTGAACCAATCATTCAGGGTTCCCATCCAGCCGGACATGGAGCCGCCGTCGAATTCACCCAGACCTTGGATAGAGCTGATGTAGTTGTTCTCGGCGCCTGTCTGCTCGTAGCCGTTCTTTTCCAGTGCCTTTACAACACAGCCCATCATGGTAGAATCTTCATCCAGATCTATCCATTCCTCCACCAGTGTCCCTTCCCAGGGAGCGCCCTCGGCTTCCGGGTAGGTGGTGTTCTCCACGATGACATGAACCTGTCCGTCGTGGTTGTCCGCCGCAAAAACGCTCATGGGTACCAGAGACAGTACCATCACCAGCGTCAGAAGCAGCGATACAATGCGTTTCTTCATTCGTTTTTGTCCTCTCTTTTACAAATTTATTTTGAAGGCGGATGCCCAAAAAATACAGCACACATAAGAAGGAGGCAGGAGGGGTGGCTGAAACCCCTCCTGCCCTTATGGAAATGGACGGCGTGACCGCCCCTCGGCTTGCGTTTTTGTTCCATGCGGGCCAGTAAGCGCCAGCACCGCACGAAAATCCCCCTGCCCACGGCAGGGAATCATTTTCTTCCGCTCTTGCACAACAAAAAAGCACGGTCCAAGCGGGACCGTGCAAGCTGCAAAGCGTTTCACGATTCGGCTTCGGTGATGGCAAAACCAAGGCACAGAGCTCGGTGTATCTGACTTATCCTGTCTCAGCAGGCATCACAGTGACCAACTCGCCGGGCTTCTCACCCGATTCCGCCGCCGACGCACAAGGCGCCGGACGCTCTGTCCTTTTATTGACTTGCCCCCATTATATACGCCCCAGCAACAAAAAGCAAGCACTATTTTTTCTTTTCGCCGGAATGGCCGCCATTCTACCGTGGAGAACGGATTGACACAAAAAGGCACAGACTTTATTGGGCTGCCGAGAATTCTCTCATATGCTAAACCCGTCATTCCGAGACCAGTCCGCAGGCTGGTCGTGGGAATCCGTTCCCTCTTTGCAGGTTTTCTTTTTCGTTCCGACGGGTGCTTTTCTTTTGTAGGGAACGTGCCTCCGGCGGCATACTTTTTGTCAACAGCGACAAAAAGTATGCAAAAAACGCCGTTTGAAACCGATGGTTTCAAAACTTCCTTTCCCTTCAAGCGCTGCATTCGTTATGGGCCGTAAAGGGAATTGGCTCAGCAACAGCCCCGCTCCCGCTCCGGCGAAGGGGCGTGTGGGTCTATGGTTGGGAGTAGGGATTCCCACAGCTAGCGCTCGCACTCCCCGTCCCCACAGCAGAACAGAAATCTCTTTCAACCACCCGATCCAGCGGCAGCGTAAGTAGAAATACGCCAATTCCCTGCTTCGGCGGGATTCAGGATGCAGCTCTTGCACACAAGAGAGGACGTCTTGAAACCTTAGGTTTCAAGTGGCACTCTTTGGGTACTTTCTGCTGCTACTGGCAGAAAGTTACCCGTCGGAGACAGCAAAAAAGAGAAGGATCATGGACCGCTGAAAGCTGCCTTCACAAATATAGCCCGCCATTGCAAAGCCAGTGCTCACGCCGCCTGTGGCGATCCGTCCCCCACGGTAGAGCATCAGGCTTCTTCAACTGCCCACGTAGCGGCAGCGTGAGTAGAAATGCGCCACTTCCCTGCTTCGGCGGGATTTAGGATGCAGCTCTTGCACACAAAGGAGGAAGTCTTGAAACCTTAGGTTTCAAGTGGCGTTCTTTGGGTACTTTCTGCTGCTACTGGCAGAAAGTTACCCGTCGGAGACAACAAAAAAGAGAAGTATCATGAACCGCCGAAGGCACAAACGGAATCTTCGACAGACTTTTTGCTTGGGAACCCATCTCCGCATAGAACAAGAGACCGGCAGGGATGCCGGTCTCTTGTAAAAAGCCTTTCTTACCGTGGAACCGGTGCAGCCGGACGACGCAGGCAGAACATATCTCCCGCCTTTACAGATCCTCCTGCGTGGCCACCGCCGTACCGCCCAGCCCGAAGTCCTCCTCCACGCTGCCGCCGTCCCGGCGCAGCATGGTCTCCATCACCCGGATATCGCTGTCCACATCCATGGCGTCGGCGTGGTACAGGGCATCCAGCTGGCGCTCGAAGCCCGCCATGATGCTGTCCATGGTGCGGCGGATCTTCTCCTTTGCCTGGGTAAGGTTCTCGCCGCTGACCCCTGCCTCCTCGAAGTCGGCATAGGAGTCCAGCAGCTTCTCCGTGGTGGGCAGGTAATAGTTCAGGAAGGTGGCTGCCTGATTTTTCTTGGCGGGGTCCTCCTCCACCAGCTTCAGGATCTTCCCGGCGATCTCCTCCAGCCGGTCGATTTTCCGGCTCAGCTCCGGGTCTGCGATGCGGTCGTTGGAGCGGCGGATGCTGCGGAGCATCCCGGAGTAGCCCTCCTCCGCCTCCTGCGGCACCTGCGGAGCCTCGCGCTGCCGCTCCTGCCGTTCCTGATCCTCCGCCGCCTCATGGCTGCGGAACAGCATCCCCCGGCCCAGATCCAGATAGGCCTCCTCGCCCCACAGGCCCTTTTCCAGCATGGCCTGCAGATCCCGCTCCGCCCGGCGCTCGGATACCTCCGCCGCACGGGCCAGACTGGCGACCGAGATGCTGCTGCGCTTGCCTGCGATCCGCAGATAGGAGGCGTAGCGCCGGTGACGGCGGGTCATGGAGCCACTGCCGATCAGCAGTCCGATGCCGCCGGCCAGCAGGCCCGTGGGATAGAACAGGCCCTCTAAAAAGTACTTCACATAGCGCAGCTGGAAGCCGTCCTCCAGCCAGAACAGGTTATCCGCCACACCGTTGAAGAACGCCACTGCGCCCACGATGGTCAGCAGGATACCGGCGATCTTCATCCTCTTGGCGCTCTTGGCGGAATACTGGGGCGTCTGCGTGACCTTCTGGATGGCGCTGCCCGCCTTGGTGGCGGCCTGCTTAGCCGTGGCCGACCCGGATTTCCGGCGTTTGGAGTCCGACAGCTTGGAAATCAGCATGATCAGGCCCACCGGCCACAGGCCGGTGCAGAAAAAGATACCTGTCATGATCCAGAAGCCCAGATCTATCCCGGAGTTGTCGTTCTTACTGCGGGAGCTGGTGCTGCTCCGAGATCTGGTGGTCGTGCTGCGGGAGCGTGTGGTAGTCTTGCCGGTGGTGCTTTTGATGGTCGTTGTTTTCCCGGTGGCGCTTTTACCGCTGCTGCTTTCGCCGGCAGTTGTCTTTCCCGTACTGTCGACCGCAGCCTCACCGGCCGTAGCGGCAGAGAAGCCGCCGGTATGGACCTCGACGTTTTTCTCGCCGCCCTCCTTGGAGTAGCTGTAAGAATAGGTGTAGCTATATTCTCCGGTCTGGCTGTTGTCCTTGTCAGTCATGGGTGTTCTCCTCTCCCCGCTTTCTCAGCTTGCGCTTGTTGCCGTTCTCATCCACCACCCAGGTGTTATCCAGTTCCCGTGCCAGATTCCCCACCACGGTGTCGATATACTCCCGGCGTAGGGTAGCCCGCTCCTGCGTCTCCTCCGGAGTCAGCCCCTCCGGAGTTCTGGCCTTCTTTGCCAGCTCATTGATCCGGTCGATCTTCTTCTGATCCATACGATATTTACCCGCCTTTCCGCCCAAATCGGACGAATCCATATACCGAAAAATGTCCGTAAACCGTCCACAAAATGTCCAAAATATCCGCAATGTCCACAAAATGTCCCAAACAAGCCATCCGCAGCAAAATGATCCGCAGCAGGATATCCGCAGTCGGGACGGTGCCGTCAGAGGTAGCGCTTGACGGTGATAAACACCCTTCCCTTTTTCGTCTGATTCCCCACTTCCTCCAGCACGCACTTGCCAAGGCCCCGGAGAGTCAGCACGTCGCCCTGCACCACCTGCCGGTCCGGCTTCTGCCAGTCCGCCCAGTTCACCTGCACCTTGCCGGAGGTGACGGCCTCCGCCGCCTTGCTGCGGCTCAGGGAAAAGCCCACCGACAGAACACTGTCCAGCCGCAGGGAGGACACGGTATCCCGCAGCAGCTTCACCTTCTCCTCCGGCACCTGAAGCTCCGTGAGGCCGATGGGCTGCACCTTCAGCCGTACCCGGCCGGCGCTGTCCCAGCTATCCAGCAGGAAGCGGCGCACCGGCTCCGTCACCAGCACATCCACCGACTGCTCTGCCACCAGAATATCCCCCACGGATTCTCTGGTAACACCCAGCCCCATCAGGCTGCCCAGCACGTCCCGGTGGGTCAGGCTGTTGGGTTCATAGAAGGTGGCCCGCAGAGCGGCCACGGCCTCGAAGTCCGGTTCCGTCTGCCAATCCGGCAGGAAGTGGGCCTGCCGCCGCTGAGCGGTGTCGTAGCCGCCCCAGAGGAGCCAACCCTCCCGGACATCCAGCGCCCCCATCAGGCGGCGCACCAGCTCCTGCTCCGCCGGGGAGAGGAAGCCCGTCACCACCGGGATGTTCCTGCGGCGGCACTGCTCGTATTTATCCCAGACCCTTCCAAGCAGCAGGCGCTCGTCACCGTTTGCCGCCAGTCGGTCCAACAGATCCCGTTTATCCATGGTTCTCCCCCAGATTCTGCGTGTGGTACAGCCGGGCGTAAGCTCCGTTCTCCGCCAGCAGCTGGGCATGGCTGCCCTGCTCGGCAATGCGGCCGTCCTGCACCACCAGAATACGGTGGGCGGAGCGGATGGTGGAGAGCCGGTGGGCAATGATGAGGGTGGTGCGGCCCTGGCTCAGCTGGTCAAAGGCCCCTTGAATTTTTGCCTCGGTGACGCTGTCCAGTGCCGAGGTGGCCTCGTCCAAAATGAGGATGGCCGGGTCCTTCAGGAAGATGCGGGCGATGGCCACCCGCTGCTTCTGGCCGCCGGAGAGCATGGCCCCCCGCTCCCCCACATAGGTGTCAAAGCCCTGAGGCATGGTCCGGATATCCTCCAGCAACTCCGCCCGGTGGGCCGCCTGCTCCACCTCCTCGTCGGTGGCGTCGGGGCGGCCGTAGCGGATGTTCTCCCGAATGGTATCGGCAAAGAGGAACACGTCCTGCTGCACGATGCCGATGGCCCGGCGCAGGGAGCGCTGGGTCACCTGCCGCACGTCCAGCCCATCCACCCGGATGCTGCCCTCCGTGACGTCATAGAACCGGGGTACCAGCTGGCACAGGGTGCTCTTGCCGCCGCCGGAGGGGCCAACGATGGCCACCGTCTCCCCCGGCTCCACACTGAGGGACACATCGTGCAGCACATCCAGGTCCCCGTCATAAGCAAAGGACACATCGTCCACATCGATACGTCCCCGGACGTTGGTCAGAGGCTTGGCGTCGGGGGCGTCCTGAATGGTGGGCTCCGTGGCCATCAGTTCAATGAACCGGTGAAGGCCCGCAAAGCCGTTGGAGAACATCTCGGCAAAGTTGGCCAGCTTGCGGATGGGGCTGATGAAGGTGGTGATATACAGGCTGAAGGTAATGAGCCCCACATAGTCCATCTGCCCCTTCATGATGAGCCAGCCGCCCACGGCGATGACCGCCACGGACAGGATGCAGATGAAGAACTCCATGCTGGCGTTGAAGAGGCCCATCTCTTTATGAAAGCCACGCTTGGCGGTCTTGAATATCTCGTTGGCGCCGTCAAATCGGGTCTGCTGCTTCTCCTCATTGGCGAAGGCCTTGGTGGTGCGGACACCGGAGAGACCGGACTCGATCTCGGCGTTGATGACGCCGGTTTTCTGCTTGGCCGCGCGGGAGGCGGCGTTCATCTGGCGGCGGCGGTACATGACCACCACCATGAAAATGGGGATGATGAGACTCACCACCAGCGCCAGACGCCACTGGATGGAGAACATGACGATCAGGGCGCCCACGATGGTCACTGCGGAGATGAACAGATCCTCCGGGCCGTGGTGGGCCAGTTCCGTCACCTCGAACAGATCGGAGGTCAGGCGGCTCATCAGCTGGCCGGTGCGGTTGCGGTCGTAGAAGTCGAAGCCCAGCTCCTGCATATGGCGAAACAGATCCCGGCGGATATCCGCCTCCACCCGGATGCCGAAGGTGTGGCCCCAATAGCCCACCACGAAGCACAGAAAGGAGCGCAGCACAAAGGCCAGCACCACAATACCCATGACGATGAAGAAAGTGCGGTACTGCTGCTGGGGCAGCCACTGGTACATGGCGGTACGGGAGATCAGGGGAAAGGCCAGATCCACCAGAGAGATCATGAAAGCGCAGATGATATCCAATGCGAAGAGCCGGCGGTGGGGCCGGAAATAACTGAGGAAAATGGCCAGAGGCCGTTTGGTCTGAAAATCCTTGGTGGTCATGGTGCGCTGAATCTCCTGTTCATATACTTGCCGCAGCGCAAAAGGCGATGCAGATTTGATTTTTTATTATACCATGTTTTTTTCCGCATAGCAAGCGGTGGCCGGTGGGAGTTTTGATCGAAAGCAAATCAAACCCTCCGGCTAAGCCGGAGGTTTGACCAGGCCCTATAAGGGCCCATTACGGACGAAGCCCCTTAAGGGGCCCGAAAGGTCTGCCGACCGCATTCCTTTCTCGGGCTACCCCTTAAGGGGTTTTTATCTATGCCTTGGGATTCTTACTACCCGTAAACGGGTCTATAAATTCCTTTATGCTAA
>ERZ773241.2835-NODE-2835-length-12978-cov-5.643349_pt1 | contig 12978 bp, 10 predicted proteins | sample MGYA00580989_ERZ773241 | MGnify/ENA primary metagenome ERZ773241 (study PRJEB29015, sample SAMEA2737804) | human gut metagenome | biome: human gut; feature: human-associated habitat; material: faeces | place: China | collected 2012 ...
GGGCATAAAGTAGATTCATGCAATACCGATTTACACAAACTATTTTACACTCCCGAATTATGATTAGCAAAATACAGAAAGTATTGTTATTTACGAATGCTCTATAACAGAGGTTATAATGGATGACACAAAATATATGAATCTGGCCATTAAAGAAGGGCTGAAGGGATTGTCCGCAGGAGAAGTTCCAATCGGTGCTGTCCTGACCCTTGACGATTTTGTCATTGCCATAGGCCATAACACTAAAGAAACGATGAATGATCCCTCGGGCCATGCCGAGATACAGGTAATAAAAAGTGCCTCAAAATTCCTGTCCCGCTGGCGTTTGACGGGTTGTACTCTTTATGTTACCATAGAGCCATGCCCTATGTGCGCCGGTGCAATTATGGGTTCCCGTATATCAAGACTTGTGTACGGAGCTCCTAATATGCAGTATGGCGGGATTAATTCCATCTTTCAGATCGGGCAGTCTCAGGCACTCAACCATAATCTCTCCATTACTGCCGGAGTCAGATTCAATGAGTGCAAAGAACTGATGGACAAGTTCTTTTTATTGAGCCGGGAGAGCCATTAACTTAATATGGAGCAGTATCGAAGTGGTCATAACGAGGCGGACTCGAAATCCGTTAGCCGTTCGCGGCCCGTGGGTTCGAATCCCACCTGCTCCGCCAGAAATTAAAGCAGAATTATCTTTTTCGGGAAAATTCTGCTTTTTCTAATTCTGCTTTTTCTATTGCACGGAAAATTTATTAACTTTTCCTGTACGTGATATAATATTTAAAATAACTTTTAACTATGGAGGATTTTAACTTGGTACTGAAAAGAAAACTATTCGTATTGGCCTCTGCTCTTTTCATTGCAGGCGGGATTCTATCTTCCGATGCCAAGACCCTGCTTCTGGTTCCTCAGGATAACCGTCCCGTAAGCTTATCTTATACAGTTTCAACAGCAACAAAGGCAGGCTATACGGTCCTTACGCCTCCGGACGCATATCTGTCCGGGAAAAATTATCAGGGAAGCCCCGATCTTATCTGGCAATGGGTAGACAGGAACATAGGCAAAGCAGATGCTGCCATCCTCTCCACTGATACCTTGATTTACGGAGGACTCGTTGATTCCAGAAAACATAATGAATCACTTGAGACTTTGGAGAACAGAGCTGACCGAATCCGCACACTTCACAGAAGATTCCCGAGTGTTCCGATTTATGCATTCGGTACAATTATGAGAACTCCTTATGCTTCCAGCGGAGGAGTAGAGCCCTATTACTATACCAGCTACGGGACATCATTATACAGAATTTCTGCTCTGCAGGACAAAATGGATATCGGGACGATCTCCAATGCTGAAACTGCTGAGCTTCTTTCTTTGAAACTCTCTGTCCCTTCAGAATACCTTCAGGACTGGTATAAAAGAAGAACTAAAAATACAATCATCAACAGGAAACTGATCGAAGATACACGGGAAGGTGTTTTTGCGTACTTCTGCAAAGGACATGATGATAACAGCAAGAACTCTCAGTCCGCTCTGGAGTCCAGATACCTGACCAAGGATGCGAAGGGACTCTCCCCTAAAATTTACGGTTCCTTCCCAGGCGCCGATCAGCTGGCTCTGCTTTTAATTGCCAGATACCACAATGATGCCAATCACCTGAAGCCGACATTTTCTGTAATCTATCCTTTAGGCCGTGAAGAAGATACGGTTCCAAGTTATGAGAATCAGCCGATTGGAAAGACGATAGAAGAACATGTCATTGCGGCCGGCGGAACGATTATCAAAAAGAACACACCGGATATTATGCTTGCCGTTAATACGCCTCTTGTTTCGACTGGAGAATCCGGAACATTCAGCAACTACGGCATGATGAAACAAAGCACAACCGATTTCATGAACCAGGTCGACAGCATTATCGATCGCGGAATCCCGGTTGCCATGGTTGATGTTTACTTTGCAAACGGCTCCGATAATACTTTGATGAAGCTTATGCAGAAGCATGACATTCTCTACAAAGTAGCTGCCTATGACGGATGGAATACTGCGTCGAATACAATCGGATTTGCCATCGCACAGGCTATCCTGGCTCCTGACATGTCCGCGCAGGATCATAAAGATATGCTTACCGAGCAATATCTCGACAACTGGGCTTATCAGGCAAATATCCGCAAGGATATAACCAGAATGTGTGAATCTCAGCATACAAACTATATCCCTACCCCGGATATCAAGGAAGAAATGATAGCTGAAGTCCAGGATTTTGCGAAGAGAAAATTAGGATTGAATCCGGCCACCGTTTCAGCAGATTTCCCATGGAACCGCCTGTTTGAAATTGATGCAAAAGTCTCTCCGAATCCTATATACCCCGTCTATATGACGCAGGCAGCCAAGAGACTTAAAGAAGAGCAGGAAGCTGCCAGAAAATTGAAAGAAGCTCAGGAACAGCAGAAAGCAAAAGCCGAATCCGCTTCCGTTCCCGTGCAGGCTAAGGGAAGCAATGTATCCGAAGGTACGGATATCTCGACCGTCTATATAAATAAATAAAAATCTGCAGCAGAAAAGGAGACCGCATTTGAAACTGGTCTCCTTTTTTATTAACCGTTTTTGACGCTTTTTTCCATTTCTCTGGCAGACTCTAAGGCGCTTGCCGAATCATAGGTGCCGGAAATCATCAAAGCAATGGCATTCAGATGCTGGCTTTCATTAAGAAGGTCTGCCTCAGCAAAAGTATGCCCGTCAATGACTTTCTTAGCAATTTTATAATGCTTATCCGCAATGCATGCGGTCTGGGGAAGATGCGTAATACATAAGATCTGCAGAGATTTGGATAGAATTCCGATTTTCTTCGCGACCTGAATAGCAACACGCCCGCTGATGCCCACATCAATTTCATCAAATATCAGTGTCTGTCTTTTCAAGAGGTTGGAAATCACCATTTCAATGGCTAACGCAATTCTGGATATTTCGCCGCCGGACGCTGTATCCTTCATGCTTCTTAAAGGTTCGCCCGTATTGGCGGAAAAATAAAATTCCATTTCAAGAGCACCGTTGGGAACTGGTTCTTTCGCAGGTACGAGGTGCAGCTCCATCCTGGCATTATTCATACCCATATCTTTCAAGATATCGACTACACGGTTCAGGATTCTGGCGGAGGAAACCTGTCTTAAGTGATTCAATGATTCTGCTGCCTGCATAACCATCTTCGTCAATACGCTGAATTTTTCCCGCATACTGTCATTATCATAAATAATTTCCTTGAGGGAGTCATACTCTGCCTTTGCATTGGCTTCATATGCGATTACATCCTTAATGGCAGGGCCAAATTTTTTCTTCATTTCAAGAATAACTTCATTTCTTTCCTGAAGCCCGCTAAGTTCCTCCTCGGAGAAATCACTGCCTGACAAGTATGATTCAATTCCCGTAATTGCGTCTTCCAGAGAATATGCTGCTGAATCCAAGGATTCCGAGAGTGATGCAATGGAGTTGTCATAGGAAGAGGCAATGGATACCTCCTTGACCGCTTTTGCTATACAATCCTGTACCCCATTATCAGCTGTGATAATATCCAGTGCTTCCTGCAATGCCCTCAGGATCTTCTCATGATTCTGGAGGATATTTAGCTTGCTGGTTACCTCTTCATCCTCTCTCTCATGGAGATTTGCTGCATTGATTTGGTTGAGTTCCCATTCCAGGGTATCAAGCCTGCGTTCTCTCTCCTGTTTCCTTAACTTATAATCATCGAGATCATCTTTTAATTTTTTCCATTCTTTGTATAGTTCCCGGTATTTCTTATATGATGCTATGACATCCGGAGTACCTGTATCCACCATTCTTTCGCAAAACGGGATCGACAGAAGTTCCATATTATCATTTTGCTCGTGAAGCCTCACGAGCTTGCTTCCCAGACTCTGCAGCTGGCGAACCGTACAGAAATTGCCATTAATTGTGCATATGCCTCTTCCATTCCTATTGAGTCTTCTGGATAAAATAAGCTGATTGCCGTCGGTATCGATCCCTTCCTTCTGAAGATCTTCGATGATAGTGTCATCTACATAAAACACACCTTCAATTTTGAAGTAATCGGCTCCCGTACGTATGAAATCAGTCTTTGCACGCCTTCCCATTAAAACTGCCAGTGCATCAATAACGATAGACTTTCCCGATCCGGTCTCTCCCGTGCAGATTGTCACGCCGGATGCCGGATCAAGAACAGTATCTTTAATGATTGCAAAGTTAATGATATGAAGACTTTGAAGCATTGTTCACCGCCTCACTTTTATGACTTTAAAAGTCCTTGAATATGTTCAAGAAAGACAGGAACGTCTTCCGGGCTCTTCAAAATGATCAGAATCGTATCGTCCCCGGCCAGCGTTCCTATAACCACATCAGAATTGGCATGATCGATAGCAAATGCAACTGCCGATGCGGAACCGGGAATCGTGTGTAAAACGACAAGATTCATGCTGCTGTCAATCTTTGTGACTGCCTGCTGAAACAACATGGCTGTGTGGTTCTTGGGCATGACATTTTGCTTTTCATCAGATAAAGCGTATCTGTAATGCCTGTCCTTGTAGGGAACCTTAATCAGCATAAGCTCCTTGATATCTCTGGATACAGTTGCCTGTGTAACTACGATCCCCTCTTTTTTCAAAGCAGCGGCCAATTCTTCCTGCGTTTCAATGACCTGATTCTGTATGATTTCCTTTATCTTCATTATTCTATATCTTTTCATTATATCTACCTTTCCTATTGCTTCCTTTGCAGGAGTCTTCAGTCATCGGTTCAAGATGAGATCCCTGCAAATGAATAGACATACTTTAAATCCTATGAATATTTATTATAAATTTTAAAGCATTTAGTGAATAAGGTCAATGATTTCTGTATAAAAATTCTTTTTACGGATCACTTTCCTGAAATTTTATTAAGTTTTCAGTCAGGATTTTCTGCTTTCGTCCGTTTAACGCTCTTGATAATGCAAACAATTGCAAAATAAATGCATGAAATCGGATATTCTGTTATAATTTAATAAAGAAAATCAATTCATTGTATAGAGGGATATGTATATGGATAATTATATCGGAAAGCATTTGCTGGTTGACTGCTATGGATGCAGACCTTCTTCTATAGATTCGTCACCAGATCTGCTTGCAGCCATGATTGATGCTGCTGAAAAAATCGGAATGACATTAAAAGAAAACTTCTGCCATGAAAGCGAAGATGAGGTAATCATTGCTGCTTACGGAGATAAATCTCATATCTGCGTACATGCTTACCCGCAGCTTTGTTATGCAGCCGTGGATATTTACAGCTTTGATGCAGATTTAAAACCGACCCGGACCATGGTGATGCTCAGAAACTATTTCCATCCGGAAAAAATCAGGGCAACCTCAGTCAAGAGAGGAAATATAAATCCTGATATGAAGCCTAATATCCATTCGAAATCGACAACGATGCATAAGTTCAAAAACACAGGACATCAGATGTCGGCTGCCGGAAAGAAAGTAGCCAGCTACATTGTCCACCGGAATGAAAAGAGAGACGGACTTGGGCCGGAATAACTTCTGTGGTTCAATATATTCGTTTATCAGGATCCATACCAATTAAAAAAAGAGCACTGCCTTTTCGGCATGTGCTCCTTTTTTATTGGTGTTACGCTCTTAAATTAATTCCTGCCTTTGCAAGTGCATTGACAATATTGTTCACCCACTGATCCACTTCTGCATCGGTAAGGGTTCTGTCTGCTGCGCGGAAAGACAGTTTGTAGGCCATGCTCTTGAAGCCTTCCTTAACCTGTTCTCCCTGATACAGATCGAACAGATACAGGGATTCCAGATTATCTCCTGCTGCATCATGAATGATCTTTTCTACATCAATATTCATGTACTGCGTCGGAACCATCATTGACAGATCTCTTGTCGAGGATGGGAATTTAGGAATCTTATGATAATCTATGACCTCATCGACAATGACAAGGACTTCCGGAATGGAAATGACAAAACCGAAAACCTTTTTCTTTATATTCATCTGATCCAGCACGGAAGGATGCAATGCGCCAAAAGAAGCGATTACCTTTCCATCTTTGACAAAGTCCGCAGAAATACCTGGATGGAATACAGGATATGTGGACCTTACAGTTTCATACCCCTTGATGTTCAGTGCCTTGAATACATCTTCCATGATTCCCTTGACATCAAAGAAATCATATTCCCTGTCGCTGTTTGGATATCCTTTTTCTTCAGGACCACCGCAAAGCAGACCGGAAACCAGTGCATATTCATAAGGAAGTTCTGTTAATGGAAGCGACTTTGGCTGATAAACATGTCCATGTTCAAAGATAGAAATCTGTTCATTATGCTGTGCCAGATTGTAAGCCAGAGTGTGAAGAAGTCCTGGCAGCAGCGTTGTTCTCATATCAGGATATTCTTCTGAAATAGGATTCATGATCTTGATTGCGTTGTAAACCTTATCCGTTTCAGGATAGTTGAGCTTTTTCAGTTCCTTCTTATCCATGAAGCTGTAATTTACAACCTGAGACATTCCGTCGGCAATCAAGGTATCGCTGATATTGAAGAGAACTTTCTGCTCATCTGAGATGCTGCCCTTCTTAATAGCGCTCCATGGGGTCTTATTAGGAATATTCGCATACCCGTATACTCTTGCCACTTCTTCTGCCAGATCAGGCATTCCTTCAAGATCAAGCCTGAAATCAGGAACAGTGACTGCAAGCGTTCCTTCCGATTCCTTGACATCGAAATGAAGGCTGGTCAGGATATTGATGATTCTTTCAGCAGGAATTTCAATGCCGATATATTCATTGATTTTTCTTACAGATGTAACGATGATCTGCGGCTCAGCTTTGACCGGATATTCATCAACCATTCCGGATGCAACCTGGCAGGCTCCCTGTTCTTCCAGAAGCTGGCAGATTCTATTAATGGCCATTTCCGTTCTTGCAGGGTTGATTCCCTTTTCGTAACGGCCGGACGCTTCAGAACGAAGGCCCAGGCGGCGTGAAGTACGTCTTATGGATGCGCTGTCGAAAACAGCTGCTTCCAGGAAGACGTTCTTCGTCGATTCCGTAACTTCGGAATTCAGTCCTCCCATGACACCGGCGATGCATGCAGCCGTATTGCTTCCATCAGCAATAACAAGATCGGAAGAGGATAAGATTCTCTCGTTTTCATCGAGGGTTACTATCTTTTCTCCCTCTTCTGCATGACGGCATGTCAATGAATGGCCGTCAATCTTGTCATAATCATACGTATGAAGAGGCTGCCCGATTTCGAGCATAACGTAATTGGCCGCATCAACCACATTATTGATTGGCCTGATTCCGTTGCTTCTCAGGCGGTTTTCAATCCACACAGGAGAACGTGTAATGGTGACATTTTCCAGGAGGCGTCCGCAAAAACGCTTGCAGTATTTGGAATCACTGATATGAACGGAAGCGCGGCCAGCAATCGGGAGACCCGTTTCCCTGACTGCGATTTCCCGCAAAGTGACCTTGCGGTTGAAAATTGCACCAACTTCAAGCGCCATACCTATCATACTGAAGCAGTCGGCTCTGTTGGCAGTCAGTTCCATTTCATAAACAACGTCATCCAAGTCAAATAAGGTATGAATATCATTCCCTACAGGTGTATCCTTGGGAAGAATCAGAATACCTTCCTTATTAAGTTCAGGATAAAGATTCAAATCAAGGCCCATCTCACCAGCGGAACACATCATTCCGGCAGATTCAACACCTCTGAGCTTTCCTGCCTTGATCAGTGTATCACCAAATTTCAGACCCGAAGGCTGGCTTGCATCATGAGTTGCCGGCACATGTGCACCATCCAGAGCGACCGGTACAATCTGTCCCGGTTCAACATTATGTGCACTGGTAACAATCTGAACGGTTTTGCCGCTTCCAACATTGACCTTGCAGACTAAAAGGCGGTCTGCATCAGGATGCTTGTCAACGCTGAGTATTTCCCCGGTTACAACGCCCCTGAGGTTCTTTCCCGGATAAATGACATGTTCAACCGGTATTCCGTCTATAGTCAGAGTTTCGGCCATTTCTTCAGCATCAAGGCCCTTTATATCAACTAATGTACTCAGCCATTTTAAAGATACATTCATTATAATATCCCCTCTCTGTCTTAGAACTGTTCCAAAAATCTTACATCATTTTCATAGAAGTTTCTAAGATCATCAATTCCGTAAAGCAGCATGGCAATACGTTCAATACCCATACCGAAGGCAAAGCCGCTCACCTGCTGCGGATCATACCCGTTAAGGCTCAATACCTGAGGATGCACCATGCCGCAGCCAAGAATTTCCAGCCAGTCAGGATCTCCGCCCTCATCATGAGTTCTGGAAGCAAAGGAGATGTCGACTTCAGCAGATGGTTCTGTGAACGGGAAGTAGCTGGCTCTGAATCTGATCTTTGTATCGGAACCAAACAGATCCTTTAAGAAAATTTCCAGTGTTCCTTTCAAATCAGCAAAGCTGATGCCCTTATCGACGACTAAGCCTTCTACCTGATGGAATACAGGAGAATGTGTAGCATCATTATCCCAGCGGAAAACTTTGCCAGGAGCAATCATTCTGATTGGAGAGTTTGGTTCATGTCTTCTAAGGGTGCGGGCCTGAACCGGAGAAGTGTGTGTTCTTAAGAGAATTTCATTTGTTATGTAGAATGAATCCTGCATATCTCTGGCGGGATGATCTTTCGGCAGGTTGAGGCATTCAAAGTTATAATAATCCGATTCGATTTCCGGTCCTTCTTCGACAGAGTAACCCATACGAACAAAGGATTCCATGATCTTTCTCAAAGCTTTGTCCAATGGATGGACATGGCCGGCCTTATGGTGTCTGGCGGGCAGTGTAATATCAACGGTCTCATTTTTAATCTGGCTTTCGAGACGCTTTGCCTTAAGCTGTGCCTGCTTTTCACCGATGAAAGATTCAACAGCAGCCCTGACTGTATTCGCTGCAGTGCCGATAACCGGACGCTGGTCTGCGGGAACGTCTTTCATGTTTTTAAGGATTGCGGTCAGCTTTCCTTTCTTGCCAAGATAAAATACTTTGGCATCCTGCAGTTCTCTTTCATCAACTGCTGCACTGATTTTTTCTTCGGCAGATTTCTGCAATTCAGCTAAATCAGTATTGATGAAATTAACAACCTCATTGCCAAGTTCCTTTGCAATTTTCATGAATTCGACATCCTCGAGCAATTTGTGAGATTTGATATCATTCAGCAGATTGTTTAAAGATTTGCGGACATCAGGCAGGTTTTCTACACTTAAGTCACCCTCTCTGCATTTTTTAAGCATTTGCTGAGCTTTTACCTTAAGCTCTTCTAAATCCTTGTCCATGTTCCAGTCCCCTCCTGTAAAAATACTTTTTTGATGTAATCAGAAAAGTGAACAATCAAATAATTAAATAAAAAAAGAACCCAGCCCCGGCAAAGGGGCGAGGTTCTCTTACTCGCGGTACCACCCTAATTTATATCTTGAAAACCTTAACGCAGTCCCTACGTTTGGCCTACTCCGTTCAGCCAAAAGCTCTGAAGTGAATAAACTCCGGTACCCTTCCAATGTTCCACTATCATCGGATCCCTATGAGAGAACTTGGGAGTTCTGTCTTCGTCATTGCTATAATGATAAAAATATTTTAACATTCCAGACGGAAATGTCAATTAAAATTTCCAATTAATACAATGCAGCATTGGCGATAACCAGTCTCTGTACCTGATTGGTTCCTTCATAAATCTGCATGATCTTGGCGTCGCGCATGTATTTTTCATTCGGATTTTCACGGGAATATCCATTGCCGCCCATAACCTGCACGGCAGTCGTAGTTACTTCCATTGCCACATCAGATGCATAGCACTTGGACATGGAAGAATACAGAGAAGCCTGTTTATCATTGTTCATTTCAAGCCAGCAGGCTTTATAAACAAGAGCTCTTGCAGCTTCTGTCTTCATGACCATATCGGCAATCATTTCCTGAACCATTTCGAACGATGCAATCTTCTGTCCGAACTGCTTGCGCTGGTGGGCATAGTGAATGGCATGTTCAAGAGCCGCCTGTGCAATGCCGACGGAAATGGCGCCTACAATAGGACGGGACTTCTCTAAAGTTTCCATCGCAATACGGAATCCCATACCATTTCTGCCTACCAGAGCCGTTGCCGGCACGAAGCAGTCATCAAGAATGATTTCAGATGTAGCAGATGCTCTGATACCCATCTTGTCTTCTTCTTTGCCAATTGTAACGCCCGGTGTATTTCTATCCACCATAAATACAGTCAGCCCGCGAATGCCGCCGAATTCTCTTGTATTTGCAAAGAGAGTGATCTTATCAGCAATCGGTGCATTGGTGATGAAGCATTTCGTACCATTAAGCAGATATCCGCCTTCTACTTTTTTTGCCTTGCACGCAACAGCCCCGGCATCAGATCCTGCCCCCGGTTCGGTAAGTGCGAAACATGCCATGCCGCCCTTATTCAGGCAGTCGAAGTATTCTTTTTTCTGTTCTTCAGAACCCGCTACAACAACCGGGAAAGAAGCTAAGGAGTTAGCAGCACAGACAGTAGCAACACCAGCGCACCCCTTTGCGATTTCTTCTGTCACCAGAGCAACCGTAAGAAGATCAAGTCCTGGTCCGCCATACTCAGCTGGCACAGCCAGGGTAGTCATTCCTGACTGTTTCAAAATATTAAGAAGATCTTCATCCATAACTCCGCTTTTATCAATATCCAAGGCTCTGGGAGCTATTTCCTTCTCACTAATTTCTTTAGCTAATCCGATTAGCTCCTGCTGTTTGGCTGTCAGCGAAAAATCCATACTTTACCTCCATTAGGTACATAAAAATTAACAATACATCAGTTCAACGGTCTCTTCCCTATTTTGCTTATACTGTGAAATAGTCTGAAAAATCATCAGATGCAAGTTAATGCTGATCTCTGTAAAATTTTAGCATATCAGACATAATAAAGAAATAATCAGTTCTATAAAACAGGAAATCAATTATCTGACTTATTCATAATGAAGGGCATCAATTGGGTTCAATTTGGCAGCCTTTTGTGCTGGATATATACCAAAAATCAAACCAATAAGCACAGAGAATAAGAAAGATCCCAAGATTGGGGTTACTGTCAAAACCGTGGTTAAGGTAGAAACATAAGGAATGATCTTTGAAATAATAATTCCAAGGATGACCCCGATCAGCCCGCCGGCGACACTGACTGTCACAGATTCAATCAAGAACTGGACAATAATCATTTCATAAGTTGCTCCAAGTGCTTTCCTGATGCCGATTTCCTTGGTACGCTCCGTAACGGAAACGAGCATGATATTCATGATGCCGATACCGCCTACCAAAAGGGAAATAGCAGCGATACTTCCCAGGAAAATGGTCAATGTTCTGGTCGTTGATTCCATTGTCTTCAGAAGATCCTGAGAATTCTGAATGGAAAAATCATCATCAGCCCCGGTTGCTATATGATGCCTGAGTCTCAGCAGGTTCGTAACATCCGTTTCTATCTGGCTTAAATCACTGCTGTTTTCCGATGAGATGGCAATATTATTGACATATGTTATATGGAGCATTCTTTCCTGTACGGTAGTAAACGGAATGAGGATACGATCGTCCTGATCCATAAAGGAATACCCTTTCGCCTCAAGCAGTCCGATAACGGTAAACGGATCGCCATTGATACGTATCTTCTGCCCGATCGGGGATTCCTCTCCAAATAAGCTTGTTGCTACCGTCTGGCCGATAACAGCCACTCTTGCTCTTTCATTATATTCTCTTGCCGTCCAGAAACGTCCTTCTGAAACATTCAGATCTGAAAGCTTGGCATAGTCTTCTGTACATCCATAGATGCGGGTTGTCCAGTTCTTGTTGCCATTGACAACGACATAGCTCGTATTGACCAGCGGCGCTGCATAAGAGATATTAGGAAGATTCTTTATTGCTTCATAATCCTTGTATGTCAAAGTCTGCATAGAACCGGCAGCCGGCCTTATGCCGGGCTTTCTGCCTGTACCAGGAGTAATAGTGATTGTATTCGTTCCCAGGCTTGAGATATTGCTTTCAATTGATGACTGGACACCATAACCTATAGACATCAATGCAATGACCGCAGCAACACCGATAATAATACCGAGCATTGTCAATAGCGACCGCATTTTATTGCTGATGATAGAACTCCAGGCCATCAACACACTTTCAAAATATATATTTGTCATAGCAAACGCCCCTTAAAGTCTTTGCTAATATGGCCATCAGACAATACGACATGGCGGTTGGCATAATTGGCTACATCCGTTTCGTGGGTAACCAGTATAACCGTCTTCCCCATTTTATAAAGATCAGCAAATATCTCCATGACTTCCCTGGTCGAGTGGCTGTCAAGATTCCCTGTAGGTTCATCTGCCATGATAATGGCGGGATCATTGACCAATGCTCTGGCGATGGCAACGCGTTGTCTCTGGCCGCCTGACATTTCCGCCGGCATGTGGTCTATACGGTCACCCAGCCCCACTGATTCCAGCATTTTCACTGCACGTTCTTTGCGCTCTTTTTTAAAGACATTTCCATATATCATTGGAAGAATAACATTATCAAGAGCTGACAGGCGCGGCAGCAGATTAAAGCTCTGGAAAACAAATCCAATCGTATGATTACGATAAGAATCCCAGTCTCTGTCCTTATAATTCTTAGTTGACACTCCATTTATCTTAAGGTCACCACTCGTATACTTATCAAGTCCGCCTATAATGTTAAGCATAGTAGTCTTACCACAGCCGGACTGTCCAAGAATCGACACGAACTCGCAATCCCTGAACCTAAGATTAATGCCCTTAAGTGCACTCACAGTAGTCGAACCGGACACATAGTCTTTCTTTATATCATTTAATTCAAGCATCGGATACTCCTTTTATTTTATTGCGGGCTTCGGATTGGGAACTTGTCTGCATCTTAAATGTTGTG
>ERZ773241.2861-NODE-2861-length-12889-cov-3.841593_pt1 | contig 12889 bp, 9 predicted proteins | sample MGYA00580989_ERZ773241 | MGnify/ENA primary metagenome ERZ773241 (study PRJEB29015, sample SAMEA2737804) | human gut metagenome | biome: human gut; feature: human-associated habitat; material: faeces | place: China | collected 2012 ...
CACGCGGGTCTCGCCGCGCGTTTTGAAGTAGAAGTCAATTTTGCCGTCCGCTGTGCGTCGGCCCAGCACGCGCATATTCAGGCGGCCTGCGATAAAGCCCACCACCTTGTTTACGCGGCCGTTCTTGGCCAGGTTGTCAAAGCTGGCCAGGGAAAACAGGATGTGGGTGCTTTCGGCGAACTTTTCCAGCGCAAAGCAGATGTCCTCAAATGTCTGGTCCTCGCCGATAAGCTTATTGGCCAGCTCGGCCGCACCGGCCAGCGCACCGGAGCAGCTGAGGGTGTCCAGAATGAAGATCTTCTTTTCGGGGTGTTCTTCCAGCACCATGGTCCGGGCGGCCACGGCGGCGTTATAGCTGCCGGAAAGATTGCTGCTGATGGTCAGCGCAATGCAGTTGTCGGCCTGCAAAAAATACTCGGCCCATTCTTCCGGGCTGGGGCAGGCAGTGGTGCTGGCGCCGTTGTAGTCGGTCATGGCCTGCAGCATCTGGGGCACATTCAGGGTGGCCAGGTCCACATATTCGCGCTCACCCACACGGATCTTGAACGGTACAAGGGCAAACTGCACCCCGGCACTGGGGTGCTCCAGCTCCCGGATCTCGCAGGAGCTGTCACATACGATCATCCACGCCATAGGCAAAAGCCTCCGTTTCTGTGGCTTGTTATTTCTATATACTATTATAGAAGGTACAGGCAGTTCCGTCAAGGTGGTTCTGTGCCGCTCGTATAAGGTCGTGTAAGGTGGGAGAGCACCTTCGGAACTTTCACCGAAAAAACCTCTTGATTTTAGTGGATTTTTTCAAGCTGACCCTGTATAATGATAAGTATATATCTAAGTGTAAGGGGGCGCAGCTGTATGCCGCAAAAGGGGCTGCCAACTGTAACTGCCATTATCGTGGCCGCGGGGGCCTCCCGCCGCATGGGATTTGATAAACTCAGCTACTGTCTGCCCGATGGGCGCACGGTATTGGAGACAAGCTGTGCCCTGTTTGTCGCCCACCCGGCGGTGGACGAGCTGGTGCTGGTGGCGGGCGGCAACCGCCCCCAGTGTGAGGCTATCGCCGCGGCCTGCCCCAAGCCCTGTACCGTGGTGCAGGGGGGCGCGACCCGTGCCGACAGTGTGCATAATGGCCTGGCTGCCGCCAAGGGCCAGCTGGTGGCCATCCACGATGCTGCCCGCCCCTTTGCCAGCGAGGAGGTCATCACCCAGGTCTTGCAGGCTGCCGCCAAGACCGGCGCTGCCGCCCCGGCGGTGCCCGTGAAGGATACTATCAAGGTGGCGGACAAGGACGGCAAAGTCATCACCACGCCGGACCGTGCCACCCTTTACGCTGTGCAGACGCCCCAGTGCTTTGACCGGGCACTGTACTTGCAGGCGCTGGAAGCTGTCAGCGGCGAGAAAGCCAGCCTGGTCACCGATGATTGCAGCCTGTTTGAACTGGCCGGCCTGCCCGTCACACTGACGGCGGGTGACTACGCCAATTTAAAAATCACCACCAAAGAGGACTTACAAAAGGAGAACACTATGCGTATTGGTCACGGATATGATGTACACCGTTTGGTCGAGGGCCGCAAGCTTATCTTAGGCGGGGTAGAGGTTCCCTACGAGAAAGGCCTGCTGGGCCATTCCGACGCCGATGTGCTGCTGCACGCGGTGATGGACGCCGTGCTGGGCGCAGCGGCCCTGGGTGACATCGGCCAGCATTTCCCCGATACCGACCCCGCCTACAAGGGCGCGGACTCCCTGGCGCTGACCCGCGAAGTAGCGAAAATTATCGCCGCTCACGGCTACAAGGTGGGCAACATCGATGCGACGATCCTATGCCAGCGGCCGAAGCTGGCCCCCCACATCCCGGCTATGCGTAAAAATATCGCCGATGCCTTCGGCCTGCCGCTGGACGCTGTGAGCGTAAAGGCCACCACTGAGGAACATCTCGGCTTTACCGGCGAAGGGCTGGGCATTGCGGCCCACGCTGTCGCTCTGATCGAGTGAACGTAACCAACCTTTAAGAGGAAAGGACAGGACTTTACCCATGCTGCAAAACCAAACGTTATCCGCTATCATCAGCAGCCTGCGGGCGTTCGATCTGTTTTCAGACACGCTCGACATCCTGATCGTTTCCTCTGTGTTTTACCAGCTCATCCAGTTCGCCCGCAAATCCCGGGCCGGCCAGTTGGTCAAGGGCATCGCGCTGCTGATCTTATTCTACGGCTTCGCGGTGCTGCTGGACCTGCGCACCGTCACCTGGGTACTGAACAACGTGGTCACTGTGGCCTTTACGGCGGCGGTGGTCATCTTCCAGCCGGAGCTGCGCCGTGCACTGGAGCGCATGGGCCAGACCACCGTATGGGCGAACCGGCTGTTCGGCAACCGCCGCACCGATCCTTCGCTGCGCGGTGTGTGGCAGAGCGCTGTGGTTGCCATCTGCGATGCGGCTGAACAGCTTTCCGACACCCGCACCGGTGCCCTGATGGTGCTGGAACGCCGCAATAACCTGGACGAGATCATCCGCACCGGCACGCCGATGCATGCTGACGTCATCCCCGAAATGCTGGGCACCATCTTTTACGAGGGCACGCCCCTGCACGACGGCGCAGTTGTCATCCGGGACGGCGTCATTGTGGCTGCAGGCTGCGTGCTGCCCCTTTCCAACAACCTGGATATGGGCAAGGATATGGGCACCCGCCATCGCGCCGGCCTGGGCATGAGCGAGAATTCCGACGCCATCGTCGTGGTCGTGTCCGAGGAGACCGGCATTATCTCGCTGGCAAAAAACGGCGTGCTGATCCGCCGCCTGGACCGCCAGAACCTCTTTAACCTCTTGCAGGAGGAGGTCGTCCCGCCTGAGGAGACCGAGGAAGACAACGAATCCGTGCTGAAAAAACTGCTGCGAAAAGGAGGGAACGCACCCCATGCCAAAGCCGAATAACGCACCCCAGGGGCGCAAATCCCTGATGGATAACCGCGTAGTTTCCATCCTGATGGCGCTGGCCTGTGGCCTGGCTACCTGGTTGGTCGTTACCATCTACATCGATCCCCAGGGCAGCACCACCATCCGGGATGTGCCCATCAACTACGCCAACTCCGCCACTACCTACACCAACCAGGGCTTGGACATTGTGGAGCGGCCCGACATCAGCGGCGTAACCGTGCGGGTCGAGGGCAACATCACCAGCATTGGTAAGATGACCAGCTCCGACATCATGGTCTATCCCAGCTATTCCGGCGTCAGCGGTGCGGGCAAGGTCACCCTGCGCCTGCAGGCCCGCGTGACCAATACCACCGATTACTCCGGCAACATCAAGTGTACAGTGGAAAAACCCTACGATACGATCGACGTCGTGTTCGATGAAGTCAGCGAAAAGACCGTGCCCGTCACGGTGGATGCCTCGGCAGTCTCTATCGCCGACGGCTATATGCTGAACAAGACTTCCGCTGTTCCCGCTGAGATTACGCTGCGCGGCCCCACCAGTGAGCTGGATCAGATCAGCCAGGTGGTGGCCCCGGTGCTGAGCGACGACGCGCTGGCCGACACCACCACCACGCCCTCCACGCTGGAGCTGCGGGACGAGAACGGCAACACCATCACCCCGCAGTACACCACGATGGACAGCGATTCCGCCAACGTCACGCTGACGATCTACCAGGTGCGGGAGCTGCCGCTGGAAGTGGATTTCATCGGCGTGCCCAACGGCTTTGACACCAGCAGCCTGCACTACACCTTGAGCCAGCAGAAGCTGCGCGTAGCAGGCCCGGCCCGCACCGTTAGTGCGCTGGAAAGCCTGACCGTGACCGACTTTGACCTGGCCCGCGAGTTCGAGATGGACCGCGACTACCAGCGTTTGATCGAGCTGCCCGCCGGCGTAGTCTCGCTGGACGGCGTGACAAACGTAACGCTGAGCTTTGACACTACGGATATGGCCTCCACTACGCTGAACATCTCCAACATCCGGCTGGTCAACGTGCCCAGCAACTATGATATGGAGATCCTGTCCAGCCTGGTCAGCGGCGTGGAATTGTACGGCCCGAAGGATGAGATCGAGGAGCTGTCCGCCGACAGCGTAGTCGCGCAGATCGACTGCCAGAGCATCAGCCTGACGGTAGGCCAGCAGACCATCCCGGTCACCATCCAGATCCCGTCCTCCACCCGCATCTTCGCCACCGGCAGCTACACGGTACAGTGCGAGGTCACGGCGAAATAAAAAGTGCGCATCCCGCAAATGGCCCCCTCTGGGAGGGGGCTCCCGCGAAGCGGGTGGGGGAGAGAGCCTTGGTTTGAATGTCTCTCCCTCAGTCAGCTTCACTGACAGCACTCCTTCTCTGGCACTTCGTGCCACCTCCCCCGCGTCGGGGGGAGTCTGTCTCACAGAGGGAGCCAAAGAGGTTATCTATGCTATTAGTCCGCAATATCCGCCTGCCGCTCAGCTGTCCTGACCCGGACGCAGAGGCGGCGGCCCAGGCTTTGCACATCCTGCGCGTGCCCGCCCACAAAGCGGCCCGCTGCGGGGTGGCAAAATTATCGGTAGATGCCCGGCACGGCAAGCCCGTGCTGGTCTATACCATGGCGATCACGCTCAAAGACGAGGGTGAGGAATCGGCATACGCCGGGGCCTCGCCCTGCGTCTGTTTCACACAGCCCGCCAGGTTTTCTTTCTCGGTAGGCGATACAGCGTTAAAAACGCGCCCGGTGGTCGTGGGCCTTGGCCCGGCGGGCCTCTTTGCCGCGCTGCTGCTGGCCCGCAGCGGCTTCCGTCCGCTGGTGCTGGAACGCGGCCCAGAACTGGACGAGCGCGTGAAAGCCGTCGAGCATTTTGAAAAGACCGGTGAACTGAACCTGAACGCCAACATCCAGTTTGGCGAGGGCGGCGCAGGTACTTTCTCCGACGGCAAGCTGACCACCCGCGTGGGCGACCCGCTTTGCGCCTTTGTGACCGATGCCTTTTTACAGCACGGCGCCCCGGCGGACATTGCCTGGCGGCAAAAGCCCCATGTGGGTACTGACCTTTTGCGCGGCATCATCCGCAGCATCCGGCAGGAAATTATCGCGCTGGGCGGTGAGGTGCGGTTCAACACTGCCCTGACCGGTCTGAAGATCGAAAACGGTGCCCTGGCGGGCGTTGAGACCACGGCGGGCGATTTTGCCTGCGAGCAGCTGATCCTGGCGGTCGGCCACAGCGCCCGGGACACCTTTGCCATGCTGCACGGTTCAGGCCTGCCGCTGGAGTGCAAGCCTTTCTCGGTGGGCTTCCGGGCCGAACACCTGCAAACCGAAATTGACAAGAGCCTCTACCACGCCGCCGCCGGCCACCCGGTGCTGCCGGTGGGCGAGTACCAACTCAGCCAGCATGTCAGCGGCGGGCGGTGCGTGTACACCTTCTGCATGTGCCCCGGCGGTTCGGTTTGTGCCGCCGCCAGCGAGGAAAACGCTGTGGTCACCAACGGCATGAGCCTGCATGCCCGCAACGGAAAAAACGCCAACGCGGCGGTGGTGGTCAGCGTGGATGGCCGCGACTTTGATAATGACCCAGCCAAGGCGGTGGCCTTCCAACGCCAGCTGGAACAGGCCGCCTACCGTGCGGGCGGCGGGGGATACCTGGCCCCGGCCGAGACCGTGGGCAGCTTTTTGGCCGGGCGCGGCCAGCTGGAACTGGGCGCTGTGCAGCCTACCTACCCCCGCGGCGTAACGCCTGCTGACCTGGGCGCACTACTGCCCGATGAACTGAGCAGCGCCCTGCGGGCGGGCCTGACCTCCTTTGGCCGCAAGCTGGCCGCCTACCGTGCCCCGGACGCCGTATTGACGGGCCTGGAGACCCGCACCAGCAGTCCGGTGCGTCTGGTACGCAATAAGGAAACGCTGGTGTGCGAAGCCCTGCCCGGGCTTTACCCCTGCGGCGAGGGCGCCGGTTACGCCGGCGGCATCATGACCGCCGCCGTAGACGGTGTGCGTTGTGCCGCTGAGTTGATGAAACGATACAAACCGTGTGAGTAAGGACATAAAATGCCTGATAACAACAAAAACAACTACGATTACGACCTCGGCGATATGATCGACTCAGCCGTGCAGTTTGGCACGCAGGTCGGTTCTTCGGTGCTGGGCAGCATTGCCGATGCACTGGAGCAGGCCGGGGACGCTATGACCCGTGCCGCTGCCCAGCCGGATAGCTTTTCGGCCTGGAAGCGCCGCCTGGAGCGCAAATGGAAAAACGGCGGCCAATCGGTGGGCGTGGTGCTTACGGCTGTGGGCTGGACCTTCACCGGCTGCTTCGGCATCGCAGCGCTGGTGCTGGGCATCCTGACCGCTGTCGGCGCGGGTACGCTGGGACTGACACCCGACGAATTTGTGGCGCTGCCGATTCTGACCGCTGTATTTTACCCGGTCACGCTGGGTTTTCTGTTCATGGCCATTGTGGGTATGAAAAAGCTCAGCTACTTTGGCCGCCTGCGCAAACTGCTGCGAGCCGCCAACGATTGGACCTGCGACCTGCCATCCCTGGCCCGCAAGGCCCAAATTAAGCAGGAAAAAGCCTACGACACGGTGGCCAAAGCTGTGGCCAACGGCGACCTGCCCAACGCCGCCATCAGCGACGACTACAGCACGCTGTATCTGGACGATTCCCTCTGCCCGGCCGGTACCCCGGCCCCGCAGGCCGCGCCCGTGCAAACCCTGACGGATGCCGAACAATTCAACCGCGACGGCGTGGATTTTTTGAACTATCTAAAAATCTGTCGTGGCAAGCTGGGTATCCAGACGGACGAAGAACTGACCCGGATGCAGAAGACCTGCGCGTCGATTTTGGGCTTCGTGCATAATCACCCCGAGCAGCTGCCCCGGGTGCGCCGCTTCCGCGAGTATTACCTGCCCACCACCCGCAAGCTGCTGGACACGGCGCAAGGGTTAGGGGAGAGCGACACCGCCAACGCCGCCGAGATCCGGCGGGACATCACCGCCATCCTGCATACGCTGAATGGGGCCTACACCAAACTGTACGACACCCTTTTGCAAGATGTGAGCATGGACGTTTCCACCGAGATCGACACCCTGGAAGCCATGCTGCGCCAGGATGGCCTGACCCATGATTTTGACGCGGACTTTAAGGTAAAGTAAAAGATAAAAGGAGAACCCGTTTATGAACTATCCCGCCTGGCAGATCAAAACCGCAGACCCCGCCGCCGAGCAGGCATTGGCCGGGGCCGGGTGCGGTGCGCTGCTGCGCCGGGTACTGGCCGCCCGCGGCTGTACCGATCCGGCCGAAGTGCAGGCCCTGCTGGGAGCCGGGGCCGAGCTTTCGGACCCGTTCCTGCTGCGGGATATGGACAAAGCCGTGGCCCGCATCGAGCAGGCCGTGGAAAACGAGGAGACCATCGTTATTTATGGCGACTATGACGTGGACGGTATCTCTGCCACCGCCATTTTGTATGAATGTTTAAGCAGTATGGGCGCCCACGTGCGCTGCAAGCTGCCCACCCGCGGCACCGGCTACGGTCTGACCCGCCCGGCGCTGGAAAGCCTGGCCGAAAAGGGCTTTAAGCTGGTGGTGACCGTGGATAACGGCATTTCGGCCATCGAGGAAGCCGCCTGTGCCAAGGAGCTGGGGCTGGACCTTATCGTGACCGACCACCACTTGCCCGGCGAGACCCTGCCCGATGCCGTCGCCGTCGTTGACCCCAAGCGGGCGGATGACGAAAGCCCCTTTAAGGATCTGTGCGGCGCGGGTGTGGCCTTTAAGCTTTGTGCCGCGTTGGAAGGCTGCGAGCCTGCGGACTTGCTGGAAATGTACGGTGAGCTGGTGGCCCTGGGTACCGTGGCCGACGTGATGCCGCTGGTGGGGGAGAACCGCACCCTCGTGCGGGAGGGCCTTGCCCTTTTGCAGGACACGATGCGCCCCGGCCTGCAGGCGTTGATGGAAAACGCCGGGGTCGCGGGCAAGCCCGTCACCGCGGACACCGTCAGCTACAGCCTGGCCCCGCGGCTGAACGCAGCGGGCCGCATGGATAATGCGGCGGTCGCGTTAAAGTTGCTGCTTTGCACCGATGAAGCCCAGGCCGCCGGCATTGCCGCCCGCCTGGCGGAGATCAACACCGAACGCCAGCAGACGGAACAGGAAGTGTTCGCTGCCGCCCAAAAGACGCTGGAAGCCGACCCTGCCCGCCAGCGGGACCGCGTATTGGTGGTCTCCGGCGAGGACTGGCACCCCGGCGTTATCGGCATTGTGGCCGCGCGGCTGATGGAAAAGTACAACCGCCCCGCCATCGTCATCTCGCTGCAAAATGGAGAGGGACGCGGCAGCGGCCGTGCGCCCGACCCGTTCGACCTGCACGGTGCGCTGGCTGGCTGCGCCCAATACCTGACCCGCTTTGGCGGGCATGCGGCGGCCGCCGGTGTGGAAATTGAGGAAGAAAAGCTGCCCGCTTTCCGCCAGGCCATCAACGCCTGGGCGGCCGAGCATGCGCCGCGCCCCGGTGCGCCGGAACTGAAACTGGACGCCGCGGTGCAGCTCTCGGAGCTGACGCTGCCCAACGTGCAGGAACTCTCCCGTCTGGCGCCCTTTGGACGGGAAAACCCCATGCCGGTGCTGCTGGTCTGCGACGCTATGATCGATGGTATCTGGCCTATGGGTGCCGAGGGACGCCACACCCGGGTGCGGCTGCGCCAGGGCAACGATACCCTGTTTGCCTCGATCTTCGGCGTAGCACCGTCGACTTTTGCCTACCCGGTGGGCACAGCGGTGGAAGCCGCGCTGGAAGTTTCGATCTTTACCGGGCGCAGCGGGCCGATGGTCTCGGCCCATCTGCGGGCCATCCGCCCCGCGGGGCTGGGCAATCTGCCCAGCGAGCAGGCTGCCTGGTTCGAGGCGTTCCGCACCGGCGGCACGCTGGAACCCGCCCGCGCCGCCGCGCTGCTGCCCGACCGTGCCGACACCGTGATGCTGTACAAGCGCATCCGGGGCGGGCAGGTCGCCTCGGGCGATCTGCAGCCTGTGTTTGCCGCCCAAGGGCCGGAGAACACCGGCAAGACCCTGACCAGCTTGGCCGCCCTGCACGAACTGGGGCTGATCCAGGAGCAGAACGGCCATTGGCTGCCCGTGCCGGTAACCACCAAGCAGGACCTGGCCAGCGCGCCAATCCTGCAAAAGCTGGCAGCAGTTGTTAAGTGACATCCTGTAGGGGCGGATGCTTGTCATCCGCCCGCAGGTCGATGCAAGCATCGACTCCTACACTCTCGCGTGAAAGAGGAATAAATTGCAAAAGGGGAATCTCATATGGAAAACACCCAAGCCGGTGATGTAAAAATGCCCATCACCTATGAGGACTTAAAGCAGTCGCTGGTGGACAGCGGCCGCCCCTATGATTTCGATATGATCGACCGTGCCTACGCATTGGCCGAGAAAGCCCACGGCGGTCAGCGCCGCCGCAGCGGCGAGCCGTATATCTGCCATCCGCTGTCGGTGGCGTCCATTCTGGTGGAACTGGGTATGGACAGCGAGAGCATCGCCGCCGCCCTGATGCACGATGTGGCCGAGGATACCCCCGTCACGGTGGCCGAAATCAAGCAGAAATTCGGCCCCGATGTGGCTCTGCTGGTGGACGGCGTCACCAAACTGACCCAGATCAAATTCTCCAATGTCGAGGACCGCCAGGCCGAGAACCTGCGCAAGATGCTGCTGGCCATGAGTCAGGATGTCCGCGTGATGATCATTAAACTGTGCGACCGGCTGCACAATATGCGCACCGGCGACGCCTGGCCGGAGCAGAAGCGCCGCGATAAGGCGCTGGAAACGATGGAGGTCTACGCCCCCATTGCCCACCGCCTGGGCATCAGCAATATCAAGGAGGAGCTGGAGGACCGCAGCCTGCACTACCTGGATCCCGTGGGCTACGAAACCATCCGCGACCTGCTGAACAAGCACGGCGACGAGTTCCTGCACACGGTCTGCCACACCATTGCCAAGCATCTGGCGGAAAACGGCATCCAGAAAGCCACCATCCGCCACCGCGTCAAGAGCATCTACGGCATCTACCGCAAGATGTACATGCAGAATAAGGATTTCGAGGAGATCTACGATATTTACGCCGTGCGCATCATCCTCGAGAATGTGTCCGAGTGTTATAACGCGCTGGGCCTCATCCACGACATGTACCACCCGCTGCCTAACCGCTTTAAAGATTACATCTCTACGCCAAAACCAAACGGCTACCAGAGCCTGCATACCACCGTCATCGGCCGCGAGGCCATCCCCTTTGAGGTGCAGATCCGCACCTGGGATATGGACCGCATGGCCGAGTACGGCATCGCCGCCCACTGGAAGTACAAGGCAGGAATCACCAACGGCAGCAGTGATAAGCTGGACGAGCGCCTGGCATGGGTGCGCCAGCTGTTAGAAAGCCAGCGCTCCAGCGCCGATGCCACCGACCTGCTCAGCGACATTAAGAGCGACCTGCTGCCGGAGGAAGTGTTTGCTTTTACCCCGCGGGGCGACGTCATCAACCTGCCCGCCGGTGCCACCGCGATCGACTTTGCCTACGCCATTCATTCCGCCGTTGGCAACCGCATGGTCGGCGCCAAGGTCAACAACCGCATCGTGCCCATCGATCATAAGGTGCAGACCGGCGAGATCATCGAAATCATCACCGGCCCTGAAACCCGCGGCCCCAGCCGCGACTGGCTGAACATTGTAAAGACCAGCGAAGCCAAGAACAAGATCCGCAACTGGTTCAAGAAAGAACGCAGGGAAGAGAATATCCAGGAGGGACGCGAGGCACTGGAACGCGAGCTGCGCCGCAACCTCATGTCAATGACCGATGAGCAGCACGAGACCTTTATGGAGGCGCTGGCCCGCCGCAACCACTGCAACTCGGTGGATGAGATGTATGCAGCCATCGGCTACGGCGGTTTGCAGATCAGCCGTATGCTGCCCAAACTGAAAGAGGAGTACACCAAGCTCAAGGCCACCGAGGTCAAGCCTGTGACCGTGGACATCAAGCGGATGCACTCCACCGACGGCGTCGTCGTCGAGGGCATCGACAACTGCCCCATCAAGTTTGCCAAGTGCTGCTCTCCGCTGCCCGGCGATGAGATCATCGGTTTCGTCACCCGCGGCTTCGGCGTGTCCATCCACAAAAAGGATTGCGCCAACGTGCGGGAGAGCATGCGCCAGGGCGAGAACGCCGACCGCTGGGTGAACGCCTACTGGGCCGACGATGCCAAGGAAAACTACAAAGCTACGCTGGATCTGCTGTGCATGGACCGCGCGAACCTGTTGTCTGACGTGGCGCTGGCGCTGGGTGATATGCGGGTGCCCATTTACTCGCTGACCGCCCGCTCGGCCGAGCAGGGCCGCGCCCGCATGAGCGTGACCGTGGGCATCACCAACACAGAACACCTGAACAGCGTGGTCGCCCGCCTGAAAAAGGTCAAGGATGTTGTCAGCGTGAACCGCAACTGATATAAGGAGTTATTATTTATGCGAGCAGTCATTCAGCGCGTGACCCGTGCCAGCGTGGCCGTCAACGGCGGAGAGCCCCGGCCCATCGGCCCCGGGCTTGTCATCCTGCTGGGCGTGCGCGATACCGACGACATCGCCATCGTGCCCAAACTGGCCGAGAAATGCGCGCATCTGCGCATTTTTGAGGACGAGGATGGCAAGCTGAACCGCAGCGCAGTGGAGCTGGGCTACTCGGTTTTGGTCGTGTCCAACTTTACGCTTTACGGCGATACCTCCCGCGGCAAACGCCCCAGTTTTAGCCATGCCGCCAAGGGCGATCTGGCTGTGCCGTGCTACGAGAAATTCCTCGACGAAATGTCCCATCAGGGCCTCAAAGACGTGCAGCACGGGGAGTTTGGCGCGGACATGAAGATCGATCTTGTCAACGATGGCCCCGTGACCATCGTCATTGATACCGACGAGTGGAAGAAATAAGGAGCTGTTTATGAAAATTCAGCACATCCACGGCTTGCCGCCGCTGTATACCAATACCTTTCTCATCACCACCGACGCAGGGCATGGCATCCTCATCGATGCTGCCGCTGCGCCGGAGACCTACCTGGATGCCTTGAAAGCCGAGAACGCCACCCTGACCCATATCCTGCTGACCCATGGCCACTACGACCATGTGGGGGCCGTGGCAGCGTTGAAACAGGCCACCGGCTGCACCGTCTATATGGACCCGGTGGACGCCGCCGGCACCCAGCTGCTGCCGTTGAAATCCGGGCAGGTGGACAAGAACTGGCCCGCCAATAACGAGTTGAACATTGACGGTTTAACATTTAAAATCTATCACACCCCCGGCCATACCCAGGGCAGTGTGGTGCTGAACTGTGGTAACCTGCTTTTCAGTGGTGATACGCTGTTTGCCGGCTCCTGCGGGCGTACCGATATGCCCGGCGGCAGCATGCGCCAGATGCAGGAAAGCCTGTCCCTGCTGGCCAACCTGCCTTTGGGCGACGACACCCAGGTCCTGCCGGGACACGAGAGCTTCTCCACCCTCGGGCAGGAGCGCCGCACCAACCCCTACATGGACGGCGGCTGGGCCTACTAAGCCATCCTAAGCAAAAGAGAACTGACTGAACAGGAGGTGGACCTATGCAGATCATTTTACGCGGCCCCGCCGCCGGTTACGAAGCCGAGCATACGGCCCGTATCTTTTTCCCGGGCGCCGAAAAGGCAGAAAACTTGCCGGAAACCGAGGATTTCGTCCTGGCGGAAAGCCACGAAATGACCGACCTGATCCTTGTACGCAAGGACGGCCGCCTCTATTGGCGCACCGATCTGCGCAGCCCCGAAGCTGACCCCGAATATGCCCTGTGCAAGCTGGAATTCGGCCTGCTGAAAAACCTTACCGGCATCGACCCGCCCTGGGGCATGATGACCGGCGTGCGCCCGGTGCGCAT
>ERZ773241.2871-NODE-2871-length-12846-cov-26.117583_pt1 | contig 12846 bp, 8 predicted proteins | sample MGYA00580989_ERZ773241 | MGnify/ENA primary metagenome ERZ773241 (study PRJEB29015, sample SAMEA2737804) | human gut metagenome | biome: human gut; feature: human-associated habitat; material: faeces | place: China | collected 2012 ...
GCAGATAGCTCGGGCCGTCCGGGTGGCAGGACAGCACCCACGCCTCCGCCAGCGGTTCAAGATCGCTCTTGATGCCGAAATCGGTGCGCAGGCGGCTGCCGCCCCACAGATAATCTTGGCAGCTCGGGGTCAATTTCAGAATCGCCATACCGTTCACGCTTTCATCATGTCCGCGGCGGCTTTGGCCAGCGCGGCGTTCACGGCATCGGCGGCTGCCTCACTGCCGCCAACGGCGGAAAGATAAACTTTAATTTTCGGCTCGGTGCCGGAGGGGCGGACCATCAGCTTATGCCCGCCGTCCAGATGGTATTCCAGCACGTTGGCGCGGGGCAGCCCGGTGCCGTCGGTGTCGTAGTCCACGACGGACTCCACCTTGTACCCGGCAATGTCCTCCGGGGCGTTGGCGCGCAGCTTCTTCATCAGCTCCTGCATCGTGTGCATGCCGCTCTCGCCCTCAAAGGCAAAGCTGCACAGCGCATTGCGGTAGTAACCGAACTCCCTGTACAACGCCTCGATGGCGTCCAGCAGCGTCTTGCCCTGCTGGGCGTACCAGGCCGCGGCCTCGCAGACCAGCAGCGTCGCATTGACAGCGTCCTTGTCGCGGACGTGGCCGCCGGACAGGTAGCCGTAGCTCTCCTCAAAGCCGAAGATATAGCGTTCGGGACGCCCCTCGGCCTCCAGCTTGCCGATCTGCTCGCCGATGAACTTAAAGCCGGTCAGGGTGCGGCGCAGCTCGACGCCGTACTTTTTCGCCACCGGCGTTGCCATATCGGTGGAGACGATCGTCGTTACCGCCACGGGGTCGGCGGGCATCGTGCCCTGTGCCAGACGGGTGCGGCAGATATAATCCAACAGAATGATGCCCATCTCGTTGCCGCTGATGAGCCGGTAGCCGCCCTTGCCGTCGGGCACGGCGGTGCCGCAGCGGTCACAGTCGGGGTCGGTGCCCAGCAGCAGATCGGGGCGGACCTTGTCGCACAGCTCCAAGCCTTTTTGCATAGCTTCGCGGATCTCGGGGTTCGGGTAGGGGCAGGTCGGGAAGTCGCCGTCGGGCTTTTCCTGCTCGGGCACAACGGTCACATGGGTCACGCCGAGCTTTTTCAGCAGCTTTTTCACACATTCCAGACCCGTGCCGTTCAGCGGGGTGTAGACGAGCTTGAGCGCGTCGATGCCCGCGCCGTCGCCGACGCGCTGGTCATAGACAGCCTGCACAAAATCATCGAGGCATTTTTCGTCAATTGTCACAATGCGGCCCGCGGAGGCGGCAGCGTCAAAATCTGCCAGCCGGACATCGTCAAAGCAATCAATTTTTTCGATAGCTGCCAGAATTTTCTCGGCAGCCTCCAGCGTGATCTGGCAGCCGTCCGCGCCGTAGACCTTGTAGCCGTTGTACTTAGCGGGATTGTGGCTGGCCGTCACGCAGACGCCCGCGCCGCAGCCGAGGTACCGCACCGCCCACGAAAGCGCCGGGGTCGGCTCAAGCCGGGGGTACATGCAGGCGGTAATGCCGTTCGCGGCCAGCACGCGGGCGGTCTCGCGGGCGAACAGCGCACCGTTATGGCGGCTGTCGTGGGCGATGGCTACCTTTTTGGGCAGGCCGGACGCATTGAGGTAGTCCGCCAGCCCCTGCGTTGCCTTGCGCACGGTGTAGAGGTTCATCCGGTTCGTGCCCGCGCCGATCACGCCGCGCAGGCCGCCGGTGCCGAATTCCAGATCGCGGTAAAAGCGGTCCGTGACGGCGTCGCTGTCGCCCGCGATGGAGACGAGCTCGGCTTTGACGGCGTCGTCCAGATCCGGCTGGGCAAGCCAGCGGTTACAGAGTTCGTTTATATTGTTCATGGAGTTTCTCCTTTATCTTCCCTTGGGTCCTGCGGGCAGCCGCAAGCCGCCCCGCCTCTCTATTATCTTGCATTTTTACCGCTTTTGCAAGTACCAAATCTTTGTCGGCACCACCGGATTTTCCGGTCAGCCCTGCCAGACACCTTTTATTGCCTCCGCTTCACTTTCCGCCAGCGCCGGGGCGTCGGAATTGGCAAACAGGCTGCCGTAGCGGTAGAGCCCCGCGCCCTGCACCCCTAAGCGGGCAAGCAAAGCAAGCTGGTCGGCCAGCGCATGGCCGGAAAACCACTCGGAGCCGGCATCGGACCCATCCCCTGCGCCGATGCGGTAGGCCCCCAGCCCGGCGTACAGCTTCACGCCCGCCGCACGGGGCAGTGCGGCCCACGCGGCGGCCAGCTGCGCAAAGCTGTGCGACGCATCGCCGTTTTTTATATATTCCTGCCCCCAATAAAGCTGGGGCATCAGGTAATCCACAGTCCCCTGCCGCAGCCAGCGGGCCGCGTCGCTGTATTGCAGGGTGTAGTTCTGCTCCGGGTCGCCCGCCGGGGCTGCGCCGAACCGCACGCTGTACCGCCGGACCGCGGCGTGGCAAAGCTCCATCAGGGCGTTCACGTTCTCCCGCCGCCAGTCGTCCTGCGTCAGTGTGCTGCCGCCGGCCGCGTAGTCCGCCGCGTCAAAGGCCGGGTCGGTGGTGGGGTAAAAATAGTCGTCAAAGTGGATGCCGTCCACAGCGTACCTTGCGCACAGCTCCCCCACTCCGTCGGCAATGTACTGCCGCACGTCCGCGCTGGCGGGGTCGAGATACGCGCCGGTGTCGGTGTACCTGACCCAGTCCGGGTGCAGCCGCGCCGGGCTTGCGCCGCACAGCGCCGGGGTCTGCCCGGCCTGGATGCGGTAAGGGTTGACCCAGGCTTCCAGCTGTAAGTCCCGCGCGTGGGCGGCGTCCACCAGCAGTGCCAGCGGGTCAAACCCGGGGTCCTGCCCCTGCGTGCCGGTGCAGAGGTGGCTGAACGGAAAGTAGTCGCTGGGGTAGAGCGCATCGCCGAAGGGCCGCACCTGCGCCAGCACGACTGTTGCGCCAATCGACTGTATATTGTCCAGCATTGTGCCGATTGCCTGCGTGAACGCCTCCGCCGACGAGAAATCGACCTGCTCCCATTCCAGATAGCTGACCCACACAGCGCGGTAGGGCGCGGCGGCCCGGGCGACGGCGGTTGGGGTGGGGGTCGGCGCCGCAGCGGGGGCCGGGACAGCCTTTTGCGGCAGTGCAAGCAGCGGCGCAAGCAGAAAGACGGCTATTATTATAAATAAGTAGAATCCGATCCGACGCATGGCATGTACCTCCTGCGGTATGTATATGCGGGGCGGGCAGCGGGTAGGACAGGGCCGCCGGGACGCCGCCCTCTACGGCGATCCGCTGCCGGGCGGTCATGGGGTCCCCCTTTGCCACATTGACAAAAAACACCCTGCAATGCTATAATGTTCTTATATATAACACAATTTTTATCTACCCATTCCTTCACACAAAGGCGGAAGCATTATGACCAGAGAACAGGTCGAAACGGAAATGGCCCAATACCGCACCATCTTTACTGTGGTGCGGCTGCTGGATGCTGCGCAGGTCGGCGGCGAGGAGTCCATCAACAGCTTTTGCAGCTGCTACAGCTATTGGGGCAAAAACACCCCCTGCCGGAACTGCATCTCCCGGCAGGTGCTGGAGGATCACCGCCAGCGCACCAAGCTGGAATACATGGGCAGCGAGGTCTTTCAGGTCACCGCCGTCTACCGCGAGGTCGACGGCGTTCCCTGTGTCATGGAGCTGATCCAGAAGCTGGACGGCGAGACCCTCATTGACCCCGAAAACGGGGACCGCCTGATAGACAGCATCGCGAGCTACCACACCAAGCTCTACCACGATGCACTGACCGACAGCTACAACCGCCTCTACTTTGAGGACGCGCTCAAGGACAAGACCGACCCCGCCGGTGTGGCCGTGCTGGATCTGGACGACTTTAAATTGATCAACGACACCTACGGCCATCAGGCCGGCGACATAGCGCTGCGCACCTGCGTTGACGTGGTGCGCGCCTGCATCCGCAAATCGGACGTGCTCATCCGCTACGGCGGCGACGAGTTCCTGCTGGTGCTGCCGGGCATTGAGCGCGCGGCGTTCCTGGCCAAGCTGGACCGCATCCGGGAGCAGCTGCACACCGCCAGCGTGCCGGGGTATTCCCGTCTGCAGCTGTCCGCCAGCATCGGCGGCGTGATAACGCAGCCCGGCGAGACCGTGGAGCAGGCAGTCTCCCGCGCCGACAAGCTGATGTACCAGGCCAAGAACCGCAAAAACATGGTCGTGACCGAGGACAACGCCCGGGACGGCGCTTTGAGCGCTGCCGGGCGCGAAAGCCAGACCCGCCAGAGCATTTTAATTGTGGACGACTCCGAGATGAACCGCGCCATTCTGGCGGAGATCCTGGGCAGCGACTACAACATTCTGGAGGCGGCGAACGGCAGGGAATGCCTGGCCATGCTGGAGCAGTACGACACCGGCATTGCGCTGATCCTGCTGGACATCGTCATGCCGGTCATGGACGGCTTTGCGGTGCTGAGCGAGATGAACCGCAGCCACTGGATCGAGGACATCCCCGTCATCATGATCTCGAGCGAGGATGCCGACACCGTTGTGCGCCGCGCCTACGAGCTGGGCGTCTCGGACTATGTCAGCCGCCCGTTTGATGCGGGCGTCGTCTACCGCCGCGTTTTCAACACGATCAAGCTCTACGCCAAGCAGCGGCGGCTCGCCTCGCTGGTGACGAGCCAGATCAAGGAAAAAGAGAAAAACACCAAGATGATGATCTCGATCCTGAGCGAGGTCGTCGAGTTCCGCAACGGCGAGAGCGGCCAGCACGTGCTGCACATCGGCACGCTGACCCAGCGCCTTCTGGAGCGGCTGACGCAGAAAACCGACAGGTATGACCTGCCGCCCGAAACGCAGGAGCTGATCGTCATGGCATCGGCGCTGCACGACATCGGAAAGGTTGCGATAGACGATAAGATCCTGAACAAGCCCGGGCGGCTTACCCCGGAGGAGTTCGATCTTATGAAAACGCACACCGTTGTGGGCGCAAACATGCTGGACCATCTGGGCCGCTATAAAAACGAAGCGCTTGTCAAGACCGCCCACGACATCTGCCGCTGGCACCACGAGCGCTGGGACGGCCGCGGCTACCCCGACGGCCTGGCCGGGGACGACATCCCGATTTCGGCACAGATCGTCTCGATGGCGGACGTCTACGACGCGCTGGTCAGCAAGCGCGTCTACAAGGCCGCCTACTCACCGGACACCGCGGTGCAGATGATCCTGCACGGCGACTGCGGGCAGTTCAACCCCCTGCTGCTGGAATGTCTGGTGGAAATTCAGGACGTCTTAAAGGCCGAGATCGTCGGACGGGAGAACGAATCGGAGCCCGCGGCGGCGGAAACCTCTGCGGAGGGGTCAAGACCCCTCCCTACGATGCCACGATAACGCGCGGTTTGTAGGGAGCGGTCTTGACCGCTCCGTGCCCGTGCGCGGCGGCGGAAACCTCCCTTACCGCGCCACTATAAATTGTGTAATTGTTATGATATTGCGGATTTTGTTGAAAATATCCTCTGTCTATGGTAAAATAAGAAGATAACTATTAGAGAGGACTTCTCCTTCTTCATGACAAGTAAACGCGAAAAGCTGCAATACGCTTATGTATTTTTCGCCGATCTGCTCACGATGGCCGTCAGCGTGCTGCTGGCGTGGCTCATCACCGACGGGCTGTTCGGCGTGCTGATCCCCTACACCAGCACCGATTGGCTGCAGACCCTGTGCCTGCTGTTTGTGGCGTTCGTCGTCACCTTCTTCTTCTTTGACCAGGACAAAAACATCGTAACACGGTCTGAAAATGAGGAAATCAGCCTTTCTCTCCGGTTCAACATCGCGCTCGGCCTTGTTTATGCAGGCTGCATGCTGCTGGCCAAGGCCACGATGCTGGACTCCCGTTATTTTGCGGTCACGGTGCCCGCGGTCAACGCGGTGCTGCTGCCGTTCTCCCATGCGATTTTAAAGCGGCTGCTCATCCGGTTCCAGCGCAGCTGGGGCATGGAGACGCTCGTCGGCGTCGTCACAACGTCGGACCGGGCCGAGCGGCTGATCCCCGAGATTCAAAAGGACTGGTCCCGCCGGGTCGTGGGCGTCTCGCTGCTGGAGGCCACGCCCGCCGCGATCTCCACCAGAGTCTGCGGCGTCGAGGTCAAGGCGACGTTCGACGACTTTATGGACTGGATCCGGCGCGAGGCGCTCGACGAGGTCTATGTCGATGTGCCGATGGACAGCGGCGAGAGCTTCATCCCCTATCTGGACGAGATGGAGAGCATGGGCCTGACCGTGCACTTCCGTCTGCCGCTGCTGGACCGCATTGAGGAAGCCTGCTGCGACGAGACGAGCGCCGCGCGGCTGAGCCGTTCCCTGGGGCGCTGCGCCGGGGGCAACATCGTCACGATGGGCACCGTTGAATTGCAGCTGCGCGACCAGATCGCCAAGCGCTGCATGGACGTGGTGGGCGCTGTCATCGGCTGTATCATCAGCATCCCGATCATCGCGGTGGTCGCCATCCCGCTCAAGCTCGAAAGCCCCGGCCCGCTGTTTTTTAAACAAAAGCGTGTGGGCCGCAACGGGCGGTATTTTTACATCCACAAGCTGCGCAGCATGTACGTGGACGCCGAGGCCCGCAAGAAGGAGCTGATGGCCCAGAATGAAATGAACGGCCTGATGTTCAAAATGGAGGATGACCCCCGCGTGACCAAGGTGGGCAAATTCATCCGCCGCACCAGCATTGACGAGCTGCCGCAGTTTTTTGACGTGCTGCGGGGCGATATGAGCCTTGTGGGCACCCGCCCGCCGACGGTGGACGAGTACAAGCAGTACGAGAGCCACCACAAGCGCCGCCTGTCGATGAAGCCGGGCATCACCGGCCTGTGGCAGGTCAGCGGGCGCAGCGACATCGAGGATTTTGAGGAGGTCGTCAAGCTCGACGTAGCCTATATCGACAACTGGTCCCTCTGGGGCGACGTAAAGATTTTGTTCAAAACGATTTACGTTGTGTTCGCGGGGAAAGGGGCGAAATGATAGCAAGCAGCCGTTCCGGAAAGGGACGGCTGCTTTTTTTGCTGCCGCGCGGCCCCTACAGGGAAGCTGACGCTGCCGCAAAGCACTCGGAGCGGTCAAGACCGCTCCCTACGAACTGCCGCTCACGGGTGCCTTGTAGGGAGGGGTCTTGACCCCTCCGGGCAGCCTTCCTCCACGCCAAAACGGGGCCCGCTTTTCGGCAGGTCCCGTTTTGGTTGGTATAGGAAAATAATAAGAAAATGGCTTGTTTATCCCCGCATTACACGATCTTGCGGGATTTGTGGACGCCGGTCTTGAGGAACTCGACCCATTCCGCAATGTTCACGGCGTGGTCGCCCAGGCGCTCAAGGTACTTATCGATCATAAATAAGTCCAGCGCCGTCTCGGCATCGCCGGGGTGGGCGGCGATATAGGCCGCAATTTCCTTGGAAATGCGGCTGAACATCGCGTCGCAGTCGTCGTCGCGGGCAATGACCTGCGCGGCGGTGGACAGGTCCACCTGCACGTAGGCGGCAATGGCGTCCTTGACCATGTGCAGGGCAATGTCGCCCATCGCGTACAGGTCGTCCAGCACGCCGACGGTGCGTGCGCCGTCCGGGTGGAGATGGAGCGTTATCTCGGCAATGTCGCTGGCCTGGTCGGCGATGCGCTCAATGTCGGTGACCATCTTCAGCGCCGTGGAGACCTTGCGCAGGTCGCCCGCCACGGGCTGCTGGCGCAGAAACAGCGTTAAGCAGCGGTGCTCGATCTCATGCTCGGCGGAGTCGATTTCGCTGTCCCGGGCAATAACGCTGCGGGCCAGCTCGGTGTCGCCGGAGCGCAGGGCGGTCATGGCGCTCTCGATCGCGCCGCCGGCGGCGTGGCCCATGCGGGCCAGCATCGTGTCAAGCTGCAGCAGCTCGGCGTCGTACATTTTTCGTACACTCGTACCCATTTGTCATACCTCCTTAGCCGAAGCGGCCCGAGATGTAATCCTCGGTGCGCTTGTCCACGGGCGTGGCGAACACACGCTCCGTCGGGCCCATCTCCACCAGCTCACCCAGCAGGAAAAATGCCGTCTTATCGCTGATACGCGCGGCCTGCTGCATGTTGTGGGTGACCATGACGATGGTGTAATTTTCTTTCAGCTCCGTGGCCAGCTCCTCGACCTTGGACGTCGAGATGGGGTCCAGGGCGCTCGTCGGCTCATCCATCAGCAGGACCTCGGGCTCAACGGCCAGGGCGCGCGCAATGCAGAGGCGCTGCTGCTGGCCGCCCGACATGCCCAGGGCGCTCTTGTTCAGGCGGTCCTTGACCTCGTCCCAGATGGCCGCGCCGCGCAGGGATCTTTCCACGATCTCATCCAGCTGCGCTTTATTATGGATGCCGTGGGTGCGCGGGCCGTAGGCGATGTTGTCATAGATGGACATCGGGAAGGGGTTCGGCTTCTGGAACACCATGCCGACGCGCTTGCGCAGGACGTTGACGTCCATCTTGTCCTTGTAGATGTCCACGCCGTCGAGCTTGATGTCGCCGGAGATGCGGCAGCCCTCGACGAGGTCGTTCATGCGGTTCAGGCTTTTCAAAAACGTGGATTTGCCGCAGCCGGACGGACCGATGAACGCGGTGATCTCCTTTTCCGGGATGTCGATATTGATATTTTTCAGCGCATGGAAGCTGCCATAGTACAGGTCCATATTGCGCACTTCAAATTTGTTCATGAAATGACCTCTTATCTTATTTCTGCTCTGTTTCTTGTATCGGTAGGGGCCGGGCATGCCCGGCCCGCGGCCTGGACCGCGAGCACCCGTTTTCCGTACACCTGCGGGCCGCATATATGCGGCCCCTACATGCGCGGCGCCGGGGAAGGGGCTGCTGCGCGGAGAGTGCCCGGAGCGGTCAAGACCGCTCCCTACATGGCACCCGTGAACGGCGAATCGTAGGGAGGGGTCTTGACCCCTCCGCGGGGTTTGCGCTGCCGCATACTCCCACGGGCGGATATGGAATCCGCCCCTACGGTGCAGGGCATTGCCCTTTACCGTTTTGCCAGCTTCCCGGCTGCCAGCCCGGACAGGCCGTTGATGACCAGCACCAGCACCAGCAGGACCACTGCCGTGCCGTAGGTCTGGCCGATGTACAGGCCCTCGTTCGAGAGCAGGTACATGTGTACGGCCAGGGTGCGGGTGGAGCTGAACACGCTGGACGGCATCTTTGCCACAGAGCTTGCGGTATAGATCAGCGCGGCGGTCTCGCCGACGATGCGGCCCGTGGCCAGAATGACGCCGGACAAAATGCCGGGCATGGCGGACGGCAGCACGATCGTGAACACCGTGCGCAGCTTGCCCGCGCCCAGACCAAAGCTGCCCTCGCGGTAGGAGTCGGGCACTGCAATCAGCGCCTCCTCCGTCGTGCGCATGATGACGGGCAGAACCATGATGGCCAGCGTGAACGCACCGGCGATCATCGAATAGCCCCAGTGCAGCTTGGTGACGAAGAACAGCATACCGAACAGGCCGTAGACGATGGACGGGATGCCCTGCAGCGTCTCGGTGGTGACGCGCACGACCTTGACCAGCTTGCTGCCGCGGTGTGCGTACTCGACCAGCCAGATGGCCGCAAAGATGCCCAGCGGCGTCGAGATCGCCAGCGAGAAGGCCGTCATCAGCACCGTGTTGATGAGCGCGGGCGTCAGCGAGACGTTCTCGGAGTTATACTCCCAGGCGAACAGCTCGGGCTTCAAATTGGGGATGCCCATGACCAGAATATAGCCGATGAGGAACACCAGCACCGCGGCGGTCAGCAAGGCGGCCATGCGCACAAGCCAGCGCAGCGCGGCGGCCTGCATACGGGCGGCGCGGCGGTTGCTGCCGCCGGTTGGCATGAACTCATGCGGTTTTGCGTAGGTCATATCGGCGGCTGTTTGCGCTGCGGCAATCTCAGGCATAGTCCTTACCCCCTTTCACAAGGCTGAAGCAGAGGTTGATAAGCAGGATGAATACGAACAGCACAACGCCGGTGGCGATCAGCGCTTCGCGGTGGAGGTCGGCGGCGTAGCCCATCTCGATGACGATGTTCGAGGTCATCGTGCGCAGGCCCTGGAACAGACCCTTGGGCATCCAGGTCTGGTTGCCCGCGACCATGACGACGGCCATCGTCTCACCGATGGCGCGGCCAATGCCGAGGATGACTGCCGACAGCACGCCGGATTTTGCGGCGGGCAGCACGGCGTAGAACACGCTGCGCTCATGCGTCGCGCCAAGGGCAAGGCTGCCCTCGTAGTAGCTGTCGGGCACGGCGTCGAGGCTCGTCTTGCTGACCGTGATGATGGTGGGCAGGATCATGATGCCCAGCAGCACGGCGGCAGTAAACAGGCTCATGCCCTTGCCGCTCTTGACGTGGAGCACGGTTTTGAAGAACGGCGATTTGACCATGGCCTGCACGGCGGGCACAAGCACGATCATGCCGAAGAAGCCGTAGACGACGGACGGGATGCCGGCCAGCAGCTGCACCGCCGGGAGCATGACCTTATTGATGCGGGGCGGCGCGAACTTGGACATGTAGATGGCCGTCAGCAGGCCGATGGGCACGCCGACGAGGATAGCCCCCGCCGTGACGTAGATGCTGCCCAGGATCATCGGCAGGATGCCGAAGATGTCGTTGCCGGGCTTCCATGTCGTGCCCAGCAGGAACTTGAGCGGGCCGATCTTGAACAGGGTGGGCACGCCGTTGGCAAACAGGAAGATGCAGATCAGTGCCACCGCCAGGATGGACACACAGGCGCAGAGAGTGAACACACCCTGCATAACGCCTTCTTTTAGCTTGGAGGTCATTTTCCTATACTCCTTATGCTCGTAGATTGGTTATGATACCCAAAAAGCCTTCCCCCTAGGGGGGGAAGGTGGCGCCGCAGCGCCGGATGAGGGGCGGCCTTGCCTTACCAACCCGTGAACGGGTTATCTTGGGAAACCCGCCCCTCATCAGTCCGCTTCGCGGACAGCTTCCCCCTAGGGGGAAGCCTTTTTCTTTTTACTGCACATCCGCCCAGGTGGTCAGCTCGCCGGTGTAGATGTCCTTGATCTGGTCAACGGTCAGGTCGTCGGTGGTGTTGCCGGGGTTGACGACGACGGCGATGCCATCCAGCGCCAGGACGGTAGCCTTGGCGCCGCCCTCGACCTCGGAGTCCTTCAGCTCACGGCTGGCCATACCGATGGTGTAGGTGCCCTCCAGCGCACCGGAGACAACGACAGAGATCGTCGAGACGATGAAGCCCGCGCAGATAATGCGCAATGCGACTGTGCCGATGGCGATGGTCTCCGCGCTGGAACTGAACAGCCCAATCAGTTGCCCGGACAGCGCCAGGCACAGTACCGTGCCCGCCGCCATAATAGCCGCGCACATCCCCATGGCCGTGCGGTAGAGCTTCTTGACACGGTCATACTCCCCTGCGCCGTAGTTGTAGCCAATGATGGGACGCAGGCCCTGCACAATGCCGTTGGCGGGCAGATACAGGAAAGTCTGCAATTTGTAGTAGATGCCCAGCACCACAACATAGCTCTGGGAGAATGCCGCCAGCAGTCCATTCAGGAAGGAGATAAGCACCGAAGGCAGCGCCAAATTCAGGATAGCAGGCACGCCGATGGCGTACAGCTGCAGGTCCAGCTTGGCGTCGGCCCGCAGGCAGGCGCGGCGCAGCTTGACCGGGATGGGCCGCACGTTATAAACGATGAGGTAGAACACGACCGGTACCAGCTGGCCGATGCCGGTAGCCAGCGCCGCGCCTGCAATGCCCATTTCCGGGAAGGGGCCGATGCCGAAAATCAGCAGCGGGTCAAGGATGATGTTGCAGACGGAACCGCCCATCAGGCCGATCATTGTGACGTTCATCCGGCCAACGGCCTGAAAAATCTTCTCAAACGACATGGCCGCCATGATGACAACGGCAAACATAAAGGCGATGCGGGAATAGGTCAGACCCATGGCGATGACCGATTCATCGCTGGTGAAGGACCGCAGAAAGCGCGGCATGATGGCCGTGCAGACGATGGAGATAATGACGCCGTGAATCAGCGAAAGCACCATGCCGTGGGTGGCGGCAGTGTCAGCCTTTTCCTTATTGCCTGCGCCCATGTGCAGCGAGATCAGCGCACTGATGCCGATGCTGAAACCAATCGCGATTGCATTGATGAGGTTCTGCACCGGGTACACCAGCGAGAGCGCGGTCATGGCTTCCTCACTGATGCGGGCAACGAAGAGGCTGTCCACAATGTTGTACAGCGCGTTGACCAGCATGGAAATGACCATGGGCAGCGCCATCGAAGTCAGCAACGGGAAAATCGGTTTTTCTTTCATAAAGGTATCGTTCATGGGTTTCTCCTTTTCGGCACGCAAAAACGCCACACAACAGCCCGGAGGGCCATTGTGTGGCGAAAAGTAGTATCAAAACTGTAAAAATCCACACCTATTTTAGGTGCCTTTATTATACAAACTACCGCCGAATTTGTCAAGATGCTTGCGCCGGGTGCGCAAAAACGGTACAATAAAAGCAAAATAGTTTTGTAAGGAGAAGCTCTGATGAAAAAAGTGTTGGTTTCCGGTGCAGGCGGCTTTGTGGGGGCACGCATTATGGCGCAGCTGGCAGGCCGGTATGAACTGTGCGCTTTCCCGAAAGGGATGCTGGCCGCCGCCGATGAAACGGCGGTGGCCGAGCTTGTGTGGCACGAACAGCCCGACGTAATTTTGCACACAGCGGCAATCTCGGACACTGGATACAGCGAAAAACACCCGGAGGAATCCTATCGCGCCAATGTGGAGCTGCCGCTCTGGATGGCCCGGTCTGCACAGACGACGGGCGCAAAGCTCGTGTGTTTCAGCTC
>ERZ773241.2877-NODE-2877-length-12835-cov-5.669797_pt1 | contig 12835 bp, 9 predicted proteins | sample MGYA00580989_ERZ773241 | MGnify/ENA primary metagenome ERZ773241 (study PRJEB29015, sample SAMEA2737804) | human gut metagenome | biome: human gut; feature: human-associated habitat; material: faeces | place: China | collected 2012 ...
CTCCAGCACTGCATTTCCACCCGGAACAGTTTTCCATCGGAAACTATTGGGTCCTTCATGGACATTCAGAAGATATCCTACTCCATGACCGGTTCCATGTTTAAAATCCTCTCCCATTTCCCACAGCGGCTGTCTCGCCAGAATATCCAGATTTACACCGGTACAGCCATGAAGAAATCTGGCAGCTCCCAGATTCAGAGTTCCCCGCAAAACTGCTGTGAAGTACTTTTTCTCTTCCTCAGTAGTCGGCCCCATGACAACAGTACGGGTAATATCAGTAGTTCCCTCTTTATAATGTCCTCCTGTATCTGCCAGAAGAAAGCCGGATGGTTCCAGAGGAATATCCGTTTCGGGTGTTGCAAAATAATGTACAATAGCAGCATGCTTTCCATAGGCAATAATCGGATCAAAACTGTTATCTATGAAATCCTCCTGTTCCGAACGGAATTCATACAGCTTTTCTGCTGCACTTAATTCTGTGATCGGAATCCTTCCAACATTCTTCTTTAACCAGTATATGAACTTTGTAACTGCAACTCCGTCTCTGATATGCGCAATGCGTTCATTTTCCACCTCAACAGGATTCTTCGTTGCCTTGGGAAGAAGTGTAAGATTTTCTTCATCCAGAATCCGGGTGTCTGCCGGAATATTGCTAACCAGACGACTGTTGACTTTCTTTTTGCAGAGAAGAACTTTTTTGTCTTTTTTAAATGTTTTCACATACTCATAGATACTGTCATAGGGAAAAAGGGTCACGCCATCTTTTTCCAGCGCTTCCAGTACATCTGTCTGAAAGGCTTTCTCATTTGCAAAAAGTCTGATCTCTGTTTTTGTCATTACAAGATAAGAAAGAACCACCGGACAGCAGTGGATATCTCCCCCACGTATATTTAACAGCCAGGCAATATCATCCAGAGAGGTCAGCACAAATAAATCTGCACCCTTCTTCTCCATTGCTTTGCGGATTCTTGCGCATTTATCAGCTCTGGATTCTCCTGCCCATTTTATATCCAGCTCTGTAACCGGTTCACAGGAAAGTACCGGACGGTTTTCCCATATATCGCCTGCCAGATCGTGATCAACACTGAGAGACACACCGTTTTCATCCAGCATTTTCTCCAGTTCTGATGCCTCTTTTGAGCTGACAGTACGTCCGTCAAATCCCAGACACCTTCCCTGTGTCAGATTTTTTTTCAGAAATTCATGAACTGTGGGAACTTCCGGTTCACCCATTTTAAATAAAGTAATTCCTGTTCCCTCCAGCTGATCTGCAGCCTGGATAAAATAACGTCCATCCGTCCATAATCCTGCCATATCCTGCATGATCACCGCAGTGCCTGCAGAACCGGTAAATCCTGTGATATATTTTCTGCATTTGAAATATTCACCTACATATTCTGAACCATGAAAATCATCTGTAGGAATCAGATATGCATCAATTCCTGTTTCTTTCATGCGTGCACGAAGTGCTGCTATTCTCTCTTTTACTGTCATTCGTTTTTACCCTTAAGGCTGCTATCTGCAGTCGTTTTATCATTTTCGCCAAGTGTTTCGTTCATACTTCCCATACGATATCCCAGAATATCCATGGTCACATAAGTGAATCCATACTCCTTAAATTTCTTTGCAATATCCTCTCGGACATTTTTTTCCAGAAGTTTCGGAAATTCCTCCGGCATGATCTCAATTCTTGCAAGTGAACCGTGAATACGGACACGTACCTGATGGAATCCATAGTCAAGTAAAAGCTGCTCTGCTTTCTCAACCATTCCAAGCTTTTCCTCACTGATGGTCTCTCCATAGACAAACCTGGAGGACAGACAGGCAAATGACTGTTTGTCCCAAGTCGGAAGCCCCAGTTCCTTTGAGTATTCTCTGATCTCCGCTTTCGTCAGCTTCGCCTCACGTAGCGGGCTCTTAACTCCAAGTTCTTTTACGGCGATCAGACCTGGTCTGTAATCGCCGTTATCATCCATATTTGATCCCTCTGCAATATATTCAATCCCATTCTTTTTTGCAATATCGCCAATCTTCTCAAACAGTTCTTTTTTACATAAATAACATCTGTTCGGAGGATTCTTTGAAAATCCTTCAATCTCCAATTCCTCAGACTGGCAGATCACATGCTGAATCCCCTCTTTCTCGCAGAATGCCTTCGCTTCATTCAGCTCTCTTTTCGGGAAAGAACAGGATTGAGCCGTAATCGCAATCGCCTTATCACCCAGCACATCATGAGCTACTTTTAATAAGAATGTAGAATCCACTCCACTTGAGAAAGCAACTGCTACACTGCCAAGTCCCTTCAGATATTCTTTTAAATGTTCCAGTTTATTTTCCATATCAGTCTGCCTCTTGTCCGTTTTTTATTGTACCTGTAGCACTCCTCGTAAATAATGTATATTGATCCGGCTTAACAGAGCGTGAAAGTTGAACTTTCTCAAATGTATTATTTAACAGGGTGCTATAGCTTCATTATAATATAGGCAACGACTGTTCAGCAACCTATTTTTCGCATTGCGAAATGTGTTACTGAAAATAGAACGAACAATATTGATTTATGTTTCTTGTATCTTTTCTAACGCTTCCCCGACTTCTGTTACTTCTTTAAATAGTTTCTAAAGTAACAGCCTCTCTTAACTTCTTTATTTACAGTTTGTCTACTTCTTTTTCTGAAGCAGTTCTCCGTTTGTTTCTTCCCCATTCATACATGACATAATAATTAACCACTACCCCATATTATAAATAACACCCAGAGATACTTATTTCAGACTGATAATCAGATTTTTATTGAATTTATTAATCTATATGTTATGACAGCATATCTTTCAGACATGTACTCCGGTAGTCACTCGGTGATATTTTATATCTTTCTTTAAATACTCGGTTAAATGTTCTCTGACTTTCAAATCCACTATCCAGACAAATATTTGTAATAGAATCACTCGTATTTTCCAAACGATGGCATGCATAGTTCAGCCTTGCATCGTTAAGATATTGATTAAAGTTTCTATGGAATGTTTTGGAAAAGAGTCTGGATAAAACATATTTGCCAACGCCCAGGTCTTTTGCCATCTCTTCCAACGAAAACTTCTTCTTGAAATTTGCTGATATATAGGAAACTGTCTGGTAAATAAGATCGTTGCTCCCCACATTACTCTTTTCTACCAAATTTAATTTTCCTATGCAGCGTGCCAACACAATTTGAAGATATGCCTGTGCAACAGTAATATCCGACTGTTCTGTCTCTAAAATTGCATTTATAACCCTATATACCTCCGGTTCAACCTTTTCCGCTTTGATGATTGGGTATTCAGGAGCCATGGATTGCATGATATCTGCAAATTTGGCTATCGTAAATGGCGATGCAATCAGATAAGTCGCTTTATTTACACCGGGTGTCAGTACCTGATAGTGATGAATAACATCTGGAAATACAAAGCCTATATCTCCTTTTTCCATATGGTATAGTTCCTGTCCGACACCAAGTTCTAATGATCCACTTGTTACACAAACGATCTCCAGTGCATTATGAAGATGTGGTTCAATATGTTTTGACTTCCTATTTATTGCTATAATCTCCTCTTTTGTGTCAACATATTTTAACTGCATGAAATACTCCCCTTTGCAACATTTGTCTATATCTTCTTTCGATTTGGCAAGCAATTCTTTTACACCTATCTTATAATCAACTTGTAAATAAGGAAAGGAGGAATTGCAAATGAGCAACCTAAAAAAATATCTGAATGACCTTTTAGTATTCTACACTGAATATTTTGAGCATCCTTACCATGTATAAATACTAAAAGGACTATTTTGTGAAAACTGAATATTTTCTTAAGGCCATTTCACAAAAATGAAGTGGTCCTTTTTTATTTTCAAAATACAGTTCTATCACTTTATATATAGAAAAAAGCACTGTCTCATCGAGCAACGACCAGACAACGCTTTCTCCTGTCAATTCTAATTTATGTCTGATGCATCTGTTACTTCATCTGCAGTAATTTTTTTTTCTGCTTTCAGTTTTTTATTTGCATCTTCTACATTCATTCTTGAAAGTGCAAACATAATCAATACATCAAAGATTAACGGAAGCCAAAGATACATAAACTGCATCATGTCAAGTGCAGACTGCGGCTGAGTTGCATTTGTTCCGACATATCCACTGAACTCAAGCATCCATCCAACAACAGCGGTTCCAATACCTCCACCGATTTTTACGCCAAGAGAAGTACAAGAGTACATCGTTCCGTCAATTCTCTTTCCCTGTGTAAGATAAGTGTATTCAGAGCAGGATGCGATAACTGCATTCATATCTCCCTGCCATGGTCCCTGACCTAAGGCTGCAAGAGCTGTAAACGCCATCATCAGAGGAACACTGCCCATATATCCGGCAACAACAACAAGTGCTCTACCAATGACTGCTAAAACATAACCTCTTAAGTTCAGTTTATACATACCTTTCCACTTACCAACTAATGTCGGTGTGAAAATCAGGGCAATGATCAGTGGAATATTTACTGCCCATGCAAATTGTCCAAACAAATTCTTATTTTTCAGTACCCATGTCATGTAATAAATGCCAGCTCCAATCATGGCACCATATAACTGCTGTAAAATATATGTTCCACAAATCATCATGTAATATTTGTTTTTAACAAGAAGCTTGAATGCCTGTACCATTCCGTACTTTTCATTATCATTCTTTACTTCTCCTTCGTTAAGTTCTTCCTCAGGAAGTTCCTTAACAGAAAGTGCTGAAATCGTATTTACGACAAGACCAATGATTGCATAGATAATAGCAACCGTTCTCCATGCTGCAGCATCTCCACCACATTTATCTACAAATCCAACTGTAATCGCCTGAATCAGAAGACTTGTTGAAAATGCAAAAATAAAACGGTAAGATCCCATCTGCACACGCTCTTTGCTGTTCTTTGTAATCAGTGACGTAAGTGCTGAATAAGCAATATTGTTTGCTGTATAAAACACACCATTTAACAGTGTGTAAGAGATAAAGAACCATGCATATTTAGCCGTTGTTCCCAAGCTGACCGGTACTGTAAAACAGCAGACCAGCGTAATGGCACAACCAATATATCCGTATAGCATCCAGGGTTTCGCTTTTCCCATTTTACTGTGTGTTTTGTCAATCATTGATCCAAAAAATATATCCGTAAAACCATCAAATAGTTTTGATACGGCAATCAGGGTACCTACGACACCTGCAGCAAGTCCTACTGAGTCCGTCAGATAGACCATCATAAAAGATGTCAGGAACGCATAGACTACATTACCTGCAATATCACCTGATCCGTATCCAATTTTGTTATACCATTTCAAATACTTTTTTTCTTCCATCGAATTTCTTTGCTCCTCATCTTCATCGCACTTAGAATCTCAATATGTCTAACCGTATGATGTCTAATTATATTTTTTTCTCTGTTTTTGTCTGATTGCTCTGTATATCCGGACTTTACATTACAATCAGACTCTCTTTCCTTGTTTACGGGTTACATGAAACTTTATTATCCCTTTACATACGGTATCAGTGTAAATTGAAACCGGAATAATACATCATCAAATCGGTACTGCTCCAATACAACTGGACCACAACTATTAGAACCAATGCCATTTAATGCGTAGTCAACACAGAATACTACACTATCTGATTCTATTAATTCATAATTATGCGTTTTCTTCTCAAGTTCTTCCTGTGTATAATAAGAAGCATTGAATGAAAATGCCTTTTCTGCGGATGCCACAATTCCATATCGGCTGTTGTTAAGCTCTACATATTCACAATCATAATGGCTTCCATTTTCCTGTGGACGGATATAGTCCTCATGTAAATCCCCTACATCTGCCCGGTACAAACCGTGGCTCGCAGCCTGATGTTTATCACAATAACTTTCCTGTGGTCCCATTCCAAAGTATCTTACAGCTGAAAGTTTTTTATCCAGGAACATCCTCACACCAAATCTCGGAAGATCCGGGAATTCATCGTCTTTTGTTACTGCAATATCTGCATCAATCTTTCCAGCAGCTTCTATTTTCCATGTAATCGTCACATCAAGAATCTTCTGTACTGTCTCTGCCACAACGGAAGCATGGCTTGTAATCTTCACACCATGTTTTCCCTGCACAACCTCTGTCGTATAGGCTCTTGTGTAAGCCTTATCATAGTGGGCTTTCTTCCATTCAGACTTGATGTACATATCGTTATCTGTTGGAGCTCTCCAAATATTTAATTCCATCGGATGGTTCAAGTATTCCCGCCCTGCGAATTTCATCTCTGTAAAGAGTGCAGTACGTTTGTCTATGGTATAAGCAAATTCACGCCCCTTGATATGAATCTGTGTATCATTTTCATTTACCTGTAATTCAGAGTCCACTACTGTTTTTGGTATCCATTTCTCTGCAAGTTTACATTTTGTATCCTCTTTACTTACCTCAATTTCATCAAATCCAAGAATATGGTCTTCATCCAACAGTGGCAATTCTTTTTTCAGATGGTAAATAAGTTTTAAATAACATTTCCCATTCTCTGGAACATTGATCTTCAGGTTTGTTTTTCCTTCCCCGTGTGGTGCCACAGAAAACTCCGGAAGTATGTCTTTGCTGATCACAAGACCATCCTGTGTCAGCTCATAACTAATCTTCACATAATCTTTCAAGTCATCAAAATCCATGTAGTTATGAAGCACCAGTTCTCCGCTTTCTTTGTTATAGGAAATAACTCTTGCCGGGCGATAAACATTCTTGTATTCCAAAAGTCCTGTATGTACCGTTCTGTCCGGATATACTAATCCATCCATACAGAAGTTGCCATCATGAATTTCTTCGCCATGGTCGCCCCCATAAGCATATATAGTCTTTCCATTCTCAGCAGTTCCATGAGCAATTGCATGGTCACACCATTCCCAGACAAAACCGCCGCACATTTTATCATTATCCTGAATCATCTGGAAGTAATCTTCAAAATCTCCAGGTCCGTTTCCCATGCTGTGACAGTACTCTACCAAAAGGAAGGGTTTGCTTCCATCTTTATCCAGATATTCCTGAATTTCGGAAAGCGCTGGGTACATTCGGCTGTACACATCCAGATTGCTGTAATCATATGTTTCATCATAATTACGGTATCTTGCACTCTCATATTGTGTGATACGGTCTGGATCAAAATTCTTTGTCCATTCCAGTGCTTTTTCAAAGTTGCAGCCATAAGCACTCTCATTTCCCATTGACCACATAACAATACAGAAACGGTTTTTGTCACGTTCCACCATGAGTTTTACGCGATCAACGATTGCCTCTTCCCATACCGGATCATCTGCAATCTTCTCATTCCATCGTTTGAACCGATTGTAATCAGTGTCTTCTTTTCTGTAGATCATAAATGGACCATGAGCTTCAATATCTGCTTCATCTATCACCATGAATCCATACTTGTCACACATTTCATAGAAAAATGGTGCGTTCGGATAGTGGCTGGAACGGATTGCATTAAAATTATGCTGCTTCATTAACGTAAGATCGGTTGTAATCTGTTCCGGATTGATTGTAAATCCAGTAACCGGATCAGAATCATGTCGATTGACACCACGGAATTTAATCTTCTGTCCATTTAAATAAATAACCTGGTCTTTAATCTCTATCTTTCTTAATGCAATGTGATCTACAATTACTTCATTCTCTGTTTCAAGAATCAGTTTATATAGATATGGATTTTCTGTATTCCAAAGTTCCGGACTTGCGATTTCTAATACAGCTGTTCCTTCTTCAGCAATACTTCCTAGTGCTACAACTGCTCCGTTTCTATCTTCAATCGAAATTTTTACATTTAACGGAGAGTAGAATTTCATTTCAATTTCTACTTTCGCAAGCATATCCTCAATTCTTGTTTTAATATGATAATCACTGATTGCCTGTTTGGGGCGTTTCAAAATGTACACATCCCGGAAAATACCACTCATACGGAATTTGTCCTGATCTTCCAAATAGGAACCATCACACCACTTCATGACCAGAACCGCTATGCTGTTCTCTCCGTCCCGAAGGAGGTCGGTGATATCAAACTCACTGGTCATATGAGAAACCTGGCTATACCCTACATAAGAACCATTGATCCATACATAAAAGCAACTGTCTACTCCTTCAAAATTCAAGAAAGCTTTTGGTGCATTTTCATCTTTGTGATAAACAAAGGTATGTACATATGTTCCACATGGAATATCCTGTGGTACATACGGTGGATCAAATGGGAACGGATACCTGATGTTTGTATACTGATGTGTATCATATCCTGCCATCTGCCATACACTCGGAACCTGAATCTCATCAAAATTTTCTGTATCATAATTCTTCTCAAAGAAAGAATCCTGAATGTCATAGATGCTGTTAAAATACTGGAATTTCCAAGTTCCATTCAATAACTGCATACGATCTGACTCTTCTCTGTGTTCCACCAAGTTATCCATTCTTCCGGATGCCGGAATATAATAGGCTCTGGCTGGCATTGTGTTTTCGTGAAGTACGCTTAGATTTTCATAATAACGTGGTACAATCATAAATAACTCTCCTCCAATACATATACTTTTTTGTTCTTTGTTTTCCTAAAGCAAACCTTATACTTTACTTTTTGTTTACGTTCCTTAGTTATGCTATGTATATAGCTTATCCTAATTTGCAAAATATGTCTATGAATTAGATTAGACAAAATATGCACTAAATGATACAATGATAAAAAATACGAAAAGAGGTGCTGTCCTATGTATTTGAACACCGGTTATTTGAACCACTCACATATGGATTTCAAAGACAAAAGTCGTCCGCTGATTGTCGGTAGCTGTGGTACTTACCGTCTTTCCAGACATCCCAAACTTCCAACCTACCGTCCAAGGGGTCGTCTGGATTATCAGATTATATATATCACTGCTGGTTGTGGGCATTTTCATTTTGATAATGTAAATAATGAAACGATTGTTCCAGCCGGCAACATTGTACTGTACAGACCGAAAGAACTCCAAAAATATGAATATTACGGAGAAGATAAGACAGAAGTATACTGGATTCACTTCACAGGAAGCAATGTGAAAAATATCTTACGTCAATATGGGTTTCCGGATAAAGAACGTGTCTTTCAAGTGGGTACATCTAATGAATATGAACAAATTTTCAAACGTATCATTATCGAGCTCCAACGCTGTCAAGATAATTATGAGGAAATGCTTGTCCTTTTGCTACGTCATCTTCTGATTAGTTTCCACCGGGAACTGACTAGAGAGCACATATTAAAAAATGAATATCTTGATCATGAGATGGATAATGCTGTTACCTTTTTCAGTGAAAACTACAGTCAAAATATCAATATTGATGATTATGCAGCCTCACGAGGCATGAGTGTCAGCTGGTTTATCCGAAATTTCAAAAAATATACCGGTTCTACACCAATGCAATTCATTATGGGAATCCGCATCAACAATGCTCAGATGTTACTTGAAACAACAACTTATTCCATCAATGAGATTTCTAAGATTGTCGGATATGATAACCAGCTTTATTTCAGCCGGCTTTTTCACAAGCTGAAAGGATATTCGCCGAGAGAATACCGAAAGCTGAGAAACAAATTCTGAAATGAGTCGAGGGTGCGGACATTTGGTGTTATTAAATGGGACAGATATTATAAAAGACTATTCAGAAGAGGCATGGAAAACGTAAATTTGGAATTAACGCTGATTGCCTGTGCTTTTAATCTTTATAAATATCATAATATACGTAATAGATTGAAGCTTATTGCCTGACTATCGGTAACTGAATATATCGAAAAAAGCTCTTATTAACATAGGGCTTATTAAAGTACCCTAAAAATCGACGATAATTATAAATTAACATAAGAAACAGAGATGCATTGGCAACAGCCAATGCATCTCTGCTAATTAAGGACTTTTTTTACAGCCCCCTAACCATACGTTAGTTTTCTTTTACCAATCATCTTCATCGTCATCATCCCAGCCTGACACCATATGTATTTCTCCTGTGTCCAGATCAAAAGCCATATTATCAGACATTCTGTTCATCATATGACCATCTGAATCAAATCCAGTATCTCCGCTTCCAAAAATAAAATCGCCATCTTCTAAATCAAAAATACTCATGCCGTTCCACCTCCTGCGCTCGTTTTTCCTATTCATGTTTACCTAACTCAATAATATTTTTTACCAATCCATTTAATTCGTTTATCTTTTCAGCAATTTCAGTGTCCTTTGGTTTACAACCCACCGAGATAATATTAGTTAGCATTCCTTCAATTTTTCCTTTATCCGTACTGTAATGATAAGAAAGCATTCCATCATCTTCTTTATAATATAATCCCTGCTTAGCCCAATACTCAGCCTCACGATGACATTGTTCTTTATATTCTTTGATTAACTCGTCGTCATCCTTATCGTTAAACATAATCGTTCTTTCTCGATAAAGAATATCTGTATATTCGTCTAATTGCTGTTTCAATTGCTCCAAAGCATCCCTGTTATGCTTAATAGCTTTATCTAATACACTTCCAACCATTGGATTTTTATTTTTAATCATAATTGCAACAACTCTATTCAAATACGGAAACATAAAAGTGTGTTCTCTTTTATGAATGTCCTCAATTACGAATTCTTCTGTATAATATTCAATTATTTTTTCATCCGCATTTGCTATCGTTTCAATCAACTCATCATCCCTTTGTTCTTCTAACCCCTCCCCACGGTTATCGAATATAGTCAAGTTATATATTGCCGGATTGACTCTTGCATTTAATTCTTCCAAACATTCATAATCATGATTTTCGATAGCTAACGTTATAGCTTTTGTTCTTAATCGTTCTTCATATACTAAGCTTTCAGGTACTCCTAATCTGTGAGCTATCGGCCAAATATCGTTATATCCAATCTCTCGTCTTTTAATATCAGTCGACAGACCAAAATTAAACCCTCTCTCCCACTTACTATTATCCACAAAATTAAGATGCCCTGTTTTCATCAGATACTTAATGAAATCATAGTTATGAAATTCGAGAGCATAATCAACCACAGATTTACCATATTCATCATAATTTAAAAACAGTTTATCCTCTCGGTTCATATATGATTCCCAGACTTTTTTATCCTTTGAGAATGCCACTTCATAATTTGTAATATGACTTTTTACCGGCTTATAACATTTACCGGCACTAAGAATCTGTTCACAGGACACGTCTAGAAGTTCACAGAATATTGGGAGATCATAAGTCTGAACTGTTCCCTCTCCTCTTGTTATTGCAGATATTTTAGTGGTGAATTTTTCTAGTAATGCTTCATCTACTTTACCATCGCGCATCTCAAGAAACGCCTTGCAAAATTGTCTCTGAGATTTATACTTATCTAATATTAATTTTTTCAGATATTTTCCTGTCTTTTTCTTATTATCTTCAACCTTAAACATCGCTTTCTCCTGTTTATTTATTATCGGCTTATCTTCATACTACATCTTTTTTTCAAGAAGCGATACCCCCAAATTTCCATACATAAAATATGGTGAAATCATATATCTTAAATCATGTATGGTTTTACCATATATAATTTATTATAACAAACGTTATTATGGGCTTTTATTCACATACTAAAAGTAGCTTTTTTGCTGTCATGATGACAACAAAAAGGAGCCAAACAATCCGTCTGACTCTGCAAAATCTAAATATATTTTTCTTTTTTAGTAGCAACGGAAAGAGAGGGACTCGAACCGAGCATCTCAGCCTTGAAAGGGCTGCGCCCTAACCTTTAGACTAGGGGACCTTGCACAGACTCATTTATCTGAATCTACATTTTTTCATGCACCTATTTGCATGTTCGTTTTATTATCAATAACTATAATGTCGTCAATAGGTACGTTAAATATTGCTTTCTTTCTTAAATCCATGATTCTTATTCCTGTACCAACTGTATCTATTGTGGGTAATGTAAACATCTTTATTCCCTCCATTCAAACTTGCTAATCAATTCTCCGGTGGCATAAAATGCTTACTTTTTTTGCATAAAAAATACCACCTATCTTCCAAAAAGATAAGCGGTTAATGAAAATCGATTTTTTTGCCACAATGACATCTATAGCAATCATGTTCGTTTTCGCATTTTGCTTACCGTTTTGGAGCGCACACAAACTAAACTCTGTTCATATTCCTGAACGAGCTGCTGTTCGTACTGATAGCTATAGTAGTTTGCAAAATTGAATCTAAACATAATCTTTTTTCTTTCCCGATGGATTTGTCCACCGCATTTAATCTTTCTTATAGTCCTAATGTAACATGATTTTTTCTATTTGTCATTCTTCTCGTGGGAGAAAGTTTAAATCATAATTTACGGAAGCACAAATTGAATCACAAGTCCTGCCATTGCGCAAACAACACAGATGCTATGCACTTTGCGACAATCTTATTTTCCTGTGTTGGTATTTAATCCTTGTATTCATCCAGTTCTCTTACCCTCTCCTGTATCTTTGGTGGGTAGTTATATGGAGTCTTAATCGGTTTTCTCGACATGATGTAAACCATCAATGTAAAAATCAAACATAATACAATACTCTCAATTACTAATAGCATATTTTCCCCTCACAATCGATGTTTTTTAGCGTTCATTACGACAAACTGGAATTTGGAGTGTGCTTTATAAATTTTTTCCGATTCCCTCAAGTTCGTTCATAGAATTCTTATTTTTTTCAAGTTCATCTCTGGCTGTTGCATAATATGATTTATTGAAAAGCATGTCCCATGAAAGATATTTTGCCATACAGTCAAACTGCTTATCAATCAGCTCATACT
>ERZ773241.2883-NODE-2883-length-12815-cov-15.198746_pt1 | contig 12815 bp, 9 predicted proteins | sample MGYA00580989_ERZ773241 | MGnify/ENA primary metagenome ERZ773241 (study PRJEB29015, sample SAMEA2737804) | human gut metagenome | biome: human gut; feature: human-associated habitat; material: faeces | place: China | collected 2012 ...
CTCCGACAAATGGACTATGAGTATGTCCAGATTGTCGAGGAAGATAATCTTTATGTTAATTTCAAACGTCAGTTGGAGATTCATAACAAGAAACAACTGGCGGAAGTTGGTCGTACTTCATTTACGGATGAAGAGTTTGAGAAGATATTAATTTATCTTGAAGGTGGAACTCGCTTTGAAAAGGCCAAGAAACTTCGTGACCTCTATCCGCTTGATATGGTAAATGGACAACGGATTTGGGTGGAATTTCTCAATCGTACCCAATGGTGTCAGAATGAGTTTCAGGTCTCGAATCAGATTACTGTTGAAGGACGGAAAAAATGCCGCTATGATGTGACTATACTTATCAATGGTTTACCATTGGTTCAGATAGAGTTAAAGCGCAGGGGAGTAGAACTCAAACAGGCATATAATCAGATACAACGCTATCATAAGACTTCGTTCCACGGATTGTTCGACTATATTCAATTGTTTGTTATATCAAATGGTGTCAATACCCGCTATTTTGCCAACAATCCTAATAGCGGTTATAAGTTTACATTCAATTGGACGGATGCAGCCAATCATCCGTTTAATGAATTGGATAAGTTTGCCGTATTCTTCTTGGAAAAATGTACGCTTGGCAAAATAATAGGGAAATATATCGTGCTGCACGAGGGCGACAAATGTTTGATGGTGCTTCGTCCTTATCAGTTCTATGCCGTAGAGAAAATTCTAGATCGTGTGCAGAACTCCAACGATAACGGCTATATATGGCATACAACAGGAGCCGGAAAGACATTGACTTCGTTCAAGGCTGCCCAACTTGTGTCAGAGTTGGATGATGTGGATAAGGTTATGTTTGTTGTTGACCGACATGACCTTGATACTCAGACTCAATCGGAATATGAAGCGTTTGAGCCGGGAGCTGTGGATAGTACTGATAATACGGATGAACTTGTGAAGCGACTTCAAAGCAATTCTAAGATTATCATCACTACCATTCAGAAACTCAATGCCGCAGTCAGCAAGACGTGGTATAGCAACAAGATTGAAACTATTCGCCACTCACGTATCGTGATGATATTTGATGAGTGTCATCGTAGCCACTTTGGGGATAGTCATAAGAAGATTATGAAGTTCTTTGACAATGCTCAAATCTTTGGCTTCACGGGAACACCTATTTTTACTGAAAATGCGGTAGATGGGCATACCACTAAGGAGATATTCGGAAATTGTCTTCATAAATATCTTATTAAGGATGCCATAGCCGATGAAAACGTGCTTGGATTCCTTGTGGAGTATTATCACGGCAACGAAGTTGTTGACAACGACAATCAAGCTCGTATGGAGGAAATCGCCAAGTTTATCCTTAACAATTTCAACAAATCCACATTCGACGGAGAGTTTGATGCCTTGTTTGCTGTGCAATCCGTGTCGATGCTCATACGATATTACAAGATATTCAAATCGTTGAATCCGAAAATCCGTATAGGTGCTGTGTTTACTTACGCTGCCAACAATAGTCTGGATGATGAACAGACCGGCATGGGTACAGGGCAGTATGCAAAAGAGGGTGTGGGTGAGGTTGATGAACTGCAAACAATTATGGACGATTATAACAATATGTTCGGCACTGCCTTTACTACAGAAAACTTCCGTGCCTACTATGATGACATCAATCTGCGCATGAAAAAGAAGAAAGCGGATATGAAACCGCTTGACCTTTGTCTTGTCGTGGGTATGTTCCTTACCGGTTTCGACAGTAAAAAACTGAATACGCTCTATGTAGATAAGAATATGGAATATCACGGTTTGCTGCAAGCATTCAGTCGTACCAACCGAGTATTGAACGAGAAGAAACGTTTCGGTAAAATCGTTTGCTTCCGTGACTTGAAAAATAATGTTGATACGTCTATTAAATTGTTCAGCAACTCTGATAATTCTGAAGATATAGTACGTCCACCGTTTGAGGATGTAAAAAAGGAATATAAATGCTTGGCAACAGAGTTCCTGAAAAAATATCCTACACCCAGCAGTATAGATTTTCTGCAAAGCGAAAATGACAAGAAAAATTTTGTTCTGGCATTTCGTGATATTATCCGTAAACATGCGGAAATCCAGATATACGAAGATTATAGCGAGGATGCGGAAGATCTTGGTATGACCGAGCAGCAATTCAACGACTATAAGAGTAAGTATCTTGACATTACAGTCGGGTTTATAGAACCGCCTGTAATTCCATCTGTAGTTGCAGAAGACCCTGTTCCGTATGGGAACAGTCAGGGATTAGAGGATATAGATTTCTGTCTTGAACTTCTACATAGCGACATTATCAATGTGGCTTACATTCTTGAACTCATTGCAGAACTTGACCCATATAGCAATGATTATTCAGAGAAAAGGCAACATATCATTGACACAATGATTAAGGATGCCGGGATGCGAGGCAAAGCCAAACTCATTGATGGCTTTATTCGGAAAAATGTTGATGAAGATAAGGAAAACTTCATGAGCGGACGTAGTAAGGCTGATGGTACAAGTGAATTGGAAGAGCGTTTGAATCAATATATTGTATCTGAACGCAATAAGGCTGTAAAAGATTTGTCGGATGATGAACAAATTCCTACCGAGGTGCTGAATCTATACATAAAGGAGTATGACTATTTGCAAAAGGAACAGCCGGAAATCATACAAAAGGCATTGAAAGAAAAACATCTTGGTCTTATAAAAACAAGAAAGGCGTTGACGAGAATCATGGAGAGATTGCGTAATATAATAAGAACATTTAATTGGGAGTAAATACGTATATGGTAAAAACAAATGAACCCGGATATGTGTATATCTTGACTAATCCAAGTTTTCGTGAGGATTGGGTTAAGATTGGCAAAAGCGCACGCCCTGTTGATATACGTTCCAAGGAACTTGACAATACGGCAGTTCCGTTGCCTTTTGAGATACATGCAACCATTAAAACGGTTAAATATAATGAGGTGGAAAAACTCGTGCATAAGATAATCGACAGTTTGACTGATTTTCGTATTCGTCAGAATAGAGAATTTTTTAATGTCGCTCCGCAAAAAGCATTGGAAATTTTTAAAGAAATAGCACAAACTATAGATGATGCCGTAATAACAGAATATGAGAATAATCAACCTTTGCGTAGCGATAACTTTATATCTCAATCTGTTCAAAATGAATTGCCAAGAAAATGTACTAATAGCAGAAAAGACTATACAAAATATTCACTTAATGGAGTTGGTTCTTATGGGAAAGGTAGATTAGCATTAGAAGTAGTTCGACTTTTTATCGAGTCTACCTCTGTTGATTATAAAGAGCTAATTAATTTGTTGCCTAAACACTTAGTTAAAACCGTTGAGGAAGTAGGAAATTGGAAACTTAAAACGTCAGATACGCATAAAAGATGGTTTGAAAAAGATATTCTTATGTCTAATGATGGTGTCAGGTTTGTTGTATCATCACAGCATGGTAAGAATAATATAGGTCGTATTTTAGAGTTTGCGAATAAATTTGGTTTTGTAATTAAAGAATTATAATAAATATGAGCGAAGAACTGCAACAGAAACTCCGTGACCAGCTTTGGGAGGTCGCAAATCGTTTGCGTGGCAATATGTCGGCGAGCGACTTTATGTATTTCACATTGGGTTTTATTTTCTATAAATACTTATCTGAGAAAATAGAAAAGTATGCCAACAATGCCTTGGTGGATGATGAAATAACCTTTAAGGAATTGTGGGAAATGGATGATACCGATGTAGTCGAGTTACAAGAGGAAGTAAAGAATCAATGCTTGGAAAATATAGGTTACTTCATTGAACCGAAATTCTTGTTTTCGTCCGTAATAGAGGCCATCAAGCGGAAAGAGAACATTTTACCTATACTTGAACGTTCATTGAAGCGTATCGAAGACAGCACTCTTGGACAGGACAGCGAAGAGGATTTCGGAGGATTGTTTTCAGATATAGACTTGGCTTCACCTAAATTGGGTAAAACAGCCAATGATAAAAATACACTCGTCAGCAATGTGCTTCTTGCATTGGACGATATAGACTTTAGCGTAGAGGCATCACAGGAAATTGACATCTTGGGTGATGCTTACGAATATATGATTTCGCAGTTTGCGGCAGGAGCCGGGAAAAAAGCCGGGGAATTCTATACTCCGCAGGAAGTTAGCCGTATTTTGGCAGAGATTGTTTCCATTGGACACCAGCGTTTGCGCAATGTATATGACCCTACTTGCGGTAGTGGCTCATTGCTTCTTCGTGCTGCAAGTATTGGAAATGCGGTTGATATTTACGGACAGGAAAAGAATCCGACGACCTACAACCTCGCCAGAATGAATATGTTGCTTCACGGTATCAGATTCAGCAATTTCAAGATTGAAAACGGCGATACGCTTGAATGGGATGTCTTTGGCGACACTCAGTTTGATGCGGTAGTCGCAAATCCTCCATTCTCTGCCGAATGGAGTGCTGCCGACAAATTTAATACCGATGACCGTTTCAGCAAAGCAGGGCGACTTGCGCCAAAGAAGACAGCAGATTATGCTTTTATCCTACACATGATTTATCACTTGAACGAAGGTGGTACGATGGCTTGTGTCGCTCCACACGGTGTTTTGTTCCGTGGTAATGCAGAAGGGGTAATACGCCGTTTCCTGATAGAGAAGAAAAACTATATCGATGCCATTATCGGTTTGCCGGCTAATATATTCTATGGTACAAGTATTCCGACCTGTATTCTTGTGATGAAGAAATGCCGTAAGGAAGATGATAATATTCTGTTCATAGATGCGAGCAAGGAGTTTGAGAAAGTCAAGACACAAAACAAACTGCGTAAAGAGCATATTGACAAGATTGTTGATACCTATCGCGAGCGAAAAGAAATAGAAAAGTACAGCCATCTTGCCACTTTACAGGAGGTTGCCGATAACGACTATAATCTGAATATTCCTCGTTATGTCGATACTTTTGAAGAGGAAGAACCTATTGACATTAAAGCTGTAATGGCAGAAATCAAGGAGTTGGAAGCCAAACGTGCCGAACTAGATAAGGAGATTGAAGTATATCTTAAAGAATTGGGACTGGTTGAATAATAGTGTTATGGCAGAGATAGATAACATCCCGGAAATGCGTCCTTCATTCGACAATATCCGCCGTCACGATGAGAGCGAAAATGAATATTGGAGTTCACGTGACCTATGCGCTGCTATGGGTTATTCGGCTTATTGGAAATTCCAAAAAGTCATAGACAAAGCAATCAAAGTCGCAGGCATAAAAGGAGTGAATATTGATGAGCATTTCAACCAAGCGGTTGATATGGTGAAGATAGGCAGTGGCTCGTTCCGTAAAGTCAGTATCTTCCGCTTGTCACGTATGGCGTGTATGATTATTGCTGAAAATGCTGATGCAAAAAAAGTATTGGTACAACAGGCAAGAGATTACTTTTCTCAAACCATATCTACTAACGAATTGGTGCTTAACTCATATAGTTCCAATCTGTTACTGTATAAAACCGCACAAGGAGAAGTTCGAGTAGAGGTAATATTCAATAGTGAAACATTCTGGATGTCGCAAAAGCGCATGGCGGACTTGTTTGGGGTGGATGTACGAACCATCAACTATCATCTTGGACAGATTTATGAATCCGGTGAACTTACCAAAGAGGCAACTATCCGAAAAATTGGGATAGTTCAATCCGAGGGAGAACGAGACGTGGAGCGTACACCGTTGTTCTATAATTTGGATGCTATCATAGCGGTAGGTTATCGTGTCAATAGCTATCAAGCCACTCAGTTTCGTATTTGGGCTACGTCTGTTTTGAAGGAATTTGTCATTAAAGGGTATGCTCTTGATGATGAAAGACTAAAACAGGGAAAGCATTTTGGCAAAGATTATTTTGATGATTTGCTGGAGCGTATTCGTGAGATACGCACATCGGAACGCAGATACTACCAGAAGATAACAGACATCTATGCGGAATGCAGTGCTGATTACGACCCGAAATCGGATTGTACTAAATTGTTCTTCAAAATGGTGCAAAATATGATGCATTTGGCTGTGACTAATCGTACCGCTGCTGAAATAGTGTATGAACGTGCCGACTCTGAAATGCCCCATATGGGATTGACCACTTGGAAGAAAGCTCCCGATGGTAGAGTCCAGAAGTCCGATACGATTGTGGCAAAGAACTATTTGTCAGACAAAGAGATTTCCGAACTTAACGGCGTAACTAACGCATTCCTTGAATTTGCAGAGCTTCGTGCCCAACGTCACATTATAACAACGATGGAAGATTGGAAGCAACGTCTTGAACAGTTTCTTGGCACTATGGATTATAAGGCACAAGATACTGCCGGTAAAGTTTCACAAGAAGCAGCACGAGAGAAGGCGTATGGCGAGTACGAGAAATATAAAGTGATTCAAGACCGTTCTTTTATCTCTGATTTCGACCGGTTTAATAATGGCGACAAATTGTTGCCGTTTGATATTAACCCTGATAAAGAATAATGATTATGGCAAATAATAACGAAAATAAAATCCTCAATGTTCCAAATCTGAGATTCCCGGAGTTCTGTGGGGAGTGGGAAACGATAAAAGTTTCAGAGCTTTTAGATTTCTACTCAACCAACTCTCTGTCATGGGAACAATTAGATTATAGTAACGGTAAAATCAAGAATTTGCATTACGGTTTAATTCATAAAGGAGTACCTACCATGGTAGATGTTGCTTGTGATTCTCTTCCTTACATCAAAGAGGAATCTATGCTCAAATCATTTACCCTATTCAAAGAAGGAGATGTAGCATTTGCTGATGCGTCTGAAGATACAAACGATGTAGCTAAAGCCATAGAAGTTGTTAATTGTGATAACCAACAAATCGTTTCTGGCTTACACACAATACATGGACGTGATAATTCTAATCGGACTGTTATTGGTTATAAAGGTTATGCTTTTGCTTCTGATTCATTCCACAAGCAGATTAGAAGAATTGCTCAAGGTACAAAGGTTTTTTCTATCAGTGTTCGCAATTTTGATGAAGCATATATCGGAATCCCTTCAAAAGAAGAACAAACCCAAATTGCAAAACTGTTAATAACCATAGACAAGCGCATTGCTACCCAAAACAAAATCATTGACAAACTGAAATCCTTAATTAAAGGGATAGACGAAGTTGTTTTTCAATCCTGTAGCAAACATTGTAAACTCAAAGAGTTTGACAATCAAATTACTGCAGGACGGGACAAAGTAGAAGAAGGATGCTTTCCTTTATATGGTTCAACAGGTGTAATTGGAACAACAGCAACACCTAGTTATCATGAGCCATTAGTATTAGTTGCTCGTGTTGGTTCTATCGGTTGTGTTCAGTTTGTTAATATTCCATGTGGAGTAAGTGATAATACCATAGTTATACGATGTGGTAGTAAAGCAAAATATGTTTATTATTATCTTCAAAATTATAATTTCGAGCGTATAACATCAGGAACGACTCAACCTTTAATAACAGCCAAAGATGTCAAACATATTGATATACCTATTATTGATTCAGCCAATGACTTAAAAGCTATCAATACGCTTGATACACTCAATATGAAACTTGAATTAGAATCAAACTTGTATAATACTATTCTCAAACAGAAGGCGTTTTTACTCCAACAGATGTTTATATAAACAACTGTTGGAGTAGATAACTTCGTTGTTTAGTCAATGAATCCATGGCGCATTTTTCTATATCCAGTTTCTTTTGAATGGTTATAAGAGCTCTTGCTATATTATGTCTGTCCGTCTGCTTTAGAGGTAATGCTATTCTGTTCTCCAAAAAGCGTTGATTGCTAATGTTGATTGTATTTTTAGCACCTTTCTGAATCAACGGATATAGATAGTTCTTGGCTAATACAGAAGACATAAAATAGTAATGCAGATATACTCCTGTTTCAAATGAAGTTGGAGAGTACACACCATATAATGGAGATATAGCAACAGGTTGTTCAATATAACTCTGCTTGACTATTCCATACGGAAAATCTCCAGTCGGTGATTTCGTGTATATAATGTCTCCATATCTCGCTACATGGTAATTAGAAGTGTCTTTGGCTGCAAACGAACGACCAAGATATTCGATTTGATTGATAACGCCTTCGGAAACAGACACCGAATGTACAGTGTATAATTCTGAGTTCAGCTCTTTACGCTCAACTAAAACGGTTGATAATAGTACCTTTTCCCAACATCCTTTTTGCAAGCCTATCTCAGCCATCTTATGTGGAAGCCCTTTAATTAAGGACTGCAGTACGGTAATGTCCGCAATTAGTTTGAATGTACTTCATTCCGATAAATGGGAACAGTTCAAAATCAAAGATATCGCCCAAATAGGGCGTGGTAGAGTTATTAGTTCCATAGAAATTGGCCAGCAAAAGAGCCCTACATATCCAGTATATTCCTCTCAAACATCAAATGATGGTATTATGGGCTACCTTGACGATTATATGTTTGAAGGTGAATACATCAGTTGGACCACTGACGGTGCAAATGCAGGAACTGTATTTTATCGTAATGGAAAATTTAATTGCACAAATGTTTGTGGTTTATTAAAACTTAGAAAAGAGTTTGATACTCATTTTGTTTCTTTGGTTTTGGCGGAAGCGACAAAGAAATATGTCTCAATAAACTTAGCTAACCCAAAACTTATGAACAATACAATGGGTAACATTCAAATACGTCTGCCCAAATTAGAAGAGCAAAAAAGAATATCCATCGTTTTCAGAGTGTTACAAAGGCTATGGACTGTACATAATAGTTTGCTTACTGAGTATACAAAGCAGGAACAATATTTGCTCTCACAGATGTTCATATAAACATTTGCGAGAGCAGGTACTGTTTTTCATCCTCATATCTTACCGAGGTATTTTCTTCAAGAGCTAACTTATTATCTAATGAAGTCATTAGAGAGGCTATTTTATTTTGCATTTCTTTTGAAGGTAATTCAACCACAAGTGACGCTATTTCTGAAATATAATGTCTTTTGTGTTCTTCGGATTTTAGTTCTAAATATGATAGATATTCAAACATAAACCGAAGATTTACATTAGGTTTTGCTGTAAGCATCTTTATTGCTGACGATTTTACTTTAAAAGGGAATGATACATACTTTGCATCCATTGTAAAATCATCAAAGATTATGCATTCACCCTTTTGATATATACCAAAATCCTCGTCTGTATAACCCAAAACAAAACCTTTATTTGCAGTTAAAACCGGAATTAAGGTCGTATCTGTGGAGTATTCATCATTGGTAACAATATATGCTGTAGGTTGTTCATAAGTAAGAAGTTGATTGATTTCACAACATTCTGTATGTTCTTCTTTTAATGATACAAACACCTTTTTTCTAATTGCGGACTTTAGTTTTTTCAAATCCTCAATGATTTTGTTTTGAGTAGCAATACGCTCATCTATCAACGACAATAACTCTGCTATCTTTTGTTGCTCAACATCAGATGGAACTGACACTTGAATTTTACGAACTTCATTTGCCGAAATTTCTAAAAAGGTTGACCCACAAGACTTCCTGATTAGATCTTTCTTCTTTGTTTGTATCAGATAATAGAGAAAATCAACATTGCATTTTTTAGATACAAGACATTGAAAACCTTGGTTTGTAGCACATTCTCTGAGAGATAATGAGCATTCTCCAATGGTGGCACGAGAACTTAAAAGTATCGTATTGGGAGGCAAAAGTTTTGCGCTGGAATTGTTTAACCCCACTTCTGTTATGGTACGCAAACTTGAATCAACATATTTATTTTTACCTATTTCAGAAGGGGTAAACCATTGTATTTCTCCATCCCAATATGATTTTACAGTAGTATCAGGCGTTCCACCGCCAATAACAACCGCTAAATCGTTTATTGATTTTGTTACCCACTCCCCACTAAACTCAGGAAATCTCAAATTTGGAACATTGCCCATTATATTTCTCTAATTATAGGAAACCCCTAAAAAAGCAATTATGACAAAGAAATCAATTAGAGAAATTGCGATGGCTTGGCGAGAAGACAAGCGTCCGTATGTGAAGCAATCAACATTTGCAGCTTATATGTTGATTCTGGAAAACCATCTTTTACCATATTTTGGTGAAAGTGATGCGTTAAGCGAGAAAGCGGTACAAGATTTTGTACTACAAAAACTCAATGGTGGTATGAGTGTAAAATCGGTAAAGGACATTCTTATTGTGCTCAAAATGGTGATGAAGTTCGGAGTAAAACACGAATGGATGAATTATTCAGAATGGGACATAAAATATCCTACAACAGAAAAGAACAAGGAGCTGGAGGTGTTGACTGTAGCCCATCACAAGAAAATATTGGACTACATTCGTCAAAATTTCACATTCCGTAATTTAGGCATCTATATAAGCCTAAGCACCGGACTTCGTATTGGTGAAGTTTGTGCTTTACGCTGGAGTGACATTGATGTGGATAGCGGAACTATCAGCGTTCAGCGTACCATAGAGCGTATTTATATTATCGAAGGTGAAATGAAACATACTGAGCTGGTTATCAATACGCCTAAAACAAAGAACTCCTGCCGTGAAATTCCTATGAGCAAGGAGTTGCTTGCATTGGTGAAACCACTGAAAAAAGTGGTAAATGCGGATTACTACATACTCACCAATGAACCATTGCCCACAGAACCACGAACATATCGCAATTATTACAAACGGTTGATGGAGCACCTTGGTATCCCCAAATTGAAATTTCATGGGCTTAGGCATAGCTTTGCGACTCGCTGTATAGAAAGCAATTGTGACTATAAAACAGTCAGTGTATTGCTGGGACACTCAAATATCAGTACCACGCTCAATCTTTATGTCCATCCAAATATGGAACAAAAGAAACGTTGTATCGCCAAGATGTTCAAGTCGCTTGGCAAATAGCATTTTACTGGTATGTAACTTCTGTGCGATCATTTGGAGAAAAACGGTCTAAGTTAGCAAGTCCAAGTGAAAATGCACTAAGCTCAGTCATTGTTAAATAAAACGTAGAAGATGCCCGACATGTACCCGACAAGTTCAAAGAAAATAGCTATGTTGATTGAAGTATAGCTTGTATGCACTTTTAGTTCAAATGTCAAATCGCAGAACTATACAACAATTCCGTAACCACCGTAACAGTTACGGCGGTTACAGGATTGTTATAGCCTATGATACGACCAAACAAATGCCAATGATAGTTGCTTTCTAAAGATTCGTAAACTTTCAATTACGTCCATTTATCCAAAATCTTCGGTACGATTATAGCCATGGCAATCCCCAAAATTGCAATAAGAATATAGATAACGACTGCTTTCCATATCAACGCTGAATGCAATATTTCTGCATTGGCCACTATCATGCTGACGAAAAAAGAAGATAGGGCTACCAGTATTATAATGGTGATATAAAATGTGGTAGCCGGAATATGGATGGCATTGTCGGCTTTCTTTATTCTCCGCTCGGCTTCCTTGCATTTGCTTTCAATCTGACTGAGAAAATCACATAGAAGCCTTGCGCCAAATTCTACTGCCATCTTCTGCATTTCTTCAGAAATGATAGGTTTACACTCTCGTATAGAGTCGGACAGATTTTTAACATCCGTTCTCAACTTGAACACGTTGTCATTCAGCTTGACAAGTTCTTGTGCATTGATATCGAGTAGGCGATTTTCTTCCTCCTGATATTCATTCTTAGGATTGGACTTTATGGATTCCGCTTCTGCCATTTCTGCGGAAAAATCAAATTTCTTCTTCATGCGCTTATCGTTTTAATCCTATTATCGTTTTCTTTCCTAACGAACGACTGGCAGCACGAGCGCATCTGCGAGCCCATTGCAAATCGTCTTCGTCTTTATCTCTCCATGGAAGCTCGCTTTGCGAACCTCCGCCACCTCCGCCGGTTGCTACATTCGGCGTATCAAGCAGTCCGACAAAAATAGCCACGGCCATATCAGCCAGTTCATGCGAGTTGGAAACGAACCTGTAATTAAATTCGTCGTTGAAACAGTCAAGCACTTTTTCCGGAATATAGAACTTGTGTTCCTTATCTTTATGGGTAAGGGTGTAGGGAATCATATCCGAATGGTCTGGGCGATATTGGGTGTAGTCAATAGGTGCAGCCTTATGTTCTGCTATTTGTTGAACCTCTAAGGGTGTATTGTTTCTAATGGCAATTGCTGGCTGATGGTACAGTTTCTCCCATGTCGCAGGAAGTTTCGAGACCATTAGGTTCCTGCCGACTCCCAATTCGGAAGCCTTGTATTTGGTATTCCCATGCACGAGTGCATATCCACGAAGAATACCCTTCTTGTCCTCTCTTTCATGGACGGTATAACCTTTCCGTATAAGAGCACTCTTGTATTCATCCCATGACCATGATGGCATTGCTTTCAACACCTCCATACAGTCCCGGTTCACTTGTGGAATGTTCCAATTTCGGATTTGCGCTGCAGTTGTCCAGCCTCGTTTCTTTGCCACTCGCTCGGCTGCACGTTGTGCACGAAGATGAATGTTATGGTCGTTGTTGATATTGCCATCTTCATCCAAACGGCAAATCGCAGCATGGAGGTGAGGGACTTCGCCTTTGGATTCCGTATGCAACCAAACTGAGTATTTGCTGCCCGCCAAATTGGTCGGACAGGAACGGACTTTTCCGTTCTTGCCAGTAATCACTTGTCTGTCGAACTCCTCGGCGAATTCCTGCCAAAGTGTTTGCCAATCTTCAATGTCATAGAATTGGGTATGTTCGGGCGATGGGCTCAACTCGATTCTGATTACAGAATTC
>ERZ773241.2885-NODE-2885-length-12809-cov-3.347342_pt1 | contig 12809 bp, 10 predicted proteins | sample MGYA00580989_ERZ773241 | MGnify/ENA primary metagenome ERZ773241 (study PRJEB29015, sample SAMEA2737804) | human gut metagenome | biome: human gut; feature: human-associated habitat; material: faeces | place: China | collected 2012 ...
TGCCCCTCCAGCTTCAAATTATTATAAAGCGTATTATAATCATCCTTATCATCCGACATCGCCGCAATCACCTGCCCCCAATTCGGAGCCGTACCAATTTTTGTACTTATTGTATCTCCGCTCATCACCAGCACCGGATTGGGCCCGGCCTGCGGCTCTTCTCCCTGTTCATCCTGCCTTGCGTCATCTCCGGCATTCTCCCTGTTCGCTTCTGCCTCATCCTCATTTCCGTCTCTATCTTCTTCTGCATCAGAACTGCTTTCCGTCTCACTCTCTGTCTCAGGCTCAGTCATTCCGCTTTCCTCTGTTTCATTTCCCTCTTCCAGCCCTTCTCCTGCAGCAGGCATCACATCTCCCCCCTGATTATTTCCTTCCGTCGAAAACATCCGTGAAGCCTTCCCAACATTATTCGCACTATCCCGTGCCACATAAGTCACAATCACTTCTTTCCCGTTCGTCCCCGCAATTTTCTCCACCAGCAGGCTGTCACTCACGTCCCCGTCCTTATCATCCATAGCGGTTACTCCCTGCAGCAGCAGTTCCTCATCCATCCCCTCTTCGTAGCTCGCCAGATTCTCCCCGAACGAAATCACCGGCGCCGTCCTGTCTTTCCCCAGATACAGAAATAAGCATACTGCCAGAAGTACGATATCGATTCCTCCGATTATAAATACCAGTTTTTTTATATCCATCTCCTCGTCTCCCTCTATTTCAGTTCTTCTATCGTTTCTGTATCTTCAACCAGCTGCACCATATCGATATCCAGCTGAATCATATCGTCTTCCGGATACCCGTTTTCCTCCAGCCCCTTCTCTTTCCCGGAGCCCGAACCATTTTTCCCCTCATGGGAACGTTCGCCGGTATCCCCTTTTACCGCCTTTGCGGCCTTTGTCCCTTTCTGAACCACTGCCGCATGCAGTCCGCCTTCTTCATCATTTCCGTAATACTTTCCATAATATTTCCCGTAATACTTCCCATAATAAGCGCCATAATACCCTTTACCGCTCATATTCACCTTGTTCAGTATCACGCCCAGGATCCGGCAATCCACCTTTTCCAGCTGCTCCTTTACCTTCTGGGCAAATTTATAGCTGATAGCCCCGCTCTCAATCACAATAACCGTCCCGTCGCAATGCTGGGCGGCCACCGCACCATCAATAACACTTCCTAAGGGCGGCGTATCCACAATCACATAGTCATATTCCTTCCGCAGATATTCCAGCAGAAGCTCAAATGCATCATTTCCAAGCAATTCACTGGGATTCGGCGGTACCGGTCCGGAAAAAATCACATAGAAGTTTGGAATATTCGTCTTGCAGCAAATTTCAGAAATTGACGCCTGTCCGCTCAGATAATGGGATAATCCATACCGTGATGCATTGCTTTTATAGCGTCCCTTCAATACAGATTTACGAAGATCCGCATCCACCAGGACAACCTTTTTCCCGCCTTCGGCAATGGATATGGCAAGTTGGAAGGAAACGCTCGTCTTTCCTTCATTAGGAGTGCTGCTGGTCACAGATATCACTCTTCTGTCCTTGCCGGAAAATTCCAGGTTGGTCCGAAGGGTTTTATAACTTTCTTTGGTTCGAAAATCAAGTTTTTCAATCGCATTAAATGTAACTGTCTGCATGTTTTTTACCTTATTCCTTTATCTGTTGATCCTCTGTCCGTATATTTCGCAGGTTTGTCATTTTTATTTCCATACATGATAACAGCAGAAAAGTAACCGCTCCCCCGGTACTCTTTTCTGCCTCCCCCAACTAGCTTCTTTTCACTTTTTTCTTTTTCTTCTTTGCGTCCGTTTCCCCTTCATTTAAGGGAATCACCGCCAGGGTGGAAAGCTGCAGATATTTCTCCACATCCTCCGGTGTTTTCACGGTATCGTCCATCAGGAAACGTACCAGGACAATCGCAATCATCAGGAAAACGCCGAGCACGCCTCCGATTAATGTATTCTTGAGCACACTGGGGCCGGCCTTGTCCATGGGCATATTGGCAGTTTCCGACACATTCACCGCCTGGATATCCATTACGTTCATGATATGTACCGCCGCGGCTTCCCTGATGGCATTGGCAAGCTGCATCGCCATCACCGGATCCGTATCCGTAACGGTAATCGCCAGGATTCGGGTATCCGTAGGTGTTGTTACCGAAACCTTTTTCTTCATTTCATCATAACTGAGATCCAGTCCCATTCCCTGTACCACTTCTTCCAGTACAAAACGGCTCTGAATCAATTCCGCATAATCTTTGGTAAGCTGTGTCCCCAGCTGAATATCCGAATAGGTCACGGCGTTATTTTCCTGTTTATTCAAAATATAAATCTTGGTAGTGGACTCATATTTGGGTACACCAAAGATCTGGGTAACAAGAAAAGCCCCCAGCGCCACCATAATACCTACCGAAACAATTAATGCCAGATTATGTATCAAAACCAGGCAGATCTCCCATAAATCAATTTCTATCTCATCTGTCTGCCGTATCGTATTTTCTTCCATATAACTGCTTTCTCCTGTGTAAATATTCCATCGCATTTTTGACTGCAATGGCAGTCTGTGTTCCTGTCATCCCTGCTTTACAGCAGCCTGTCTTCCAATATATAGCCCGGATTTTCCACCAGCAGCTTTCTTGCCGCTTCTGTACCAAGCTTCTTTTCCAGATATGCGGCGCATTTTTTCATCCGGGGCGCACGGTTTCCGTCGCTGTGGGTATCCGTCGCTACAAAATCCACCATTTCCATTTTCAAAAGCTTCTTTACTACGTTTTTAACCGCAAGTCCCTGATCTCCGGCTGCGCTTGATGCATTTACCTGAAAATAACATCCGGTATCCTCCTTCAGCTCCGCAGCCTTGTCCATATCTTTTATTACATTGGTATACCGTTCCACATGAGCCAGGATAGGCCAATATCCAAAAGAAGCTGTCCTGGCAAGAGCATCCCGTATATAGGAGTAGTCTTCGCCCGGCAGGAATTCTATCAGTATGTAATGCGAATCTGCCATGGTTCTTATTTTTCCGGCTTCCAGTAACTCTGCAAGGCCGTGGCGGTAAAAAATTTCGTTTCCCGGATAGAGCTTAACAGGAATTTTTAACTTCTCCGCTTCTTCCTGCAGAATTTGCAGCCTTTTCGTTATCCCATCAGGTGTTACACACCTGCGATCTGCCTTTTGATGGGGGGTGGCAATCATGCCCGAAATCCCCTCAGATGCCGCAATTTCCAGCATTCTCAGCGATTGCTCCATAGAGCCTGCCCCGTCATCCACAAACGGAATTATGTGCGAATGTATATCGATAATTTCATTCATATTTGTAACTGTTTTTGTAATTTGCTTTTTCCCTTTCGTATTATTTTCTTCTTGATTCAGGAAATTTACATATGTACGTTTAAAACTATTATATTATATACGTTTTAAACAGGTGTTGTCAAACCCCATTTTCCAAAATAATTCCTTTACGGGTATTTTTTTTGTTAATATGCCAGATATTTCGAGGTTTTGTTACTGTAGCAATATTTATTTTTTTTTGCTATAATAAAGAAATTATTGTCATATTTGCATATTTATGGATGCATACGTTGACTTTCGTTAAACATCAGCCACAAAAAGGTACCCCGTAACTTAGAACCTGTATACTGTCAGGAGGAACATGCAATGTCTGATACCTACAATAGACTTGCGGCAGGCGAACGGCTACGTTTAAAACGTACCTTACTGGGGATGACACAGGAAGAAATGGCGGAACGGATTGGCCGTGTGCCAAAATACTATGCCGATATTGAACGAGGCAGCTGCGGAATGTCAGTAGAGACATTAATGGCCCTATCCCATTCATTGAACATGTCCCTGGATTATATTATTTTCGGTAATGAGTCCGTTAATAATGTCCAGAAGCATCAGGATGAAATAAGTGCCATTCTTGATATACTCGATACTTGCCCGGACAAAAAAAGAGATTATGCACTCAGGCTGCTGAAGCTTTTTATTGCAGCATGTAATAATTAATCTCAAAAAAAATTATCTGAATTTTTAGTGTTTAGTTTTACCCCAATATACTACTTATTGATAGTAAACAAGTATTTCAGTCATCTTAGTAAGGAAATCACGTAAGTCTAAAAGTCTGTAAAAGGCAGAGCGGTTTTCTGCTCTGCCTGTCATCAACCAAAATTATTTCCATGATAAATAAAAAAACACAGCCTCCTTTACAGAAAGACTGTGTTCTATCATCACTTATTCTAAACTTTAAAAACTTCAAAACCGCATTATTTAATGAGCATTGCATCTCCAAAGGAAAAAAAACGGTACTTCTCCTTAACCGCCTCTTCATAAGCCGCCAGCACGTGTTCTCTGCCCGCGAGCGCGGATACCAGCATCACCAGAGTGGATTCCGGCAGATGGAAATTGGTTATGAGCGCATCCAGCACCTTAAACCGGTAACCGGGATAAATGAAAATTTCAGTATTGTCACAGCACTCTTCCATGTGTCCGTTTTCATCACAGGCGCTTTCCACGGTCCTGCAGCTGGTAGTTCCCACACAGACTACTCTGTGTCCGTTCTCTTTGGCTTTATTTATCTTGTCCGCTGCCTCCCGGGTTACCTGATAATACTCGGAGTGCATATGGTGTTCCTTAAGGTTATCCACTTTCACCGGACGGAAGGTCCCAAGGCCTACATGAAGGGTCACATAGGCTATATCCACGCCCTTCTGTTCCAGCTCCTGCAGAAGCTCTGTGGTAAAATGAAGCCCTGCCGTAGGCGCAGCCGCCGATCCTTCATACTTGGCATATACCGTCTGGTAACGGTTCTTATCCTGGAGCTTATGGGTAATATAAGGCGGCAGAGGCATTTCTCCCAGCTGATCCAGCACTTCCTCCCAGATACCCTGGTATTGAAACTGAATCAGGCGGTTTCCTTCCTCCACAACCTCCAGTACCCGGGCATGAAGCAGGCCGCCGCCGAATACCAGCTTTGTACCGGGCCTTGCTTTTTTACCCGGTTTTACCAGCGTTTCCCATATATCATTTTCCCTGCGCTTCAGCAGCAGCACCTCCACGGCGCCGCCGGTTTCTTCCCTGATTCCCATCAGCCTGGCAGGTATTACCTTGGTATTATTCAGCACAAGGCAGTCTCCGGGTTCCAGATAATTCCCGATTTCCCGGAACACATGATGAGAAACCTCACCGGTCTCTTTGTCCAGAACCATGAGCCTGGAGGACGAACGGTCCTCCAGGGGGTCCTGGGCAATCAGCTCAGGAGGTAAGTCATAATAAAAATCAGATGTTTTTAATTCTTCCATATTCCTTCTTCTTTTCCGAAGTATGGCTGCTTACAGGCCGGCCTTTTTCAGGAAAGCAACATAACCTCTCTTCGTTTCATAGACGTCGGCCTTGCTGGTGGCTTCCCAGGGTGCATGCATGTTAAGTACGGCTACGCCGCAGTCAATCACGTTCATACCATATAATGCCATGATATAAGCGATAGTTCCGCCGCCGCCCACATCAACCTTGCCCAGCTCCGCCGTCTGGAATACCACATCCGAACTGTCCATGATTTCTCTGATATGTGCCATGTATTCTGCATTGGCATCATTAGAGCCTGATTTTCCTCTGACACCGGTAAATTTGTTGAAGACCATACCGTCTCCCATGAACGCGGAATTTTTCTTTTCGAAGCAGGAGGCATAGGAAGGATCATAGCCTGCGCTCACATCAGAGGAAAGCATAGTGGAATTGGACAGACATCTTCTTAAATTCAGTTCACTGTATTCCCCCATAAGCTCCATCAGTTCCGCAGTCATATTTTCAAAGAAACGGGACTGCATACCGGTAGCTCCCACACTTCCAATTTCTTCCTTATCCACAAGGATACAGCATGCTGTACGGTCTGTCACTTCTCCTGCCACTTCCAAAACAGCCCTCGCAGAGGTATACGCGCATACTCGGTCATCCTGTCCGTATGCAAGGATCATGCTTCTGTCAAAGCCTGCTTCCCTTGCTTTGCCTGCCGGAACGATTTCCAGCTCTGCAGAAAGGAAATCCTGTTCCTCAATACCATAAGACTCCTTCAGAATATTCAATACGCCTGCAGTCACCGCGTCTTTATCCTTGTCCTTCACAGGTATGTTGCCGACAATCAGATCAAGAGCCTCTCCCTCAATCACTTTAGCTGCTTTCTTTTCCATCTGTTCTCCGGCCAGATGGACCAGCAGGTCTGAAATGAAGAAAACAGGATCGTCTTCATTGTCACCCACATTAATCTCCACTGTGGTACCATCCTTCTTAACTACCACACCATGCAGGGAAAGGGGAATCGCCACCCACTGGTATTTCTTTACCCCGCCGTAATAATGGGTATCCAGATAAGCAATGCTGCTGTCCTCATAAACAGGATTCTGCTTAACATCCAGCCTGGGCGAATCGATATGGGCTCCCAGAATATTCATGCCTTCCTTCATGGGCTTTTTCCCAATCTGGTACATAACCAGGCATTTGTTCATATTGACGGCATAAATCTTATCCCCTGGCTTAATTTTACTTCCGCTTTCCAGTAAAGCGTTCAGTTCTACGTAGCCTTCCTTTTCAATCAGGTTAACAAGGGTGTCCACACACTCTCTTTCTGTCTTTCCTGCATCCAGAAAATCCATATATTCTCTGGCAAAGGCTTCCACTTCCTTCAGCTGTTCCTCTGAATAGCTGTTCCAAACATTTTTCTTTTCCATCAGTCGTTACCTCCGGTTCCCTTTATTTTTGAGCCAAGCACCGGTGCGAGCAGCTGTTTGGCTTTTGGGACCTCATCACTGTGGATACGGAAGATGCAGGCAGATTTTCCCCTTGGTTTCCGAAAAAAGAGCAGGCTGTTCAGCCCCTTCTCTTCCCACTCCACAAAATAGGAGATCCTGTTTTTTAAAAGGATCCGCTCGACCTTTTCTTTTGTTTCCATATCATACACTTTACAAAAATCCACTTCGTGATTTACCGTTCCAATATCCATATCTGCTCCCATCTGCGCGCCATGCACGCATACGATCAAAATCGTACTTAAATCAGGGAGGCTGCATACGGCAGAAGCCGTATGTTAAAACCTCGCCTCTTTTAAAAGGTGCTTCACAAATCTTATTGTACTACTGTCTCAGTTCAATGCCAAGACCCTGAAGGCCATTGAGGATTTTTTTCATTGCCGCACTGACATCGGCATCCTCCAGCGTCCTGTCTTTTGCACGGAAGGTAAGCGTATAAGCCACCGATTTGAAACCTGCCTGAATCTGGCTTCCCTCATATATATCGAACAGGGAGTAGCTTTCCAGAATCTTTCCGCCTCTCTGGGCAATGACCGCTTCTATCTGACCTACAAGTATTTCTCTGGGGACTACCATGCTGATATCCCTTGTAACCGCAGGATATTTGGCAATTCCTTCGTATTTTCTGTCAAATGTGGCGAACGGAATGATTTCCGGCATATCCAGCACAGCCACATATGCTTTGGTGCCGATGTCATAATTATCCAGCACTTCAGGATGAACCTCGCCCAGATAACCGATTACTTTTCCGCCATAGGAAATGTTTGCCTGACGGCCGGGATGAAGGAATTTCTTTCCTGCGTTGGGGTCATATTCTTTTTTCCCGTTCATTCCGATGCTTTCCAGGAATTCTTCGATAACGCCCTTCATGGTGTAGAAATCACCGTCTCCATAGAATACCAGTGTAAACTGCATCCGCTCTTCCGGAAGCTCTGTTACCGGCACGCTGTGAGGCAGATAAACATTGCCCAGTTCATACAGCTTAACGGCCTTGTTTCTTCTATTATAATTGGTTCCCAGAGAGGTGAGGATGCCGTTCAGGGAAATCGTCCTCATGATGGAAAAATCCTCACCCAGAGGGTTCGCTATCGTAACTGCTTCACGAAGTTTATCCTCTTTATCCAGCAGCAGCCTGTCAAATACCTTCGGGCTTTCGAAGGAATAGCACATACCCTGTGAAAAACCGCAGTATTCCGCGATATCCCTTGCTTTTTCTTCTATCCGGAGCTTGAAGGAAAGCTTTCCTGTAGTTGCTTCCCCGTTAGGAAGGGTTGTGGGGATTTTATCATAGCCGTAAAATCTTGCCACTTCCTCCGCCACATCTGCGAAGCCTTCGATATCCTGACGGAAGGAAGGGATAATCAGTTCTTTCTTTGCTTCGTCATATTCAAATTCCAGACGTCCGAAATAATCCAGCATTTCCGCTTCGGGAATCTGTGTACCCAGCAGTGCATTGATACGTTCCGGTTCAAAAGGAATGCGTACTCTTTCCTTCAGAGGCGCGCATACATCCACGATTCCTCCAACCACTTCACCGCAGCCCAGTTCCTGAATCAGCTGGCATGCTCTGTTAATGGCATCCACCGAATTATTGGGATCCAGGCCTTTCTCAAATTTGCCGGAAGCATCGGTACGAAGGCCGATACGCTTCGCGGATTTGCGGATGTTGGTGCCGTTGAAGCAGGCAGCTTCAAACAGGACTGTTTTCACGTCATCTGTGATTTTGGAATTCTCACCGCCCATAATACCGGCAATGCCGACTTCCTTCTCGGCATCACAGATCATTAATACTTCGCTGTCCAGCTTCCTTACCTGTCCGTCCAGTGTCTGGAATTCATCCCCGTCCTTTGCACGGCGTACGATGATCTGTCTGCCGGCAATGGTATCCAGGTCGTAGGCATGCATGGGCTGTCCATATTCTTCCATGACATAGTTGGTGATATCGACCAGGTTATTAATAGGACGGATACCGCTCGCAGCCAGTCTTCTCTGCATCCATTTGGGTGAAGGGGCAATTTTGATATTGGTGCATACCCTTGCACAATAACGGGGACATAAATCCGGATCCTTTACATCCACCTTTATATAATCATTAACATTTTCCGCATTTTCATGCACTTCCACTACAGGAGGGACAAAAGGCTTACGGAAGGTAACCGCAGCTTCTCTTGCAATGCCCAGGATACTGAAGCAATCAATCCTGTTGTTGGTAATCTCATATTCAAACACCGTATCGCGCAGGCCCAGAGCATCAATAGCATCCGTCCCCACTACAGCATCCTCATCAAAAATATAGATACCGTTTTCCGGCGCTTCCGGATACATTTCCCGGCTGGAGCCCAGTTCTTCGATGGAACACATCATTCCGCAGGAAGGCACTCCTCTCAATTTTCCGGCCTTGATAGTGATTCCATCCTCCGGAAGCGGGCCGCCGTCATGTCCGCCTGCTACCTTTCCGCCGTCAAGCACTACCGGTACCTTATCCCCTTCCTTAACATTGGGGGCTCCGGTAACGATCTGAACGGTTTCCGTTCCCACATTTACCTGACATACAATCAGCTTATCCGCATCCGGGTGCTTTTCAATTTTTTCAATCTGGCCCACAACAATCTTTTCCAGATTCTTATCCAGGGCTTCGAAGCTTTCCACCTTGGTCCCGCTCATTGTCATTGCATCGCAGTATTCCTGATCCGTGCAGGAAAGCTCCGGCACATATGCTTTTATCCATGATATCGTTGTATTCATAATCCCAAACCAGCCTTTCTTATTTCTAAATCTCGACTCTTATTTTTATCAGAACTGCTTCAGGAAACGAATATCGTTTTCATACAGCAGGCGCATATCATCTATCTCATATTTCAGAAGAGCGATTCTCTCCAGGCCGACACCGAATGCAAAGCCGGAGTATTCCTTGGGATCTATGCCGCTCATCTCAAGCACACGGGGATGTACCATACCGCAGCCCAGGATTTCAATCCAGCCTGATCCCTTACAGAAACGGCAGCCCTTTCCTCCGCATTTGAAGCAGCTCACATCCACTTCCGCGCTGGGCTCTGTGAACGGGAAATGATGGGGGCGGAATTTCACCTTTGTTTCTTCCCCGAAAAGCTCTTTTGCGAACTCAGCCAGTGTTCCCTTCAGATCGGCGAAGGTAATGTTTTTATCAATAACAAGGCCTTCTATCTGATGGAAGGAAGGGGAATGGGTGGCATCCACTTCATCGGAACGGAATACACGTCCAGGCGCAAGCATACGGATAGGCAGCTTTCCTTTTTCCATCTCACGCACCTGAACCGGTGAGGTCTGGGTACGCAGCACGATATCCTCAGAATGTTATCTGTAATATAGAAGGTATCCTGTTCATCCCTGGTAGGATGATTCTTGGGAATATTTAATGCCTCGAAATTGTAGTAATCATTTTCAACCTCAGGGCCTTCCACCACTTCGTAGCCCATACCGATAAAAATACGTTCCACCTCTTCCAACGCTATGGTATTAGGATGACGGTGTCCCACCAGATTTTTCTTAGCCGGGAGGGTAACGTCGATAACCTCCTCCTTCATTTTAGCCTCTCTGATGGCGCCTTCCATTTTCTTTTTGGTCACTTCCAGCATGGCTTCGATTTCTGCTCTTGTATCATTAACCATCTGGCCGATTTTAGGGCGTTCTTCTGCCGCCACATTTTTCATGCCCTTCAGCACTTCCGTAAGGGCGCCTTTCTTTCCAAGGGCATTCACCCTGACCTCATTGAGCTTATCAAGGGTTCCTGCGGCCTCCACCTGTTTCCTGACCTCTTCCTTGATTTGTTCCAATCTGTCCTTCATAACAAACTCCTTCCTGTTCTGAACCGCAGTGCGGCTGATAAACTTTGGGGATTCGTACTCTTTTGCGGATTTACAGGCACAAAAAAATCCCCAGCATAAATACTAGGGACGAAATAATAATGGAAGTCTCTCTTCCATTTCCGCGGTACCACCCACATTCCTGCTTCCGTTTCCGGCTTATGCCGTTCTGCTTTTGCAGGCTCTCTTACGGCGTAACGTGCCATACGTTCCTTCCTATTATAATATACCGCAGTCAGCCGCTCATATTTCCATAAAGCGCATGATCTTAAGTTAACCTTCAGCAGCATACTACTGATAAACCCTTCAGAAGGACAGCTCCGGCGTGAAAATCAAGCTGCATTTGAACCCGGGGAAGCTTCCAGCCGGTGACTTCCTCTCTCTGTTGGAAAATACATCTCTTTATGCGCCATCTTTGCCTTTATATTTATTAAATATATCTGTTACCTATTCTATTGCCTGTTTTCGGAAAAGTCAATAATTTTTTATGTACTTTTAATTTCTATCGTGATATGATTTTAATGTGTCTGCACATTTATCGGACTATCACTATACAAGAGGAGAAAAACATGGGTGGATTTTTTGGAGTAGCATCAAAAGAGGATTGTGTATTTGATCTTTTCTTTGGAACGGATTACCATTCTCATTTGGGAACAAGACGGGCCGGTTTGGCTGTCTATGAAAAGGGACGTGGGTTTGACCGTTCCATCCACAATATTGAAAATGCACCTTTCCGTACCAAATTTGACAAAGAGGTCACGGAAATGAAAGGGAACCTGGGGATCGGCAGTATTTCCGACTACGAACCCCAGCCGTTAATCGTACGTTCCCATCACGGAACTTATTCCATCGCCACAGTGGGCAAAATAAACAATACCGAGGAGATCCTGTCCAATCTTCTTGCATCTTCCCACATTCATTTTCTGGAAATGAGCGGAGGCAGCATCAACGCCACCGAGCTTGTTGCCACCATAATCAATCAAAAGGAAAATATAATCGAAGGGATTCAATACGCTCAGGATCTGATCGAGGGTTCCATGACCATTCTCATCATGACCCCTAAGGGCATCTATGCTGCAAGGGACAGGATGGGCCGTACCCCTGTCGCTATCGGCAAAAAGGATGACGCTTACTGTATATCCTTCGAAAGCTTTGCTTACCTTAACCTCGGGTATATCAACGAAAGGGAATTAGGCCCCGGAGAAATCGTAATCGTAACGCCGGAAGGCGTACAAACGCTGGCGGCTCCCGGGAAAGATATGAAAATATGTACCTTCCTGTGGGTTTATTACGGCTATCCCTCTTCTTCCTACGAAGGAATCAGCGTGGAAAAAATGCGCTACAACTGCGGTGCATCCATGGCGAAGAGGGACGACGCTTCCCCGGATATCGTGGCAGGCGTTCCTGATTCCGGCACAGCTCACGCCATTGGATATTCCAATACCTCAGGGATTCCGTTTTCCCGCCCTTTTATTAAATATACGCCTACATGGCCCCGTTCCTTTATGCCCACTATCCAAAGCCAGCGGAATCTGATCGCCAAAATGAAGCTTATTCCTGTCCGTGATCTGATTCAGGGCCGCAGCATGCTGCTGATTGATGATTCCATCGTGCGCGGTACCCAGCTTAGGGAAACCACAGAATTCCTTTATCAAAGCGGTGCTCGTGAGGTACATATCCGTCCCGCATGCCCTCCGCTGCTCTACGGCTGTAAATACCTGAATTTTTCACGTTCCACCTCGGAAATGGATTTGATTACCCGACGAGTTATACAGCAAATGGAAGGCGATCGCAAATATATTAACCTGGATGCTTATTCCAATCCGGAAACACCGGAATTCCAGGCCATGGTATCCCAAATAGGCCAGCAGCTTAATTTTACATCCCTGCGCTATAACCGTCTGGATGATATGATTGATTCTGTAGGAATTGATCGCTGCAAACTTTGTACCTACTGCTGGGACGGAAAAGAATAAAGAAAAAAAGGAAAGCATTTAAAAACCCCAACAGCGGATTAAACTGTTGGGGTTTTTCATTATCATTTTATCCTCGAATATTAAGGGATTCTTCTTAGTTAGAGAACATATAAGCGGTACAAAGCTTAACACCGGAACCGGTATTGGCTACATATGTATAAATACCAATCTTTGTGTAGTTGCCGCTTACCATGTT
>ERZ773241.2891-NODE-2891-length-12775-cov-3.108726_pt1 | contig 12775 bp, 7 predicted proteins | sample MGYA00580989_ERZ773241 | MGnify/ENA primary metagenome ERZ773241 (study PRJEB29015, sample SAMEA2737804) | human gut metagenome | biome: human gut; feature: human-associated habitat; material: faeces | place: China | collected 2012 ...
ATGGGTGTGGGCGAAAAACTCAACGGCTTCCAGCGCTTTGATCCGCAGGCCATGGCCGGCCGAATCCTCGGCATGGGCGACATCGTTTCTCTTGTCGATGAAGTCCGCAAGAACGTGGATATCGAAAAGGCCCAGAAGTTCGCTGAAAAAATGCGCAAGGGCGACGATTTCACGCTCGAAGACTTCAAGGATCAGCTTGCTCAAGTCAAGAACATGGGCAGTTTCTCCTCCTTAATTGAGAAACTCCCGGCACAGTTCGCCCAGGCCGCCGGTCAGGTTGACGACGAACAGGCTAAAAAACAGCTCGCCCGTACTGAAGCCATCATCAATTCGATGACACCGCATGAGCGCAGAAAACCCGAAATCATCAAAGCAAGCCGCAAGCGCAGAATCGCTGCCGGCGCCGGCACCACCGTTCAGGAAGTCAACCGTCTGCTCAAACAGTTTGAGCAGAGCCGCGAAATGATGAAGATGATGAAAAAAGGCGGCATGGGCAAAATGATGCGCGCCTTCAGAAGCCTTAGCGGCCGCTTCCCGGGTATGGGCGGCATGGGCGGAGGCTTCTAGTGAGCCAAAAGGCTGTTCGTATTCTCGGAATTGACCCGGGTCTGAATCACACCGGCTACGGTTTTGTGGATTTTGTACCCGGTCATTTCACCTATGTCGCCTCCGGTGTTTTGAATGTACCGGCAGGCTTGGATTCATTTTTAAGTCCTTGTCGGCTTTGATCGAGGAGCATCATCCGAATGTCGCTTCGATTGAAAAAACTTTCTTGAATACGAACGCTCAGTCCAGCATGCTGCTGTCGCACGCAAGAGGCGCTGCGATGTGTGCTGTCGCATGTCACTCTATCCTATGCAAAGAAATCAGCACTCGCGAGATTAAAAAATCCGTAACCGGTTACGGTGCAGCCGACAAAGATCAAGTGCAGCAGATGGTGTTAAGGCACCTGAAGCTTGAAGACACACGCTTCAGTCCGGACGAGTCGGATGCCCTTGCAACCGCGATCTGCTACGGCAGCTCCAGTATCCTGCTCGGTCTTGTGCCGACGCTCGGAACCAAGGCCGGCAGCAGCGGAACCGGCGTATCCCGCAGAGGCTCAAGTGCTCGCCGCTCAAGAAACGAGTGGACGAAACGTTATGAAGGAAAGGTCTAACTAATGATTGCAACTATTCGAGGAAAAATTCTTCAAAAAAATCCTCCGCAAGTTGTTGTTGAGTGCGGCGGACTAGGCTACGAGATCGATGTCCCGATGTCCACTTTCTACAATCTTCCGAACATCGGCGAAGAAGTGTTTCTGGAAACCGTCATGATCGTTCGTGAAGATGCGCAGCTGCTTTACGGCTTTTTAACTTCTCAGGAAAAATCAGTGTTCCGGCAGCTTCTGAAAGTGAGCGGCATCGGTCCAAGAATTTCGCTCGCCATGCTCTCCTCTATGTCTGCAGAAGATATCGGAAACGCCATTGCCAATAATGAAATCGGACTTTTGACGATGGTTCCCGGCATCGGTAAGAAAACGGCCGAACGTCTCGTTCTTGAGCTGAAGGACAAGATGGTCGTTACTTCTGCGCCCACGGTCTCCTCTGTTCAGACCGAAGTCATTCAAGCTTTGGTTGCTTTGGGTTTCAGCGAACGCGAAGCTCGCGGCGCCGCAAAAAACGTCCCTGCAGATGCCGATGCCTCCGAAGGCATTCGTCTCTGCCTGCGTCAACTTGCTCAGAAAGGTTAATCCATGGCGGACAGCAATTCGATTCTTTCCTCTGAAAGAAAAGAAAAAGAAGAAGTCATCGACAAGGCCCTTCGTCCGACTCGTCTCAAAGACTATGCCGGTCAAGACGGCATTCGTGAGCAGCTCGACCTCTTCATCACGGCTGCGCGCAACCGCGGCGAAGCCTTGGACCATGTTTTACTCTTCGGGCCTCCGGGCTTAGGTAAAACAACGCTGGCAAACATCATCGCCAACGAACTCGGCGTCAAACTTCGTCAAACCTCCGGTCCTGTCCTTGAAAAGGCAGGCGACCTGGCTGCCATGCTCACGAGCTTGGAGCCGCATGACGTTCTCTTCATTGACGAAATCCATCGTCTCTCGCCGGTTGTAGAAGAAATTCTTTATCCGGCCCTCGAAGACTTCAAACTCGACATCATGATCGGCGAAGGCCCTGCTGCCCGTTCGATCAAAATTGATCTACCGCATTTCACGCTTGTCGGTGCGACTACGCGAGCCGGCTCATTGACCAAACCGCTGCAGGATCGTTTCGGTATTCGTGCCCAGCTGCAGTATTACTCGCCGGAAGATCTGACGACCATTGTGCTCCGCTCCATGCATTTGCTGAATATGCCGGCAGACAAAGGCGCAGCCGGTGAGATTGCACGCCGCTCCCGCGGAACGCCTCGAATCGCCAACCGTCTGCTTCGACGCATTCGCGACTTCTCCGAAGTCCGTCATCAAGGTCAATTGTCCGAACAGATCGCAAAAGACGCTCTTACGATGCTTGAAGTCGATCCGATCGGCTTAGACAGCCTCGACTGCCAGTTCCTGCTCGCGATCATTGAGAAGTTCCAAGGCGGTCCCGTCGGTATCGAAAACCTGGCTTCCGCTGTCGGCGAAGAGTCTGATACGCTTCAAGACATGGTCGAGCCTTATCTGATCAAAGAAGGCTTTGTTCAGAGAACACCAAGGGGACGCGTGGCTACACCACGCGCATACAGCCATTTCGGGCTCGATAGAAAACATAAAGATTTGGGGTTTTTATTCGATGACGACCAATATTAGTGCTTACAACCTGTCTGAGCGTCAGACGCAGCTGGACTTGTCCGTTCTTCCCTACGATTTTGAAGACAACGTCAAAGTATTGAGTGAACAGGCGCGTCAGACCTGGAACGACGTCCAAGATCTTGAAGCTTCTGCATGCCCTGACAATAAAGCTCAAATCACCATCACAATGCACCCGTCTTTTGCTTCTCAGATTTATTTCCCTGAGGAGTTTCTGCTTGTCATGGGATTAGAGTGCGTCGGTGTCCGCCAGGTGCAGTGCTTCCCGCGCGACACTTCAAGCTGCGACACGGAAGACGGAGAAATTACCGTTGCGCTCGTCTGCGTCGGAAAGAGACAGGACATCCAGGCCATTCCCGGCAAACTGGAAAAGGTTGTTTCCGACACACTCGTCGGAAAACAGATTCGAACCATTGAGAGCATTGAAGCCGTCTCGATCTACGACCGTTTGGACATTCCCAACGATTACTTCGATGATCATTTCTTAGTCGGTGTTTATCAAACTCCGGGTAAGACTGTCGAAGAATCCAAAGAAGATTTTAAAAACTATGCCCAGAAAAACGATCTTGAAGTACACCCCAACTTCTTAGTTGATAAGGAAGGTGTCTTCTACGTGCTTCTGCGCGGTGCCCGCTACAAACTCGATGCCATCGGCGACTACGCCTATACCTTCTGTGTGCGCGTGCCGCCGCTGAAAAAAGCCTGACTCAGCAACTCACAACAAATTTAAATCGTCGGCTTTCCCTTTTTGGAGGGTCCTCTCTTGATTTCTACTTTTTATTCGAACTCGTTCGAAGTTCTTCGGACGGTTCTTGCCACAAAAATCGGTTTTAATCTGGAGGACCTGCGAAACAGGAACGCCTCCTTTTTTGAGCAAATCGAAGTTATCGTCCCGACGACGATGGTCGAGGACAACCTCAACCGCTTCTTAGCCGATCACTTCGGCGCAACGCCGGGAATTAAATTCTCCAACGTCGCCAGCTGGATGTTCAAAGTTCTCGGGCAGTCTCTTTCTAACACTGAGACTTCCCAGGTCATGGACTGGACTTTTTACGAGATCCTGAGGCAAAAGCAAACCGAAAAGACCTTTCCTAAAGAAGAAAAGCGTCTTTATGAATACATTCAGACGTTGGACCCCGTGGGTGTGTTGGAGTTTGCCCGCCATCTGAACACGGTCTTCATTACCTACGGCTCTTATCGTTTTGATTGGCTGCAGCAGTGGGCGTTAGAAAAGTTTGAACTTAACAACCCGCTCCCGGCGCCGAATGCAAAGATCGAAGAAGCGAGGCTGAAGGAAAACTCTGACTTTTTATGGCAAAAACGTCTTTGGCAAGAATTAATCGAACAAACCGGCGCTGACAACAGGGGAAAAATCTTCGGTTGGCTTGAAAATACCATTACACGAATCCGCAAGAACAAGCCGGTTGAAGACAGCCTGCCGATTCATCTTTTCCTGCCGTTCTCGATTCCGCCAAACTTACTGCCTCTGATTCGAGCCTATGAAGATTCCCCGGCAGAACTTAATCTGTACATTCTTAATCCATGTGCCGAATACTGGTTTGAGTCCGTACCGAAAGCGCAATTCGATTGGTCAGAAAATTTCAAAGTCGACAACAGCTGCCTGAACTACCTACTGACAAATGCAGCAAGTACGAGAGCCGCCATTGACAGATTGGACAGCTTCCTTTTCTCTGAGGAGGAAGCTTCAGCGATCGAAACAGATATTTCAGAGGAGGCAAAAAAGAAACGTCAGAATGCGTCCGTCAAACAACCCGGATCTCGGAATTTCTTAAGCACAGAAAAAACTTTTGAAAACCCCGAAGAAGAACTTAAAACCAAGGTTAGTGCTGAATCAGCTTCTGCGTATTTAGAGTACCCCTCCAAGTCATTCCTGCATAGCTTCCAAAACTCCATTCTTAGAATGGACAGCACACTTCTGCCCACTGAGCCTGATGAGAACGACGTCAGTCTTCGTATCCTTAAAGCGCCCTCTTTCGTCCGAGAAGTCGAAGCGACCATCGATATTCTCCAGAACTGGTTCACGGATAAAAAGCGCGTCCTTAAACCATCCGATGTTTTGGTCGTGGTCCCAGACATCGAAAAGGCAGCTCCCGTCATCGAAGGCGTCATGGCATCACTGCCGAAGGATCTTTTCATTCCTTGGAAGATCATCGGTCTCAGCGAAGAAAAGCAGAACGCGCTCGCGGATGCGTTTGTGGGCTTGGGCAAGCTCTTGATGTCTGATTTTTCCGCCAGAGAGTTCTTTGCTTGGCTAGAAAAACTCCCCGTTCAGCAGCAGTGGGGCTTCTCTTTGGACGATATCTCTGTCATCCAAACTTGGCTTTATTCCGCCGGGTACTCTGTCGGAATCGATCACCAGCAGCTTGCAGCGCTTAATTTCACAGATGAAGACACGTCTCTTCAAGACGCCATGGAACGGCTTTCGCTCGGATTCTTCCTTGATGAGGCCTCTCCCCTGCCATTTAAGAAGGTGCTTCCTATCCGCGGCGACGAAGAAGCCGGCTTTGACACTGTTTCCGACGACTCGGGTCGTTTAATCCAGGCGCTTTCTCAGCTTTACCTGAACCTTGCCGATCAGCGCCGCGAACTGCTCGCCAGCGATTTTGCACTTCCGGCAGAGGGCTGGAGAGAATCGCTTCTGGACATGAAAAACCGTTTCTTCGGCAGCAGCTGCGATCCTGAGGAATCCTATAACTTCACAGAAATCATTGAGACAGTCTGCAAAGGTCTGACCGCCGCTTTTGGCGGCACAGAAAAACCGGTCAGCTTCGATGTTGTATTAAGCGAGCTGAGAAGCGAACTCTCCAAAACAAAACGCGAGGTGACAAGCTCCGGGACCATGACATTCACATCCATTTCGCTGGCAAGAGGTATTCCCTACAAGGTCATTTGCTGCTTGGGTTTTGATGAGAAAAGCGGGTTCCCGGGAACACCGAAATTTGAAGAATTTGACTTAACCAAGGACCACCGGCGCCGCGGTGACCGAGACGCGAGAAAAGACAATAACGCTGTCTTCCTTGACACGCTTCTCAGCGCTCGGGAAAACCTTTTGATTTCCTACACAATCGGAACGAAGCCGCAAAGCGAAAATAATCCGTCGCTTGTCATTGATAACTTCAAAAATTACTTCCTTTCTCATGCCATGAGCGTGGGAATGGAGGACGGCACTGCTCAGGAAAAGGCTGACGAACTATGGAAGAGCATCGTTACAAAGGTTCCTTTAAATCGCTTTTCCATGAGAAATTTCTTAGAGGAACCGAAATCCCTAGAAAAACGGGAAAACAACCTTTTCTGGAAGAGCCCGCGGAAAGACGTTCTCGAATCAATCGAGCACGCCTACAGGAACCCCGATGCGAAGGAATCCATGTTCGCCAACACAGGGATTCCCGATGAGAAACTTCCCAAAACGATGCAGAACTCCAAGCTTCGGGAACTGCAGGTTAATTTCCTCATAAAGTTTCTGACATCCTACGATGAGTGGACAGCTAACTTGCTCAAACTTGAATCATCAGACTTCGAAGCCGACGAAAGAATGATCGTCCCTGCCAAAGATGACAAGCTCATGCACTCAACCGTCAGCCGAAAATTTCTTTCTTTGCTTGAGAACAGCTTCTCCGACAAAGAGGCGCTCGACCTTCTGGCCCTTAATCCTAAGTACGGCATCGAAAGCGTCCGGCGTGCAGTTCTCAGCTTTGAAGCCTCAGAAGTTACCGAGGCATATGCCGCAAGAAAACAATTTATGGAGACTGAAACTCTAACAACTGTCTCTGCGACGCTTGACTATCAAGTTCCGCCTGAAATATCGACATACGTCCGTCGCCTCACGGACAAAACAGATCTCTTCCTTTGGAAAACGGAAGGCGAGACCTTGCGCGTCAAGCTCGGCGTTTTTTGCTCTGGATCAGAACAAAATCGTGAACTATTGCGTCAAATTATTTGGACGGAGGCAGGAGAGCCATACGATTTGCTTGTCTTTAACGATAGTTCAGACACAGATCATTTCAGTATTTCTTACTCTTCGATTATTCAGAACCACGGCGGCGAACCGCTTAAAGCTTTCTTGAAGTTATTTGAGTGTCACTGCAGGCACGCACTGGGAATGAATGCCTCGGATGATGCCCTGCTTTGGCAAGGTGTTTCAGAGGAAAACGTACGGAAAGCGGCTGATTTATCCACAGCTCTCAAAGAAGAACTCAGCGATTACTACAAACTCCTCAAAGGAGATGGCAAAAAGAAAGACATCTACCTTTCCGAAGCAATCAAAGCGCTAATTGATTTCGTTGAGAAACTTAAACCTTAATCGGAGTATTTATGCTTTTTAAAGAATTTGATGCAGCCACAACGCCGATTGAGGGGCACATGCTTTTGGAAGCCAGCGCCGGCACCGGAAAAACGTATTCCTTGATGCGGGTGCTGCTCAGGCTTTTAGTCGAGAAAGGGATTGAGCTGGATCGGATTTTGGTTGTGACATTCACGAATGCGGCCACCGATGAACTGTCATCTCGTTTGCGCAGCAACCTGACGGAACTCATTGAACAAATCAGACTGAAGAAGAACGGCAGCTTCAACGATCTGCTGGATAGCTGGGAAGAAAAGAAATATTGTTCGGCAGAAATTCTTGAAAAACTGCAAACGGCGCTCAATAAGATTGACGACGCTGCCATTTTTACTATTCACGGATTTTGCCAGCGAATCCTGCAAGACTTTGTCTTTTCTTCAAAAGGGAACTACGACTTTGAGATCGGCGATGATTCAGATGCGAAAGATAAAGCGTTAACTACTTTTCTTCGTACAAATCTTCCCAAGGCTTATCCAACCTGCCCTACGGAACAACTATCTCTAGCTCGCGACATTCCATGGGCAGACATCCTATCGACTGCTGCCGGCCTGAGCAGAACTAAGCCCCTCACTCAGCAAATGAAGCTGATGAAAGACTCCGAGCATGAGCCTGAAGAAGAAACCAATCAATTTTTTAATACTTTTATTGATCAGGCAACAACTCTCTACGAAAAAAACAAGAAAGATGAGCGTCTATTTACGTTCGATGACCTGCTGATTGAAGCAGAAGAACGCATTGTTAAAGATCCGGAATTCACCAAAGCCATTCAAAATCTTTATGGCGCTGCATTAATTGACGAATTTCAGGATACGGACCCGATTCAATACTCTATTTTCAAACATCTGTTCTTAGATGATCCGGAAGGCTCTAAACCCGTCATCTTTGTCGGCGACCCGAAACAGTCTATTTATCGCTTCAGGAATGCCAGTCTCGAAACGTATCTGTTAGCCAAAAATGAAATCAACAACCTTTACCAGTTAGTGAAGAATTATCGTTCAACGCCGGGAATCATCGCCGGAGTTAATGAATACTTCAATCCGGAAGGAAAAGGGCCCGACGGCGGCTTTTTGAATCAGGCTCTGACCTATTCGCCGGTGCAGTTTAATAAGAAAAAACTACCGCTCCTCCTAGAGAAAAACGGTAAACTCAAACCCCTCCCCTCTTTCGCTTTCTGGTCTAACGCCGACACTAAGGCCTTGTCCAATGCAGAGGCTCTTCGCGATATGGAGGCTATTGCCATCGCAGAGGAAATCGAATCCTTACTAAAGGAAAACGTTCTCTATGAAGGCCGGAGACTGAGGCCCAGTGACATCGCCATATTGGTCGCAAAGCGCTTCCATGCTGACAAAGTTATTGAGCAGTTGCGCAAGCGAGGCATTCGAACTCTTCGCTCCTCGAATGAAAACGTCTTATGTTCTAAAGAAGCGCACGAACTCAAGAGCGTTCTGGAGGCTATGTACGATCCGAGAGATACGCGTCTTGTGGCAGCGGCTCAGGCAACCCGAATTTTCGGCGACTCGTTGAATGACTTACTAAACAACGATGCGGCCTCTGCCCAGGCACGCTTGCTATTGGAGAATTCAGCGAAAATCTACGAAAAGAGAGGAATCATCGCTGCAGTCTCTAACCTTTTCGCCGGCGCCAAAACCGACGAGCGTTTACTGCAATACGGCGGAGAACGCGCCCTCACGAACTATCAGCACATCTTGGAGCTTCTGCATCAGCAGCACAACACCATAGATAATCTGCAGGGGCTGCTGCGCTGGTTAAAACAAGAACAAAAAAAGAACAACGACAGCTATACCCTGAGACGTGAAACCGATTCCGATGTGGTTCGGGTAGAGACCATTCACAGCAGTAAAGGACTTCAATACCCGGTTGTTTACTACCTTGATCGGCCAATAAGCTTTTCCAAGAGTCAAGAATTTAGAGACGATGCAACAGGTGTCATTACCTTCTATGAAACCGAACAAAATGCTCCCGACGACTTTGTTGAGAAATCTTATGAAGAGTCAATGAGATTGTTATATGTCGCTATGACGCGGGCAACAGCAAGAGTGGTCCTTCCTTATTTCTTTAAGAAGACTAAATCAGGGGCGCCGCACGGAAGCGTCGGCGGAAAATATCCGCTTGCGCAGGCTATCAGCGGAGAAACGTCAGGAGGAATGGCCATAATTAACGGGCTGAACCGGCTGCGGGAAGCTTTGAGTCCGAAGGAAGCGTCGGCAAGGGAAGTGAGAAAAGCCCTGCTTGAAGGAATATCCGAGCACAACAAAAACAACGCACATCCTCTCATGCTCTCTGAAAAAGCCTTGAATGCTTACTCTCCTTTTGATATTCGTTTTGACTTCGAACCCGGCAAATTTAGTGACTTCGAAGTCTCCATTAGAGAACAGATCGAACATCTTGATCTCAGAGCCGGTCGCGGTGACAGACAAAATCGTTCCTGGATTTCCTCTAGTTTCACAAGCCTATTGAGAACCATGGAGGCACAGGATTCTGCCGTCATCACTGATGAAACAGAAGCTTCAGAATCAGAGGAACCAGTCGCAGCATCGAAAGAAGAGGATATTTTGGAGGTTCTCAAAGGTTCTCAGAGCGCTGCCGAATTCGGCACGAAAGTCCATGAATTATTGGAAAAGATCTTCGACAAAAATTTTCATAATTGGAAGCTCAGAGTCTACAAATTTTTAGATGATCGTTTTAAGGGGTATGTCGCTCCGGAAACAGAAGAACGAAAGGCCGAAATCGAGACCAAAACGGAAGAGTTCTTCGAAAATTTATTCGAAGCAAAGATTCTGCCCTCCGCGCCGGGCTTCCACCTCGCTCAGCTTTTTAAAAATCTTAAAGATTGCCGTCCGGAATTGAAATTCATGCTTTCCGTCGGAGCTCCGATAAAGGGCAGAGAACGTCTGACGGCGAGTCTTTTGGCTGAAACACTAACAGCCTTTGATTCTCGTTATAAAGACTTCCATTTATCGGAACTCGATATGCGCGGATACCTCACGGGCTCCATCGACTTAGCATTTGCCGCAGACGGCAAATATTGGGTCATCGACTGGAAGACGAACAAAATTGATTACCGCAATAATGCTCCCGAGCTGTACACGCCAGAAGCCGTAGACGCCTTGATGAAAAACAATCACTATGAGCTCCAGTTGACGCTTTACCTGGTTGCGCTCAAACGAATGCTCGAGGTTCGTTTAAATCTGCCTGAAGGTGAGGGTTATAAAGTCATCGGAGGCGCGATTTACTGCTTTTTACGCGGTATCAACAAAGAAGGGCGCGGAACATACTTTGAGCGTCCCAAAGATGGCCTTATCGAATGTTTAGACGACTTCCTGAAAAACGGATTTAGTCGTGAACTCCTGGAATCTCGTGCTAAAGGAGCTGCGTGAAATGATTTCGCAAAACCAAAATTCATTTGAAAACCTCGGCACCATTCTGCTTGATCTTTTAGCTCGTCGAGGAAAAACTGTGACGGCAGAGCAGCGAAATGCGCTGGCGTTTTTCATGCTGCATCTCGGACAAGCAGAACACCTCGGAGGTTTATGTGTCGAGCTTGATGCAACGCCGCAAAATAAAGGATACGTGGAGCTGCTTAGGGAAGCAGAGCTGCTAACAGACGGCAGCAGCAAAATTGCTGATGAACCCAACAACCTTTCTGTCGCTCCGACGCCCTTTATTCTTGACGTAAGCGAACCGAAAAAGCTGAGAATTTATTCCCGCCGCAACTTTTGCTCTGAAAGCCGTTTGGCTGCGGGAATTCACGGTATGTGCTCTGCAAGCGCCAGCGAAGTCAACGAGGTAAAAGAGGCCTTGGGACAGCTAGAACAGACGTTAAAGAATGCACGAGAAAAGGGCGACAAGAAAGCCTACTCTTTAAATCCCCTACAGCTGAAAGCAGCCGAACTTGCGGTTTCGGAAAAATTCTCCGTCATTTGCGGCGGTCCCGGTACCGGCAAAACAACTACCGTTGTGAAGTTCATCGAAGCCTTTTTGGAGATTCATCCGAAGGGCATCATTCAAATGTGCGCACCAACCGGGAAAGCCACAAGCCGCCTCCTTGAATCCGTAAAAAATCAGGCGGATGCCGGTCCGGCCTCTGCTCCCTACTATCCTGCTGTTCGCAGAGCTCTTGCGGAAGACAGGCTGACCTCTTTAACGATCCATAAATTACTGGTTACGGATTTATCCAACGGAAAACGGCCGTCTGCGGATAATCCGATTGAAGCAGATTTGCTAATCGTGGATGAGAGTTCAATGATTGACTCGGCCTTGGCTTTGAAGCTTGTCAGAGCAATTGACCCGGCCAGAACTCAAACAGTGTTCTTAGGCGACAAGCATCAGCTGGCAGCCGTCGGGCCGGGTTCGGTATTTGCGGATATCTCTGATAATTCAGGAGTTTTAAAAGGGCACATCGTTGAATTAAAAGAGAGCATTCGCTTCAATGACAAATCCGCTATCGGCAGGTTAGCTCAGTGCATGCTCGCGCTCGAAGAAAAGAAAGATCCCGACCTTTCCAGCTTTATTTCGCAAGTTGAATATACGGACGATCGTCCCTTCGAAGGATTTAAGGATACCGGCGTGTTTTTCAAATCTGCAGGAAGAAATCTTCCTCTGCGGGCTCAGAATTGGTTAGAAGAAAAACTCGATACCTACTGGAAAGCAGTCCAAAACTTAAACCTGACTTTAACTTCGAAAGATAAAAACGAAGTAGATCCCAGATCAGCCAGCTTCGAAAACCTTCCTAGTGATGTACAACAAGCTCTTGAAGAGGTTTGGAACGAGTTGAGTACCTTCCGGCCCTTATGCGCACAGCGTGAAGGTCCCACAGGCGTCACCGCCGTCAATGACTTTTGCGAAGATTTTGTTAAATCGGCATTTAAAGTCCCATCCGCCGATGACATGTACAACGGCAAGGTCATCATTGTTCGTCAAAACGACTCCGGTCTCGGTGTTGCCAACGGCGACGTGGCTATTATTTTCGGCTTGAAGACAGCTGATTCCGACAAACCGGCGTGGTATGCATTCATCGGTGATCTGAAGAAAATCGTTCCGGCTCAGCTGCTGCCAAAATATGACACTGCCTTTGCCATCACTATTCACCAATCGCAGGGTTCCGGCTTCCGTGATGTCGCCATGTTCCTGCCGACGCTGAGCGCCGGAAGTGATGCTGCCTCGTTATGCACGCGCGAACTTCTTTATACCGGCATTACTCGTTCGGAAAAAACGTGCCAGATTTTCGGGGCTAAGGATGTTCTGGGCATGTCTTTAAAGACCGTCACGCAACGCAGCGGAGGACTGCCTCAGCGGCTTAAAGAGCGCTTCAGCGAACAAGGTTAATTTTTAGTTCTCCTTGAGAGAAGAAGCCGAGCCGGTTAATCAAATCTAAACGGCTCTTCTCTTTCTACACCATGACAGATAAGAAATCAGGTTCTCAAAAACAAGAGCTCCGTCCAAATACTAAAGAGCAGATGCTCAAGCGCTTTAAAGAAAATCTAAGCACCTTCAAAAAGACTTTTGATTATCTAAAAGACAAATGAGTACACCATTAGATATTGATGCGGTGGTCTTGATCAACGAAGCTCTCACCGGCAATCGCTGCTCAGAAGAAAGAAAACAGCGAGTAGGCGGATGTC
>ERZ773241.2895-NODE-2895-length-12736-cov-23.468812_pt1 | contig 12736 bp, 10 predicted proteins | sample MGYA00580989_ERZ773241 | MGnify/ENA primary metagenome ERZ773241 (study PRJEB29015, sample SAMEA2737804) | human gut metagenome | biome: human gut; feature: human-associated habitat; material: faeces | place: China | collected 2012 ...
CGGGCGTCGAATCCCGCGCGTGGAGGTTCATCTTCATGTGGATGCCCGCGAACGGTTCCGAAACGCGCCAGGTGATTTTCACCCGCATCTTTTCGGTATCGGCAAACACGCTCGACTCCTTGCCGACGAAATCCAGCGTTTCCAGCCGGAACCGCTTGCCCGCGCTGCCCGTCATGCGGGCGACGTCGGCCAGGTCGTAGTGGACAACATTGACGTCGGTGGTGTCCATGTAGACCGCGATGGCCTGCTCCACGTCGCCGTCAAAGATGACCCTGCCCTTGTCCAGCACGACGCAGCGGGTGCAAAGCTGACGAATGGTCGACATATTATGGCTGACATACAGCACCGTTCGCCCGTCCTGATTGGCGACGTCGCTCATTTTCCCTAAGCATTTCTGCTGGAATTTCATATCGCCGACGGCCAGAACTTCATCCATGACCATGATCTCGCTGTCGAGATGCGCGGCCACGGCGAAGGCCAGCTTGACGAACATGCCGCTGGAATAGCGCTTGACGGGTGTGTCGATGAAGTCGCCGCACTCGGAAAATTCAATGATCTGCGGCAGCTTTGCGTCGATCTCGGCGCGGGTCATGCCCAGAATCGCGCCGTTCATATAAATGTTCTCGCGGCCTGTCATCTCGTTGTTGAAGCCGGTGCCGACCTCGAGCATCGAGGCCACGCGGCCACGAATTTTGATTTCGCCCTCGGTGGGGGCGGTGATGCGGGAGAGCAGCTTGAGCAGCGTGGATTTGCCCGCGCCGTTGCGGCCAATGATGCCCAGTGCCTCACCCTGATAGACGGTCAGGTCAACGCCGTTCAGCGCCATAAACGTCTGGCCGAACAGCCGCTGGTCGGTGCCGATGACGGTGTTCGGGTCCTCCTTGCCGCGCACACGGGCCCACCAGCTTTGCAGGTCGTGGGTCAGCGTGCCGCCGCCGATCTGGCCGAGCTTGTATTGCTTTTTCAGCCCCGTGACCTCGATGACAGGGCGTTTTTCATTTGCAGACATAGTTACGCGCCCCTTTCTTACACGGTATCCATGAAGGTCTTTTCAATGCGGCTGAACAGCACAACGCCCAAAACCAGCGCCGCAGCGGTAAAAATCAGGCTGTACACGATGCCGAACGTCGTGACCGTGCCGGTGCCCAAGGTAGCCATGCGGAAAATCTCAATCGGCGACGTCATGGGGTTGAGCTGGACGAGCACCCGCAGGCGCGGGGAATTATCCAGCATCGACAGCGGATAGACGACGGGGGAGGCGTACATCCAGAGCTGCACGCCGAAGCCGACGGCAATCGCCAGATCGCGGTACTTCGTCGTTAAGGACGACACGATGATGCCGACGCCGAGACCCAGCAGCATGACCTCCAGCACAACGAACGGCACAGCCAGCACCCACAGCGTAAAGGTGACGCCGCTGCCCGTGGCAAAGAAGTACACCCAGAAGATCAGGTACATGACCGCCTGAATGCCGAAGTTGATTAGGCTTGTCAGCACCTGGCTGACCGGCATCGTCAGGCGCGGGAAGTACACCTTGCCAAAAATTTGTGAGTTTGTCACAAACGTATTGGCTGTATTGTTGACGCAGTTGGCAAAGAAGGTCCACACCGTATTGCCGGCCATGTAGAACAAAAAGCCGGGCACTCCGTCGGTGGGCATGTTGGCCATGCCGCCGAACACAACGTTGAAAATCACGGTGGTGATGAGCGGGTTCAGAATGATCCACGCGGGGCCCAGGATCGTCTGCTTGTACAGCACGGTAAAGTTGCGCTTGACGAACATCATAATTAAGTCGCGGTAGCGCCAGAGCTCCTGCAGGTCGATGTCGAACCAGCCGGTCTTGGGCCGGATGACCGTAGTCCAGCCCTCGTCAGCCGGGCGGGTGGTTTGCAGATTTTCAGCCATAAAAATACCTGTTCCTTATGTGTAAAATCGTAGTTGCATAGTTATCCATAGTAATAGTGCTATTTTACCACATTTTGCGCAAAGAATCAACTTGCCGGGGCGTATATAATAGCAGCAGAATATCGTGCGCGGTGAAAACGTAGGGGCGGATTCCATATCCGCCCGGGGGGGCGTCCCCGCAGGCAAAAAAGCGGTCTGCCGAAAATCCATCGGCAGACCGCTTTCTATACAAATTTACAGCACCTTTGACAAAAATGCCTTCAAGCGCTCATTTTCGGGGTTGGCGAAGAACTCCTTCGGCGGCTTATCGACCTTGACGATGCCCTCATCAATGAAGATGATGCGGTTTGCGACCTCGCGGGCAAAGCCCATCTCGTGGGTGACGCAGACCATCGTCATGCCGCCGCGGGCCAGCTCCTTCATCAGCTCCAAAACCTCTCCGACCATCTCGGGGTCAAGGGCGGAGGTCGGCTCGTCAAACAGCAGCACGTCGGGGTTCATGGCCAGCGCGCGCACAATCGCAATGCGCTGCTTCTGCCCGCCGGACAGCATATTGGGGTAGGTGTCGGCCTTGTCGGCCAGACCGATGCGCTCCAGCAGCTCCATGGCTTTCTTGTCGGCCTCGGGCTGCTTCATCAGGCCCAGACGCACAGGGGCCAGCGTGATGTTCTTCTTCACCGTCAGGTGGGGGAACAGGTTGAAATGCTGGAACACCATGCCCATCTTCTGGCGCACATGGTCAATGTCGTGGTCGGTGACTTCCTTGCCGTTGAAGATGACATGGCCGCCGTCCGGCTCCTCCAGACGGTTCAGGCAGCGCAGGAACGTGGATTTTCCGCAGCCCGAGGGGCCGACCAGCACAACGCAGTCGCCCTTGTTGATGGTCAGGTCCACGCCCTTGAGCACCTGCAGGCCGCCGTAGTTCTTCTGCAGTCCTTTAACGTCTATCACTTTGCGCCAGCCTCCTCTCAAATTTTGCAAGCAGCGCGCTGAACAGCATGACCAGCACCAGATAGGTCGCGGCCACGCCGAGCAGCGGGAACATAGGCTCATAGGTACGGTTCATGATGCCCTGCGCGGCATACAGCAGCTCCTTGCCGCCGATGACCGTGATCAGCGAGGAATCCTTCAAAAGCATGATGAACTCATTGCCCAGCGCAGGCAGAATGGAGCGAATGGCCTGGGGGATGATGATTTCAAACATCGTGGTCATATAGTTGAGACCAAGGCTGCGGCCCGCCTCCATCTGGCCGGGGTCAACGGCCATGAGGCCGCCGCGGATGATTTCGGAGACATACGCGCCGGAGTTGATACCCAGTGCCAGTGCGCCGACCATCGTGAAGTTGCGGCTGCTGGCAAAGATGACCATGCTCATGATAAGCAGCTGCACCATCATGGGCGTGCCGCGGATGACTGTGACATACACCTGCGCTACGGCGTTGAAAATGCCCAGGATCGGGTTGCGGTGGTGGGGCTTCTGCTGCGCGTAACCCACGCGGACCATAGCGACGATGGCACCCAGCACAACGCCCAGCACCAGTGCAATGGCCGTGACCAGCAGGGTCGTGCCCACGCCCTTGATGTACTGCTGCCAGCGGTCCGAGTAGAGAAATGCCTGGTAAAATTTTACGAAGAAGTCCTGCCCGAAGTTCAGCTTCTGGCCGTTCTTGACCAGCTCCGAAAGCGCTTCAAACTGTGCTTCCATCCGCAACACAACCTTTCTTTCTGTTTGAATTCAGCACACCTGTAGGGGCCGGGCATGCCCGGCCCGCGGCTTTCCGGCAAACTCTTGCCTGCGGGAAGGCTGCGGGCCGCATATATGCGGCCCCTACAGCGCGATATTTGTATTATATCATATTTCCGGGAAAAATCACACTAAATAAAAGAAAAGCGCGCCGGGATACCGGCGTGCCTTTCCGCTTGCTGCAAAGCGCTTATTCAGCGGTGATGTACTTGTCCACGATGGCCTGCAGGGTGCCGTCGGCCTGCAGCTCCTCCAGAGCGCCGTTGATGGCGTCCAGCAGCTGGGTGTTGCCCTTGGCAACGCCGATGGCGTAATCTTCCTGGGCGTAAGCGGTGTCAAGGATCTTCAGGCCGGGGTTGGCCGCAACGAACTCCTGAGCGGGGGCGTTGTCGATGACGACGGCATCGACCTGGCCGTTGTTCAGGGCCTGCACAGCGGTCAGACCGTCATCATAGGCGATGACATTTTCCTCACCGAAGTCATCGGTGCAGTAGAGGTAGCCGGTGGTGCCGCGCTGGGTGCCGATGGCCTTGCCGGACAGGTCGTCAGCGGTGGCAATGTCGGAGTCCTCAGGCACGATGATGGACTGGATGCCCTCGGCGTAGGTGTCGGAGAAGTCCATGACCTTCAGGCGCTCGTCGGTGACGGTGACGCCGGCCATGACCATGTCGCTCTTGCCGTTCTGGGCGGCCAGCAGGGCGGCGTCAAAGTCCATGTCGTCGACCTGCAGCTCCAGGCCGAGCTTCTTGGCGATGGCACCCGCAACCTCAATGTCGATGCCCTCGAAATCACCGGTGTCGGTGGTCATCTCATACGGGGGGAAGGCGGCGTTGGTGGACATCGTCAGCTTGCCGGCGTTGACGGTGGTCACCGCGGCAGCGTCGGCAGAAGCGGCCTCCTCGGTGGAAACGGCCTCGGAGGATGCGGCCTCGCTGGAAACAGTCTCGGTGGAAGCGGAACCGCCGCAGGCGGCCAGGCTCAGCATCATAGCGGAGCTGAGCATCAGAGCAGTGAGCTTTTTCATGATGATCTCCTCGATTCATTGTATCTCAATGTTTGTACCTTCCCAAGCCCTCACTTGGTTGATGTATACAGTATAACTGCATAAATATGTAAAGTCAATGTATATTTAATAACTTCGGCATTTTACATGGGCAAGGCAGGGGAGTGGAAAGTTTTTTGTGCAAACTGGCGGGAGGTAAAAATGTAGGGGCCGGGCATGCCCGGCCCGCAGCTTTATGACAGACGCCTGCTTGCCTTTACGTTGCGGGCCGCACATGTGCGGCCCCTACAGCCTCAACATTCCAAATTTTTCTACTTGACTTAAAGCCGCACTTGTGCTATAAATAACTTAACTTCATCCTGTACAAAGCCATGAGGCAGACAAACGGGATGCGAGGTCCTGCACAAGAGAGAACCGCCGCGGTACGCCGCGTGGTGCAAGCGGTTTTGCAGCGGCCCGCAGCCTTACCACTGCCGAGCGCGGGGGCGAACCTCCGCCGGGTACGGCCCGTTACAGCCGGTACGAGCGGCGCTTACCTTTTATTATATAAGATATAAGCGCAATTTGGGTGGAACCGTGGAGCGTATATGCTTCATCCCTTTTGTAAGCGAGGGATGGAGCATTTTTTATTTGCATTTTTGTGCAATTGCAAAAGGAGCGTACAATTATGAAGATCATCTACAAGGACGGTACCGTCGCCGAGTGCCCGCAGGAGGAAGAACTGCACGTTCTGCGCCACACGGCTGCCCATATCATGGCGCAGGCCATCAAGCGCCTCTACCCTCAGGCGGACTTTGCCTTCGGCCCTGCCACCGAGAACGGCTTCTACTATGACGTCGACCTCGGCGACATCAAGCTGACCGACGAGGACCTGGCCGCCATCGAAAAAGAGATGAAGAAGATCTGCAAGGAGAATCTTCCCATCAAGCCGTTCATCCTGCCCCGTGACGAGGCCGTCAAGCTGATGGAGGAGCGTCAGGAGCACTACAAGATCGAGCATATCGCCGACCTGGCCGACGAGACCGAGTTCAGCTTCTACCAGCAGGGCGAGTACGTCGATATGTGCATCGGACCCCACCTGTGCTACACCAAGGCGCTGAAGGCGTTCAAGATCACCCAGCAGTCCGGCGCTTACTGGAAGAACGACAAAGAGAACAAGATGCTGACCCGCATCAACGGCGTTGCCTTCCACAATCAGGAGGAGCTGGACGCCTGGGAGAAGCAGCAGCAGGAGGCCCGTGAGCGCGACCACCGCAAGATCGGCAAGGAGATGCGCCTGTTCATGACCGACGACCTCGTTGGCCGCGGCCTGCCGATGTTCCTGCCCAACGGCTACACCGTCTGGCAGCAGTTGGAGGATTACATCAAGGGCAAGGAGCGTGAGCGCGGCTACCTGCACGTCATGACCCCCTGCATCGGCACCGTGAACCTGTACAAGACCTCCGGCCACTGGGACCACTACCGCGAGAACATGTTCCCCGCCATGGAGATGGAGGGCGAGAGCTACGTCCTGCGCCCGATGAACTGCCCCCACCACATGATGATCTACGCCAACCAGCCCCACAGCTACCGCCAGCTGCCCATCCGCATCGGCGAGATTGCCCACGACTTCCGCTATGAGTCCTCCGGCACGCTGAAGGGCATCGAGCGTGGTCGCCACTTCTGCCAGAACGACGCGCACCTGTTCTGCACGCCCGAGCAGATCAAGAGCGAGGTCGCCAATGTCTGCGCACTGATTTTCGACGTCTACAAGGACTTCAACATCACGGATTACCGCTGCGTGCTGTCCCTGCGCGACCCCGCCGACAAGAAGAAGTACCATGACGACGACGCTATGTGGAACCACGCCGAGAACGCCCTGCGCGAGGTCCTGACCGAGCTGGGCATCCACTTCACCGAGGAGATCGGCGAGGCTGCGTTCTACGGCCCGAAGCTGGATGTCAACGTCAAGCCCGCCGTCGGTGCCGAGTACACGCTGTCCACCTGCCAGCTGGACTTCTGCCTGCCCGCCAAGTTCCACCTGACCTACGTGGACAAGGACGGCAGCGAAAAGACCCCCGTTGTGCTGCACCGCGCGATCCTCGGCTCTCTGGACCGCTTCATGGCTTACCTGATCGAGGAGACGAAGGGCCGTTTCCCGACCTGGCTGGCCCCGACGCAGGTCAAGGTGCTGCCCGTCAGCGAAAAGACGCTGGACTATGCGAAGGACGTCACCGCCAAGCTGCAGGCCGCCGGTGTCCGCGTTGTGCTGGACGAGTCCAACGAGAAGATCGGCTACAAGATCCGCCAGGCACAGCAGGTCGACCGCGTGCCGTATATGCTGGTCTTGGGCGCGAAGGAAGTCGAAGCCAACAACATCAGCGTCCGTGACCGCAAGGGCGAGACCACCACAATGGATCTGGATGCTTTCATCAACCAGGTCGTGGACGAAATCAAGACCCGCAAGAATAACGGTTAATTCCCGATAAAATAACTACCGCCGTCAGGGAACTGACGGCGGTAGTTTTATTTTTCCCTTCGTGCTTTTCTGCGATACTCCGTCGGGCCGCAGCCGTAGACCTGACGGAAGGCGCGGGCAAAGTAGCTCGCGTCCTGAAAACCGCACTGCATCGCGATTTCCGTCACCCGCAGTCCCGTGCCGCACAGCAGCTCCGCTGCGCGCTGGGCGCGTTGGTCGCGCAGATACTGATTCGGTGTCGTGCCAATCATATCGTGGAAGCACCGCAGACACTCGCTGGGGCTGATGGACGCGCTGGACGCGACCTGCTCGACCGAGATGTCCTCGGCGTAATGCTCTTGAATAAATTGCAGCATCTTCTTGATGCGGTCGGCGCTGCGCAGTGCCTTTTTCGGCATGGCCTGCACCGCCGGGGCGTGGCTGACCAGCTGGAAGATCATCTCCGACAGCGCCGCGCGGGTCTTGAACTCGTAGCCGGGGATCTCGTTCACCACCGCGCGAAATGCCCGCTCCATGTCCTCGATGGCCTCGTGCTGCCAGTCCACCGTGGGGCGCAGCACGGCGCAGGGACGGCTGGGGTCGGTCAGCAGCGGCTGCAGATATTTCTGCCAGAACACGCTGTCCGGGTTGCCGCCCACCAGCCGTGGGTGGAACACCATGCTGTGCAGGCGGCAGCTGCCCGCATTCAGCGGCCAGTCGCCGTGCAGCACTCCTGCGTTGATGAACAGCCCCTCGCCCTTTTCCAAGCGGAATTTCTCGCCGCCTGCCGTCGCCAAGATCATGCCCTCGCTGACGACCAGTACCTCCAATTCCTCGTGCCAGTGCCACGGCACGGGCTCGGCCTGCAAATCGTCGTGATAACAGGCGATGGGGAAGGCGGCGGTGCCATGCTCCATCAGCTCCCGCGCCGAATCGTCCACGGTCGTTCTGCACAGCGACAGTGCCATTTCTTGCTCGCCTCCGTTTTTGGTGAAATTGTACCGAGATTTTGCGGAATTAGTGCCTGTATATTCCGCAATTTGATGATATAATCATAATATCACAACTACAGAAAGTCAAGAGGGTTTTCGTATGGTATCGTTACTTTTGCCCATCATCTATCTGGCCTTCATCAGCCTTGGCCTGCCGGACGCGCTGCTGGGCGCGGCGTGGCCGAGCATGTACCCCCAGCTCGGCGCGGGCGTGTCCTGGGCGGGCGGCGTGTCCATGATCATCTCCGTCGGGACCATCGTGTCCAGCCTGGCCAGCGACTGGCTCAACAATAAGCTCGGCACCGGCAGGGTCACAGCGCTCAGCGTTGCCACCACCGCCGTGGCGCTGTTTGGGTTTTCGACCTGCACGCAGTTCTGGCAGCTCTGCCTGTGGGCGATCCCGTATGGCCTCGGCGCGGGCAGTGTGGACGCCGCGCTGAACAATTATGTGGCCCTGCACTATGAAAGCCGCCACATGAGCTGGCTGCACTGCATGTGGGGCATCGGCGCAGCGGGCGGCCCCGTCATCATGGGCTGGGCGCTGGCGGGCAGCACCTGGCAGAACGGCTACCGCATAGTGTCCGTTCTGCAGTTTGTGCTGACGGCGTTGCTGCTGTTCAGCCTGCCGCTGTGGCAGACCCCTGCCGACGCCGGAGCGGGGGAGGAGTTTACCCCGGAACACCGCACGATTTCCGAACTGCTGAAAGTCCCCGGTGTGCCGGAGGTAATGCTCTGTTTTGCGTTTTACAGCGGTGTCGAGGGGATTGCCGGTATGTGGGCCGCCAGTTACTGCACCCTGACCCGCGGTCTGGACGCAATGACCGCCGCCAGCTGGGCGAGCCTGTTTTACGTAGGCATCACAGTCGGACGGTTTTTCAGCGGCTTTTTGACGATGAAATTCAACGATCAGCAGATGATCCGCATGGGACAGCTTCTGAACGCCATGGGTATTGTGCTGATCCTGCTGCCCTTCGGCAATGCGCTGCTGCCGGTCGGCCTTGTGGTCGCCGGACTGGGCTGCGCACCGATCTACCCCAGCATCATTCACGAGACGCCGTCCAACTTCGGCAAGAATCTCAGCATGTCAATGACCGGCCTGCAGATGGCCGCCGCCTACACCGGCAGCACGCTCCTTTCACCGCTTTTCGGCGTTCTGGCGCAGAATATCACGATGAGGCTCTATCCCTTTGTCCTGCTGCTGATGCTGGTATTGATGACGGTTTTTTCCGAGCAGCTGCACAGAAAGACGGCTGCAAAACGGGCAGCGAATGCCTGAAGCTGAGCCTCCCTTTGACAAGGGAGGCTTTTTTATTTTCCCGCCCCTCTAGCTATTTCCTACGCTATCCTGTATAATAAAGGAAAAAGAGGAGGTGTCCCTATGCAAAAATGCAGCCTGTGCGGCGGACGGGTCGTCAATGGTCGGTGTGAGGACTGTGGTCTGCCCATCCCGCCGGAGCACAGCTACACCCTGCGGGGCGAGAGTGCCCACTATCACCGCGTCAACGGCGAGGATGTTCTCCACCGCGTGCGGCCCGCGGGCAACCGCCCCAAGGTGGAAGGCTACGACGACGAGGAACGCACTGCCCATGTACATGAGAGCGGCACAGACCGCCACAATGCACCGCGCCCCGCGGTGCGCACGGCCCGGGTGGAGCACCACATCGAGGCACCCTCCAGACGCAGACGCAGTGCCAATGTCGCGTGGCTTATCATCGTTGTGGCGCTGTTTTTGATTTTGCCCATGCTGCAGGTCCTGCTGCAGCGTAAAATCGGTTCCTCGGTTTCCGAGCCCGTTCCCGAATTTTCCGAAGAACAGGCCATAGAGGCCGACAGCAACGCCTACGACGACCTGCGCCCGCTCGTATCCGCCGGGGGCACCGACTGGGACGGCGACCTGCCCGCCGGGCTGTACGTCGTGGGGCAGGACCTGCCCGCGGGCACCTACACGATCAAGTGCGCCGAGGACGGCACATCCATAGAGATGCACCTTGTCAACGATGCCTGCGGTGTGGAAATTTATGAGGATCTGTCCGCCTACGACGCTGCGGATTCGGGGCTGGACGACGTCCCGCTGCCCGCGGGTACGGTGCTGTTCCTGAGCGGGAACAATGCGCTCTATTTCCACAGCAGCAACGCGCAGGTCGATGACCTGTCCACCGATACTGCCCCCAACCCGGTGACAGGCGATATTTCGTATACCCTCAGCGACAGCGAGGACAGCCTGTATCTGCTTGTGGGCGAGGACATCGAACCCGGCGTCTACGACGTGACCTGCACGGCGGGCAGCGGCTACTTTGCCTTTGACCTGCCGATGGAGAACACCCGCACGATGTATTGCAGCGCCTGGCTCTACGGCGACAACACCTATCAGGACACCCTGCACCACATCGTTCTGACCGAGGGCACCGAGCTTATCCTCTCCAATTATAACGATATGGGGTATACCGTGATGTTCCAACCGAGCGAGACGGTGTATACTCATGAATGACAAAGAGGCAGCCTGCAAAAGCTGCCTCTTTTTGTTGGTTTATAGGGGATGAATCTATCCCTCCCGGGGGCCTTGCGGATGCGGAAACGCGCACGGAGGGGTCAAGACCCCTCCCTACAGACTGACATTCACGGGTGCTTTGTAGGGAGCGGTCTTGACCGCTCCGCTGCGGCTATGGTACAGATCCCGGGAGGGATAAATTTCTCCCCCCTTACATTACTTTACGTTCTGCAGCCGCTCCACTTCCTCCGCTGTCAGCTCACGCCACTGGCCGGGCGCTAACGCGGGGTCCAGCGCCACGCCGCCGATGCTCTCACGGTGCAGGGCGTTCACACCCGCATCAAACACGCCGAACATCCGCTTGATCTGATGATAAACGCCCTGCCGCAGCGTGACCTGCACGGTCAGGCCGTCGTCGGTCAGCGGCTCGACGCCCGCAGGTGCCATCGTCTCGCCGTCGGTCAGCGTGACGCCCGCGGCAAAGCCCCGGCGCATCGCGTCGGTCAGCGGCGTGTCCAGCGTGACTACGTACTGCTTCTCGACGTGGTGGGCAGGGGAGAGGATGTCATGCGCCAGCGCGCCGTCGTCAGTCAGCAGCACAAAGCCGGTGCTCGTCTTGTCCAGCCGCCCCGCGGGGAACAGTTCCCGCCGCGGAAAGTCCGCCGCGACCAGATCGACCACCGTCGTGTCTTTTTTGTCGCGGCTGGCACTGACGACGCCCTCGGGCTTGTTGAGCATGATATACACAAATTTCCGGTACGCGCCCGCCAGCGGCACGCCGTCCAGCGCCACGGCGGCGGTGTGCTCGTCCAGCTGGGTGTCGGCCTTGCGGCAGACTGCGCCGTCGATGCTGACGCGGCCCTTCGTTACGGCCTTGCGGCTCTCGCTGCGGGTCATGCCGGTGCGCTCGGCCAGGTATTTATCCAGCCGCATCATGCCTCGTGCTCCTGTGTGATGGCCGCCGTCCTGCCGCGCGTGACCTTGATGAGGTCCGCCGGGGCGCATTCGATCTGCGTGCCGATGCGCCCACCCGAGACGAGCATCGTTTGCTGCGCAAGGCAGCTCTCATCATAGACGGTCACGAACTGCTTTTTCATGCCCACAGGGCTGCACCCGCCGCGGATGTAGCCCGTGACCTTGTTGATGTCGGCAACGTGGATCATGGCCACGCTCTTGACGCCCGCAGCCTTAGCGGCCTTTTTCAGGTCCAGCTCGGCCAGCACCGGCACAACAAACACATAGTAGTTTCGGTCCGCGCCCTGCGTGACGAGCGTCTTGAACACCCGCGCCGGGTCCTGCCCGGTCAGCCGCGCCACGTTTGCGCCGTCCACGGCCTGGCCCTCCTCGTGGGGATATTCGTGGGACGTGTAGGTGACCTTTGCACGCTCCAGCATCCGCATTGCATTGGTTTTTGCTTCTTTTGCCATATTGTTACCCTTCTCAATTGTTAATAGCGCTGTGGGGGCTGGGCATGCCCGGCCCGGCCGCCCCGCTTCGCCTTCCCCCAAGGGGGAAGGTGGCCCCGCAGGGCTGGATGAGGGGCAGAGCTTCCGTGATTGCCCGTGAACGGGTTGCATTGGCAAGGCCGCCCCTCATCAGTCCGCTTCGCGGACAGCTTCCCCCAAGGGGGAAAACCTTTTTCTATTATAAATCCCCCCAACAATTTTCGCAAGGGGGCTTGACTTTAGCGCTTTAAAGTGTTAGAATACCGTCATTGAGAAAAATTCACGGTTGTAATAGATAGGAGAACACATCATGATCATCGTTTTAAAACAGCACGCCCCCGCTGACAAGGTGCAGGCCTTCTGCAATGAGCTGAACAGCATGGGCTTCCAGATCAACGATTCCGTCGGCAGCGACACCCACATCCTCGGCCTGATCGGCGACACCAAGGCGCTGGCCGAGAGCTGGGTGCTGGCAAATCCCGTCGTCGAGACCTGCCGCCGCGTGTCCGAGCCGTACAAAAAGGCCAACCGCAAGTTCCACCCCGACGACACCGTCGTCGATGTGGGCGGACACAAGATCGGCGGCGGCTACTTCGCTGTCATGAGCGGCCCCTGCAGCGTCGAGAGCAAGGAGCAGATCACCTACGTGGCCCAGCGCGTGCAGGCGGCGGGTGCCAGCATCCTGCGCGGCGGCGCGTTCAAGCCCCGCACCAGCCCGTACA
>ERZ773241.2909-NODE-2909-length-12665-cov-10.597383_pt1 | contig 12665 bp, 9 predicted proteins | sample MGYA00580989_ERZ773241 | MGnify/ENA primary metagenome ERZ773241 (study PRJEB29015, sample SAMEA2737804) | human gut metagenome | biome: human gut; feature: human-associated habitat; material: faeces | place: China | collected 2012 ...
GCTATGCGGAAGAAGCTGGTCTGCCAAACGAAATGGGCCTGATCAAGAACCAGTACGTGGCACGCACCTTCATCCAGCCCACGCAGGAGCTGCGCGCCATGGGCGTGCGCATGAAGCTCAACCCGCTGCGTGACAACATCGAGGGCAAGCGCCTGGTCGTGATCGACGACTCCATCGTACGCGGCACCACCATGGTGCAGCTCGTCAAGATGCTGCGCAACGCTGGCGCCAAGGAGATTCACATCCGTATCAACTCGCCCGAGGTCATCTGGCCGTGCTTTTACGGTATCGATACCGACGTGCAGTCGCAGCTCATCAGCGCCAACAAGACGGTCGAGGAGATTTGCGAGTATATCGGCGCCGATTCGCTGGCCTTCCTTTCGGTTGAGGGCCTGCTGAAGGTCATGCCCAAGGGCGGCTACGGCGATGCGTGCTTTACCGGCCGTTATCCCGTGGCGATTCCCGAGAGCTTTGGTCGCGACAAGTTTATGGAGGGCTTTAAGCCCCGCAACCTGGATAAGCCGCTGCACTTTGACGACGACGCCGTGGTCGAGAAATACGACGACCGCAGCTGGGAAGAGAAGCACGGCGAGGCTTAAAACCTGCCATTTAGGGACAGGTTTATTTTGGTAGGTTTTACCTGCTGTTTTGTTGATTGAGCGGCGCGCGTTGTCAGGATGCGCGCCGAAATGAACGCAACTATGAGCACCGTTTGGCGCCCGGGCGGCGGACGGTAGTGGGAGAGGAAGGCTCAGATGAGCGACAGCAAGCATGTGACGTATGAGGATGCCGGCGTCGATACCGCCGAGGGCGGCCGCGCCGTCGACGCGATTAAGCAAATGGTTAAGGACACCAATCGTCCCGAAGTTATCGGCGGTATCGGTGGCTTTGGTGGCCTGTTCTCGGCCGCCGCGCTTAAGGATATGGAAGACCCGATCCTGATCAGCGGTACCGACGGTGTGGGCACCAAGCTCGTGCTCGCCCAGATCATGGACCGTCACGAGACGGTGGGCCAGGACCTGGTCGCTATGTGCGTCAACGACATTTTGGCTTCGGGCGCCGAGCCGCTGTTCTTCCTGGACTACGTTGCCATCGGCCACATTGAGGCCGAGCACATGGCAAAGATCATCAAGGGCGTGGCCGATGGCTGCAAGCTCGCGGGCTGCGCGCTCGTGGGCGGCGAGATGGCCGAGCACCCCGGTGTCATGGCCCCCGCCGATTACGACCTCGCCGGCTTTACCGTGGGCGTCGTCGACCGTCCCAAGATGCTCGACCCCGCGAACGTTCGCCCCGGCGATGTGATCCTGGGTCTGCCTTCCACCGGCGTGCACTCCAACGGCTACTCGCTCGTGCGCAAGGTGTTCGATGTGGAGAACGCCGACCTCGGGCAGTATTACGGTGAGCTGGGCTGCGCGCTGGGCGAGGAGCTGCTGCGCCCGACAAAGATCTATGTCCGTCCTGTGTTAGCGGCCATCGAAGCCGCCGATATCCGCGGCATCAGTCACATCACCGGCGGCGGCTTCTATGAGAACATTCCGCGCTGCATTCCCGACGGCCTGTGCGCAAAGATTGAAAAGAAAGCGCTGCGTATCCCGCCGATCTTCCTCTTGCTCTCACGCATGGGCGGCATCTCGGAGCGCGATATGTTCAACACCTTCAACATGGGCACAGGCATGGTGCTCGTCGCTGCAAAGGACAGCGCCGACAAGGCGCTCGCCGCGCTGCATTCTCTCGGTCAGGAGGCCGGCGTCATCGGTGAGATCGTATTGGGCGAGGAAAAGGTGGAGCTATGCTGACACCCGCCCGCATCGCCGTGCTGGTCTCCGGCGGCGGCACGAATTTGCAGGCGCTGCTCGACGCACAGCGTGACGGAAAAATGCCGCACGGCGAGATCGTGCTGGTCGTTTCTTCCCGCGCGGGGGCCTATGCGCTCACGCGAGCGGAAAACGCAGGTGTTCCGGCGCGCGTGCTCTCGCCCTCCTGTGGGCAGGAGCCGTTTGAAAACGAGCTTTCCGTGCTGCTGCGCGAGCAGGAGATCGACCTCATTCTCCTCGCAGGCTTTACGGTCATCCTCAGCGCAGAATTTACAAAGCAGTGGCCGCGGCGCATCCTGAATGTCCATCCGTCCCTGATCCCCGCTTTCTGCGGCAAGGGCATGTATAGCCTGCGGGTGCATGAGGCCGCGCTCGCACGCGGCGTGAAGGTCACGGGCGCGACGGTGCACTTTGTCAACGAAATTCCCGACGGCGGCGAGATCCTGCTGCAAAAGGCGGTGGAGATCGCGCCGGACGACACGCCCGAAACGTTACAGCGGCGCGTGATGGAGCAGGCGGAATGGCAGCTGCTGCCGCTTGCGGCAGAGCGCGTCTGCGCAGAGATCGTAAGAGAGAAGGAGCAGAAAAATGACTGATTTTCTGGAGTTTTTAAGGGCGACCTCTTATCCCGGCCGCGGCATCCTTGTCGGACGCCGCTGTGTGTATTATTTCATCATGGGGCGCAGCGAGAACAGCCGCAACCGCGTCTTTGTCAAGACCGAGGACGGCATCCGCACCGAGGCGCACGACCCCGCCAAGCTCTCTGACCCCAGCCTCATCATCTATCATCCCGTGCGCACGATGGGGCGCGACCTCGTCGTGACGAACGGCGACCAGACCGACACCATCTGCGCGCACGGCGACTTTCGCCGCGGCCTCATGACACGCGAATACGAGCCGGACGAGCCGAACTGGACGCCGCGCATCTCCGCCATCCTGCACGAGGACGGCTCCTTCGAGCTGTCCATCCTCAAGCGTAAGGATGGACGCTGCCTGCGCGAGTTCTTCTGCTACGAGGGCTGCGACGAGGGCAAGGGCTATTTCATCAGCACCTATCAGGGGGACGGAAACCCCCTGCCCACCTTTGCGGGCGAGCCGATGGAGGTGAGCGTCCCCTCGCCCGAAGAAGTCTGGGCGGCGCTCAACGCGGACAACAAGGTCTCCCTTTATGCGAACGTGAACGGCGAAGTGAAGCTGTTCAACAAAAATTCAGGCGACTGAGGAGGACGACATGAACGAGCTGGAACTCAAATACGGCTGCAACCCCAACCAGAAGCCCGCGCGCGTTTTCATGAAAAACGGCGCAGCCCTTCCCTTTACGGTTCTCAACGGCAAGCCCGGCTACATCAACCTGCTCGACGCCTTCAACTCGTGGCAGCTCGTGCGCGAATTGAAAGAGGCGACGGGCCTTCCCGCCGCGGCGAGCTTCAAGCACGTCTCCCCCGCGGGTGCGGCGCTCGGCCTGCCGCTCGACGAGGTGGACAAAAGGGTCTATTTCGTCGCGCCCGGCGCGGCGCTCTCCCCCATCGCCTGTGCCTACATCCGCGCCCGCGGCGCGGACCGCCTCTGCTCCTACGGCGACTGGGCGGCGCTCTCCGACGAGTGCGACGCCGCCACCGCCGCGTATCTGAAAAACGAGGTCTCCGACGGCATCATCGCCCCTGCTTACAGCGACGAAGCGCTTGCCATCTTAAAGACGAAAAAGGGCGGCAGGTACAATGTCGTGCAGATCGACCCCGCCTATGTTCCCGCGCCGCTGGAGCAGAAGGATGTTTTCGGCATCACCTTCGAGCAGGGCCACAACGACTGCAAAATCGATGAGAGCCTGCTCCAAAACATCGTCACCGAAAATAAAGGCCTGCCCGAGAGTGCGAAGCGCGATATGCTCCTTGCCCTCATCACGCTCAAATACACCCAGTCCAACTCCGTCTGCTACGTCAAGGACGCTCAGACCGTCGGCGTGGGCGCAGGCCAGCAAAGCCGCATCCACTGCACCCGTCTGGCGGGACAGAAGGCGGACAACTGGTATCTCCGCCGCCATCCGAAGGTGCTCGCTCTCTCGTTCGTGGACGGCATCCGCCGTCCCGACCGCGACAACGCCATCGATGTCTACCTCTCTGACGAGTGCGACGATGTGCTCGCCGACGGCGCGTGGCAGCGCGTCTTTCAGGAGCGCCCCGAGGCGCTCACGGGCGAGGAAAAGCGCGCTTGGCTCGCGCAGCAGCGCGGCGTGACCGTCGGCTCGGACGCCTTTTTCCCCTTCGGCGACAATGTCGAGCGCGCGCGCAAGAGCGGCGCTTCCTACATCGTCGAGCCGGGCGGCTCGATCCGCGACGACAATGTCATCGAGACGGCAAACAGATACGGCATCACTATGGCGTTCACGGGTATGCGCCTGTTCCATCATTAAGCAAGGAGGAATTTCTCCATGAAGCTCATGGTCATCGGCGGCGGCGGCCGCGAACACGCCATCATTAAAAAGCTGAAGGAAAATCCCGCGGTCGAGAAAATTTACTGTCTGCCCGGCAACGGCGGCATCGCCGCCGACGCAGTCTGCGTCAGTGAGATCGGCGCGAAGGACATCCCCGCGCAGGTCGAATTTGCCAAGGCGCACGGCATTGATTATGCCGTTGTCGCGCCGGACGACCCCCTTGCCCTCGGCGCGGTGGACGCGCTGAGCGCGGCGGGCATCCCCTGCTTCGGCCCTGACAAAAAGGCCGCCGTCATTGAGGCGAGCAAGGCGTTTGCAAAGGACTTGATGCAAAAATACAACATTCCCACCGCAAAATACCGCGTCTTTACCGACGCGCCCTCCGCCTGTGCCTACATCGACGCCGAGGGTGCGCCCATCGTCGTCAAGGCGGACGGTCTCGCGCTCGGCAAGGGCGTCGTCGTCGCGCAGACAGTTGAGGAGGCGAAAGCCGCCGTGCGCGCGATGATCGAGGATAAGAGCTTCGGTCAGAGCGGCGCGCGCGTCGTCATCGAGGAATATATGGAGGGTCCCGAGGTCTCGGTGCTGAGCTTCACCGACGGCGAAGCGCTCGTGCCGATGGTCTCCTCCATGGACCACAAGCGTGCGCTCGACGGCGACAAAGGCCCCAACACCGGCGGCATGGGCGCGGTCGCGCCGAACCCGTACTATACAAAGGAGATTGCGGCGGAGTGCATGGAGAATATCTTCCTGCCGACGATCCGCGCGATGAAGGCGGAGGGCCGCCCCTTCCGCGGCTGCCTCTACTTCGGGCTGATGCTCACCAAGAGCGGCCCGAAGGTCGTGGAGTACAACTGCCGCTTCGGCGACCCCGAAACGCAGGCGGTGCTGCCGCTGCTCAAAAGCGACCTGCTCACCGTCATGCAGGCGACGACGAACGGTACGCTCGCGGACGCGAGCGTGGAATTTTCGACCGGTTCCGCCTGCTGCGTCGTGCTCGCGTCCGAGGGCTACCCCCAAAAGTATGAGAGCGGCTTTCCCATCACGATGAGCGAGGAGGCCGCCGCGCACTGCTATGTCGCGGGCGCAAAAAAGGACGGCGATACGCTCCTGACCGCAGGCGGGCGCGTGCTCGGCATCACCGCCGCCGCCCCCACGCTGAGGGCCGCCGTCGAGGAGGCGTACCGGCTGGCGGAGGGCGTAGCTTTTGCCAACAAATACTGCCGCGGCGACATCGGCAGCGCCGCGCTCGCGGCGCGGGAGGAGAGAGGATAAAATGGTATTTCGGACCTATGTGGAAAAGCGGCAAGGTCTCGCGCCCGAGTGCGAGGCGCTGCTGACGGACTGCCGCGATTTTCTCGGCGTGCAGGGCCTGCGCGCCGCGCGTATCTGGAATCGCTATGATGTAGAGGGGATCGAGGCCCCTCTCTTTGAAAATGCCTGCAGGAGCGTGTTCTCCGAGCCGCCGCTGGACCTTGTGTCCGACGCGGCGGACACGCAGGACGCCTGCGCGGTCTTTGCCGTCGAGCCCCTGCCCGGTCAGTTCGACCAGCGCGCGGACAGCGCAGCGCAGTGCATCCAGCTTTTGAGCCAAGGCACTCGCCCAACCGTGCGCACGGCAAAGCTCTACGCGCTCTATGGGACGCTGACGGATGCCGATGCCGAGGCGGTCAAGCGCTATGTCATCAACCCTGTCGAAAGCCGCGAGGCGAGCCTTGCAAAGCCCGAAACGCTCGCCGAGGAGCTCGCCGAGCCAAAGCGCGTTGCGTCCGTCGAGGGCTTCACCGCCATGGACGAGGCCGCGCTCTCCGCGCTGCTCTCCTCCATGGGGCTTGCCATGGATATTGCCGACCTCAAGGCGCTACAAGACTATTTCCGCGAGACCGAGCGCCGCGACCCCACCGTGACCGAGCTGCGCGTGGTTGACACCTACTGGTCAGACCACTGCCGCCACACGACCTTCTCCACCCATCTTGACGAGATCCGCATCGACGATGACGCTGTCAAGGGCGCCTATGCGCGCTATCTCGCCGCGCGCGAGGAGGTCTACGGCGCGGAGAAGGCCGCCCAGCGCCCGCAGACGCTTATGGATATTGCGACCATCGGCACAAAGACGCTCAAGGTCCGCGGTCTGCTCCCCGAGCTCGACGAGAGCGAGGAGATCAACGCCTGCTCCATTCATGTGCCCGCCGTGGTGAACGGCAAGGAGCAGGACTGGCTTTTGATGTTCAAAAACGAAACGCATAACCACCCCACCGAGATCGAGCCCTTCGGCGGCGCGGCCACCTGCATCGGCGGGTGCATCCGCGATCCGCTCTCCGGCCGTGCCTACGTCCATCAAGCAATGCGTGTGACGGGCGGCGGCGACCCGAGAAAGGCGCTTGCCGAAACGCTTTCAGGCAAGCTCCCGCAGCGCAAGCTCGCGCAGACCGCCGCGGCGGGCTACTCCTCCTACGGCAACCAGATCGGCCTTGCCACCGGCCATGTCGCGGAGCTGTACCACGAGGGCTATGTCGCCAAGCGCCTTGAGTGCGGCGCGGTCGTCGCCGCCGCGCCCGCGGGCAATGTCGTGCGCGAGCGTCCCGCGCCGGGTGATGTGGTCATCCTGCTCGGCGGGCGCACGGGGCGTGACGGCATCGGCGGCGCGACCGGCTCCTCCAAGAGCCACGATATGAAATCGCTTTCCACGATGGCAAGCGAGGTGCAAAAGGGCAACGCGCCCGAGGAGCGCAAGCTCCAGCGTCTGTTCCGCGACGGCGCGGTCACGCGCCTCATCAAGCGCTGCAACGACTTCGGCGCGGGCGGCGTGTCCGTCGCGGTCGGCGAGCTGGCGGACGGACTCATCATCGACCTCGACGCCGTGCGCAAGAAGTACGAGGGCCTCGACGGCACGGAACTGGCGATCTCCGAATCGCAGGAGCGCATGGCGGTCGTCGTCGCACCGGAGAACGAGGCGAAATTCATCGCCGCTGCCGCGGCGGAAAACTTAGAGGCCTACCGCGTGGCGGTCGTGACCGAAAGCCCCCGCATGGTCATGCGCTGGCGCGGACAGACGATCGCCGACCTCTCCCGCGCCTTCCTCGACACCAACGGCGCGACGAAGCACGCCTCCGTCGCCGTCCCCGCGAAGGAATGTGCCGCTCCCGCCGCAGCTCAAACGCTGCGCGGCATGGCAGGCAGCCTCAAGAGCGCGTCCCGTCGCGGTCTTGTCGAGCGCTTCGACTCCACCGTCGGCGCGGGGACGCTCCTCATGCCCTTTGGCGGCAGGACGCAGCGCAGCCCCGCGCAGGCGATGGCGGCGCTCCTGCCCGTCCTCCCCGGCGAGAAGACCGCGCAGGGCAGCGTGATGGCCTGGGGCTGCGACCCCGACGCGCTGAGCGCCGACCCCTATCGCGGTGCGCACGACGCGGTCTATACCTCGGTCGCCAAGCTCGTCGCCGCAGGCGCAGACTATCATAAGGCGTACCTTTCCTTACAGGAATTTTTTGAAAAGCTCCGCAATGAGCCCGCGCGTTGGGGCAAGCCCTTCGCGGCGCTGCTCGGCGCGCTGGACGCGCAGCTGGAGCTGAGCGCCGCCGCCATCGGCGGCAAGGACTCCATGTCCGGCAGCTTTCTTGACCGCGATGTGCCGCCGACGCTCATCTCCTTCGCCATCGCGCCGCTGCTCGAAGGCGAGCTGCTGACGACCGACCTGAAGGCGGTGGGCCACGGTGTCTACCTCTTCGCAGGCAAAACGCCCGAGCAGCAGGCCGCCGCGTGGGAGCGTTTCACCGCGCTTGCGCGCGCGGGCAAGGTCGTGAGTGCGTGGGCGGTCGAAAACGGCCTTGCCGAGGCGGTGATGAAGATGTCCTTCGGCAACGAGATCGGCTTCGCCGCGGAAAATACGGTGCTTGACTGGTTCGCCCCCATGCCAGGCGCGATTGTCGCCGAGCTGAGCGATGAAGTCTCCGACGCCGTGCGCATCGGCGTCACCACAGCGGAAAAGGTCATTGCCCTCGGCACGGACAGTGCCTCCATTGAAGAGCTTGCCGCGCTGAACGACGCCGTGCTCGAAGCCGTCTACCCGACAAAGACGCGGGACAGCGGCACGGTCGAGAGCTTTTCCCATGAAACGAAGGCGCGTGTCGCCCCCGCCGTCAAGCAGGCGCGCCCCAAAGCGCTCATCCCCGTTTTCCCCGGCACGAACTGCGAGTACGACACGCAGCGCGCGCTTTCGGAGGCAGGCGCGGACGCCGAGCAATTCATCGTCCGCAACCTCACGAGCGCCGATGTCGCAGACAGCGTCGAGCGCTTTGCAGCTGCCGTCAGGACCGCACAGATGATCGTCATTCCCGGCGGCTTCTCCGGCGGCGACGAGCCGGACGGCAGCGCCAAGCTCATCACCGCGTTTTTCCGCAACGCCGCCGTCCGCGAGCAGGTGACGGCGCTGCTCGAGCAGCGCGACGGCTTGATGCTCGGCATCTGCAACGGCTTCCAGGCGCTCATCAAGCTCGGCCTCGTGCCCTACGGAAGGATCATGGATACCGACGAGTCCTTCCCGACACTCACCTACAATGTCATCGGCCGCCACCAGTCCAAGCTCGTGCGCACGCGCGTGTGCTCGACGCGATCTCCGTGGCTTGCGGGAACAGAGGTGGGAGATATTTACACCGTTCCCATTTCGCACGGCGAGGGGCGTTTTCTCGCCTCGCAGGAGCTGATCGAACAGCTTGCCGCAAACGGCCAGATCGCCACGCAGTATGCGGGCCTTGACGGATATGCTACAATGGATACTGCTTTCAATCCCAACGGCTCCGTCTGTGCCATCGAGGGCATCACCTCCCCTGACGGGCGGGTGTTTGGCAAAATGGGGCACAGCGAGCGCATCGGCCCCGCGCTTTACCGAAACGTGCCGGGGACTTACGATATGCACCTGTTCGCCTCGGCGGTGCGTTACTTCAAAAAATAGGAGGGCAAGTCATGGCCTATTACTATCCCGATCCGTCTCATACCTTCAGCGAGTACCTGCTCGTACCGGGCTACACCTCGGAGGAGTGCGTGCCCGACCGCGTTTCGCTCAAAACGCCGCTGGTCAAATACCGCAAGGGGCAGGAGGACTGCCCCATCAGTCTGAATATCCCGATGGTCTCGGCGATCATGCAGTCGGTGTCGAACGACACGCTTGCCGTCGCGCTGGCCAAGGAGGGCGGGCTTTCGTTCATCTTCGGCTCGCAGTCCATCGAAAGCGAGGCGGAGATGGTGCGCCGCGTGAAGAGCAGCAAGGCGGGCTTCGTCGTCAGCGCCTCGAATCTCACGCCTGAGCACACGCTGGCCGATGTGCTCGCGCTCAAGGAGAAAAACGGCTTCTCCACCGTCGCCATCACTGAGGACGCCATGCCCAACGGGAAACTCCTCGGCATCGTCACGAGCCGTGACTACCGCGTCAGCCGCATGAGCACAGACCTCAAGGTGCGCGATTTTATGACGCCGCGCGAAAAGCTCATCACTGCTCCCTCCTCCACCACGCTCAAGGAGGCCAACGACATCATTTGGGAGCACAAGCTCAACGCCCTGCCCATTGTGGATGAGAACGACTGCCTGCGCTACTTCGTTTTCCGCAAGGACTACGCCGAGCACAAGGAGCACCCCCTCGCCCTCCAGGACGCGCAGAAGCGCTATCTGGTCGGCGCGGGCATCAACTCCCGCGACTACCACGAGCGCATCCCCGCGCTCGTTGAGGCGGGCGCGGATATTCTCTGCATCGACTCGTCCGAGGGCTACTCTGTCTGGCAGAAGAAGGTCATTGACTTCGTGCGTGAGAACTACGGCAATACCGTGAAGATCGGCGCGGGCAATGTGGTCGACCGCGACGGCTTCCGCTTCCTCGCCGAGTGCGGCGCAGACTTTGTCAAGGTCGGCATCGGCGGCGGTTCCATCTGCATCACGCGCGAGACCAAGGGCATCGGCCGCGGTCAGGCGACCTCTCTCATCGAGGTCTCCGCCGCGCGCGACGAATATTTCCGCGAAACGGGCGTCTATGTTCCCATCTGCTCCGACGGCGGCATCGTCCACGACTATCACATGACGCTCGCCCTCGCCATGGGCGCGGACTTTCTGATGCTCGGCCGCTACTTCGCCCGCTTTGACGAATCGCCCACGAATAAGCTCCTTGTCAACGGCGTGTATGTCAAGGAATACTGGGGCGAGGGCTCGAACCGCGCGCGCAACTGGCAGCGCTACGACCTCGGCGGCAAGACGGGTCTTGCCTTTGAGGAGGGCGTGGATTCCTATGTCACCTACGCAGGCTCTTTGCAGGATAATGTCGCGCGTAGCCTTTATAAGGTCAAATCCACCATGTGCAACTGCGGCGTGACCACGATCCCCGATCTTCAGAAGAACGCGAAGCTCACGCTCGTCTCCGCCACCAGCATCGTCGAGGGCGGCTATCACGATGTGATGCTCCGCTCCACCGGCAAGGGGAATGACTGAGCAGGGGCGCGCCAATTGACAACGCAAAGCGCATCCAGCTTATCGCTTATTGGGCGTAGATTTTCAGAAATTCGCGGATCTGCGCCGCGTTCAGTTTTTTTCGCAGGGACGTCCCCCTCCCCCGCCGCCCGCGCGGGGCGGCGGACGCGGCAGGGCAAAAAAAACGGCGGCTCGAAAGCCGCTGCACATAACACTTATCAAAAACAACGATGACCCTTGGCCGATCTCCTGCGTTTCACGGCCAAGGGTCATCCATGGTTCTTAATATCTAACATCATTGACTACCTCTCTTTCTGCGGAGTCACGGCATACAAGATCTTTCCTGTGCTGGGGTGCTCTCTGCTATGCAATGCACCGTTGCGCGGTTCTCATGATGCGGGGAACATTGGAGTGTTTTCTCAGATCCCTTGCAGCCGTCTTCCCCGTGCCGCCATGGCTCGGGGGTATCCTCACTGTACATTGGACTCACCTTTTTTTGTACTTAAAGGATAGCATCTTTTTGTGGGGACTGCAATTCGCAAAACAGCAGAAAAAAGCAGCGAAAAACTGTTTGAGCTAATGAAATTCCGCACGATCCCGAATTTTCGCTTGACCGATTTATCGCTTTATCATATGATAGTATTGTTGGGGCGCGGAGCCTTTGTTCTCCGCGCACGGACGCCATCCCTCCATCAGCGTGTCGTTCTCCATGATAAAGGGCCGGGCGGTGTCCTGCCTCCACGAGATGTCATACTTGCCCATGAGATAATCGCTCAGCGCCGTTTGGTCAGTAAAGCGCAGCGGTCGGTAAGGCTCCTGGAATGCCACCTTTTTGATGAAGTAGAGCGTCCCGTCCTCCGCGCACAGCAGCACGCCCACATGCCAGACAAACAGCAGAGATCCCTCCTCGGTCGGCTTATCATGGAAGAATACCGTGATGAGGCGTATCCTCTCGCTGTCGCGGAAGCTCACGCCGCGTTTTCTCCACTGCGCCTGCACGGTCCGCACATGGCGCCCGACCTCCGTGCTGTCCTCCGCTTTCATGGGGGCATACAGCGCGCGGAAATCGTTCAGACTGCTCCCGCCCAGTGCCTTCGGATCGGCCTTCAGCGTTTCCTCGTCCACGGACAGCACATCCTCGCCCGCGTCGAAGTCGGTGTTCTAACCATATAATTCCTATATTTCTCTTTGACAATCACTGTTGATTTCTTAAATACCGACGCAGGCGCCGTGTGTATCCGAAAAGAGTTGTCCCTTGCTTCCGTGCGGGATCGCTCGACAAAAACATATTGCCAAATTCTGTTGTATCCTCTATAATAACAGCATTCCATACATAATACAACAACAGGAGAGTACACACGATGAACAAAACCGAATTGATTGCCGCCATGGCTGAAATCAGCAGTCTTTCTAAGAAGGACTGTGAAGCCGCATTGACCGCTTTTGTCGCCGCTACGGAGAATGCCTTAAAAGCGGGCGACAAGGTGCAACTGGTGGGCTTTGGCACCTTTGAGGCCAAGGTACGCGCTGCCCATATTGGGCGTAATCCCGCTACCGGTGCCGAGATCAAAATTCCCGCTTCCAAAGCTCCCGCCTTTAAGGCTGGCAAGACCTTCAAGGATTCTGTCCAGTAAATCAAGGATATGTCCACGAGAGCGAAACGCTCCGCGAGGACTTCATCTGCCCGATCTGCCGCGCCACGGCGGACAAATTCATCCGGCAGGGCTGAAGCAATCAGAGAGCGCCTGCCGTTCCAGCTAAGGACGCGCGTCCGGGAGCATTGCCATCACCGACGCGGAAACGCAGATATTTCAAAAAACGGTCTTGCAACCCAAGCGGGCTGCAAGACCGTTTTTTGATTCCCGTGCGGCAAGGTCACCGCCGCGAAGGCTCACCTCAAAGGTCGTCCGTCAGTGCAGTGCTCTTGGCGTAGGCGGTACTGCGTGCCTCAAAGAAATCGGTCTTGACCATGT
>ERZ773241.2934-NODE-2934-length-12555-cov-4.237440_pt1 | contig 12555 bp, 10 predicted proteins | sample MGYA00580989_ERZ773241 | MGnify/ENA primary metagenome ERZ773241 (study PRJEB29015, sample SAMEA2737804) | human gut metagenome | biome: human gut; feature: human-associated habitat; material: faeces | place: China | collected 2012 ...
TCTTTGGCATTCTAGAATTTCATTTGTCACTGGAATTTACTTTGGCATTCAACCGCAGATTTAAAATATATCTAAAAAACGAATTGACAAATTCATAAATTTTCCGTATTATATAACAGTAATATATAACATTGTTACAACAAGGATGAAGTAATGAACAAAAAGGAACAGACAACCTTAAACCGAATATTTTCAGCCGCATTACAGGAATTTCTTGAAAAAGGCTATCAGTCCGCTTCGCTGCGGAATATCGTCAAGATGGCAGGTGTGACAACCGGCGCGTTTTATGGCTACTATAAAAGCAAGGAAGAATTATTTGAAGCACTGGTAGGAAAACATTACAACTTTTTATTGGATCGCTTTTGCAAGGCGCAAAAAGAATTTGCAGAAACATCCCCGGAGGAACAGCCGGACAAGCTTACCTCCACTTCCGGCGAGTGTATGTATGAGATGCTTCTATACGCTTACGATCATCTGAATGAATGTAAGCTTATTCTTTGCAAATCGGAAGGAACTCGTTTTTCAAGGCTGATTGATGAAATGGTGGAGATCGAAACAAAAGGGACGCATGATTATTTGAAGGTGCTTGAAAATCTGGGCAGGCCGTCACCGCACATTGATGAACGGCTGGAACATATCTTAATTACGGGAATGTTCAACACCTTTTTTGAGCTGATTATACACGAAATGCCACTGGAAGAAGCAAAACACTATTTGGAAGCAATGAGAACCTTTTATACTGCTGGATGGATGAAGCTTATGGGGCAATAAACAAAGTCGATCCTACCTAGCATTCATACATAATGGGAAGCACACGCTTTCCATTATATTTGGCGCATTAGTTAGCTGCCGCTAACTATGTAAAACGCAAAGTACTACACAAGGATATTCGAGGGAGGATCATTCCCTGCATATCATAAAAATTTATTAAGGAGGGTTTCTGATGAAAAAACAGTCTAACTTATCCCAATTGATGGGGTATGCCGGGAGGCATAAAATATTGACCTATCTTTCCTGGGTGCTGTCTGCCATGAGTGCGCTGTTGGCGCTTGTGCCATTTTGGTATATATGGCGTATCATTCATGATGTACTGAAAGTTGCCCCAGACTTCGCACGGGCGGAGAATATCACAAGATACGGCTGGTCTGCTGTATTGTCTGCGATTCTCTCGATTCTTGTCTACATAGCCGCTTTGATGTGTTCGCATATGAGCGCGTTCCGGGTTGCAGCTAATATCCGAAAAGAGCTTATGCAGCATATCACAGCCCTGCCGCTTGGTATAACGGAAAAGTATGGAAGCGGAAAACTACGGAGGATTGTAAACAGTTCCAGTGCCGCTACGGAAACGTATCTGGCGCACAGGCTTCCCGACAAAGCGGGGGCAATTGCCACCCCCATAGGATTGATCTTTTTACTGCTTGGGTTCGATTGGAGGTTAGGTATTTTAAGCCTTATTCCCGTTGTGCTTGGTTTTCTAATTATGATGAAGATGACCGGGAAAGATATGGTTGAGAGCATGGAACAGTACCAAAATGCACTTTCCGACATGTCGAATGAAGCCGTTGAATATGTCAGGGGCGTCCCCGTTGTAAAGACGTTCGGGCAGACAATCTTTTCTTTCAAACGCTTCAAAGGAACTATTGATAATTATGAAAAATGGGTGATCGCCTACACAAAGAGGCTCCGCCTTCCCATGATGTTCTATACAACTGCAATCAACGGCGTATTCGCTTTTCTGATTGCCGGTGGGATTCTCTTTACAAGGAATGGCGTAACAAATGAACTGCTACTAAATCTGAGCTTTTATATTGTGATTACTCCTGTCATCGGTACGACACTTACAAAAATCATGTTTATGAGCGAGGATGCAATGATTGTAAGGGACGCGCTCAATAGAATTGACGAAGTGATGAACGAAAAGCCGTTATCCGAAAGTCCAATGAAGCATGTACCAAATGACAACGGCGTGACATTGGAACACGTTAGTTACAGCTATGACGGCAAGAAAAATGCCCTCAATGATGTGTCATTGCGGATTGAACCGGGGCAGACAATCGCCTTGGTAGGCGCTTCCGGCGGCGGCAAAACGACCCTTGCGAATATCGTTACAAGGTTTTTTGATCCGCAAGAAGGACGCATACGGATAGGCAATATTGACATACGCGATATTCCAAAAGAAACGCTGATGAATACGGTATCGTTTGTGTTTCAAAACAGCCGCCTTATCAAAGCCTCCATTTTGGAAAACGTGCGTATGGCAAAGCCTGACGCGACACGGGAGGAAATTAACCAAGCCTTGCAAGCGGCACAGTGCATGGACATCATTGAAAAATTACCGAATGGCATCGATACGGTGGTCGGCACAAACGGCGTGTACCTGTCTGGCGGTGAACAGCAGCGAATCGCGATCGCCCGCGCTATTTTGAAAAACGCGCCTATTTTAATCCTTGATGAAGCGACCGCTTTTGCCGATCCCGACAATGAGGTGCGTATACAACAGGCTTTATCGGTTCTTTCAAAAGGGAAAACCGTGATTATGATTGCACACAGATTATCATCCATTACAGACGCGGACTGCATTTATGTGCTGCAAGACGGGGAGATTGCCGAAAGCGGCACGCATAGCGGACTGATACAGAAGAACGGAATCTTTACACGGATGTGGAAAAATTATTCCGAAGCAGCAGAATGGAAGATTTCAAAGGAGGTAAGCGCATGATTCAGATATTACAAAGGCGTTTTGCGTTATCAAGGCAAGGGGCTGTCGATTTGATCAAAGGCTGTATCGCTTGTGTTTTTCAGGACATATCCTTTATGCTCCCTGTCGGGCTTCTCTATAGTTTTGTCATTGATCTCATGAACAGGGGCGTAAATGGGAGCCGCATTGCTTTCTATGCGGTTGGCGCTTTGGCTTGCCTTGTACTCATATTCATAGTAACGTATTTTCAATACAATGCCACCTATTTAGCAACTTATGTGGAAAGTGGGGTAAGGCGTGTTTCCTTAGCGGAACAGCTCCGGAAAATCCCCCTGTCCTTTTTTGGCAAAAAAGACCTTGCTGATTTGACAAATTCCATCATGGGTGATTGTGCCACCCTGGAAACAGCGTTCTCCCATTATGTGCCCGCTTTGGCAGGCTCCCTTATTTCCACAACACTGATTGCAGTCTGCCTTTTTGCCTATGACTGGCGCATGGCGCTTGCGGCTGTTTGGGTTTTACCGATCGCGTTTGTAATCACATTCTTTTCAGCCCGCATCCAAACATACTTTAACCGTAAATCGGTAGAGGCCAATGTCGCGCTGGAAAGCGGTGTGCAGGAGTGTATCGAAAGTTTACAGGACTTAAAGGCGAACAATGCGGAAAAAAGCTACCTAAAAGGACTGAATAAAAAAATAGACTATGTGGAAAAACGGCATATTATAACAGAACTGGGGACGGCCCTGTTTGTTGTGTCCTCCACTCTGATATTAAAATTCGGGATTGCCACAGTTGCGCTTGTCGGTTCAGTGCTGCTTATTCGTGGGGAGATTGATGTTCCACTGTTCTTTCTGTTTTTACTTGTAGCTTCCAGATTGTACGCTCCGCTTGAGGGGGCATTACAAAATCTTGCTGCGGTAATCTCCACAAAACCGAATATAAACCGCATGAATGAAATCCTTGACAAACCTATCCAAACAGGCAGTAACAGGCTAACGAATCAAGGCTATGATATTGTGTTCGATCATGTAGGATTTGCTTATAATACCGGAGAAACCGTATTGAAAGACGTGTCCTTTACTGCAAAACAGGGAGAAGTGACCGCCTTAGTCGGCCCGTCTGGTGGCGGAAAAACTACGGTATCACGCCTTGCCGCTCGGTTTTGGGATATCGGCAAGGGGAAAATCACTGTCGGCGGTATGGATATATCGGAAATAGAACCGGAAACCTTGCTGTCGCTGTACTCGATCGTATTTCAAGATGTGACGCTGTTTAACAACACAGTCATAGAGAATATCCGAATCGGCAGAAAAGACGCAACGGATGAAGAAGTGATTGCAGCGGCAAAGCTGGCAAATTGTGATGAATTTGTTGTAAAGCTCCCGGACGGTTATAGTAGTATGATCGGTGAAAATGGCTGCGAACTATCAGGCGGTGAACGGCAGCGTATTTCAATCGCCCGCGCTTTCCTCAAAAATGCCCCCATCATTTTACTGGATGAAGCAACGGCGAGCCTGGACGTGGAAAATGAAACACTGATACAGACCGCTTTATCAACGCTGATCAAGGATAAGACCACACTTGTAATCGCACACCGTATGCGCACCGTAAGCGGTGCAGACAAAGTGGTTGTGCTTTCAGGTGGTTTGGTTGCGGAACAGGGAACTCCGGAAACTCTGATGAATACAGGAACGATTTATCCCCATATGGTCAAGCTGCAAACGTTGAGTAGGGATTGGGGAATTTAGAAAGTACAATCTATTTCCGGCTGAATTGGTCAAACAATCCTCGATTGCTTTTTGGTTGCCTATTTGTAGAAAAAGTAAATGCCGTTTCCGGGGGGGGGATAGTAACACTCAGCCACACCTCCGACCAAGGGAAAAGGCCCAGAGATTTCAGGGCCTTTTCCCTTTACTTTTTCTACGCATGCCCCCTGTGTTTTCGCGCCCACAGCTTCTTGCTCCGGCGCTTGCGCATTTCAGCGCAGTATGGACAGTAAAGGCAGTTGGGCCGCCTGGGAGAAAACCGATTGTATTCGGAACTTGAAATTTGTATCGTATAAAAAAGGCAGCAGCCTTGAAATAAACTACTTCAAAACTGCTGCCCGCTATCTGGGACTTATTTGGAGATCCTGCGCCTACACATAGTTACTTCTGCTTGTATACGCTCTCAGAAACTTATACGATATTGCGGATACCCTCACATATTCGCCTTGCAACCAAGGGATTATTCATCGTATATAAATGAATCCCTTCCACATCGCTGACAAGCAGATCAATAATCTGGCTTAATGCGTAGGACATTCCCGCATCAAAAAGAGCCTCCTTATTCGATTCGTATTTTTGAATGATTTTTTGAAATTGGACGGGAAATGTTGCACCACACATGGTAATCATCCTCTTGATTTGTGCGGCATTGATCACGGGCATGATGCCTGGAATGATCGGAGCCTGAATGTCGGCAATCCTGCAAGCCTCCTGAAAGCGAAAGAACGCATGATTGTCAAAACATAATTGTGACAGCAACACCTCCGCGCCTGCGTTTACCTTTGCTTTTAAGTGCCTGATCTCACCGACTTTATCCTCAGATTCAGGATGACACTCTGGGTAACAAGCTCCTAAAAAGCAAAAGTCCCATTTGCCTTTCAGGTACGCAATCAAATCCGATGCATGACAAAACGATTCTTTTTCCCTCATATCCGGGTTTTTATCACCCCGAAGTGCAAGGACATTTTGCAGACCGGCGTTGGCAAGAACCCTTGCAAACTCATCAATTTCTGCTTTATCATAGTGTAGGCAGGTTAAGTGGACCACCGGCTCTACATGATATTCCTGTTTGATTCGTTTCGCAAGCTCTATGGTGCGGTTGCGGTTCGCACCACCTCCCGCACCGAATGTCACACTGATATAATCGGGATTCAGTTCACATAACACAGCCAGGGTTTTGTCAATGTTCTTTAACTCACTGTCCTTTTTTGGGGGGAATATTTCAAAGGACAAGGTTTTTTTAGAAGGGTTCCCCTGATTCTGTTTTGCTTGGTATAGTTCTGAAATCTTCATTTTGTTATACGTCTTTCCGAATCACTTTTGCCGCCTCTACCATATGTTTAAGGCTTTCCTCTGTTTCCGGTATCCCCCTTGTCTTTAATCCACAGTCAGGATTGACCCAGAGCTTGGTTGAGTCGATTTTGGTAAGCATGATATGAAGGGCCGCAACGATTTCCTCCACAGAGGGAACCCTTGGGGAATGTATATCATATACTCCCGGGCCCACTTCTGTTTCAAAGTTGTGTTCCCGCAGCGAAGTGAGTATTTGCAGATCAGAACGGGATGCTTCAAACGTAATGACATCGGCGTCCATATCGTCAATCGCCGGAATAATGTCTGTGAACTCACTGTAACACATATGTGTATGGATTTGTGTTTCCGGTCGGACGCCGCTGTGTGTCAGGCGGAACGCAGGAATTGCAAAATCCAAATATTCCTTCTGCCAGTCTGATTTCCGAAGCGGCAGTTTTTCCCGAAGAGCCGCCTCATCAATCTGTATGATTTTAATTCCGTTCTTCTCCAAATCCAATACCTCATCACGAATCGCTAGGGCAATTTGGGAAATGGATTCCTTGATAGAAATATCCTCTCGTGGAAATGACCAGTTGAGGATTGTTACAGGGCCAGTCAGCATTCCCTTCATTGCTTTTTTCGTCAAGGACTGTGCATAGACAGACCACTCAATGGTAATGGTTTTTTCACGATAGACATCCCCCCATATAATGGGTGGTTTTACGCATCGCGTACCATAAGACTGTACCCATGCTTTTTCTGTGAACAGAAAGCCTCCTAATGCTTCGCCAAAATACTCCACCATATCGTTTCGTTCATATTCTCCGTGAACCAGCACGTCCAGTCCGATTTCTTCCTGCCATCTGACGCACTCCGTAATTTTCTTTTTGATAAACTCCTTGTATTCTGTTTCCGATACTTCACCTTTGCGGTAAGTGGATCGCTTTACTTTTACATCGTTTGTCTGGGGAAATGAACCGATGGTTGTAGTTGGGAATTCCGGCAATGCAAGTTTCTGTTTCTGCAATACCTGCCGCTTGTTGCGACTGGGTTTTCTGATATAATCATCTTCGGTGATCCGGGAAAGCCGTTGATGCACATCTTCATTCACGCAATCTCTTGCTTGCGCAAACAGCTTTGTGTTCGCCTGATAAGATGACGCTACATGATAGTCCTCACATTGGGCAAGTTCTTTAAGCTGCGCAAGCTCGTCCAGTTTTTCTTCTGCAAATGCGAAATACGATGTGTAGTGTTTGGATAACATGTGCTCATGCTTTAATGTGTAAGGAACATGCAGGAGCGAACAGGAGGTCGATAATACACATTGGATACTCTTTGCCTGCAACATCTTTATCATCCGCAAGGTTGGTTCATAGTGGTTCTTCCAAATGTTTTTTCCGTTAATCAACCCGGCAAATAACTGCTTATCCTGCGGAAAACCATATGCTTCAATCAAGGAAGCGGTCTTTTTCCCCTCAATAAAATCCAAGCCGATCCCGTCAAAGGGCATGGTAAGAAGTTCCTGATAAATATCCCTGACATCTCCAAAATACGTTTGCAATAGAACATGGCAGTTTCTTTTGTCTGAAAGAATCGAATCATATAGTTGCTGGAACAAGGAGATGGCTTCCTGATCCATATCCTGCACAAGAGACGGTTCGTCAAACTGAATCCATGGGATTCCGATTTCTTCACAAGAGTGAAGAAACTCCTGATAGGCTTTCGCAACAGAACCTGCAATATCTTTCAAGGTTTTTTTGCCTGTATAACGGCATAATTTAAGCAGGGTATAGGCCCCGATTACAACGGGTTTTGTTTCAATTCCTAGGGCTTTTGCTTCTTTGTATTCTGCAAACGGCTTGTTCCCCGCAAGTATGATTTGCATATCATCCTCGATTTCCGGAACAATGTAATGGTAATTGGTATTGAACCATTTTTTCATCGCAAGAGCCTTGACATCGCCAGAAGTCCCCTGGTAGCCTCGTGCCATTGCAAAATAGGTATCCAAATCCGACAGGTTCAATTCTTTGTATCGTTTGGGAATTAGATTGAATAAAACCACTGTGTCCAGCACCATATCATAATACGAAAAGTCATTACAGGAGATATAGTCAATGCCAGCCTGTTTCTGTGTATTCCAATGTGTAACCCGCAGCTCTTTCCCTGTTTGTAGCAATTCCTTTTCGGAAATTTCCTTTTTAAAATATTTCTCAGAAGCGAACTTCAATTCCCGTAAGGTTCCGATTCTGGGAAATCCGATTACTGATGTCTGCATCCTTTCCTCCTTATCGTCTTATCTCTTATCGCAATAGAATCCACCAAACTCAAACGAGAATTGGGAACTCCATGAAATCAAACCGGCTATACACCAGATATGATCGTTGTTATCAGTATAAATCACATGACTGGATTTGTATAATATATATAAGTAGCGTCTATCCATAGCTTCAAGCTATGGATAGACGCTTTTCAATCAATGAACAGAGGATAGAAACGGACGTTTTAACTCTCGTTTGAATTACAGCCTCCCATGTGTTCTGCATCTACATAGTGTTTCAAGGCCTCCAAATAAGTCGTTCCCAGCCTACTGATTCTGCCCTTTTGGTGCGTAATATAACCGATGCGCATGTGGCTTTCTTCTGCGAGAGGAACCGCAATAATATCCTTGCCATTCAACTGTTCATCAATTACGCCGCTGCATACCGTATACCCGTTTAACCCGATTAAAAGATTAAACAACGTTGCCCTGTCCCGTACCCGGATCTGTTTTTTTCGTTCTGAAACGGAGAAAAGTTCTTCGGAAAAATAGAAGGAATTATGCTCCCCCTGCTCGAAGGACAGATAAGGATAGGGGGCAAGCTGCTCATTGGTCAGGATGGAACGGCCTGCAAACGGATGGTTTCGGCTGATAAACACATGTGGGGTTGCCACAAACAAAAGATGGAATTTCAAATCGCGGGACTTTAAAATCTTGTTAAGAACCGCTTCGTTAAAATCATTCAGAAACAGGATACCGATTTCACTCTTCATATGAGCCACATCCTCAATAATTTCACAGGTCTGTGTTTCTCTAAGAGAAAAATCATATGTATCCTGCCCGTATTCCTTAATTAAATCCACAAAGGCATTCACCGCAAAAGAGTAGTGCTGTGTGGAAACGCAAAATTGCTTTTTCCCACCGTCTCCGCCTTTATACTTATCTTCCAGAATTGCCGCCTGTTCCAATACCTGCCTGGCATAGCCTAAGAAATCTTCTCCCTCTTTAGAAAGTATGATTCCTTTCTTTGTCCTGTGGAAAATTTGAATCTTCATTTCTTTTTCCAGCTCACGGATGGCATTGGTAAGGCTGGGCTGTGAAAGAAAGAGCTTGTCCGCTGTTTCTGTAATCGTTCCGGTTTCTGCCACTGCTACTACATACCGCAACTGTTGTAAGGTCATTTTGTTCACCCGCTTTCTAATGAAACTGGCACATCGGTATCTTACCAATGTGTGATTACCGCACCCAATAAAGATAAATATATGTATCAGTATAACATGGATTTCTGCTGTTTCATAGGTTGGTCATGGAATGGCCGCCTTATAGAAAAAGTAAATGCCGTTTCCAGGAGAAAAGATATTAACATACGACCACCCATCCGACCAAGGGAAAAAGCCCTGCGAAATCAGGGTTTTTTCCTTTTACTTTTTCTACGCATAGCCCCTGTGCTTCCTCGCCCACAGCTTCTTGCTCTGACGCTTGCGTTTTTCGGCACAGGCCGGACAGTAAAGGCAGTTGGGCCGTCTGGGAGAAAACAGCTTTCCGCACTCCCGGCAGCGCAACGCCTGGCTCCGCTCCATTAGTTCGGCATAAAGCGCCGCGTCCAGTGGGAGGACGGCGGCCTGAAACCATCGGCACAGAACGGAATAGGAAATGCTCTGCACACAAACACATTCCTCTCCATCGTCCAGCAGGAGGCAGTTTCCGTCACAGTAATTGCAGCACTCATGTGTGAGCCTGCGGGCCTTGCGATACTGGCGGTAATTCATTCTCGGTATGTTCATAGCTCCTGTATATGCTCCTTTCCCGGCGTCACCCGCAAAATGCTATCCACGTTCTGCTTGATAATGCCGTATTCTTTCAGCTCTTTCTTTACCTCGTTATACTGTTCTGACAGCCGTTCCCGTTCTTCGTCCAGCTTTTTGTATTCGGCTTTGAGCGCGTATAGGTTGGGGAGTTTCTTCACCCCGGCCTCTTTAAGCGACTTTGCCGCCGCCTCATACAAGATCAGTTGGCTTTCATGCTGCCGCCGGAACGCGGCCTTGTCTTTGGCGTTTCGCAGTTCCAGCGCCACAGGCCGGAGCTGCTTGTAGGCGGAGAGGTTTTTTATCTGCAGCGCTATATCCCCAAGGCGGCATTCCGTGTCTTTCAGGGCGGAGGCCGCCGCATCGTTTGCCGCGCTGATCTCGGCCATTCTGCTTTCCAAGCCCTCGTAGCTGTCGATCTGGTGTTCCGTGATGAAGTTTAAGGAATTGGCGGCCTGCTTCAAGTTATGCAGCTTCGCCCACCGCGCATAGCCCGCACTCTGCTGGGCCTTGATACTGTCCTCCAAGGCAGTCCGCAGGGAGATTTCCCTGGCGCTTCTTCTGCGCGGCCCCCGGTCGATGGCAATGCCCTTGATCCGCTGGGTGATTCGTTCCTCGGTGTAATCCTCCCCCAAGGTCTTGCAGCGTGTAAAGCGTTCCTGTCCGGGACGGAGGCCGTCTGCCAGAGCGCGGAATGAAATATATTTGCCTTGTTTGACTTCATAGCCCTGGGCCTCCATTAGCCGCAGGAAGCCGTCAAAGTCTTTGGCCTGCGGGATAGCGGCGTCGATGGCGATTTTCAGTTTTGCTTTCCAGCTTTTGCCCTTTTTCTGTGCGTCCCACTCGGCGTAGGTCTTGCCCTTGGCTTTGCCGGGCTTTACCACAGACAGACCGTTTTCCTGGCACAGCCGGTCACTGGTGCGCCGGATATAGGCATAGCTCTGCCGGTTGGAATTGTACTTGCGGTGGTTCACCATATCCACGGCACAGAAAATCAGGTGATTGTGGACGTGGCCCTTGTCGATGTGTGTTGTCAGCACATAGGAGTATTTGCCTTGCAGCACTTCGTCGGCAAGCTGCTTACCGATCTCATGGGCCTGTTCCGGGGTGGTTTCCCCTGGCTCAAAGGCTTGTATCAGGTGGTGGGCCAGATTGTTGCCTTTTTTGAACGCCTGATCCAGCAGCATTTGAAACTCGATATCCGCCGTTTCATAGGAACAGCCATAGGAGGAGACAAACAGCTTTTCATCGGTCTTGTCCGGGTTCTCGATGTAGTCCAGCGCCTTTTTCAGCGTTGACTTGATAGGATGGATCTTTGTAACTGCCATATCTGTGCCAGCGCCCCCTTGATGTCCTCCAAGTCCTGCGCATACACAGTCCCGGTACTGTTAATACGCCTTGCAATCTGGTTGATGTTGACGCCGATCTTTTGCAGCTCTGCGGTCTGCGCCCGGACAGGGCCGGTGTCGATATGGACGATATAGCCGTCGATCAGCATTTTCCGGGCGTAAGCAGAAAAGTTCTTTGTGCCAAGCTGGGCCATCTTCTGTTGGATCAGCGCCCGTTCCTCCGGCGTAACGGGGACGCGCAGCACAAACTTCCGCTTTCGGTTTGCCACATTCTCACCTCCATTCATTCAGGGGTTTGGGGACTTCCCCAAGACACAAACGGGAAGCCGTTTGTCGGGAGTGTAGCCACACTCCCTATGCTTGCTGTTTTTCTTTTTCCTCCACTACTACCAATCCAAGAAGCCCTTAAATTACCCGCAAACAATCAACTTTATTGAAAAAACGTTAAAAAAAGAGGCCCTTGGCCTCCATAGAATAAAGAATAAACCGTTGCCATATAATCCGATGCTTTCGTTCGACAGTCTGCGTCCTCCAGCACATCCGAAAACATGCCCGTTCTTTTGTTTTACCTTTGCTGGGAATACGGTATAAAAGATTCTGTCATATTGCTTTTATATGATCGTGTTAGCTGACAAAAGGTTAAAACTTCCCAGACATCGTTGCTGATACAATAGAGGGAAGATGTTTTATATCCAATGATTGATGAATCTTTCTCAGATGCTTTAAATGTCTGTTTGGCCATGAAATGCAGATGAGGTAAAGCTTGTTTGGGCAAACAATGAGAGGTTTTCATGAATAGCAAAAAATAATGAAAAAATATATGTTTAATGATAAGAATAAAATTATCTCAGATTATGAGTTTTTATTAAGGTATCTTATAGATGGAGGTGTAGTAAAATTTAGTGATTATCCTGTAGCTTATTTTTCGAATAGTGGAGTAAGCAGTGGCAATTTTAATAGTGAGTCTTGGAAATGTGAAATATCAGAACATTTAACATTATACAAAAGTCTAAAATTAGAACAAAAATATTTGTTTGGATACCTAAATCAAGTCTTTAAATATAAAGAACGGGAGAATACCAAGTATCTAATAATCTTATTAATGAAAAATTTACTAAAGAAGTTTAAACTAGCTGAGATTGTGAAGATATTACTAGGAATAAAGAAAAAACATAAATGCAATTTAAAATATTGTAGATGGTGTGGTAGATATGATCCTTCAGGCCTGTCATACCTACAATGTGGAGACCAATACCATCCGCAAGTTTGTGACAGGTGAAAAGGGAATTCCGTATATCAGTGTGGAAACCGATTATTCTCAGGCAGACATCGGACAGCTGAACACCAGACTTGCTGCGTTTGTTGAGATGCTGTAAATGGAGAGTAT